>Ga0302326_10034612_pt1 | contig 10006 bp, 8 predicted proteins | sample Palsa_T0_3_FD_202264 | JGI IMG/M metagenome (GOLD analysis project Ga0302326, IMG submission 202264) | Peat permafrost microbial communities from Stordalen Mire near Abisko, Sweden - Palsa_T0_3 | ecosystem: Environmental > Terrestrial > Soil > Palsa > Peat permafrost | place: Sweden: Abisko...
AAGTTCGACTACCGCCGCGGCTACAAGTTCTCGACCTACGCGACCTGGTGGATTCGCCAGGCCGTGACCCGCGCGATCGCCGACAAGGGACGCACGATCAGGATTCCCGTGCACATGGTCGAGCGGCTGAACAAGCTCGTTCACGCCGAACGCCGCCTGATCCAGCAGCTGGGGCGCGATCCGAGCGCCGAGGAGCTCGCGGCCGAGCTCGAGTGCTCAACGCGCGAGGTGCGCGAGGTGATGCGCATGGCCCAGCAGCCGCTGTCCTTGGAGAAACCGGTCGGCGACGAGCAGGACTCGGCGCTGGCCGACCTGATCGAGGACTCCGGCTCGGAATCCCCCTTCGAGATCGCTTCCGAGGCGATGCGCCGCGAGAACGTGACCCGCGTGCTCGCCTGCCTGCCCGCGCGCGAGCGCGGCGTGATCGAAATGCGCTATGGCATCTCCGGCGGGCGCCCGCGCACCCTCGAGGAGGTCGGCCGCGCGTTCGACATCACGCGCGAGCGCGTGCGTCAGATCGAGAGCCGCACGCTGAAGAAGCTACAGACGCTCCCCGACGCACAGCAGCTGCGCGAGGCGAGCTGAGTCTTCGCGCCTGGCCGGGTCTTCGCGCCTGCACTAGAATCGCCAATCGTCCACGGCTCACCGCCGGGGATGCCCGGTGGGGTGTCCGAGTGGTTAAAGGAGACGGGCTGTAAACCCGTTGGCTCTGCCTACACAGGTTCGAATCCTGTCCCCACCATGAACCCATTAGCACCCTGCTCCTTCAGATGCCCATCGCTGATGGGTTCGAATCCTGTCCCCACCATCCTTTCGCATCGGGAAGCACCGGGAATCGCGGAGAGCTTTTGTCTGTAGACCTTCCGTCTGCGGACCGCGAAGGTTCGGGTTATGAAATCCGCACGCGAGCAGTTCGCCGCCAGTCTTCGCTCACATCGGGAACGGGTCGGGCTATCTCAGGAGGCGCTGGCCAACCTCTGCGACCTACACCGCACGGAGATCAGCCTGCTCGAGCGCTCCAAGCGCTCACCCCGGCTGGAGACGATCGTGATCCTGGCGCAGGGCCTGAAGCTCGCCGCGCCGGGGGATCTGCTCGATGGAATCGCCGGTGAGGAGCACGCCGACGAGATCGAGTAGTAGCCGTCCGCCCCTCTAGCTCGCCGCCAAGGACGGTCTCGTCGACGCGTCGGCGTTGAGGAACCGCTCAACCGCGTCGGCGTCGAGCGGGCGCGAGAAGAGGAAGCCCTGTCCGTGGTCGCAGTGTTCGCGTTGCAGGGTCTCGAGCTGGGATTGCTCCTCGATGCCCTCGGCGAGCGTCTCGATGTCGAGCGTCTTGCCGAGCTGCACGAGCGTGTGGATCAGCGCTGCCGAGCCCTTCGACCCGGCGATGCCACTGATGAAGGAGCGGTCGATCTTCAGGGCATCCACGGGAAACTGGCGCAGGTAGGCGAGCGAGCTGTAGCCAGTGCCGAAGTCGTCGATCGCGATCCGGACCCCGAGCTGCTTGAGCGAGCGCAGGCGCTTGGCGGTCGCCTCGGCGTCGCGCATCAAAGTGGTCTCGGTGATCTCCAGGGTCAGCGTCGTCGGGTCGAGTCCGCTCTCTGTGAGGGCGCCGCGCACGTCCTCGATCAGCTCGTCGTGGTCGAGCTGACGTCCGGATACGTTCACCGCCATCCCGATCCTGTGGCCGTCGCCGTACCAGTGCGCGGCCTGCATGCAGGCCTCCTGCAGCACCCAGCGGCCGATCGGGACGATCAGCCCGCTCTCCTCGGCGATCGGGATGAACTCGATCGGCGAGATCACGCCGCGCGTGGGATGGTTCCAGCGGATCAGCGCCTCGACGCCGATCACCCGCTCGGATTGCAGGTCGAAGGTGGGCTGGTACTGGAGGAACAGCTGGTGCTGCTCGAGCGCCTCGGCGAGATCCATCTCGAGCGTGAGCCGATCGCGGGCCGCGGTCTGCATGCTGGACCGAAAGAGCATGTAGCGGTTTTTGCCGGCGGCCTTGGCCTCGTACAGGGCTACATCCGCGTCGCTCAAAAGCTCGGCGGCGCTCGCGCGCTCGCCCAGCGCGATGCCGATGCTCGCCGTGAGCGACAGTTGCCTGACCATTTGCCCCTCCATCTCATAGGGCCGGCGCAGCACTTCCAGCAGGCGCTCGGCGACGAGCTCGGGGCCGGCGTCCAGCGCGGAGCCCTCGACCAGGACGACGAACTCGTCGCCGCTGAGGCGCGCGGCGGTGTCGCCCTCGCGAACGACCCCCTGCAGACGGGTGGCGACGGTCCGCAGCAGCTCGTCGCCCGCGGCGTGCCCGAATGTGTCGTTGACGTGCTTGAAGCCGTCGATGTCGAGATACAGCGCCGCGACCGGGATCTGCTGGCGACGCGCGCGGGCGAGCATCTGCTCGGCACGATCGAGCGCGAGCACGCGGTTCGGCAGGCCGGTCAGCGCATCGTGCAGCGATTGGTGGCGCAGCTCGCCGGTCTTCTCCTGGACCATTCCCAAGGCCTGCTCACGCGAGCGTGTCAGCACCAGCACCAGCGCGAACAGCAGCAGGCTGACGATCGCTCCCACGAGGAACAGGAACAGACCCTGCAGATTCGCGGACAGCCCGCTCGAGGGCGCCGCGCCGCGTACGACCGCTCTCCACGTGCCGTCGATCTGGATCGTCGTCTCGTGGGTGAAGGCGACCGCCGGAGCGGCGCCCACCCGGTCGATCAGTTGCTCGGGCCGGCCCGGGTTGCTGTGATACAGAGCCACGCTGAGGCCGTGATGATCGCCGAGGGCTTCGCCGATCAGGGCCGCGATCTCAAACGAGCTGCCGACCCACCCCGCCACCGCCGCACGGCGCTGCGCGGCACTCCGAAGGCTCGCGCCGCGCCGGTAGAACGCGGCTTCGACGAACACCGTGCTCACGCCCAGCGATGTCACAGGATGGACCAGGAACTGCCCGCTGTCGGTGATCGACTGCAGGAGCAACGCCTGCGAGGTTCCCCCCGTCCTATATCCGCCGATCGCGGAGGTCGGATCGCACCAGTCACCCTGCAGCAGGCGGCCAACGGCCGGGCTGTATGGATGCACGGTCCCCCCGGCCGAGAGCAGGCAGTACCTAGTTCGCCGGCTGAGGGCGACGGGCGCGAGCGCGCCCGCGGTGAGCGCCCGAAACGCGGGGTCCGCGGCACGTCGCGCCTGAAAGGCCGCCAGCTCTGCCGCCGGCACCGCTTCCACGACCGTCGTGCCCAGGCCGCCCACTTGGCGCTGCTTGCCCTGCAACTGCGCGAACCATTGATCGAAGGCGGTGGCGCTCAAATGTGGCTGCATCGTCAGCACCGCACGGAGCGTCGCCACGAAGTCGGCGTCACGCTGCAGCAGCGTCTCCAACGTCTCGCTCACGTCGGTCGAGCTGGTCTGAAACTCCTGCTTGTCGTGTGCCTTAACGCTCGAGCGCCACAGCAGCGCGCTGCCGAGCGAGGCCACCAGGCCGACGATCAGGATCGAGCAGGCAAGGACCATCCACCACCTGCGGTTCCTCTGCGTGCGAGCCGGTGTGTCTCCGGGGTCAGCCGGCGCCGGCATCGCTGCTGGCAAATGAGGCATACCCAAGACATCGGTCCCCACGCGCCCTGTGCCCTCATTATTCGACAAAGTAGACTTATGTCGTTAAATCGACAACGGTCGGTAGATCCTCACGGGTGTGCCTGGCCGGTCGACGATGCCCACGTGGTCCATCCGCCGGATCGTCATGTACTCGACGGTAGGCACGCAACTGAGAACCGTTGTCTTGACAATCGCCGTTCCGGTGCTTTCCCACATCGCATGGTCGTGTGAGATGTAAGCATGGTCATGTGAGATGTAAAGGTCAGGACACCCGTGCCAGGACGCGCCGCGGAGGTGGCACGTGACGGCGAGCGTCCTCCCGGACGAACTGCAGGTTCCCAAGGAGCTGAGTGCTCGCAAGGTGCGCAAGCAGCTGCTGTTCTTGGCGGGGGTGGTCCTCGTCGTCGTTGCGGTCGTGACGCTGCTTCCGGGCCTCGCCGGGTTACGGACGCGGCTCTCGCACGCCAACCCGGCGTGGCTCGCGCTTGGAGCGGGGCTGAAGGTGCTCTCCGGCCTGGGGTATGTGGCGATCTTTCGGATGGTGTTCTGCAGGCGCATGAGCTGGCGCGTCAGCTACCAGATCGGGATGTCCGAGATGGGCGCGAACGCGCTCCTGCCGACCGGCGGCGCCGGTGGCCTGGCGCTCGGGGCCTGGGCGCTCAAACGGGGCGGGATGCCGACGGCTGAGATCGCGCGGCGCACCGCCGCCTTCTTCATGCTGACCAGCGTCGCGAACGTGGTCGGCGTGGCTGTTATCGGGGTGGGCCTCGCCGTGCGGGTGCTGCCGGGGGAGACGAACCTGGCGCTGACGCTCCTGCCCGCCGCGATAGCCGCCGCCGCGATCGTTTGCTCGCTGCTGGCGGGACGCTCCTCCGCGGGCTTGCACCGGCGACTGGATCGCAACGAAGCAAGCGGGTCCTCCTCGCGCCGCTCCACGCTGGCGCTGAAGACCCTGGTGGCTGTCGCGGACGGCGTCAACGAGGCAGTTGCGCTGCTGCGCGAAGGCAACGCTTGGCTGATTGGCGGGATCCTCGCCTACCTCATCTTCGACGTGATGATCCTGTGGGCGACGTTTCGCGCCTTCGGCGTCGCGCCGCCGCTGGCGATCCTGGGGATGGCCTACCTGATCGGCGAGCTCGGCGGACTGATCCCCGTCCCCGGAGGGATCGGCGGCGTCGACGCAGGCCTCGTGGGAACGTTCGTGCTGTACAACGTGCCGATCACCGCCGCTGCCTCCGCGGTGCTCGCGTATCGAGCGATCGCGCTGTGGGTCCCCGCGATCCTCGGCTCCGCCGCGTTCGTCTCGCTACGCCGCACGTTGCGCCGCGAGTCCGCCGAGATCGCCGTCTGCGCACCCCAGACAGAGATGGAGGTGATCGGGCTCGGGCACGTCACGATCGGACCGACGCCAACAGTCCCAAAGCTTTAAGCCACGTGCGCCGACAGCCATGACGCCGCAAGCGAGAGGTCGCTCGGGGCTCGCCCTCGTAGCGCTTCACAAGCCAAACTGCTCCCTGTACGTGTCCGGAACCAGCGCCTCGAACTCCCGATGACGTTCGATGAACGCTTTGACGAACGGACAGAACGGCAGCACCGCGAGACCTCGTGCGCGGACGTCTTCCAGAGCAAACCGGATCAACCGATCGGCCAGCCCGCGACCCTCGAAGCGCTCCTCGACTTCGGTGTGGACGAAGGCGATCAGGCCGGGGCGCGCGCGATAGGCGCTGAAGCCAGCCACCTCGCCGGCGATCGACAGCTCGTAGCGATCACGGTCAGGCGCGTCAGCCACCTCGATACGTTCCGCCACAGCCATGCCCGGAAGCTTAGAACGCAAACGACCACCTGAACGAGCCGAACCTCGAGCAGGAGGTGCGCGAGGTCGTGGTAACGCTGCTCGGCGACGCCCAGTCGGCAAGGACCGGCCAGCCCGCCGCCAACGCGGTCAGAACCTAAAAAGAGAAACCACCCGGCGCGTTCGGGCAGCAGACTGATAGACAGCCGGCTGATGGCTACATCGCGCGAGAAGCAGCTGACCCTGCTGGCAGCCGTGCTCGGTACGAGCGTCGTGTTCCTCGACGCGAGTGTCACCGGTGTCGCGTTGCCCGCGATTCGAGGCGACCTCGGTGGCGGTCTGGCGGGCCAGCAGTGGGTGACGAACGCGTACCTGCTGGCGCTCTCCTCGCTGTTGTTGATCGGCGGCTCGCTTGGAGATGTACTGGGTCAGAAGCGCGTCTTCTTGGTTGGCGTCGCCGGGTTCGGCCTCACCTCAGCTCTCTGCGCGGTCGCATCGTCGATCCCCGAGCTATGCGCGTTTCGCGCGATGCAGGGGGTCTGCGCGGCGCTCGTGACGCCGACCGCATTGGCGGTGATCATCCACGTGTTTCCCGAAGAGGAGCGGGCCAGAGCGATTGGGACGTGGACCGCCCTCAGCTCGGTCGTCGGTGTCATCGGCCCGTTCATCGGGGGAGTGTTGATCGCCGCCGGCTCGTGGCGCCTGATCTTTCTGCTCAATGCGCCGCTCGTACTCGTGACCGTGACGCTGATCGCTCGCGGTATACCTGCAAGCGCGAGCGCTGGCACCCGCGGGCGTCTGGACTTCCTCGGGGCCCTCTTGGCGGCGGTCGCGCTCTCGGGTTCGGTGTTCGCCGTGACCGAGGAGCCGGCGCGCGGATGGAGCACCCTGGTGATCGGCTCGCTCGCGGTAGGGATTCTGGGAGCCATCGCTTTCATCGCGCGCGAGGCGCGAGCGCCGGCACCGATGCTCCCGTTGAGCCTGTTCCGTGAGCGTAACTTCACGATCGGAAACCTCGCGACATTGACCGCCTACCTCGGGCTAGGTGGCGTGATCTTTCTGCTGCCTGTGTTTCTGCAGGAGGTCAGCGGCTACAGCCCCGTACAGGCGGGGCTCGCGCTGTTGCCGGTCACCACGCTGTTGATCGTGCTCTCCCGCCGCTTCGGCGCACTCGCCGATCGCATCGGGTCGCGGCTGCCGATCGGCCTCGGGGCGCTCGTTGCCGCAGGCGGCCTTTTGCTCCTGGCGCGTGTCGATCGGCGCGCCGATTACCTCAGCGAGGTCCTGCCGGCGCTGCTCGTGTTCGGGTTGGGACTCGCGATGCTGGTCGCGCCGTTGACCGCCACCGTCCTCGGGGCAGTAGAAGAGGATCACGCAGGCGTCGCCGCCGCGGTGAATACGACGCTCTCACGCGTCGCGCAGCTCTTCGCGGTCGCCGTGCTGGGAGCCGTGGTCTCGCTTGCGTTTGCCAGCCGCGTCGACGCGACGCTAGGACGGACCGCGCTTGCACCCGACAGCCGCGCGGCGATCAGCCGCGCCAAGCAAGCGCCGCTCGGGTCGCCCAGCCTAATTGGAGTGGCCCCCGGCGAGCGGGTCCTCCTACGAGCGACCTTCGAGGACGCATCCGTGCATGCCTTCCGTGTTGCGGACACGATCGCAGCCGTGCTCGTCGCCAGCGGAGGTCTGATCGCGCTCGCCGGGATCCGCAATCCCCGCCGCAGGGTGGCCGCCGAGCTGTGTCCAGCCGGGGCGCTCTGCGGAGCCAGCCAAGAACTCATCAGTACCGGCCCGGCGTGAATCTCGGACCGGGGCTTCGTCTGGCTACGCTTGTCCCTTCTATGGCCTTTCACGCTGATGATTCTCTGGCGGTTCCGGCTCGGGTGCTTTCGAGTACTCAGCTCGAGCTACTTGCCGAGCGCGGCGAGGAGCTCACGGCCGAGGTGGGCACGAAGCTGTATGAGATCGGTGACGAGACCTACCCGTTCATCGCGATCCTCGAGGGTGAGGTGGCGGTGCTGGATGGCGCCGGGCATGAGATCGTGCGTCACGGCACCTCGGGCTTCCTTGGCGAGGTCAACCTTCTCAGCGGGCAGTCGGTGTTCGTTACCGCGGTCGTCACGCAGCCGGTGCGCTACATCTCCCTTCCGCGTGAGGACCTGCGAGCGTTGCTGTTCGAGGATCCTTCGCTCTCGGATCTGATCCTTGGTGCCTTGGTGGAGCGCCGCGAGCTGCTTCAGCGCCGCCAAGGCATCGGGCCGGAGATCATCGGCGCGCGCGAGTCGCCCGACACGCGCCGGCTGCTCGAGTTCGCGCGAGCCCAGCGGCTTCCCCACACCTGGGTAGATCCCACCGAGGCGACTGACGGTGCCGGCTCGTCAGCAGAGCCCTCTGTGTCGGAGACGGCACTGGTGCGTCTGCCTGGCGGTGTGGAGCTTCTGAACCCGAGTAACGGAGAGCTCTCGCGGGCGCTCGGCATCGGCATGGAACTCGCGCCGCGCGAGGAGGTCGATCTTCTGATCATCGGCGGCGGCCCCGCGGGACTCGGCGCAGCCGTGTACGGCGCTTCAGAGGGATTGGACACGCTGATCGTGGAGAGCAGGAGCATCGGTGGTCAGGCGGGCACATCGCGCAGGATCGAGAACTACCTGGGCTTCCCCGCCGGGATCAGTGGCAACGAACTGCTCAGCCGCGCCGCCACTCAGGCGCGCAAGTTCGGCGCCCGCCTGGCCTCGCCCTACCGTGTCCAGGAACTCCAGCCCGGGATCGAGCGTCACCTCGTGAAGCTCGAGGACGGCAACGAGATCGCCGCACGCGCGGTGCTGCTCACCACGGGCGCCGAATACCGGCGTCTGCCCGTGGCGGGGCTCGAGGAGTACGAGGGGGTGAGCGTGTTCTATGCCGCCGGTCCGCCGGAGGGTCAGCTCTGCACCGCTCAGCGTGTAGCCGTCGTCGGCGGTGGCAACTCGGCGGCCCAGGCTGCCGTGTGGCTGGCGCGTGGGGGGGCGCTCGTCACGCTTCTGCACCGCCGCGGCGACCTACGGGAGACGATGTCGCAGTATCTGATCGACGAGCTCGACCGCTATGGGGTCGCGGTGCGCGATCGCTCTGAAATCGCCGGACTGCAAGGAGAGGACGGGCGCTTGGACTCAGTCACGCTCGCCGACGGCGAGCAGTTGCCATTCTCCTTCCTGTTCCTGTTCCTTGGCGCCACGCCTTGCACCGAGTGGCTCGGCGAGGTGCTTGTGCGTGACAGCGACGGTTTCATCCTGACCGGCGCGGACGCCGGCGCCGAGGGCCTGCTCGAGACGAGCGTGCCGGGCGTCTACGCGGCCGGCGACGTGCGCGCCGACTCGATCAAGCGCTGCGCGACAGCGGTCGGCGAGGGCGCTGCCGTGGTTCAGTTCGTACACAAGCGCCTCGCCCGTGCGGCCGCTGCACCGGGTGTCCAAGCATCGCAGGCAGGGTCGTCGTGAACGCGCGCCTCTGACCGTCTCAGGAGCCGGTCTCTGCTCGGCGTGCGTGCCACCAGGCGCTTCCTCGTGTGTGTATGAGAAACCCCTCGAGGCGGTGCTGCCTGCCCCACAGCTTCGCTTCGATGCTATCCAGTTGCCGGCGGCGCTCGTGTGTGAGCTTCAGTTGGCGTTCGACGTGCTCGAGCGCCTCGGCCGCGAGCTCTCCCTGCTCCTCTGGGTCCACGGTTTGCGCGAATCGCTGGCGCACGAGGTGGAGCGCGTCCTCGGCCTCGAGCATGCCGCGGGCGCTCTCCTCTGCCGGGCCGAGCACCTCCCTCAGCTGCGGGATCGTCTCCCCGAGGGCCGCGTCCGCTGCGCCTTCGGCCACAGGTGCCGTTTGGACGAGGTCAGGTTCTACCTTACGCGTTGGCATGGACGGGCCTCTGATCTGTTGCCTGTTGATCGCGCGAGAGGGTTGCGGAGGATTGCAGGCCTCGTTCGGGCTCGGCGTGCACGATCAGCACGGGGATCGGGCTGTGGTGTAACACGTAGTGGCTCACGCTGCCGAGCAGGACTGAGCGCACCGCGCCGCGCCCGCGGGAGCCCATGACAACGAGATCGTGAGCGCCGGTCTTGATCTGGTGGATCAGCGCGTGTCTCACCGGCTCGCTGCTCAGGACAGTGCTGAGCGACACTCGATCGGGGACCCGCTGGGTGGCCGTCCGGATGATCGTCTCGGTCTCGGCCTCGGCGTCGCGGCTGAGGTTCGCCACCACCTCACCGCTCACGCCGACGTAGGCGGCGCTGGGAGGCGTGGCGATGGCACTGAAGAGCGTCAATCGGCTGTGCTCTGACTCGGCGAGGTCGATCGCCTGTGTGAGCGCCTGATCTGAGTCCGGCGAGCCGTCGATCGGGACGAGGATGTTGTGGAACATGGTGTGCTCCTTTCTCACTGTGGAGCTTGTTGCGTCTTCCTTGATATTTATAACATAAAACTATATAGTTTGCAATATGACTAAGGCAAATATGTCCTCACAGGCAAAGCGGACAGAGCGAATCGATTACGTCGCCGAGCACCTGCTCCTGCGCGCCGCGCTGCTCGTGCGGCTGCTCGTCAAGCAGGTGCACAGCCGCGAGATCTCCCGTACCGAAATGGAGGTCTTGG
>Ga0302326_10034614_pt1 | contig 10006 bp, 11 predicted proteins | sample Palsa_T0_3_FD_202264 | JGI IMG/M metagenome (GOLD analysis project Ga0302326, IMG submission 202264) | Peat permafrost microbial communities from Stordalen Mire near Abisko, Sweden - Palsa_T0_3 | ecosystem: Environmental > Terrestrial > Soil > Palsa > Peat permafrost | place: Sweden: Abisko...
TTCGCCGAGCAGCTCCCTGACTTGACCAAGAGCAGTTCCCTTACGAGCAACAGCGGAATCGCCGACAAGAACAGCAAACTCGTTGGGGTAATGGCGGGTCCTCTCCACCATAAACCAGGCACCACCCCCAATCAACGCACCATACGCAAGCAACAGCTGGACGAGCACGGCGACGGGATCCGCCTCCGTGTGTGGCGCAATCGCACCCACAATATCCCCCGCCAGGCCGTAGTAGGCATCCGGCGCAGGCGGCTCAGGCCAACCCTCCGGGGCCGGCACCAACTCGCTGATCGAAGTCATCCCCAAAAGCTAGGGCACGCTTGGGACGGTATCCGCGATTTGAGCCCAGAACTTTCCGGGCGCCCAATGTTTGCAGGCGTTCGCTGCTCAAAGTTGGCGCGAAAACGAACGTGGCCGCGGTCATGCCCTGTCGCCGAGCAGCAGCCGCGTGGGTGAGGACGGGGGCCGACGCGGAAAAGAACTAAACGCGGTAACGGTCAGGCCGCGCTTGGGACGGCACGCTCGGGCGAGCATCCAAGCCGTCCCGGGTGATCCGCCGAGCGCCAGCTGCCGCAGAACGCGACCTACATTTTTCGGTGCTTAGGAACCGGCGTTATTCAGTGCCGATCGACACGGCTATCGCATCGGCGACTCACTTGCCTCGCGCAACTTCTTCCTCGTGCGACACCATTCGATCCCAGTCGTGATCGATCGCATCGAGGCAGATTTCCAGAAGCCGCGTCCGCGTGTCCTGGGCCTCGTAGCGACTGATCAAGCGGTCAACATCGGAAACCTGCTCAAGACGCTCGGCTGCGCGGCGAATCGACGACGACGTTCGGAGGTTCAGCGTCGCTTGGAAGCCTGCGCGTAGCCCGTCGATTCGGTCTTGCTCAGCGTCTCGTTTAGCGATGTAGTCCTGCTGCATGCTCGCAGGCTGGGCGTCCTCTGGATAGTTCACGAGCTCCGCGAGCACGGCAGCCATCTCATCTTTGAGGCGCACGAGCTCCGGATCGGCGCGGTATCGCTCGCGCACCTCAGCCCCCAAGAGCATCGCCGCCTGCGCTTCTGCCGGGAGTCCGCGGCGGCTGAGTTCACGTCTGAGCGCGTCGGTCGCACGTGACCGCTCGATGAGGTCCGAGGCGAGCCGCTTGGCGAGGGAGCCCGGACGAACCTCCAAGCTACGGAGACGGTCGGATACGAGGTGTTCAACCATGCCTGGCCGCCCCATCGGGTGCTGGGCTAGATACCAAGCTCGACCTACCGCGGAGATGTAGAGCCGCACGAGAGGTGCGATCAGTGCGTTGTTGTGGCGATCCTCGTGGTAGATCGCGTTGCGGTATCGGTGAGACACGCGAAAGATCGTCGCGTCGGTGTTGCTGAGAATCGGCTTCGGAAAGTGGAACGTCATCACGCCCGCGTGCTCGCCGGTCGCTAGTGTCACGCGGCGATCGAAGCCCTGTCGAAGTCGCCGCCGCACTCGATCGTCAAAGCGTGGGGTTGGAAATACGCCGGTTTCTTCGCTTGCTTGAAACGTGAACTGCGCGTGTCGATAGAGCAGGACCTCAGCCAGATTGTCCGTCGCCACCAGAGCCATACGCCCGCGGGCGATGCCACCCTGACGAATCATCGCGGCAGTGAGGGTCAGCTGCTCTGCAAAGAGTTCGATCTGCGCGAGATCACCAGCTTCGGGGGTTGAGATTGCAAGCAGAGCCACGCGCAAAATTATGAGCCGAGCGGCGGTCGTCTTGACGTCATAGCGGCACTCATGATCGTACGTCTGGACTGTCGGCCGCGCTGGCGGCAACGAACAGAGCCAGCCCGAACACACGCAGCCGCGAGCAATCTCAGGCGCCGACCGGCTTTCACGCGAAAGCAGAAGCGCCCGACCATGTGGCCACACGACCGCTACGGACGAACTCCGAGCGCGTCGTCCGAGGGTCGGCAGACGCTCGCTCACGTCCCGCAAAGCAGTCGTGATCAGGTCGTCAGCCTCGACAACCCCCCTGTCGTCTCGAGCAATAGCGCTGGGCCGCCTTCCTCGCACGCTCGCTTGGCTGCGAAACGCAGCGGTCAAGCGCGTCCGAACGTGCACCGTCGACGCGGCGCTCGCGGTCCGCGTGAGCGCGGAGGCCTACCCGCTTGCGAGATGCTGCCCGAATCGCGGGAGCGATAAGCACGCCGGCCCGCTGCGCGCACATATCTAGAGAAGAACGACCACCAACGGATACGCTGGGCCGTGTGTTCCTCGAAAAGTGGCAGCGAAATGCGATCTTCGAGAGGGTCACGGAGGCCGAACTCAACCCAAGAGACTTCGAGCTAGAAGACGATGGGGACGAGGCCCGAGTCCGCGTCCGCGGGTCGAAGTCGATCTTTGTCATCGGTCGCGACCGCTCGGCGTCCTACCGCGTGAGCAAAGCGGTGGGGGAAGGGCCGCTGGCGGGGTACGGGGCCAACTCGTGGGACGGCGTGATGAACCCACCTCTTGCCCTTTGGCTCAGCGAAGTCAAGCGCGACCTCGAAACGCCGGACTTGTGGGCGGAGCTTGAGCAGCAGCGGAAGATGCTGGACGTCACAACCACAGAGGCTGACGAGAACACGCCGTTCACCACAGACGAGCAGGCCGAGATCGCGAAGCAGCTGGCCGAGATCAAGACCTACGTGGTGCAGACGCACGAACTGTCCGGCGACCAGACGCGCGCTCTCGAAGGGCAATTCAAGTACCTCCAAGATGCAGCGGGTCGGATGGGCCGGACCGACTGGCGCACCGCCGCGGCCGGGGTGCTGCTCAGCGCGATCGTCAATGCCGTACTGCCGGGGAATGCCGCACGCGACGCACTCCTGATGCTGTTTCGGTCCGTCGGGCACATGTTCGGGCACCCGATGCCGGAGTTGCCCGTCGGCTTCCGAGACTGCTGAGTTGGACGAAGTGGAGGGCGGTGGTCGGGGGCCGTTCGGGCTCCTGCTTGGCGCCGGCGATGCGAGCGCCCAGCCACGCAGCACCAGCCGACGAGCAAACCAGGCTGGCGGTCAGCTGGTCTTTCTCTCTCCAAAATCAAGAACCCCACTGTGGCGTAGCGTAAGAGGTACGCGAGCCTGACAGCCAACCTCGTAGGCGCCAAGCAACGAGCTCGGGTTGAGGCTTTGCGCCAGGCTCTGGTGGAGGGTCGCTGAGCGTCCTACTCGGGCACGAGGCCCTCATCCTGTGGTCGTGCTCCATCGTATTGGCCGCGACGAGCAAAACCAACGTAGTCAGCGTGAGGCCGGCGAGGCCACCCGAATGTCAGTCTCTTTCTTGCCTCGTGGTCTGTTCGGCTAAGGATTAGGCCAGCAGGTCGATAGAGGTGCTCCCGGCCACCCCCGCTGGGGGTTCCTAGCGACAGCATGAACAGAAAGCCCGCGATGTCGAAATCTGCCGCCCAAATCTCGCTACCAACCGGCCGTGTCAGGATCTCGATTCCCGCAAACGCGTGGGAGACCTCTCGTCGCGCAAGCACGTACAGCCCCCAACCACTAGGCCAGCGCTCACGCCCAAACAGGATTCTTATCATCGACGCATTCCGCCGCACGCTTATTGAGTCGAGAATCTTCGCGTGGTTCATGCCGATGAGCACCTTGAGCATCCAGCACTCAAGATCCGCCCCATTGATCGTCACCTCGTCGCTAGTCGGCGTTCGTCCGTCTTGCAAATCCGCATCGAAGGTTCGCAGAGCGCCAAGGCATCGCTGTGCCTCGGTGTCGAGCGGGCTAAGGCAGTTATTGTGACGCTTACAGAGGATACGAGAAGTGAGGGCTTCAACACCAACCCGCCTGAGCGTATCTTGCGTCTGAAACTTAAACCCAGCAATCTGCGGCTTACCACCCATCTCGACGAGAAGCCCCTTCGAAATGTAGTGCTCCTTACTGATGCCCGTGGAACAGTCGGAGAGCTCTTTTGCGTAACAAGATGGATGCGAATAGCCAGTAGACGGTCCCGCCGGGCGCGTGCTACTTGCCTTCATGTGAGTCCAAGGAAACCGCTCGCTAGTCATGCTGCTTCGGCATAATCAATCGGTAATTTGCTATCCACGCTATACTGTAACTCCTTGCTATTAAGTTAACCACATGCCTCTCTGACTGTCGAGCGCCAGCGTGAGCGGGTGGCGCGTGGCCAGTGTGTCGGCCTAGTGCGAGCGAAACCTGCGGTTGTGTGGCTCGCCCGGCTTCGGCGGAAGGATGAGATCCTCGTAGACCACAGGTGTTCCTCCTGGGTTGTCGATCTCGACTCGATCGCGCAGTGACCCCTCAACTTGAATCCGGCTTTCGCAGTTTCCCATCGTCAGCAGCACATCGAGCTTGGGCACGGTGACGTTGGTGAAGGAGAGCGGGAGCCTATGGTCACGCACAACCGCGGCCGCCATCGCGTCCTCATGTGGAAGAGGCAGGAGCCCGAGCCACGGATGAATGTTGCGCCCGCGCAGCAGGTCGGTTGAGAGGCCGCCTGTGCGGTCCTTGACCTCCAACAGCTCGCTCATCTCCTGCTCCGCCATGAACGTCTGCGCCGAGAAGTACTTACCGATGCGCCAGCAGCTCACCGCGACGCAGTGCGCTTCAGCCGGAAGGTACTGCTGGAGGTTAGGGTTGCCGCGCTCGATCAGCACGGCGCCATCACGCTCGAATAGGTCACCTGCTTTCGACCAGAACGTCTCAGGGAACGACCTCGGCCGGAACGAGGCGAAGTCTGCGGCGTAGCGCTTTGCGATGAGCATCCCGCGGTAGTGGGTGTTCATCAGCCAGAGAAGCTTCACGAACTGCTCTTCGACGTCGCCGTCTGCCGTGAGGATCTGAGTTCGCCGGCCGGTGGTCAGCGCATGGTGGACAGCCAGATACACGAGCGCCTCGTCCGTCGGAAGCGCAGCGGGTCCCTTCTTCGCGAGCATGTAGCCGCGCGGGCTCAGGTCCCGCTGGACGTGGGTATGGATTGCTCGACGCTCGGTCTCGTCCGGCTCGCGCCCGTGCTTGTTGGTGAAGCGGAGCTCGGCGGCCTTGATCGAGTTGCGCCGGATGGCGAGCAGCGCAAGGTAGTACTCGTAGACGTCGTGGCCGGGTTCCCCGCGTGCTGGTGGCCGCCATTCAGCCGGCTTTGCGTCGCCGCTCTTGATGGCCTTCACGAACGGATGCTCCGGCCGGCGCATCAGCCAATCGCGTGCCTCCTGCATCACGAGCGGCGTTAGGACCATTCGACCCGGGACCGCGAGAAGCGCCTCGATGATCGCCGGGTCGACCTCGTCGTCCAGCACGTTGTTGTCGATAAACCAGACCGCGTCCGGAGGCGCCTGCGCGATCGAATCCGCTACCGGCACGTCGTCCATAGGGACTCTGTCGCCAAACTTCCAGTTGAGCCGCCGGATATAGGTTGGGTGCTCAGCTACGGCCCGGGGGATGTGTTCGACCCCTTCACGGTGCGAGTGCTGGACAGTTGAAGACCGACGAGGCATGGGATCCAGTCTAGGATGGCACTGCGCGTTTCATGCTCCTAGAGAGCACCTACGGATAGGGGACCTTACGCGCACACCTGCGCTCTCGATCGCCGCCTCGCACCATACGCTTGACCACCAACGATGGCGGAAAACCAGCTACCGACGCGATTTCCTCGATTCCGTGTCTGGTGGCGGGTCTACAACGCCACAGAGAACGTTCTGGCGAGCCTGCCAGTGGTCCTGCTGCTCCCGACCCTAGCGGCCCTTGTAGGTGCGGCCTATGCGGCTTCACATCTTTCATCTCCGCGTGGGACTTCTTTTGGCAGCGCACTCGCGGGCGCGCTGATCAGCGGCGCGGGAACGTTGATCGTCGTCGTTCTACTGATCTTCTTGTGGCTGCTTGCTTGGTATCGCCTTCGAGGCGATCGTGTCTGGAAGGTGGCGTGGGGGTTCAAGGCGAGCGAAGACCGCCCCGGTGTCCACAGCCGGGTCGATGGTCTGCACCTGATATGCGACACAGCGCCGGCGATCGACGTGTCGGCATTGGGAGATGTCGAAGCGGTCCTCCGGTCGCCTCGCGGCGGGTACCGTAGGATGCCCCACCGCGGGATGGGCGGCGACTCGCATGTCCTGGGGTTCTCGCCGGGTGGCCTCATCGGCTGGGAACGCGGCGTATACGAGGTCCGCTGGTACGGAACAACCAGCCGCAGACGACGCTATGAGATTGCCCGGTCGAAGTACATGCTCGAAGTCCCCGGCTGGGCGAACCCCAGCCCTTGATTGCTTCCCTGTCGGCTAGCGCTAGTCTCGGCCCGTCGCTTCGCTGGAGAGCGGCTGGTCTAATGAACCGAGTCGTCGAGCAGCTCTCCGCGCCTTATATTTGTCGATTTCGTCGCGGACCGCCGCAAATGAATCTGTCACCTGTGGCTGAACGACAGCGGCGTCGGCGATGAGGGAGGCCAACTGCTCGGCGCGAGTGTCTAGGGCAGCGAGTTCCTCATTAGTCAACGGGTAACGGTGGTAGCCGAGAATCCGAATGGGCTGGGGTATCACCGCGACACAGGTGCCGATCTCGACCGGACGCGCGTCTCTGTCGAGGATAAGCGAGGCGCGGAACGTGTAGATGAACAACCCTTTGCCGGGCGGTTGCCAGCGCGACAGACCGAGCCGTACCTGAAAGCGGTCGGTATCGTTGGGCTCTACGGACTGAGAAATCCGCCAGCGCTGCGGGGGCTCCGCGCCGATGTCGATGTCGTAGGTCCATGAGACCGGGCGTGCGCTCGGGCCGCCTCTCCTGGCGAACACCCAGACTTCGGTGTCCTCGATCAGCAGCTCGTGCAGGACGGCCGTCGCCCCGCCTCTGTTGCAGACGGTGATGTCCAGCAGCGGGAAACGATCATCCTCGGTGCCCGAAACGATGTCCACGCGAATGACGTCTAGCTCGGCGCGCTCGATGTGAAGACGCTGCACTGCCTCAATGACCATCCAGATGAGCGCGGTCAGCCCGGCCACGGAATAGAGCACGAGTTCGGCGCCGCTGCTCGACGGCGCGGCTCCCTTGACCGCCCAGAAGGTGAGCAGAATCCCGATGCAGAGCAGGAATGCGGCCCCCGACCCGCGTTGCAGATATCGCATGGTGCCAGCCTACAAGCCGGCCTCCAGTGCGTGCCGTGCGCGGCTCCACGCTGAGGTACGCGCTCTCCTGAGCCGAAAATAGACGCTCGCAGCACTTCACGGGTAGGCTGCCGCGTCTGTGGGTGCATTTTGTCGTTTTCCGTGGTCATGTCCGACCCTGTTTCAGCGGCCTCTCAGTTCACCGATGATCTCTCCGGCTCGTGCGCCGTTTCACTGGACGGAAGCGCTCAACGGCCGCGAGTGGGCAACCGTGGTTTGGGCCGCGGTTGCTCTTGTCGTGATGCTCGCGCGTGGCGATACACGACCGAGCGTCGTGAGCGTGTTCCGCGTTGCGCTCCACAGAGCGATTCTTACTCCCGTGCTGCTGCTGCTCGTCTATGTCGCCGCGGTGGTTTTCGTTGCGACACGGGTTAGCCTATGGAACGAGCGGCTGATCGGAGCGACACTGGCCTGGATCGCGGCGTCCGCGCTAGTGGGGTTTTTCAAGATCAACGAGGTCCCGGACGAACGGCACCCTCTCCGTGCCGCATTCAGGAGGGCGCTAGCTATTACTGTCCTTGTGGATGCCTACGTCAACTTCGCAGTGTTCCCGTTTGCGATCGAGCTAGTTGCGATCCCGTTCCTCTTTGTCCTTGGCGGTGTCATGGTGGTGGCTGAGATGAAAGACGAGTTTGAGATCATCCGAGGGCCACTGAAGGGATTTGCCGGAATCCTTGGACTGGGCGTATTCGCCCACGCGACAGTCGCGGTTATTGGCGACCTATCGCACGACCCAGCACAGCTCGGCAAGAGTCTGGTCTTGCCTCTGTGGCTCAACCTCGCGTTCATCCCGTTTCGATACGTCGTCGCCACGTTCGCCGTGTACCAGACGACTTTTCTGTTCCTTAGCTTCGCACCAAACGCAACGAAAGGCAGTCTGCGTCGTGCCAAGCGCGCTTTGCTGCTCAGTGTCGGTTTTCGTCCTTATGTCCTTGGCGAGTTTCAGGCGCCCTGGCCGTATCGTCTCAACGCTGCGCCAACGCTCGCGGACGCGCGCCGCGTGGCAAGCGAACTTCGAGCCGCCCGCGAGTCCGTGCTCTCGGAGCAGATCCAAACAGCTGCCGGCGCCGGCGAGCTCGTTGCACTGGACCCGGGGGATCTGGCCAGGCAGCCAGCGCAGAAATAGGAGGTGGTCTGTCCAATCCGGGCGTTCCGCGAGCCCTGGAGCAGGTCCCCGTAGTCACGATCGGGCACGTAGCCTCTGAGTGCGACATGGCACAATGCCCACATGACCTACGTGCTTGCCAACTGCCCCGTGCATGGCGACGTCCACGCCAAGCGCGTCGTGTCGGAGTCCTCGGGACCGAGCGGCAAGCGGTTCGACGGCTACCTGTGCCCCGGCGAACCGGATGACCCGGTTTGCTTTAAGCCCGTGTCGCCGGTTGGCGGGGCCGTAGAGCGCCCGGACTGGGCCGAGTACGCCGACGAGCACTAGTAGCATGTGCCCCGCCGAGCCCCTCGCACCTGCATCCACCGGCAGCCCCGCCCGCCGTGGCCCGTTCTGGGACGTGATCGAAGGTCGTGTCCCTCCTCCTCCCGCGGCCGTGCTGCTGGGTTTCGAGCTGCTCATCGTCGACCCGGACGCCGGCACCATCGAAACCAGCTTTACGGCGACCGAGCAGTTCCTGAATCCAGCCGGCGTTGTCCAGGGCGGTCTGCTGGCGGCGATGCTTGACGACACGCTCGGCCCGGCGCTGGCCGCGACACTGTCACGCGGGGAATGGGCGCCTACAACCGACCTGCACGTGCAGTTCCTGCGCCCCGCACGGCCGGGGCGGATCATCGGTCGCGGACGGATCGTGCGACGCGGCGGGCAAGTGGCGTTTCTAGCCGGAGAACTCATCGACGAACAGGGAGTCCTACTCGCAACGGCGACGGCCACCGCGAACATCCGCCCCAGCCCCGAGTAGCTACTTCCTGCGGAAAAACTCTTTGAGATGACAAACGGCCGCGCTGGTTGAGGCGCGGCCGTTCGGTCAATGAGTGGGTTGCAGCATCGCCGGGGATAGCGAAAGCATTCGCTCCCAGCGAGCTTGTCAGGGGGCCACGACCACACCGGCGCGCGGGGTGCCGGGCAGCACTGGAAACTCCACGTCCAGGCCGACCTGCAGGGCTTCGGCGACAGCCGCGAGCTGGCCGACGGTCGGGTTTCCCCGGCCGGCCTCCAGGGCGGCGATCACCGGCTGGGAGACTTGCATACGGTCGGCGAGCTGGAGCTGCGTGAGCCCGATCTCTTCACGAGCCGCGCGGATGCGCTGTCCCACGAGCTGCGCATGCACGGCTGAGCGACGGGTCCGCGGCACGAATCGCTCAGTCGGGCTGGCGCGCCCGCTGGGAGGCGAGAGCCGGAGCCCTTCTGCGGCGTACCGAGATGGACGCGGCCGGCTCGAGGACCTCTTCAGCGTACACGTACACCGCGCCGTTGCGGTAGGCGGTGGGCAGGTTGCGCGCCCACTCCTCGCCGTCGGTGTCGAAGTCGATGAGCCGGTCGTAGCGCTCGCTGTAGACCGGCATGCCGCGTTGGATGAAGTGTGCGTCGCCCTTGGTGAGGGTGAGCTTTTGCCCACGCACCTCAAACACGGCAGCAAGATGGTCGACGAGCTCGCCTTCCGCGCGGATCTCGTTGGCGAAGATGCTGACCTTGATCATCGCTGGGCTCCGATCTGAAAAGGGGGAAAAAGTCAGTATAGCTCAACAGGCTATCGTCGTCAACTAGAAATCAGCAGCGTGCAAGACCTCTCCCGAGCCTGCCATGCGTGCGACGCGGTCGCGCAGTGCCTGCGCCCGGTCATCGCTCAGCAGCTGGGCGACGCCAAGCAGATCTCGGTCAGCGGCAAGGCGCGCTATCGCCGCCTGCTCATGCGCACCCAGGGCCG
>Ga0302326_10034616_pt1 | contig 10006 bp, 12 predicted proteins | sample Palsa_T0_3_FD_202264 | JGI IMG/M metagenome (GOLD analysis project Ga0302326, IMG submission 202264) | Peat permafrost microbial communities from Stordalen Mire near Abisko, Sweden - Palsa_T0_3 | ecosystem: Environmental > Terrestrial > Soil > Palsa > Peat permafrost | place: Sweden: Abisko...
AATGCGTGCAATATGTTGAGAAGGTTCTAGGGACGCCGGCGGGTCATTGGTGGATTGTAAGTGGTGCTTTGAAGGCGCTAGACGAGATTTTCGCGACGACATGGTTTGGCGATGGTGATGAAAATGTGATCGACAGGCAAAATTACTGGGGTGAAGATCCGCGGTCGCCAGTAACCAGTACTATGCCAAGCGGAAGTTGAGCTCAATTTCTGATTTATAACGTGCGGACGCAGATCCGTCCACAACCACGGCGAAGAAACTGCTTCGTCAGATCAGATAGCAATATTAAGGCTTTATTGAAGGACAATTTTCTTATTTATCTTTACTGCGATAACTTATAGCTAAACCTACTCCATGTAAACAGTATACTGAAAAGAGTCAACGCAAATAATAAATAAAATCTCAGAAAACCACATCAACTCCAGATTAATCACATCTAGTACTAGTGATGCTTGTCAGCGGCAAGAGCATCCCTACAAACATCGCGCAAAAGTTTGATCATTTCCTTCTGAACTTCTTCGACTCCAGGATTAACAACCGTATCTTTATACTCCCTAACCGTATCCTTGACGATATCTTTTGCTGCCAATCTCAACTCCTTCTCGGGCGTCAAGGGCCCAGGATTAGGAGGCCCAAAGGGATTGGGTGGCGGAGGCATAGCGATGTTGGGATGTGGTGGAGGGAGAGGGGGAGGAGAAGGTCTCTCTTTGAGAACATATGTGCAATCTTCGCGCTCGGTATCTGCTACAGCGTCACGAAGGAGCTTGATTGCCCTTTTTAGACCGAGGAGATAACCCATGTTCCTGATCATCTGAGAGTAATTCGGCCGTTCAATTTGATAAAAGTAGGAGGGCTGGATTCCATTTTGAGGGCTACCGTCGTAATGATACATTCCATTCGGAGTGTAACAAGCGGGCTTGATGACATTGACGTCGACTTGCGTGGTTTTGGGACTCGACGGATTATTACTCCAGAGATGGGATTCGAGGATATGCACCGCGTTCAACGTTCCAAGGCTGATTTCGGCGATCCGGAGAAGCTGAGTTTCGAGGTTTTGTTGTGCAGTCGGCGATGGGGAGCCGTAAGGATCGTGGGCGAGAACAGACATGGGGTTGACCGGGAACGAGGGAGGTGGAGGGTGCGTTTGAAAAGTGGGACGAAGATGCCCGGGTGCTGGCAGAGGTGGGATTACTGGGGAAGGTCGCCCGCTTGGTACAGGGACTCCGCTTGGTACAGGGTCGGTTTGGACGGTGGAGTCTTGCTCCTCCAACTTGTCCACGTCGATGTCGTACCACATGGCGTCATACTGAAGTTCTTTACTGATGACGTCGAAGTCTTCTTCCTTGGTAGAAGTTGCTTTGGATTGTCCAGATGGCGCCATTGGTGTAGTAAGAGAAGTATGAGGAATTGATGGAGGATATGGGGCCAGGCAGGTTCTTTTATATCCTAGTTTTCGGGTGGAAACGGTTGTTGCGACGTAGGAGGCGGATAAGCTTTGAGTGGATTTTATCAAGGTCTCGGATGATGCAGCCGGTTTGATAAACTCAAGCTTTTGGCGCTTATTTGTGGTAGAGTTCCAAATTCCATGTTGGTGCCCGGAACAGATGATAGCCAAAAAGCTACTTAACAAATTAGACTTTCATTTCAACCGAAGGTTCTAAACTCTATGCGCATTCATGCGTCAGCATGTCGGCCCAGTCAAACCAGAGTTTGGGATTCACCCCCAAAGGAACAAAACCATTCTTCCAGAGATTTCGCAATATTGAATGAGATCCGGGGTCGGCTTATCTTACTCCAAGGCTTTGCCTTCCCTTATCATCGCGAATAGCGACGTGTAGCGAACGGATCCCTGCAGAACCTCAGAAAGGCGTCAAGGAGGCATTCAACCTAAAGGGAGATTGAGACTGCGATTGTTTTGATAATAGGTTGATATATTGTTCATTGAGCCGAAACATGGCGGGAAGATGCAAACGCGCCGTTCCTTGCCGCTTCTGTGCATGACGATCAAGTTTCCTGAAACCATATCCCATTCTCACGATAGAGAATAGTACAATTGAGGCGACAGAATAGAAACAAAATTGCACTAATGCATCTCAAGTTTAGCAATTCTAGTGCGGTCCCTTCCATGATCTTCTATCCCATGACTTCGTAGCAGAACCTTCTGCAAGAGCTCACTGCCGTTGAAGAGATCCCGAAACTCAGTCTCCGTCAGAAAAATAAATACGGGTGTTTCAAATCTTTGTATCGTGATTGTGCCGCTGAAAAGACGGGAAGGTGATGCACGAAACTGCGCCGCGCCGCAGTGAAGTTGCAATTGGTGTGACACGGCCGGCCGAAATGGTCCCCTACCGTTGATATATTGATAACTCAATCGTCCCACGGCATTGGAAGAGATTTCATCATTGATTGATCGGAGACATTTATCCAGCCCAGAGTGCTGGATTGTTAGGTTGGGGCCTGTGAGGTGATTGAACGAGCCCCGTGACATTTAATGTCTAGTGAGAGACTGAGAGTATGTAGGTTGGATTGACTCTGTAATCGACTCTGTTGTAAATAGTGGCGTTCACTGTCTAAGGGCAAGGGCTTTCTCGTAGTTTATTAACGATCACTTCCTCAGTTCCTTGTTCCACGAGCTTTGTCCTCTTTGCTTCTGCAATCCTCCATTAGCGCCTCAATATACAACAGGTTATGAGCCCGGTCGACGCTATGGTTTATGAAGAGGGATGGTACAGGAGTCGCTACGGTATCGACAAGCTGCGCGAGGGGAATTATCCCGATTGGAAATGGGATTGTCAATTGCTGTTGAAGGAATATAAGGTGTGGGACGTTGTCACAGGACAAATCAAGCGGCCGGTGAAAGAGGAGGGACAGCCTGAACCTCTCATGGAGAATGTTCTGGCATGGGAGGAGAAGGACGAAAGGCTTTGGCGATTATCGGTTTCTCGGTTATCGATGAGCTTCAGAGACCAGTGCGACAAGCAAAGTCTGCCAAGGAAGCATGGGATGAGCTTGAGAAGGTGCATGCCCCCAATGAGAAAGCATGGGATGAGTTTGAGAAGCTGCATACCCCCAATGACCGTCAACGCCAATTTGCCCGCCAATTTGCCCTCTCGCGTCAACTGAATTCCTGCAAGATGTCCTCCAATACGGCGCTAAAGGACCACGAACGGGAGTTCTCCAACATCATTGAAGCACTGCGCGCTGCCGGCGAGGCGATGGACCCTATGGAAGTCATCACTCGGTATCTCCTGAGTTTGTCGGAGGAGTATGAGGCGTTTGCGGAAGCTTTGTTTTTTAACTTGAGTTGGGAAGATACCTGGACCTTCGATTCTGTCAAAGGCATGGTGCGTGTGGAAGCGCAACGTGGAGCGAATGCCATCAACACCGACGTCGCGACGAGTAGGAGCCGGCCCAAGCCCGATCCACAATCCGCCAAGGCACACCTCGCAAAGGGAAAGAAAGCGCAGGGGAAGAAAGGCAAGTTCACGGGGAATTGCTACCACTGCGGCGTGATCGGACACATACAGTCTCAGTGTCCGAAGCTCATCGAGGAGAAGAAACGGGAGAAGAAGTACAATGCGTTCGGCGGATTTGCTTCTGCGTTTCTGGCGTCCTCGGATGGCGCCGCAGATTCGGATGCCTGGGTCCTCGATATCGGGACCACATCCCGTCACGGTCGAGCAATCTGAGAGGGAGAGATCTACATACATATTGGCCGGAGAATGGGGAGAAAAATGGCATCCATGGACTCTCAATCTCTTGATCTGACGTATAATGACTGGTTGGTGCCTGGTGGTACAAAAACTGCACCTGCGAATTCGTCCAGAAAGCGATGACGACGAAGATGGTGCTGGTCAGATGGAAGATGAGACGCAATTGGATGACGACGACGAATTAGCTGAGGAAAAGGATGAATGAATCTGAGCCGGAGGCAAAGAGCACGAGGTTGAGAAACAGGACAACGAAGTTCAGGAAAGGGAAGAGGAGGAGGAGGAGATACAACAGATCGTGAGATTGGCCACTCGAGAATTGAACGGATGTAAATAAGGTTGTTGCTTACCAGTCCAGTTCAGGAGCCGGCTTCTTGTATAGTCTATCTGTCTCTAGTCTAGATAATAATAACCTTTAGAGTCTATATAAAGATCAACATGGGCACGGGACTCTCGGTTGCGATTGAAATCCCCCGCTTCGCAGCTTGTTTACTTGCTGCAAGCCATCCAGACACCTGCCTTCGCCTGCCTGCTCCGCACCGTCTTGCCCCCGCACGATCCACGGGTACGATGGCTCCTCCGTCTGGTCAGTTCGCGCGACGAGGAGGCAAGGTACTCAACTCCCAAAGAAGCCAGCCCTCGCCAACAAGTCAAAGAAAAGGAGTCGGATTAGGCAAAGGGATCGCTCAACGACATCGCTGCAGAGTGCGCAAGGATACGATCCTTGGGATCACGAAACCCGATATCCGTCGTCTAGCTCGTCGTGGCGGTGTAAAGCGAATCTCTGCTGGGGTGTACGATACGGCCCGGCACTACTTGCGTGACTTTCTACGGGAGGTTGGATGGGCTTTATGCTTGGGATCTGATTGTAGGTGTTACAAGACTGTGCCGTCTTCGTGGAACACGGAAGGAGAAAAACAGTTCTCGTCACAGACGTAATCTATGCCCTTCGAAGGAAGGGGAAACCTATATACGGATTCGATTTCGTAAGTCAAAATTTCTCGCGGAAGTAGATGGTGGATGCTTGGGATGGCTTCTCTAAGCAAGTTTGCGACGTGTCTCAGGGCGGAGGATGGGATATATAAGTGTTGCTGGCGTTTACTGATGATGTGTATACTGCTGGTCTTCTATATATCGTTTGCTTTGGCGGATATTCATAAGATGTATCTGGTAGGTCAAGGTCAGTCAGTGTGCGAAATAGGTAATATAACACCGGGTATCTAGCTATGCCTGCCAACATCCAAACCATCTCCATCTCACTCTTTTACAAAATTCCGCCTTTCCATCCGCATAACAATCTGTGCATCCACTTTCTTCTTCGGCTTCTCGTATCCTTCACCCTGCAAATGTTTCCGCTCGACAGTGTCCGTAGGAACTTCCGCAGGAGACGGCTTCTCTTGGACGCGCGTCGTATGGTGTATTATTCCGCCGTGCTCTGTGATGCGCCGCTTTACTATTTCTGCAATGGTGATAGCCTTGCCTGCCACTTTGGCGTCCGCGATGATTTCGACCGTGTTTATCTTTGAGGATGAATCGTCGAGGTTCCGATTTAGGATAGTCAGACACTTTGTGACCATTTTTGAGACTGCTGAGTGCGACTTGACCGTTATGATTTCGACATCCTCCGTCTCCGTCATGTCCCGTGTAAACCAACACGCCTGTGTTTCCCTTGCGTGTCTTCGTTGCTTCGCTTCACTGCGGCTAAAGAAAGTTGATCAATCGTACGCCACGGCCAAATGCCCTCCAGCCAATCATATCCACGCACATCTGCCCCTTGACTCTCGTTATTCGTGCACTGCTCCTCGTGTGTCGATTATACTTTCCGCCTCAAAGCACTCTTTCGCTACCTGCCAGACCCAGAGATGACCTCCATATCAATGTACACCACAAGTCCGCTCTCAATATCAACAGGACAATACGAACAAGCCCTTCTCCAAGGGGCAGTCAATAAACGAATCTCCATCTTCCAGTATATCAAGAAAGCGTATCCCTCCCGCCCCTTGAATAGCGAGTGGCTGACAACAAGTCATGAATCCAGCGAGTATTGGTGTGATACAGTGCTTTGCGCCAAAGAAGGCTTTGAGAAGATATACATGGAACAAAAGGGTCTCGGGAAGAAGTACTTTGCTGCGCAAAAGGAGGGCGATTGATCGTAGGACGACGAATTATATGATTTTGGGGATGTCGCTTTCGGGGTTGTTGGACTTACAGGGGAATCCAGTCGAGTATTTAAAAGCTTTTAATCAGCTGTTACATGAGTATGAGTATCATTCCACTCATGAACCAGGCAGTCTCTCCGGGAAGCCAAAAATGGTATGTTCCGTGACCTCGGATCAACGGAAACTAATGCTTTTGAAGAGAAATTTCTTCAAACCTGTCAAGGGAGCACCGACAAGACGCTCCGAGGGAAATGTTGATCTATACTTCTCCGGCGACGCAACTACAAACCCCTCAAGTTATACATACCTAAACCTCGTCAACATGGTATCTTCCGCTATACGAATGAATGAATGGATGCTGATGGAAGCCATTTGAGCCGGATTTTGTACAGACGTTTTGTGCGTTACTGGCGATTCTAGTGGAAGTTTATCAGCGATTATTGTCGATAATAGCTTCTCCTCTGGAATGCAATCAGAGCGTCATGGTGGCATTCCAGAAGATCGATGAGAAAATAAAGAAAAATGTCTTGGGATGGGTGATCAAGGAAATCGATGACTATAATCGAAACGAACTGCAGTCGGAACTCGACAGTCTCGAGAAATTCATCTCCATCGTCCCGCCAGTATAACCCTGGCAACCGACTCTATAGATTTTATATTTGCATAGCGTGTAGATTGGGGGATTTGGGAGGGAAGGGGATATTATTCCGTGAGGGGGATGGAAGAAGGAGAGGGACATTTTTCGGATAGACAAAGGAGCCATCTGGAATGGATCATTGTACAACATCAACTCTATCATCATCTTCGCTTGTGAGTATAGTACAACCACATCTAACTAAACGACCTGATAGGATATTCCTGATCATACCCCTGCTCCTTCTCCTCATTAAGTTTGAATTTCCACTGCGTTCGTCCTCTCCCCGTCCCCGGCAGCGGAGGCAACCCCCCATTCCTCTGCAGAACCAATTTTCTTACATCCGTCGACTGCAGCACGGATGTCAATTCCAGTCTCCCACTAGTCACTTCCGCCAGCGCCTTTGTCCCTTGTTCGCCCGCAGCAATTCGCGGAGCCGCGGCATTGCCATAAGATAACAGGCCCGCGATATATGGCTGTGAGTACACCAGTGTGCGAGGATACTCTCTTCGGGTATCACGTTTCCAGTAGGGATTCTCGGCAAGATCAGCAGCAGGGGACGTCAATGGCTCGATATACTCTTCTGGGCGAGACGCTGGCATCGGATTTCGGTACTGTGTGTTGATAGGGACCTATACACATTCAGCTTTATGATCTAGACGGGGACGTACGCCTGAGGATCGCTCCGGGTCGATGACTAGTTTTCGACGAACCCAGTCCCAGAACCGGTTTTTCGAGGGAAGAGTATGTTTTGTAATCCTCGCTATACGAGTAAGTTAGCATGACAAGATGGATTGAGGTGGAAAAGGCACGTACGTTTGACCGACATGATGTCCCGTCGGCTGTCAACTTGACCCAACGACTCGAGCCCGTAGTTCCCGTTCTGGACACCGGATCGGACCCTACCCTAACCTCTGAAGTGCAATTTGTGTTTTTGCAGATCATTTCACGCTACCCGGTCAACATCACCGCGAATGGACAAGGGACGAAAGAGAAGTCGGCCTGACTCGTCCGGCGAACAAACCTCCCGTCCCTATAAAAAACAATTTGAAAAACGCCGTGATGCCCGAAAAATAGCAGTCCAGTCTTCCTCTCCCGGTACCCCTTCATAGCCGAGCTCATACTGATTGTAGCGATTGCTTCTGGTAATCTCGACGTGAATGCTTTTACGGCTGCTCGTGAATTCGAAATATCAGCTCTCCAGAATGCAATGCGCACGTCAAAGTATTTCTGTATATGGGAAGTGGGGATTAATGGTAGAGCTGCGCTTGCGCAGAGGGCGTTTCAGGACGTACCCAGGACGTTGAGGAGGAGATCTGCGAGTCACAATGTGAAACGAGTTCCTCGTCAGTTACGCGAGAAGGCGAGACGTGAGATGGTTGCTGATGGGACTAAACCTGCTTCCAAACCTCGTGGAAGAGTACGTCTTGCAATGGAAAAGAAACGTCTCGCCGCCAAGTCTGTTAAACAAGTTATTGACGACACGGCGATGGAAATGGACGTGGACGTGGAAGTCGACGCGGACGTGGACACGGAGGTTGACGGCTTGGCTCCAAAGTTGAAGCCCCGAAAGGTGACGAAGGGGAAATTCGCCAATAGACAAGAGGATAAGACTTGGTTGCCAACTCATTTGTATCATGCAAAGAGATCTCGCGTGGACTATCGTTGGGGATTTTCCTTACCGCTCACACCTACAGAGAAATCATTCCGACCTACATATCGCGCATCCCATCACTCCGGCTTCATCGCATTTGATACATCCTATTTCGCTACCTTGTTCGTTCAAGGGACAGAAGACAAGGTACGACAGCTACTGGATATGGTTACTGAGCCTGGCTCGGCCGCTGCGTCAAAGAGATATTCTTCGGGGAAGAGAAGTTGTGAGACTGTTTTGTATCGTCATGGAGAATTCCCAAGGGGTATGATTGGGCCTGCTTTGGTGTTGTGGCAAGTCGTGGAGGGTGGTAGACAGGTTATGATACGGGTGCATCCGGCTTGTGTGGAAGAGGTTTGGAAGGAGTTACATTCTTGTGCAACAGAAGTTGGCAATGTAAGGATTGAGGACGCGAGATTTGAGATTGGTGCGATCGATTTATTTGGTCCGTTGAGTACGGAAGTATTGTTTGCGGTATTGAATGTCGGAAAGGGAGTTTGTTCCAAAGTGTGGGAACAATTAAGTGGATTACGCGATCCAGGGAGTCTACCTCTTGGAGCAGTCTTGAACCTCGATCTAAGAGATCCACGAACAGCGTACACTCCTTCCAGATTTACAACTAATATAAGTTTCCCACCTCGAAAACGAAAGCAGTCCCCATCTCCCGAATTATCTTCTTTGATAAAAGAATGGCCTCAACATATTCCTGGTCCAACAACCTTATTCAATTCCACATCCCGCTGCATCGCAACAAAATACATTCAAACCCACACCCGCGGCTCCCTCCAAAAAACCCGCAACGAACTGCTCAACTCGGGTCAACCTCCCCATCTCCCTCTCTCGGACCCCATAATCCCCTCCGTTCTCTTACGTCGTGATTCCAATTCCTGGACACTCCTCCTCCCCTGGTCATGGGTAAATGAATTCTGGTACTCGTTCATGCATTATCCGGAATCTCGATTCGGTGCAATAACAGAGTATGCACAGATCTGTTTCGAGAAACGGGGGATGGGATTTCCGGAGGATTTTCCGGGGACAAGGGCTGGTGATGAAGAACTAAGGAGGAGGAGAGAACAGGAGGAGGAGAAGTGGAGACGCAGGCCGGATGGAAAGAGAGAGAGTTGGGGGAAGGTATTGAAGAAGGGAGACGAACGAGGCGAAGTTGGGGATCCGTTTGGATGTGATTGGACGATTTTGACGTCTAAGGAAACTACTGTAAATGGCGAGGATGAAGTGATGACGGATGGAGTTGACTTGCAAACGATCAAAGAACGCGCCAAGGCGGCTATGGGGATTGATTCTGCGAACCCACGGGAAAGTACAGATCACTTTTTACTCTCGCCTGGATACGCGAAACAACTCCTGACGAGGAAATCTCCCATGATGGCTACCCTCGACGTATCTCATGCACTCCTTCCCATCCGCCTGCGCTTCCTTCAAAAAGGCAATGTCGCCTTCCGTGCACGAATCTACCGTCTCCCCACCTCCTTAGAAGCCCGTCAACAATGGCTTGATCTACTCAACAAGAATATCCCGACCCCGTCGAAACAAGGATACCCTGCCTGTCCAGGAGAAGGAGATCTTTTGGGATTTGTTACGACGGGGAACATGAGTTTGTCGGAGGGGAGAGGAAGGTCGGTTGGTGCCTTGGCTTGGAATAGGGTGGAACTGGAGGAGGAAAGATGGTCCGAGGAGAAGGAGTTTAGAAGGTGGTGTATTGTAAGGGATGTAGGACACGATGTAGGGAGATTGGCTAAATGGGAGGTCAATGATTAGGATATCCCGGATGAGCATAGATATAATCAAATGTTACCCATGCGCCAAGATATGAGAAAATAATTGGTTCTTC
>Ga0302326_10034620_pt1 | contig 10004 bp, 6 predicted proteins | sample Palsa_T0_3_FD_202264 | JGI IMG/M metagenome (GOLD analysis project Ga0302326, IMG submission 202264) | Peat permafrost microbial communities from Stordalen Mire near Abisko, Sweden - Palsa_T0_3 | ecosystem: Environmental > Terrestrial > Soil > Palsa > Peat permafrost | place: Sweden: Abisko...
CGGCGAGATCTCCGCAAACATGAGCTCGGGCAACTACCAGCTCAACACGCCGGTCTTCGACATGTACATCAACGACCTTCCGGCCATCGAGGCGTGGACCAAGGCGCAGATGGGCGGCCTGCCCGGCGCGTGCGTGCCGGAGACGATGGCCTTCAACGGCAACGGCTACTACGGCGGCGGCTCCAACACCCAGAACGCCTCCTGCGCGCTGGCGTCCAGCCCCAGCTACAACGCCGAGGACATCACCAGCGGCCCGGAGATGTCCCTCTACATGTGGGAGCAGTACGAGGGCACCGGCAACATCGCGTTCCTGAAGAAGGCGTTCCCGTTCATGGAGGCGACCGCGCAGTTCCTCCTCGCCTACCAGCACGTCGGCTCGGACGGTCTGCTGCACGCGGTCGCCAACGCGCACGAGACGCAGTGGGCGGTGCAGGACCCGACGACCGACATCGCCGCCGACCAGGCGCTCTTCCCGGTCATCGGCGAGGCCGCGCGCCTCGTGGGCGACAATTCAGCCAAGGACCCGCTGCTGGCCCAGTTCGCGTCCGCCATCAAGGAGATCCCGCCCTACCCGCGGACGGACGACGCGACCAGGACGCAGCTGCTCAACCCCGATTACACCCAGGCGGAAACGCAGGCGGCCGACGGAGGAGGTACCGACATGATCGCGATCTCCTACCAGCCGGCCGCGCAGCGCAACAACGGCGAGAACATCGAGCTCGAGCCGCTATGGCCGTGGGACGACGTGAGCGACCAGGACGCCAACCTGTTCGCCCTGGAGCAGCGCAGCTACACCAACCGGCCGAACAAGGGCGGCAACGACTGGTCCTACGACGCGGTCGACGCCGCCAGGCTCGAGCAGCCGGCGCAGGTGGAAAGCGACCTGGTCTCGCTCACCGAGACCCACCAGGTCTACCCGAACGGCTTCGCCGACATCGGCTCGAGCGTCGGCTACCAGCCCTACCAGGAGCAGTCGGCCAACGTCGCGACCGCCGTGGACGAGGCCCTCGCCCAGGACTACGACGGCATCATCCGGTTCGCGCCCGCGTGGCCAACGGACTGGAACGTCAGCGGCACCGTCTACATCCAGGACAACGACAAGGTCGACGTGCAGGTCGAGAACGGCCAGCTCGTCACCGCCGCGATCCAGGCCGCCACGTCCGGCCAGCTCACGGTCAAGAACCCGTGGCCCGGCCAGCAGGTCGAGGTCGTCTCCGGCAGCAACACCCGCCAGGTCGTCGCCCGGACATCGACCACCGACGTGTTCACGGTCCCGGTCCGCGCGGGCGGCAGCTACCTGGTCGAGCAGGTGTCTGCGCCGACCACGCAGCTGCCGTTCGCCCCGGTCAGCGGCACCGCGCCCACCGCCGACACGCACCTGGGCGACGTCCAGATCGGCCTCGACCCGGCCGGCCCGGCCGCCACCGCGGTGGTCGGCACCGTGCTGGGCGCCGCCAACACCAGTGACGGCCTCACCCAGGTCGACTACGCCGGCACCGGCGAGGCCGCAACCACGACCGCGTCCGATGTGGACGGCCTCAGCGCCCGCACGACGGCGAACCCGGCCGGCGGCTCCGCGACCGAGAACGACCTGTACTTCACCATCGACCCCTCGGTGGCCGCGACGTCCAGTTACGACGCGACCATCAAGGTGTCGTACTACGACTCCGGCGCCGGCACCGTCGCGCTGCAGTACGACAACGGGCCCGGCGATCCGTACCACACGGCCGGCACGATCACGCTGACCGGCAGCGACACCTGGAAGACGGCGTCGTTCACGGTCACCGGCGCCTACTTCGGCGGGCTGGAGGCAGTATCCCCAGGGACAACTGGGGGCGCGGACTTCCGGCTCGACGGGCAGCAGCCGATCACCGTGCACAGCGTCGGCCTGTCGGTCACCGGCCCGGCGGTTCCGGCCACCACGGAGTTCCCGCCGGCGCCGGCGATCACCACCCCGAAGGGCGGCCAGACCCTCACGCTCGACTCCTCGATCTCCGGAACGTCCGAACCGGACGCGTCGGTGACCGTGAACGAGGGCTCGACCGCACTGTGCACCGGAATCGCCACCGACTCCGGTTCGTGGTCGTGCGCGCCCGCCGCCGGTCTCCCCAGCGGCAAGCTGACCATCACCGCGACCGCGACTGACCCGACCGGGTTCGCCAGCGGGCCGTCGGCGGCGGTCAGCTTCGACGCCTCGGACCTGCCGCCAGGCACCGCGGTCGTCGGCGCGATCGTGGGGCCGACCAACGACGCCTACGGCCTGAGCGAGAACGCCGCGGCCTACGACGGTCCGACGACCGGCTCCGACATCGCCGGGCTGTCGGCGTTGACCAGCACAGACAGCAACATCTACTTCAGCGTCGACGACTCGGTCGCGTACCAGGGCGATTACGCGGCCACGTTCACGGTCGAGTACTACGACTCGGGGACGGGTTCGTTCCAGGTCCAGTACGACAACGGCACCTCCAACCCCTACCAGGCGGCGACGCCCAACATCCCGCTGACCAACACCGACACCTGGAAGACGGCGACGGTCACCGCGGCCGGCGCGTACTTCGGCAACGAGCAGAACGGCGGGGCCGACTTCCGGCTGCGCAACGGCAGCGGGCAGCTGACGGTGCACAGCGTCTCGGTGAAGATCAGCGGCGACGGCGTCGCCAACGTCACCGACTTCCCGCCGCCGGTCGCGATCACCGGGCCGGCCGCCGGGGCGACGGTGACGACGACGCCCACCGTGTCGGGCACGAGCGAGCCCGACGCGAGCGTGACGGTCGACGCCGGCAGCAGCGCGATCTGCACCGCCACCGCGTCCGACAGCGGCTCGTGGTCGTGCGCCCCGTCGGCCCCGCTCGCCGACGGCGCGTACACCCTGACCGCGACGGCGACCGACGCGATAGCGAGCCCGGTGAGCTCACCGCCAGTGCAGGTCACCGTCCAGGGCTAAGTTCCAGGAAATGACGTTGCCGGGTGCCGGCGGTTGACCGTCGGCGCCCGGCACGGCTTTGCCGTTCTAGCAGGGGAGCGAGGAGAGATGACATGACAGGCATGAGGGTCGCGCTGCACACCCGGATCCGGGCCGGGCGGATCGAGGAGTACGAGCGGGCTCACGCCGAGGTGCCGCCCGCGCTGACCGAGGCGATCAGGGCAGCCGGGGTGACCGGCTGGACGATCTGGCGCAGCGGCACCGACCTGTTCCACCTGATCGACTGCGAGGACTACCCGGCCACGCTCGCCTACCTGGCCGGCCAGCCGGTGAACGTCGCCTGGCAGGCCCGGATGGCGGAGCTGCTCGAGACCCCGCACGACTACACGGCCGACGGCGGCGACGCCGCGCTCCCCGCGGTATGGCAGCTATGAGCGCGGGCGGGCGGCCATGAGCCTCGTCGACGCCCATCACCACGTCTGGGACCTCGCGGTCCGCGACCAGCCGTGGATCGCGGGCCCGCCGATGGCGCCGATCCGGCGCAGCTTCCGCGTCGACGACCTCCGGCCGAGCGCGCACGCGGCCGGGGTCGACGCGACGGTGCTGGTCCAGACCGTGACCGTCGCGGCCGAGACGCCCGAGATGCTCGCCATCGCCGCGGTCGACCCGCTGGTAGCCGGGGTGGTCGGCTGGACCGACCTGACCAGCCCGGAGATCTCCGGCGAGCTGGCCCGGCTCGCCGCCTGCCCGGGCGGCCGCCACCTCGTCGGGATCAGGCACCAGGTCCAGTCCGAGCCAGACGCCGACTGGCTGCGCCGCCCCGATGTCATCCGCGGACTGCGCGCGGTCGCGGCGGCCGGGCTCTGCTACGACCTCGTCGTGCTCCCGCACCAGATCGCGGCCGCCACCTACGCGGCGACCGTGGTGCCCGGCCTCACGCTGATCCTCGACCACGCGGGCAAGCCGCCCATCGGCGCGGACCTCGACGCCTGGCGCGCCGCGATCCGGGCGTTCGCCGCGCGGCCGAACACCGCCTGCAAGCTGTCCGGTCTGGTGACCGAGGCACCGCCCGGCGCGCCGCCCGACGCGTTCGCGCCGGTCGCCGATGTCATCCTCGAGGCGTTCGGCGCCGAGCGGATGATGTTCGGCTCGGACTGGCCGGTCTGCCTGCTGGCGCGCGATTACGCCGGCGTGGTAGAGCTCGCGCAACGGCTGACGGCCGGCCTGTCGGACACGGAACGCACCGCGGTGTTCAGCTCCACCGCGACTCGGCTGTACGGGATCGGCGCTCCCCGGTCAGACCCCACCAGTCCCTCCTACCCCACCCCCCACGCTGGCAGACCCCACCACGGTCCGGCCGCCCGCGCCGAGGATGATCACGAAGGATTTTCGCACTTATAGGCGAATTATCCTTCGCCAAGATAAAACCCTTCGTGATCACAAAGCCAGATGGCGCGCGACTGCGTGATCTGGGGTTCGGCTGTTAACTGAGGGGCGGCAGGGGCCTGCGCGGCTCGCCGCTGCCGCTACTGGCCGAGGAGCTCGAGGATAATCTCGCCGTACTTGGCCAGCTTCGTCTCGCCGACGCCGCTGATCCCGGCCAGCTCGGCCAGCGAGGACGGCGTCGTCGCCGCGATCGAGCGCAGGGTCGCGTCGTTGAAGACCACGTAGGCGGGCACGCCCTGCTCCTTCGCGGTCGCGCCGCGCCAGGCGCGGAGTTCCTCGAAGACAGCCGCCTGCTCGGGGGACAGGTCGACCTCGGCCAGCTTGGCGCGGGCGGCGGCCGCGCCGCCGGCGCTGCCGCGCGACGATCGCGCCGCCTTCGGCGTCGGCGCGTCCTGCCGGAACATGACCTGACGCTGCCCGCGCAGCACCTCGGCGCTCGCCGCGGTGAGCGCGAGCGTCTGGTACTCGCCCTGCACGGCGAGCAGCGCCTGCGCCAGGAGCTGCCGCACCACGCCCCGCCACTGCGCCTCGCTCAGCTCGGTCCCGATGCCGAACGTCTTCAGCTCGTGATGCGCCTTCTCCGACACCTTCTGCGTCTTGCGGCCGAGGAGGATGTCGATCACCTGCCCCGCCCCGTAGCGCTGGCCCAGTTCCTGGTTCAGCCGCACGATCGTGGACAGCAGCTTCTGCGCGGGCACGGTGCCGTCGAAGGTCAGCGGGGGAGACAGACACGTGTCGCAGTTGCCGCAGGCCACGGTCCGTTCGGAAAAATAGGCGAGCAGCTGCGTCCGGCGGCAGTCGGTCGCCTCGCACAGGGCGAGCATCGCGTCGAGGTGCGATGCCATCAGCCGCCGGTGGGCGACGTTGCCCTCGGAGGAGTCGATCATCCGCCGCTGCTGCACGACGTCGGCCAGCCCGTAGGCGAGCCACGCGGTGGCCGGCTGGCCGTCCCGGCCGGCGCGGCCCGTCTCCTGGTAGTAGCCCTCGACCGAGCGCGGCATGTCCAGGTGCGCGACGAACCGGACATCCGGCTTGTCGATCCCCATCCCGAACGCGATCGTCGCGACCATTACCAGGCCGTCCTCGCGCAGGAAGCGCGCCTGATGCTCGGCCCGCACCCCGCTGTCCAGCCCCGCGTGGTACGGCAGGGCCGGGATGTCGTTGTCGGTCAGGAACGTCGCGATCTTCTCCGTCGAGTCCCGGGACAGGCAGTACACGATGCCGGCGTCGCCCGGGTGCTCGGTCCGCAGGAAGTGCAGCAGCTGCTTCTTCGGCTCGTTCTTGGGCACGATCCGGTACTGGATGTTGGGCCGGTCGAACGACGACACGAACAGCTTCGACCCGGCCAGCTTGAGCCTGATCGCGATCTCTTCCCTGGTCGCCTGGGTGGCGGTCGCGGTCAGCGCGATCCGGGGCACGTCCGGCCAGCGCTCGTGCAGCACCTGGAGCTCCAGGTAATCGGGCCGGAAGTCGTGGCCCCACTGCGACACGCAGTGCGCTTCGTCGATCGCGAACACCGAGACCTTGGCCGCGTCGAGCAGCCGCAGCGTGGCCTCGGTCCGCAGTCGCTCCGGCGCCAGGTAGAGCAGGTCGAGCTCACCCGCCTTGAACTGCTGCTCGACGACGTGCCTGGTCCCCGAGTCCTGGGTCGAGTTGAGGAAGTCAGCGCGGATGCCGAGCTGGCGCAGCGCCTGCACCTGGTCCTGCATGAGCGCGATCAGCGGCGAGACGACGACCCCGGTGCCCGGTCGCACCAGCGCCGGGATCTGATAGCAGAGCGACTTGCCGCCGCCGGTCGGCATCAGCACCAGCGCGTCGCCGCCGCCGACGACGTGGCTGATGATCTCCTCCTGGCGCCCCCGGAAGGAGTCGAAGCCGAACACCCGGTGCAGCACGGTCGCCGCCCGCCGCGCCCCGTCGGGCACGGCCGCGGGCGTGGAAACGGGCGCGGTGGCGGGGACGCCGGTGTCGCTCGGATCGCTGGCGTCGCTCGGGTCACGGGGGGAGGAGGACACAGCGGCAATCCTACGGGCCGGGACCGACAGTCGCAGTGCTTCCCCACTCGCCTCCGGGCGCTCTAAGCCCCTGCCTGCTCCCTCGTCGCTCGGTCGCTTCGCTCCTTCGCTCCTCGGTCCGCCGGCAGGGGCGCGCCCTTTGGCTCGCGGGAGGAGCTTCCCCGCTTGCCTCCCGGCGCTCGGACAGAGGTCACCCGGCGTCAGCGACCGGCCACTTCCGATAGTCTGGTTACTATCCGTGCATCCAGTGCCCGCGCGCACTCGCCGAAGGCAACGTCGACACACGCCGTGTTTAGCCGGATCCGTGACGTCCGCCGCATGCTGCCCGATGCCGCCCGGCCGATCGCGGCGGCCGTCGGCATCGGCATCGCGATCGGCGCCGCCACGGCGCTCGCGCAGCCGCATCTCGGCCCGCCGTGGAGCGCGCTGGTGAACTCGGCCAGCCCGTGGCTGCTTGGCGGCTTCGCGGCCGGCGCGCTGGCAGCGCGTCGGCGCGTGGCGGTGGCGGCGGGGTTGTCGGCCCTCGCCGTCATGGTCGCCGCCTACTACGTCACCGCCGCCGCGATCGACCTGCCCGTCGCTCGCTACCTCGGCGCCTTCTGGCTGGCGTGCGCGCTGGCCGGCGGCCCGGTGTCCGGGCTCGCGGGCTGGGCGTGGCGGCGGGGGACCGGGCGGGCGCGGGCGTACGGGGCCGCGTTCCCGTCCGGCACGTTCATCGCCGAGGCGGTCGGTGCGTACGGGTTCCGCCTGCACTACCAGCCCGCCGCCGCGCTCTTCCTGCTGATCGGCGTCGCCCTGCTCTGCCTGCTGATCAGACGGGTCCCTCCGGCCGGCTTCGTGGCCTGGACGGTGGTCTTCGTCGTGGCCGGCGCGCTCGTCTACGGGCCACTGCTCGACGCCGTCGTCGGCACGAGTTCGGGCGGCGTCAACTACGGTCCGTAGACGAGTCCGCCGCCCGGTTCGATTACCGTCGGCGATGCGCCAGGCTCACGGCTCGTCGAGGCGGACCGCGATCACGCCCGCCAGGATCAGCGCGCCGCCGAGGAACTGGGTGGCGGTCGGCGTCTGGTGCAGCAGGATCCAGGCGAACAGCACCGCGAACCCGATCTCGGCCATCGCGACGAACGACCCGAACTTCGGCCCTAGTCGGCGGGCCGCCCCGATGCCGGTCACGTACGCGATGGCCGCCGCCAGCACGCCGAGCCCGAGCACCGGCACGAGCCAACTGGTCCGCCCCCCGAACAGCGCGACGTCCGACGCCGTGAACCGCATCGGCGTCACCCGGGCCGCGGCGCCGACGGCGATCGCCGCCGCCCCCACGATCATCCCGCCCCAGGTCAGCACCACCGGGGGAAGGTCAGCCTGACCCTGCGCACCCGCGCCCGCGCCCGTCTCGGCGCCGGCCCCCGTGCCCGGGCCGGCGCCCGCGTCGGTTCCCGGCGTAGCCGCCGACTGGAAAAAGTACACCGCCATCGACACCGCCGCCGCCAGCGCGAAGATCACGCCGATGAGGCTCACGCCGCCGCTGCCGGACAGGTTGAGCATCAGCGCGAGCCCGCCGAGCGCGGCCACGCCGCCGCCGATGGTCAGCGGCCGCGGCGTCTGCCCGTGCCGCACCCACAGCCACAGCACGATGAGCACGATGCCCAGGTACTCCAGCATGATCGAGATGCCGACCGGCATCCGGGCGATCGCGTTGAAGTAGCAGACCTGGCACGCCGCTACTCCGACGAGCCCGTAGACCGTCACCTGCCAGGCCGACCGGAGCAGCATCCGCCACCGACCGCGCAGCGCCAGCACGGCCGGAACCGTCAGCGCCAGGGCCGCCACCAGGACCCGCGCGAACACCGCCCCCGCGGGCGACCAGCCCGCCCCGATCAGCGCCGTCCCGAACGTGCCGGACGTGCCGAAGCACATCGCCGACACCAGCCCGATGGCGACGCCGACCGACCGCGAGGACCGCCCCGACAAGGCGGTGCGAAGTCCCGGGGCCGGACCCGCCGTCGACGCCGACTCGACCCCCGGCGTCGCGATCGGCCCGCCCACTGCCCGCACGGTGGTCATCCGCCCGCTCCTCGTCGCGTACTAAGCTGTAAGTGGTAAAACATATGTACGTCCATGACACTAGCGAGGCCGACTGAAAGGAGTCAAATGGCTTTTACCCATGACACAGAGCTATCACTGAGCGCTACCGCCGCCCTGGTGAACACCGGCCGCGCCAGCGTCGAGGAGATGCCCGACGTCGCGGCGCTCGATGAGTTCATCAACCGCTGGCAGTGGACCGGCAGCCGCACTCACGAGGAAGCCGAGCTAGCCGCCGTGCTGCGGCTGCGGTCCCGGCTCGCCCGGCTCTGGGAGATGACCGCGGACGAGGCCGTGGCGCTGGTGAACACGCTGCTGGCCGACGCCAACGCGCTCCCGCAGCTGATCAAGCACGACGGCTGGGACTACCACATCCACGCGACGTCGCCGGACGCGCCGCTGGCCGACCGGATGGCGGTCGACGCGGCGATGGCCATCGCCGACGTGATCCGGGTGGGCGAGTTCGGCCGCCTCCGGGTCTGCGCCGCCGACGACTGCGAGGACGTGCTCATCGACCTGTCCAAGAACCGGTCCCGCCGATTCTGCAGCCTGACCTGCGCCAACCGCGTCAACGTTGCCGCCTTCCGATCCCGCCGCACCGCCAGCTAGCCGACAGCGAGGCGCCAGCGAGTCGCCCGCAAAAGTCGCCGGCTAGTCGACGGAAGCCGAAATCGGCGCCGCCTCCTGCCGCCGCACCGCCGCCCGGCCGCAGACGAGCCAGCCGACGAACGCCACCACCAGCGCGACGATCACCCCCAGGTTGGCGTACTCCCAGGTCCCCGTCTTCCCGCCCAGCCCGAACGGCCCCAGCAGGTACCCCTGCCACGACAGCCACGACGCGTAGGTGTTGACCACCAGCCCAAACCCGAGCACGGTGCCCGCCACCATCAGTCCGACCGGCACCCACCGCACCACGCCGTACCGCCCGGACGAGGTGAACAGGTCCGCCTCCGCGTACGGCCGGCGCCGGAGCAGGATGTCGGCCAGCATCACGCCGCACCAGGCCGAGATCGGCACGCCCAGCGTGATCAGGAACCCCTCGAACGGCCCGATGAAGTTGGACGAGAAGAACACCACGTAGATCGTCCCGACGATCATCAGCACGCCGTCGATCAGCGCGGCCGACCAGCGCGGCACCCGCAGCCCGGCCGCCAGCAGGGTCAACCCGGACGAGTAGATGTCAAGGACGGCGCCCCCGACCAGGCCGAGCACCGCGACGATGACGAACGGCACCAGGTACCAGGTCGGCAGGATGGTGGCCAGCGCGCCGATCGGGTCGGTGTTGATCGCGCTCGATAGCGACGTCGACGACCCCGCCAGCAGCAGCCCGAACCCGAGCAGGAAGATCGGCGGAAAAGACGATCCGAACGTCGTCCACCCCACCACGCCGGCGCCCGACGACCGGCGGGGCAGGTAACGCGAGTAGTCGGCCCCGGTATTCACCCAGCCCAGCCCGAACCCGGTCGCCACCAGGACGATCGCGCCGAGGAAGGCCTGCGAGGACCCCGAGTGCAGCGAGGAGACCGTGGCCCAGTGGA
>Ga0302326_10034621_pt1 | contig 10004 bp, 4 predicted proteins | sample Palsa_T0_3_FD_202264 | JGI IMG/M metagenome (GOLD analysis project Ga0302326, IMG submission 202264) | Peat permafrost microbial communities from Stordalen Mire near Abisko, Sweden - Palsa_T0_3 | ecosystem: Environmental > Terrestrial > Soil > Palsa > Peat permafrost | place: Sweden: Abisko...
CTACTCCGCGACCGTGGCCCGGCCCCACCCCGCCACCTTCGCCTGAGCCAATGCCGCTTCCTGAGCCGGTTCCATTCGACGGAATCACGGCGCCAGATTTCGGGTCGCCAAGGTTTGGCATGTTAAGCTCCGCCACTTTGATCTCAGGAGGCACAATCACCGTGGGCTCAACCGCCAACTTTGGATTGTCATTCCGGATTACAGCCGCAGGCGGTGTGATTTGCCGCAGAGCAAACTTGGGCAATCGGCCTTTTGAGGCCTGCAAGACGTCCTTATCGCCGCCGCCGCCGCCACCACCGGCCTGCGTCTTTGCCGGCTTCAGCGGCATATAGTCGCCCGGATCAACCAGCTTGACGTCGGCGTGGGGTTTCGCTTCCGCCTGGCCAATGAGCCGCCTCGCCCAGATCGTCCCGCCGATAATGGCTGCCAGGATCACAACATGGGCCGCAGTCGATCCCAGCGCGCCATTCTTCTTGTAATTGTAGAAACCCCAGATGTCTTTGACCGGCTCCGGTTTCGATTCGAGCTTCAGCGGAGGAAGCTTCTTGGGAAAGAAGAAGTCGTCCAGCTCGCGGAAAAGAGACTTCCACAGCGGTTCTTCAAAGCTACCTCCCGGCGGAAGCAGGCGAAGTTCAGGCTCGTGATTGGCGCTCGGATTAACTTCTGTTGATGCCATTTTCCCCGGCTTGGTTACCCTTGCGGGCTGTGGAATATCCTAGGATCCTGCGCACAATACCTTCTTACACAGATGACCACTCTCACCCGCAAGTTGCTTCGCTTACGCCTCAGATTTGTGAAATCCAGAGGGCCGCGCAACCCCGAAAACTGGCTCCTAATCCAGCCAGAAGCCCGACTCGTTCCGAAGAAGGCTCCTGTAGTTAAAATTGTACCTCTAGTTTCTCACTTTACGACAGTGTATTTCCAAATTCCTGTAGATCTCTTGCGTCCCCGCCCTCCAGTGTCGGTAGTGAAACCAGTTCCTCCGCCCTCTCCGCATAGACGTTCCCTGCAGTGCTCCCTATAATGAAAAGATTCAATCATTTGGGAGAATCCAACCGAGTGCCGCTCGACCTGAAAGCGACCATTAATCTGCCCAAAACCGCCTTCCCGATGAAGGCCAACCTGCCCCAAAACGAGCCTAAAACCCTGGCCCGCTGGGAGCAGATGCGAATCTACAGCCAAATTCGGCAAGCGCGCAAGGGCGCACCTGCCTACGTGCTGCACGATGGACCTCCCTACACCAGCGGGCCCATCCACTTGGGCACTGCCCTTAACAAGTGTCTCAAGGATTTCATCGTCAAGTCGAAGACCATGGCGGGCTATGACGCTCCCTACGTGCCGGGATGGGACTGTCATGGCCTGCCCATTGAAATCAAAGTAGACAAAGAACTCGGCGGCAAGAAGCTGCAGATGCGCCCTCTCGACGTGCGCGCCGAATGCCGCAAGTACGCCGAGAAATTCCTCGACTTGCAGCGCCAGCAATTCAAACGGATCGGCGTCTTCGGCCGCTTCGAGCGGCCCTACTCCACCATGACGCCACAGTACGAATCGGTGGTGCTTTCCACGTTTTTTTCTTTCTACGAGCAGGGATTTGTGTACAAGGGACTGCGGGCGGTCTACTGGTGCATCCATGATGAAACCGCGCTCGCCGAGGCTGAGGTCGAGTACGAAAACCACACCAGCCCCACCGTCTGGGTGAAGTATGGATTGCTCGATGACCCGGCCAAGATCGATCCGGCACTTGCTGGCAAGAAAGTCTCGACCATTATCTGGACTACTACGCCTTGGACGCTTCCCGCTTCCATGGCCGTGGCCTTCCATCCGGATGAAGAATACGTGGCGCTCGCATCCGGCGGAGATGTCTATATCGTCGCCGCCAAACTGGCCGACGATGTTGCCGAAAAATGCCAGCTCAGAGATGCTCACGAGCTTGCCCGCTTCGCCGGCCGCAAGCTGGAGTATCTGAATTTCCAGCATCCGTTCCTGGAGCGCAAAATTCTGGGCGTGCTGGCCGATTATGTCACCATGGACACCGGGACCGGCGTAGTCCACACGGCCCCATCGCATGGCGCGGAGGACTTTGCCACGGGCGTCAAGTACGGACTCGACGCCACTAGCAACGTTGACGAAAAAGGCATTCTGCGCAACGGTTTGCCCGAGTACGACGGCAAGCGCGTGTGGGATGCGAATCAGCCGATCATCGAGCTCCTGCGGCATCGCGGCGCGCTCCTACACCAGGAAAAAACCGTTCACTCTTATCCGCACTGCTGGCGCTGCCACAATCCAATAATCTTCCGGGCTACCGAGCAGTGGTTCATCTCGATGGAAACGCCGATGCCCAGCGGAGCCTCGAAGAGTGACACGTTGCGCAGCCGCACGCTCGACGAAATCAAAAAGGTGAAATGGGATCCGTCGTGGGGCGAGGAGCGCATGGCCAACATGATCGCCTCGCGCCCCGATTGGTGCATCTCGCGGCAGCGCGTGTGGGGCGTGCCTATTGCGGTTTTTCTCTGCGAGAGTTGCGGCAAACCGCTGAACGACCCAGCTATCAACCGTAGGGTGGTCGAACTCTTCGCCCGCTCCGGCGCAGACTCGTGGTTTACCTCAGAACCCGACGCCATTGTTTCCACAGGCACAAAATGCCCGCACTGCGGCGGCGGAAAGTTCGAAAAAGAAACCGACATCTTCGACGTCTGGCTCGAATCGGGCGCCAGCTATCTCGCGCTGATCGCCGAGAAAAAGACCGCCGACGAGCCAAGCTATCCCTGGCCCTCTGATCTATATCTCGAAGGCGGAGACCAATACCGCGGATGGTTTCAGTCGTCGCTGCTCTGCGCCATGGGCACTCATGCCACGCCGCCGTATCGTGGTGTGGTTACGCCCGGCTGGACGCTCGACGAAAAAGGCCAGGCCATGTCGAAATCCCGCGGCAACGATGTGGACCCGGTCGATATCGCCGATCGTCTCGGCGGCGAAGTCGTTCGCATGTGGGTTGCTTCCGTCGATTTCCGTGAAGACGTGGTCGGCTCCGAGGCTCTCATGCTGCGCGTGGCGGAAAACTACCGCAAGATTCGGAATACTTTCCGCTATGTCCTCGGCAACCTCGGAGACTTCGATCCGCAAACTGACGCGGTGCCCTTCGAGAACATGGAGGCCCTTGACCAATACATGCTGCGCCAGACCTGGGCTTTCGCCTCCGATGTGCGCGGCTGGTACGACGAATTTGCCTTCCACAAAATCTATCACCGCCTCAACCACTTCTGCATCGTCGACCTGAGCGCGTTTTATTTCGACGTACTCAAAGACCGGCTTTATATTTCCGCGCCGGAGTCCCAAGCCCGGCGCAGCGCGCAAACCGCGATCTGGCGCATCGGCGAAGCGCTCGTTCGTCTGCTCGCCCCCATCATGAGCTTCACGTCTGAAGAAATCTGGCAGTTCTTGCCCAAGGTCGCGGACCGGGAAGAAAGTGTCCATCTGGCTCGTTTCTTGGCAAGGGATTTCGACCTCGCGGGTGAAACAAGCGACGGACAAAGGAGCGCTAAAGAGCAGGATGATGATTGGAACACACTGCGCTCCGTCCGCGATAATGTGCTGCAGGCACTCGAATTTGCTCGAAATGCAAAGCAGATAGGGGGCGGGCTTGAAGCGCAAGTGGTCATCGCCGCACTTGAGCCAGTGTATAAAGTTCTGTCCAAGTACAAGGACCAACTCCGCTATCTCTTCATTGTCTCTGCGGTGCGGCTAGAGCTGCGGACTCCCGAAAACTGTTCAGCCGGCGGGATTGTTGTGAACGTCGAGCCCGCCGATGGCGTCAAGTGCGAACGCTGTTGGAACTATTCAACCCATGTCGGCGAAGACAAGAAATATCCCACGGTCTGCGAGCGGTGCAGCGCCGTGCTGAAAGAACTGGACGCTCCCCGCTAGCGCAATTCTTCCATGGCCGCTTCCAGCACTTCCCTGCCCGGCCGCGTCAGCGACTCCGGCAGCGTAGCCAGCGGCGCATCCACCAGATTAAGCTGGTCGATTAGGCTGGGCGCAGTAGTGTTCACGTAAAACACTCCCGTCAGCACTTCGCCTTGCTCGTGAGCCGCGTTCAGACGCGTGATCGCGGCGATCCTGTTCGTGGGATCGTAGTCTTCTTCGAGTTTCCGGAGCTGCAAATGCGACCCATCGTGCATCGTGACCGCGACCGTCGTCCCCGGATCGTATTCGACGTCGATTTCCTCGAAATGAGGAACGAAGCTCATCTCCTGCAGGGTTTCTTCGTGATCTTTCACGTACTTGTAAGACTTGGTGGAACCCTCGTGATCGTTGAAGGTGACACAGGGCGAGACCACGTCGAGCATGACCGTGCCGCTATGCGAGATGGCCGCTTTGAGCATGGTCAGCAATTGTCTCTTGTCGCCCGAGAACGACCGGCCGACAAATGTCGCGCCCAACTGAATCGCCAGCGCGCAAGTATCAATCGGCGGAAGATCGTTGACGACGCCGGTTTTCAGCTTCGAGCCAAGATCGGCTGTCGCAGAAAATTGGCCTTTGGTCAGGCCATAGACGCCGTTGTCCTCGATGATGTAAATCATGGGCAAGTTGCGCCGCATGAGGTGTACGAACTGCCCGATACCGATCGACGCCGTGTCGCCGTCGCCGCTCACGCCCAACGCAAGAAGGTTGCGGTTGGCGAGCATGGCGCCCTCGGCGATCGAGGGCATGCGTCCGTGAACCGAGTTAAAGCTGTGCGACCGGTTCATGAAATATGCCGGGCTCTTTGAAGAACAGCCGATGCCGCTCAGCTTCGCCACTCGTTCCGGCTTCACACCCATTTCATACATGGCCTCGATGATGCGCTCTGAGATGGCGTTATGGCCGCAACCGGCGCAAAGCGTGGTCTTGCCGCCTTTGTATTCCACCACGGTGAGGCCAATGCGGTTCGTTTTCGGTCCCGCAGGCGTCGGCTCAGCAGGTATGGTTACCATTTACTTGCCCTCCATGGTGGTCAATTGGTCGGTGACGGAACGCGCATCCAGCGGCAGCCCGTTGAGGTGACTGAGACTGCGCAGGCGAACGATCAATTCCGGTTTCACGTCGAGCTTCAGCAGGGTCAGCATCTGCGCGTCGCGGTTCTGTTCCACGACATAGACGCGGTCGTGTTGCGCAATGAAATCATGCACTTCGCGCGTAAATGGATAAGCTCGCAGTCGCAGGTAGTCGGTTTCGATGCCATACTCGTCTCGCAACTGATCGCGGCTTTCGATTATGCCCCAATGCGAGGTGCCAAAACCGATGATCCCGATGTTGGCGTTGTTTCCCTTGATGATTTCGGGACGCGGCACAAACGAGCGCGCTGTTTCGAACTTGCGGTTGAGCCGTTCCATGTTGTTGGCGTAATCATCGGGACGCTCGCTGTATGCCGACCTCTCATTGTGTCCGCTGCCGCGCGTGAAGTATGCCGCTGCGGGATGGTCCGTACCCGGCAGGGTGCGGTAACCGATTCCGTCGCCATCCACATCCTTATAACGAGAAAAACCTCCCAGGCGGTCGAGGTCTTCCTTGCTCAGCACCTTGCCGCGCTTGATCGGAGCCGTGGGATATTCAAACGGATCGGACATCCAGTTATTCATGCCCAGATCCAAATCCGACATGACGAAAACAAGCGTCTGGAACTGTTCCGCCAGGTTGAACGCATCCTGCGTCATCGAGCACGGGATCAGCATGATGTTCTTGGTGTCGCCGTGAGAAAGAAAAGCGGTGGAAAGAAGATCGCCTTGCGAGGTGCGGGTGGGCAGTCCGGTCGAAGGCCCGACACGCTGAATGTCCCAGATCACGCCAGGAATCTCGGCGTAATAAGCCAGACCGGCAAACTCCGACATTAGCGAAATTCCAGGCCCGGCAGTCGCGGTCATGCTGCGCGCACCGGCCCAGCCGGCGCCAATTACCATACCGATCGCCGCCAGTTCATCCTCCGCTTGCACGATCGCGAATGTCGCTTTGCCATCGGGCCCGATGCGGTACTCCTTCATGTATTCGATCATGGTTTCGACCAGCGAAGAAGATGGCGTGATCGGATACCACGTGACCACCGTGCAACCGGCGAACATGCAACCCAGCGCCGCAGCCGAATTACCGTCAATGATGATTTTGCCGGCGGTCTTGTCCATGCGCTCAATGTAGAAAGTGCCGCGCTTTTTCAGATTGGCTTTGGCATACTCGAATCCGGCCAGGGCGGCAGCCATGTTCAGAGCAGCCGCTTTCACTTTCTTGGCGAACTGCTTGCGAATGGCTTTCTCGACTTCGCCCATCTCAATTTCAAGCAATTGCGCCACCACGCCCACGTAAACCATGTTCTTGACCAGCTTGCGCAGCTTGGCTTCGGGGCAAACCGTGGCTACCAGCTTGTCGTATGGAACGGAGTAGAAAACAAGATCATTGCGCAGCTTGTCGAGGCCCAGGGGCTCGTCATAGAGAACAGAAGCGCCCGCGCCCAGCGACAATACATCCTCCTGAGCCGTTTCCGGGTTCATGGCAACCAGAAAGTCAATTTCCTTCTTCCGGCCAATGTACCCGTTCTTATTCGCGCGAATCGTGTACCAGGTAGGCAAGCCCGCGATATTCGACGGAAAAAGATTCTTGCCCGAGACCGGCACGCCCATCTGAAAAATGGCGCGCAACAAAACCGTGTTGGAACTCTGCGAACCGGAGCCATTGACCGTTCCGACTTGAATGCTCATGTCGTTGACGATGCGTCTGCGCTCCGCTTGTCCCCCGGATTGCTGAGGGACCACATCCATCGTGGCCATCCCTGCACCTTCCTTTGGTCGTGGCAGAGTGATCCGCCGCACCTTAAGTTCTTTGGAGTGTTTCAGCCCGACCCTCAATTATACGGCGGCTGCGACTCCTGCGAACGCCGAATCCCCCGCCACATGCCCAAGAGTAACCTCATTGGGAACGGTCACAGCGTTGGACTTTTGAAGACAACGAGGCGCGAGCTAAAACTCGACCTGGGAAGAAGCCGCGATGTTGCGGAATTTCTTATATCGTGACGCGATCAATTCCCGAGGAAGAAGCTTTTTGAGTTCAGCATAGTGTTTCTGCAGGCTGGAGTCCAACAAACGCGCCGCCGCTTCGTAATCGGCATGAGCGCCACCCTCGGGCTCCGGCACAATGTCGTCCACGCAACCCAGTTCGGCAAGGTCCGGGGCGGTGATCCGCATGGATTCCGCGGCGAGTTCCTTCTTGCCGGCATCGCGCCAACGGATTGCAGCGCAGCCTTCTGGAGAGATCACGGAATAAACCGCATTTTCCATCATCAGCACGCGGTCGGCGACGGCAATCGCCAGCGCGCCGCCCGATCCGCCTTCCCCGGTGATGACTGCGATGATGGGCACTTCCAATTGCACCATCTCGCGCAGGTTGTAGGCAATGGCTTCGGCCTGCCCGCGTTCTTCCGCGCCCACTCCGGGATTAGCCCCGGTTACATCCACGAGAGAAAAAACAGGACGCGAGAATTTCTCCGCCAGCTTCATCACCCGCAGAGCTTTGCGATAACCCTCGGGGTTGGGCAAACCGAAGTTGCGATACATCCGCTGTTTGGTGTCGCGCCCTTTCTCCGTCCCGATCACCGCGACTTCGTCGCCATGAAAGCGCGCCATGCCACAAACCATCGCCGGATCGTCGCCAAAACGGCGGTCGCCGTGAATCTCGCTCCAATCGGGGAAAATACGCTCGACATAATCCAGAATGTGCGGGCGCCGCATGTGGCGGGCCAGTTCCGTCCGCTCCATGGCGCTGCCCCCCGCCAACTGCTTCCGCAACGTTTCCACTCGCCCCTGCAGTTCCGCCAACTGGCTGCGGGCTTCCTCGTTCGGAGCGTGGTTGGATTCGATCTGCGCCACCTGCCGTTCGATCTGCGCCAATTCCTGCCGCGCTTTTTGCGTTGCTGCCATAGCCATGGGACTCAATTGATGACGCGCAAACTACCGCGACCGCATAACTGTTCGACCCGTGCGATAAAGCCGCGATCCGGCAGCACATTATAGCCTTCCGCTTCCATCACCACCATAAAATCCCCGTCACGTTCCACGTCAAACAACACCCGCGCCTCGCCCTTGCGCTCCAGAAACAGGGCGTGCAGATCGTCGACGGTTGTCTCACCCGAAGTCTCCAGCGGCACGCGAATACGGATGGCACGCGGCAAAGCGACCTTCGCATCTTCCAGCGGCATAATTTCAGCGGCAGTGATTTTTGCATTCGCGCCTTCTTCGATGCGCACGCCGGCCCTCACCAGGACTGGAACCTCGAGTTTCACCTTGTCCTGCAGCCGCTTGTATGCCTCCGGGAAAACGATCATGTCAACCGATCCAGACATGTCTTCCAGCGTAGCCTGGGCATAGAAATCGCCGCGCTTCGATTTCAGCACCCGCAAGTTGCTGATGATACCGGCTGTCGCAATGGTCTCGTCTTTGCCTGTCGAAGCTTTCATAGCGGCAATCTCTTCGCTGTTCAGCGCCTGCAAGTCTTGCAGTTTGTCTTTGTATTTGTCCAGGGGATGACCGGTGATGAAGAATCCCAGAATTTCTTTTTCCGCCGCCAGTCTCGTGTGCTCATCCCAGTCGGGAACGTTGGGCAGTTTATCGTTGTGCGCTTCCGCATTCTCCTGCTGAAACACGCCGAAGAGCCCGTGCTGGCCCGATTCCGCGTCGCGTTGTGCCTTCTGCGCCTGGTCGATCGCTTTGTCGAGCACTTCTATCAACTGCGCGCGCCGACCTAGCGAGTCCATGGCGCCGCTCTTGATCAGCGACTCCAGTACACGTTTGTTGAGCAACCGCAAATCCACGTGTTCGCAGAATTCGAAGATCGAGCGAAAGCGCCCCAAGTCCTTGCGCGCAGCGACAATGGATTCAATCGCGTTCGCGCCCACATTTTTCACCGCCGCCAGCCCGAAACGAATGGCTTCGCCATGCGGCGTAAAATTCGCATCCGAGACGTTGATATCCGGCGCTTCCACGGCGATGCCCATCTCGCGGCACTCGTTGATGTATTTCACGACATCGTCGGTGCCACCGGTAACAGAAGTCAGCAGAGCGGCCATGAACTCGACCGGATAGTGGGTCTTCAAATACGCCGTGTGATAAGCCAGCAAGGCGTATGCCGCCGAGTGCGATTTGTTGAACCCATACCCGGCAAACTGCGCCATCAAATCGAATATCTTCTCGATCTTTTTCGGCGGATACTTGCGTTGGGCCGCTCCTTCCACGAAACGCTCGCGCTGTTGCGCCATCTCTTCCGGCTTTTTCTTGCCCATGGCCCGGCGAAGCAAATCCGCTTCCCCGAGTGAGTATCCGGCCAGCCGGTTCGCGATCTGCATCACCTGCTCCTGATACACAATCACGCCCAGCGTCTCCTGCAGAATCTCTTTCAACTCCGGCAATTCGTACTCGACTCTCTTGCGCCCGTGCTTGCGGTCGACGAAATCGTCGATCATTCCACCCTGAATCGGCCCGGGCCGGTAAAGAGCGTTGAGCGCGGTCAGATCTTCAATCGAGTTCGGTTGATACCGCCGCAGCACGTCGCGCATGCCGTGCGATTCAAACTGAAATACCCCGGAGGTCAATCCCTTGTGGAAGACTTTCTGGTAGGTGTCCGCGTCCTCCAGAGGAAGCTGCTCCAGCGTCAGTGAAACGCCGCGAGTCTGCGCAATCAGCTTCAAGGTGTCGTTGAGGATGGTCAGCGTGGTCAGCCCGAGGAAATCCATCTTCAGCAGGCCCATCTTTTCGATGGCGACCATATCGAAGGCGGTAACGATTTCGTCGTTTTTCGTCTTGTGCAGTGGGACCAATTCAGTCAGCGGCCGCGGAGAAATCACCACGCCCGCGGCATGGACGCCGGAGTTGCGCACCAGTCCTTCCAGCTTTTTCGCCGTCTGGATTAGCTCACGAATCTGTCCGTCCTTTTCAATGGCTTCGCGCAGTTGCGGCGAGTCCTCCACCGCCTGCTCAATCGTGATGTTG
>Ga0302326_10034623_pt1 | contig 10004 bp, 11 predicted proteins | sample Palsa_T0_3_FD_202264 | JGI IMG/M metagenome (GOLD analysis project Ga0302326, IMG submission 202264) | Peat permafrost microbial communities from Stordalen Mire near Abisko, Sweden - Palsa_T0_3 | ecosystem: Environmental > Terrestrial > Soil > Palsa > Peat permafrost | place: Sweden: Abisko...
CCAAGCCATTGCCCCAGTAAACAAGGTCTCGGCCGCCCTCGAAATTGACGTCGTAATCGATCAGCTTGCCGTCATACGCGGCTTCGTAGCGTTGCAGATCGAACCGGTAATAGGCGCGGTCCACGTCGGGGTCGATCAGCCGACTGCCGAAGCCGTCGAAGCTGTCGCCGGCGTTGTAGTCGTCGTAGGCGACGCTGGCGCGGACAAAAATCTCGTTTGCGCCGTCGAAATTGGCCCGGATGTAGCCGACGAGCTGGTATTCACGGAGGCCGTGGTTGTCGTTGTTGGTGTCGTCGATGGAATAGTATTGCGGAGAGAAATACCCGCCGTAGTCGATGAGGGCGCGTTGGTCCGGGGGGATCGCGGTATCGGCCAGGAGACGGGTGTCCAGTTCGAATCCCTGCAGCTCCTGGAGGCGCTGCTGAAGCTGGAGATCGCGGGCGGTATCGGTGACCTGACCGAATCCCGCGCCTGAGAAGAGAAAAACCGCCGCCAGCCCGATAAATAGAGACAGTCTCCGCACTGCGCTTCCCTTCCGAAATCGACTATGACGACCAACCTGAGACGGCCCAATTCACCGAAATTCCCCCCGATAAATCGGCGCTCCGGCAACATATCGGAAGGGTTTGGCGCTTGCAAATTAATTGGGCGCAAGTGTCAGGCGGGTCGGAGGTTGAACGGGATTAGGGCGACGTGAAAGGTATGGCCGGGTGCGGAGTCCAAACTGATGACAAGCGGTGGGCCTTCTCCTATGATCGTGCGGTCTGAAGGAGATTCGTGGAATGGCCGCTGAAATCACGATGCCGCAGTTGTCGGATACGATGAGCGAGGGGACGGTCGTCAAATGGCATAAGAAGGAGGGGGATGCGATCAAGAGCGGGGAGGAAATCGCGGATATCGAGACGGACAAGGCGACGATGCCGATGGAGGCGTTCGATGCCGGGACGCTGGCTGTCATTTTGGTGGCTGAGGGGCAGAAGGTGAAGGTGGGGCAGGCGATTGGAGTGATCGCGACGGGAAGTGAAAAGCCGGACGAGGTGAAGAAGAAGTATTCGGAAAAGACGCCGGTGGCGACGGTGACGCCTGCGGCGACCGCGCCGAGCGCCAAGCCGGCCGCGGTACCCGCGCCTGCGGCAGCCAAGCCGGTGAATTATCAATATGACATCATCGTGATCGGCGGCGGACCGGCGGGTTATGCGGCGGCGATTCGGGCAGGACAGCTCAAGAAGCGCGTCTTGTGCATCGAGAAGGAAGCCCTCGGCGGAACGTGCCTGAACTGGGGGTGCATTCCAACCAAGGCGCTGCTGGATGATGGAGCGTTTATTCGCAAGCTGCGGCTGCATTCGGCGGAGCATGGGGTTTCGTACAAAGAACTTTCGGTGGATTATTCGAAGCTCATCGCGCGGAGCCGGGCCATCGCGGACAAATTGAGCAAGGGAATCGAGCATTTGTTTCGGAAATCCGAGGTGAAGAAAGAATCGGGCGTCGGACAGTTGCTGGGCCCGCATAAAGTGAAGATCACGTCGCCGGAGGGAACGAAGGAAATCACCGCCCAGCACATCATCATCGCGACGGGGTCGCGGGCGACGCCGCTTCCGGGGGTGGCGTTTGATGGGAAGAAGATCATTGCATCGCGTGAGGCGATGAATTTGCCGACGCAGCCGAAGAAATTGGCGATCATCGGCGCGGGCGCGATCGGATGCGAGTTCGCGGATTTTTATAATGCGATTGGAACGGAGGTTGTGATCGTTGAGATGATGGACCATCTGCTGCCGATCGAGGATGAGGATGTTTCGATCCTGCTGGAGCGGGTGTTCGCCAAGCGCGAAATCGATGTGCGCGTGAAGACGAAAACGGAGAAGGTGGAGATCACGCCTACCGGGGTCAAGCTGACGCTTTCCGGGGCCAAAGCCGGAGTGGTGGAAGCGGATGTGGTACTGGTGGCCATCGGTGTGACGGGGAATACCGAGGGTCTGGCCGCGCCAGGAGTGGGCCTGGAGCTGGTGAAGGGGCGCGTTCGGGTGAACCCGGAGTATAAAACGAATATCGAAAATGTCTGGGGGGTGGGAGATTGCCTGAGCATCGACTGGCCGGCGGGAATGGAGGGATATCGGCATCCCGATCTGGCGCATGTGGCCCACCATGAGGCCGTCCTTTGCGTCGAGCGGATCGCCGGGCAGGAGAAACACAGCATTGACTATAAGTCCATACCCGGATGCACATACACGCATCCGCAGGTGGCGAGCATGGGGCTGACGGAGAAGAAGGCCCGGGAACTGAATCGGAAGCTGAAGATTGGAAAATTTCCCTTCAGCGCCAGCGGCCGGGCGCTGGCGGCGGGTGAGCCGGAAGGGTTTGTGAAGCTGATTTTCGATGCGGAATTTGGGGAGTTGCTGGGCGTTCACATGATCGGAGAAAGCGTTACGGAACTGCTGGCGGAGCTGGTGGTCGCGAAGAAGCTGGAGGCGACGGAAGACGAGATTATCGAAGCGATCCATCCGCATCCGACGTTCAGTGAAGCGGTCATGGAGGCCGCGGGCGTGGCCGATGGGCGGGCGATACATTTGTGAAAGGCATGGAGATAAATCTGATGCGAAGTGGAATTACGATTTTGGCAACGTTAATCATGGCGGCGGGGTGCGCGAGCAACTCATCGGGTGGGAAATCGACGGAGATCAGCGACAGCCAGGTCCCGAAAGCCGTGGAGGCGGCGTTTGATTCGGAACACCCGTACGCGGTGATGAATCATCCGAAGACCTATTCGGATTGCGATGGGAAGACGGTCTACGAAATTCCCTATACGCGGCCGGATGGAACAACGGGGACAGCGAGGTATGGGCCAATGGGGGAGTTGCTGGTGGAAATGCATTAAGTTTTTCAGTGGAAACGAGGCTGATTATGAATCGGAAAGCGCTGATTGTCTGGGGCGGATGGGAAGGGCATCAGCCGCTGGAAGTGGCCGATATTTTTCGCGGGGTGCTGGCGCAGGCGAATTTTGAAGTGGAGATGGCGGATACGCTGGATGCATTTTTGGATGCGGAGAAACTTTTGCAGTTGAATCTGATCGTGCCGGTCTGGACGATGGGAAAGATTTCGCCGGCGCAGGTGAAACCCGTGCTGGCGGCCGTACAGGGCGGCGTGGGGATCGCCGGTTGTCATGGCGGGATGTGCGATTCGTTTCGGGACAACACGGAATGGCAATTCATGACGGGCGGGCAATTTGTGGCCCATCCGGGAGAGGGCATCAAATATCGCGTGAAGATCGGTCCGACCAGGAGCGGAATCACCGAAGGGATCGCGGATTTTGATGTGAACAGTGAACAATACTACATGCACGTCGATCCGGCGGTGAAGGTGCTGGCGACGACCCGGTTTCCGACGGCCGATGGGCCGCATGTGGGCAATGGTCCGGTGGAGATGCCGGTGGTTTGGACCAAAGTGTTTGGCAAGGGACGGGTGTTTTATAATTCGCTGGGGCACAACGCGGATATTGTTTCGATGCCGCCGGTATTGGAACTGATGCGGCGGGGGTTTTCCTGGGCGGCGGGGTCTGTGTAAACAGTGGAAAAAACGACCGGCCCGCCTCCGGCGTGCCGGCCGTTTAGAGCCTGCGAATCCTTTCGCATCCTTCCGTGATTCGCAACATGCCGCGATGGGCGGCATCAAGTCCGGTCGGCGGGCTGGACGGCATCGGCGTCGAGCAATTCTTCCAGAAATTCCGCCAGTCCATCATCCGCATTGGCGCCGATGATTTTTGCGGCGCATTTCAGGAGATCGGGATGGGCGTTGCTCATCGCGACGCCGAGGCCCGCGTTTTTTACCATCGTCAGATCGTTGATTCCGTCGCCGATGGCGATGATTTCTTCGGGTTTAACGTGATGGCGGCTCGCGACGTGCAGGATGCCCTGCCACTTGTTGACCGAGGGATCGAAAACCTCGACGACGCCGGTGGTCCCACCAAGATAACAGTGGCTCATAACGCGCGGGCCAAAAACTCGCTCCATTTCCGCGTGGATCGGCTGCGCGATCTCCGCGGGGGCGACCATGCCGACGCGGATGGTGTGCTGGTGCGGATGGTGCGAAAGTCCTGCGGTGCGCTGCGACGAGGCCCGCGTGGCGGTGAGCCAGGCATCGGTTGAGAAATGAAGGGGCAGCTCGCTGGTGATGAGATAATCAACGCCGGCGGTTTGCGTGTCCTGAAGGGCGAGGGCGGCCTGTCCGCGGGATTCGAAGAACCGGCAAAGTTCGCGGGCGAGCTGCGGGTCCATGATGGTGCGATGGAGCGTGACGCGCTGGCGAGTGTCGATCACCATGGCGCCGCCGACAAAAACGGCCGAGTCATAATGTTCGATGGCGTCGAGCACGGTCTTGCTCTCCGTGAAATTGCGTCCCGTCGCGAAGCAGATCAGCAGGCGCGCTTCCAAAGCCCGATGAATCGCGGTTTTGGTGCGGGCGGTGACCTGACTGCTGGGCGACAACAGCGTTCCGTCGAGATCGATGGCAATCAATTTGTACTTCACAACGTCACCATCGCCTGCCAGCCGAAGCTAGCGAGTTTGGCCGTCGATGCAAGTAATTCTGTGGTTATCAACGGGTTTTCCACAAAACAAGGTATGATAAGCGGTCTCATAGGCTATTAGTAGGGCCAGTAGACCAGCAGAATATTGCGATGCGCCGGCTCATTCACAAGAGTTCAACGGCGCGATACAACCGTCGCATGAACCGAGAACGTCTGGCATGGCTGATCAGCATCATTCTTCTGGCGATGCTCGCGTTCCAGTTGCCGGGGACGCTGGGGCAGCGCGACGATGAATACGCGTGGGTCCGCACCATCGTGGAGATTCACCGGGAGATTCTCGACAACTATGTCGATCCTGTGGACGATGCGCTTTTGAAACAGAAGGCGATCGACGGGATGCTGGGGGCGCTGGACGATCCATACACCGTTTATATTCCGCCGGATCATCAGGCGGAATTCGACAAGGAACTCGGCGGATCGTTCAGTGGAGTGGGCATTTCACTGCGCCAGGTCGATAAGAAAATGGTGGTCCTGTCACCGATCGATGGTGGGCCGGCTGATCTGGCGGGAATCGACGGCGGGGATGTCATCGAGAAGGTCGATGGCACCCCGATCGAGGGGATGGACATCGACAAGGTAGTGAAGCTGGTTTCCGGCCCGGTGGGATCGGCGGTGAAGCTGACGATCGATCGGCAGGGACGCACGATGGAATTCATCCTGCGCCGGAAGCAAATCGTACTGCCGACAGTGCGCGGATACGACCGGATGCCGGACCAGGCGTGGACGTATTTCGTGTCGGAGAATCCGAAGGTTGCGTATATCGGAATCACGCAGTTTGACGAAAACACGTTCGATGAACTGAAAGATGTTCTGATCGGAAAGGATGGACATAGCGGTTTGATGGCCCAGGGAATGCAGGGGCTGATCATGGATTTGCGGTTCAATCCGGGCGGTCAGCTTCAGCAGGCGATCAAAGTCGTGAACCTGTTCATCAAGGAAGGGATGATCGTCAGGACGCTGGGGCGAAATTCGCCGGAGGAAATTGATCGAGCCAGTCCGGATGCGATCACACTGCCCTATTTTCCGATGATCGTGCTGGTCAATGATCGCTCCGCCAGCGCGGCGGAGATCGTCGCGGGCAGCCTCCAGGACAATCACCGGGCGCTGGTGATCGGTCAGCGGACGTATGGCAAGGGATCGGTTCAGCGCGTGGTTCAACTGGGTCAGGACGACGGCACGCTGAAGATGACGGTGGCGCACTGGTACTTGCCGAGCGGCCGGCTCGTGAGCCGCAAGAAGGATTCGACCGATTGGGGCGTTGAGCCGCAGATTATTGTTCCGGTGGATGATAAGACGGAAGAGGGAATCGAGGAACTGATGGAACGGCAGGATGCGATCCGCTATCACTCGGCCACGACGATGCCGGCGACGCAGCCGATGACGGAGCCGCGCGATCCTCAGTTTCAGCAAGCGCTGACGACGATGGTCGGGCTGGTGATTCTCGACACGAACAAGCACGCGGCCACGCGTCCCTGAATAATTTGAAAACCATGTTGATCCTCGGAATCGAATCCACCTGCGATGAAACTGGCGCGGCCGTGATGGAAGGGGGCACGCGCGTTCTCAGCAACATTGTCGCCAGTCAGGTCGATTTGCATGCGCGGTATCGGGGCGTCGTGCCGGAGATCGCCAGTAGGGCACATATTGAAAATATTTTGCCGGTGGTGGTGGAAGCGCTGCGGTCGGCGGGAGTTGAACTCGGAAATGTGGATGCGGTGGCGGTCGCGCATCGTCCAGGACTGATCGGATCGCTTCTGATCGGGGTCACCGCGGCGAAGACGCTGGCATGGGCGCTGGCCAAGCCGCTGGTGGGCGTGGATCATGTGCACGCGCATCTTTACAGCGTGAGACTGGACATGGCCGCGGCGCCGCCAATGCCGGCGGTGGGGTTGGTGTGCAGCGGGGGACACACGGCGCTTTATCGGGTGCGTGATTTTCTGGATGTCGAATTGATCGGATCGACGCTGGATGATGCCGTGGGTGAGGCGTACGACAAGGTGGCCGGGATTCTGGGGCTCGGTTATCCGGGTGGGCCAGTGATGGATCGGCTGGCGTCGAAAGGGAATCCGAAAGCGGTGCGGTTTCCCCGGAGCAAGATGAGCCGGCAATCGCTCGATTTTTCTTTCAGCGGGTTGAAGACGAGTGTGCTTTATCATGTTCGTGGTTATCAGGGCCGGGAGCATGAGGCGAAAAAATTATCGGAAGCGGAAATTCGCGATGTGGCAGCATCCTTTCAAGCCGCCTGTGTGGATGTGCTGATGGAGAAAATCCAGCGGGCTGTGCGGCAAACCGGAGCGCGCAGCGTGATCATCGGCGGCGGAGTGTCGGCCAACAGCGGACTGCGCGCGGCGATGGCGAATTTTTCCCTGCCTGTTTTCTTTCCGAAGTTGGAGTATTGTTCGGACAATGCAGCGATGACGGCCGGTTTGGCGGATGTTCTGCTCTCGGCCGGGCGCGCAAGCCCATTGGATCTCGATGCGATTCCACACAGTCAGTTCAGCCATGCGACGAATTAAACAAGTGCCCCCATTGCCGCCGCGGCCCGTTGACGGACAGAAGGGAATGTTCGGCCGCGTGCTGATCGTGGGGGGAAGCATGGAGATGATCGGCGCGCCCGTCATGGCGGGCGAGGCGGCGCTGCGCATGGGAAGCGGATTGGTGCAGATTGCCATGCCGGCGGCGGTGCTGGCGGCGGCGCTGTCGGTGGTGCCGGAACTGATCGGACTATCTCTGGATGAAAGCGCGGCTTCGACGAGAAAACTGCTGGACGCGGCCGAGAAGGCGGATGTGCTGGCCATCGGGCCGGGATTGGGCCAGTCGAAATCGATCGGGAAGAGATTGAATGCACTGTTTCGCATGGATAAACCAATGGTTGTGGATGCCGATGCCTTGAATTATCTGTCGTCGCTGAAGGCGTGGCCGAAATTTTTCGCGGCCCATGCGGTGCTGACCCCGCACCCCGGCGAGATGAAACGATTGGCGAAATTGATCGGTCGCGATCGGGTGCCCGAGGATGAGAAGGGCCGAATCGAAATCGCTTGTCAGGCCGCCAAGGCGTTTGGGCAGATTGTGGTGCTCAAGGGGCATCGAACGGTCGTGACGGACTCCCGGAAAGTTTATGTCAACCACACTGGAGACAGCTCGCTATCCAAAGCCGGGGCCGGGGATGTGCTGAGCGGAATATTGGCATCCCTGATCGGACAGGGGATGGACCGCTTCGACGCTGCATGCGCGGCAGTGCATTTGCACGGCAAGTGCGGAGAAATGGCGGGAAGACGCCTGGGAAGAAGGAGCGTTCTGGCGACGGATGTCATCGACGAGATCACCAAATTGATGTAAATTATACTTGACATAATGTAACCTATACCATACACCTTGACGGAGGTGAAAATTGATTAGAGAGGTGATGGTATGCATCCCCAGCAGAAGGCGGCATGGTTTGTTCTGATCGTTTTCGCCGTGACGGTGGTTTTGTATCTGGTCACGGTGCCGGCAATGAGTCTTTTCCTGGGCAAGCCATGGACGAGCATGGCAACTCCGGCGATGGGAATTTTTGGGCTGTGCGGCCTGTGGGGATTTGCCCGTTTCTTTTATTCCCCGTCAAAAAATAGGGAACCCGTTATGGATGAGCGCGACCAGCTTCTGGCCGCCCGCGCCTGGCGGACAGGGATGGCCACGTTCTGGCTGGTGTTCGTTTTTGGATGCGTCGGCTCCTGGGGCTTCATGCGATATGTCCGTGGATTGGACCGAATTTCCGTGCCGGTGGAGTTGTTTCCGGGGATGACGCTGGCGGGGTTCATCATCGCGACGATCACGCAAGCGATTGCGGTGCTGCACTACTACGGTTGGAGAGGAAGGAATGCCTCCGGCCAATGACAACGGACTCAGAAACCATATTCGACGGTTGCGGTTCGAGCACGGGGAGATGACTCAGCAGGAATTGGCCGAGCGGACGGGAGTTACCCGGCAAACAATTATCGCACTCGAATCTGCCAAGTATGCGCCGTCTCTGCCGCTGGCTTTTCGAATCGCGCGAGTGTTCCATTCGACCGTGGAAGAAGTATTTGAAATCGAATAGTTTGAAAACGCATGGTGACTTAGCCCGGGAAAGCCTTCAACGCAGTTTGGACTACCCGTTGCAATTCGGCGCGTTTTGCGCCGCCGGCGGCCTGGACGGACAGCCCGTGAATGATGGTGGCCACAAAACGGGCGAGATCGGCGGGGCTCGCGCTGGCGGGGAGATCGCCGTCGGTTTTGGCGCGCTGAAAACGCCGGCGAATGGCGGTTTGGCCGGCGGTGCGACGCGAGATCAGTTCCTTTCGAATTGAATCGGATTCCTTTCCGCATGTGAGTGCGCCTTGCACGATGAGACACCCGCGCGGATTGCGCGGATCGGTTAAGAGGCTGACGGTTCCGCGCAGAAGCTGCTCGGCGACGGCGCGGGCTGTCGGCGCTTGAAGCGCGAGACGGCAATAAGCGGTGGGTCCCTCAGCGTAGCGGTCAACCGCTTTACGAAACAGGGATTCCTTGTTGCCGAAGGCGGCATACAGGCTGGGACGGCTAATACCCATGGCCGTGGTGAGATCGGAGAGGGATGTGCCCTCGTAACCCTTGCGCCAAAAGATCATCAGCGCCCGGTTCAGGGCCTTATCAGCGTCAAATTCACGGGGGCGTCCTTTTGTCACGGCGGTTGTCCCAATTATTTACCTAACGGTATATTAATGAACTTGACTCGCGGCGTCCACACGAATATGTTTACGGTCGCGTACAAATTTTACATGAAGGAGTAAATATCATGGCAGGTAAACTTTCGGGCAAGGTAGCGCTGGTGACCGGGGCATCCAAGGGCATCGGCGCATCCATCGCCAAATATATGGCGGCGGAAGGTGCGGCGGTGGTCGTTAACTATGCTTCCAGCAAGGCCGGCGCCGACAAGGTTGTCGGCGAAATTGTCGCCGGGGGCGGCAAGGCCGTGGCCGTGCAGGCCAATATGGCGAAAAAAGTGGAGATCGTCCGTCTTTTCGCGGAAACGAAAAAAGCCTTCGGCAAACTCGATATCCTGGTGAACAACGCCGGGATTTACGAGTTTCTACCCATTGAGGGCATCACCGAAGAGCACTTCCACAAGCAATTCGATCTCAACGTGCTGGGCTTGATCCTTGCATCCCAGGAAGCCGCGAAGTATTTCGGCGATGCGGGCGGAAGCATCGTGAATATCAGCTCGATTGTCAGCACGCTTGCCCCGCCAAACGCGGCGGTTTATAGCGCTACCAAGGCGGCGGTCGATGCGGTTACGAGATCGATGGCCCAGGAACTGGGGCCGCGCAAAATCCGCATTAATTCGCTCAACCCGGGACTCGTGGCCACCGAAGGCACCGGCACCGCGGGATTTTCCGAGTCCGAGAGCGAGCTTCGCAAGCACTAT
>Ga0302326_10034626_pt1 | contig 10003 bp, 9 predicted proteins | sample Palsa_T0_3_FD_202264 | JGI IMG/M metagenome (GOLD analysis project Ga0302326, IMG submission 202264) | Peat permafrost microbial communities from Stordalen Mire near Abisko, Sweden - Palsa_T0_3 | ecosystem: Environmental > Terrestrial > Soil > Palsa > Peat permafrost | place: Sweden: Abisko...
TCGTTGGATTCCCTCCGCGCCATCCGGACGAATCAGCACAGGAAAAGGCGGTTTGGAATAGACTAGCCGAACATCTCGCGCAGCATGCTCGTTGCTGCCTGACCGCCTAAGGCGCGCACGCTGCAGCCTCCCCAGGGCACTAAAGCAGCGTCAGCGGGTCCACATCGATTACCAGCGCGGTGGCGCTCCACTTCTGCTCGCGCGCAAATGTCTGTGCGCGGCGCAATAACTCATTGAGCGCGGTACGGCTGGCAGCCTTGATCAGGAACTGATACCGGTATTCGTTCTTCAGGCGCGTCACGGGCGCTTCGGCCGGCCCCAGAATCTTGATCTTCTCCGGCGCCGGCGTCAGAAAGCGACCCAGTTCGGTGCTCAGCCGCATGGCGTGCTCCTGCTGCTCACTGCGCACCAGGATATTGGCCATGGCGCTGAACGGCGGGTAGTGCATCATGCGGCGGAACTGCAACTCTTTTTCATAAAAAGTCTGGTAATCCTGCGCGGCAGCCATCCTAACAGCGTAGTGGTCCGGGTTGATGGTTTGTATCAAAACAATGCCGGGGAGGCTGCCGCGTCCGGCGCGTCCGGCGACTTGCGTGAGGAGTTGAAAGGTGCGCTCGGCGGCGCGGAAGTCGGGCAGCCCGAGGCCTACGTCGGCCGAGACCACGCCGACCAGCGTGACATTGGGAATATCGTGGCCCTTGGCGATCATTTGGGTGCCGACCAGAATGTCGTAGGACGCCTCGCGGAAGCCTTGCAGGATGGCTTCATACTGCCGCTTGGCGCTGGCGGTATCGCGATCCAGGCGGGCGATGCGGGCTTTGGGGAACTCGCGGTGCAGCTCTTCTTCGACTTTCTCCGAGCCGACACCGATAAAGTAGATATGCTCGCTCTGGCACTTGGGACAGTGCGACGGCACGCGCTCGGCGTAGTTGCAGTAATGGCAGAGCAGGCGGCGGTCGCGGCGATGAAAGGTGAGGGTGACCGAGCAATTCATGCACTCGACGCGCTCGCCGCAGGAGCGGCAGGCGACGAAACTGGAGAAGCCGCGGCGATTGAGCAGGACGATGGTCTGCTCGCCGTTATCGACGCGGTGCGCGACGGCTTCGAGCAAACGGCGCGAGAAGGTGGCCTGCTTGCGCGTTTCCAGAAACTCGGTGCGCATGTCGATCAGCTCCACCTGCGGCATGGGCCGCGCTTCTACACGGGTGGGCAGCTCGAGCAGCGTGTACTTGCCGCGCTCGGCGTTATAACGGCTCTCGAGGCTGGGCGTAGCGGATCCCAACACCACGCACGCACGGGCCGCCTGCGCACGCACGATAGCCACGTCGCGGCCGTTATAGCGCGGCGTTTCCTCCTGTTTATAGCTCTGGTCGTGCTCCTCGTCCACCACGATCAGACCGAGATTGAGCATGGGCGCGAACACTCCGGAGCGCGTGGCCACCACCACGGCCGCCGCGCCCGAGCGGATGCGGCGCCACTGATCGGAGCGCTCGGAATCGCTGAAGGCGCTGTGCAGAATGGCGACACGATCGCCAAAGCGGCTGAAGAACTGGCCGGCGACGGCGGGGGTCAAGGCGATTTCGGGGACCAGCAGCAGGGCGCTGCGGCCGCAGGCGAGCGCGGCGTCGATGGCGTTCAGGTAAACCTCGGTCTTGCCGGAGCCGGTGACACCGTGCAGCAGGAAGGTATGGAATTCGTGCGCCTGGATGGCGACGCCGATCTGCTCGAAGGCGGCGGCCTGCGGGGGATTGAGCGTGTGCGGTCCGCGCACGGGCCCGGCGGCGTTGAGGGCGACGGGTTCAGTGCGCAGCGTCACGAGCTTCTTGCGGGCCAGGGCGCGGGCCGCGGGGCTGGCGTCGCGGACCATGGATTCAAGATCCTTCAGGTTGTGCGAGCCGGGATGCAGATCCAGGAAGGCCAGCAACTCGCGCTCGGGCTTGCCGAGTTTAGCGGTGGGCGCAAGGCGGGTTGGCTGCACCGCTGCCTCGACGCGCAGCCGCTCGGAGGAGGCGCGCAACGGATCGCGCTCAGTTTGGACCTGCTCGACCATAACGAAGCGCTTGCGCTCCAGCGCGCGCAAGGCATTGGCGGCCAGGGGCAGTTTACGCTCGAGATAAGAGGCGGATAGCGGGCGCCGGTCGAGCATGCGCAGGATCTGCACCACGGGGTCTTCGGGCGAAGAATCGAACAGAAGCTGGCGGGCGGCATCTCGGCCGGCGTCGGTGAGCGAATAGACTTTGCCGCGGCGGATATCGGAGGCCAGCGGCAGCATGCCGCGCAGCACTTCGCCGAGGGGAGCGCAGTAGTAGCCGGAGATCCATTTGCCCAGGGCGAGCAACCCGGAGTCGAGCACCGGCTCGGCATCGATCAGGCGCATGGCGTCGCGCGTGGGCACTCCGGGGGCATCGTCGTGGCAGCGCAGCACCACTCCGGTGAGGCGGCGGCTGCCGAACGGGACCAGTACGCGGCAGCCCGGCTGCACACGGTGGCGCAGCGTATCCGGTAGGCCGTAAGTGAACGGCTGGTCGAGTGGGACAGGCAGGCTTACGTCGCAATAGAGATAGTAACCGTCGGGCAAATTTCAGGATAGCGGGTGTTCGGTTGCGGACGCTGGGTACTTGCGCCGGCCTCTAGCGATTCTTCGGCGGGGACGGCTTCGCGTTCTCGCGGGCGGCGATTTCTTTCGCACGGAATTTCGCTATGCGTCCAATCAACTTCACGGGAACGGGCTGCGATAGCGGGAAGCGGATGGTGCCCTTGTCGACCGCGTACGAAGCAAGTTCGCCTTGGAACGCCGCGAGCACCTGCGCGGTGGCGGCGTAAATCGAGTAGTGCTGCTTCCACACGGCAAAATTAAGCAAGCGGCCACCATATAGCGTGTAGGTGGGCATGTTATAGGAGATCACTTCCTGGGCTGCCGGTACGGCCTTGCGGATGGCGCTGCGCACGCGGCCGAGGACGGCCTGCACGGCCTCGGGCTGCGAGGCAATGTACTCGTCCACGGACCTGAAGCCGATCTTGGCCATTACCACTCACTCGTATCTTAGCGCCGTCATCGGATCAACGCGGAGCGCCCGAACGGCAGGGGCTAAAGAAGCCAGTAACGCAGTTGCGGCGAGAACGCCAATTACCGCGAACACGGCTGTTGGATCTACAGTGCTCAGGCCCGGCACCAAGAACGTCGCAAGTGGCTGCATCACGAAAAAGGCCAGAGCCAGGCCTGCAAGCATGCCACCTCCCACCAGGACCAGACTCTGCCTGCCGACGATCCGCAAAACATCGGGCGGCGTTGCCCCCAGGGCCACGCGCAGACCGATCTCCCGTGTTCGGCGCGAGACCGAAAACAACAAGACTCCATACAGGCCGATGGCCGCCAGCATGAGTCCGAGGATCCCCATCGCTCCCAGCATCACCGCTCCGGCCTGGCTGGGCAGCAATGCCAGTCCGAGTGCCCGGCGCATCGGTTTCGCTTCGATTGCGGCCGTGGCATCGAGACTGCCCAACGCATCGGTTATGGACTTTACGCATGCCGCCGGCGAGCCGGCTGTGCGAACCAGAAAGTGCAAATTGATGGGCTCTCCGAGGGAAAAATACGGCTCGTATACAGCGAGGCGCTGCCGCTCGCCGAGAGTGAAGTACCGGCTATCCTTCGCCACTCCGACGATGAGCTTGGGTTTGTCATTCGCAAAGTCCATGGCAATGGTGTGACCGACAGGATCGGTTTTGCCGAAAACCGTGCGCGCGAAGGTCTCGTTCACGATGGCCACTGGTTGCGAGCCGGTCCGGTCGGCGGTCGAAAACTCCCGTCCGCGCAGAATCGGAATACCGATGGTGCGAAAGTAGTCCGGGCCGACGCTGTTGCATTCGTACTGGAGGTGAATTGGAGTCGGCGATACGTCCGTTCGAAGCTCGGTCCCGATCGCACAATAGTCATTCAACGGAACTCGTCGGGTAATAGCGGCCGCTTCGACACCTGGCAGAGCACGCAGTCGCTCCAGCGCGGAACGTACCAAGGACATCTGCTTGGTTTGGCCGGCGTCGCTATACTTCTCGGGCACCAGGCGCATATACGCCCAAATCGTATGGTGAACGTCGAAGCCGGGATTCATCGAAGTGGCTCGAAGCAGGTTATGCACGAAGAGAAAGCCGGTGGTGAGCAGCACAATAGAAACAGCCAGTTGCCCGCCAACCAGAACGCTGCGCAAATTCCACGAGCGCGCGGTCTGCCGCTCCTCCTGCTTCAAGGCGTGACTCACGTCCTTGCGGACCGCTTTGAGCGCAGGCAGCAAGCCGCAGAGGGCGGCGCTGACGAATACGATACAGAGCGCGTACCACAACAGGCGCCAGTCGGGCGAGACAACCAGGTGAATCGGGAGGGGCACCGGCAGAGCGAGACTGTCGATCCCCTTCGCGCAAGCCATGTCGATGGCCAACCCCGCGACCGATCCCAGCACGGAGAGCAACAAGCTCTCGGCCAGCAGGTGACGCACGATTCGCCTGCGGCTGGCGCCGAGAGACAGACGAATGGCCAACTCCTGCGAGCGGCTGGAGGCGCGGGCCAACAGCAAGCTGGCTACGTTTGTGCATGCAATCAGCAGCACGAGACCGGCAACCACCAGGAGCATAGCGAAAAAGGCCACCACCACGCCGGGCATCGCCTGCTGCAGGAGATCGAGGCCCGTAACGCCGGTGACGCGCGTCTGGCGGTCTGTTCGTTGGCGGCCCTCGTTAGGGTGAATGCGGTCGAGTTGCGCGAACAGGCTTAGCAGGCGGGCGCGCGCCACGGGGAGGGTCATGCCTTTCGGCATGCGCGCGTAGAATTGCACGTTATCGTCGTCACCCGCGGCTGGAATGTAAATGTCCGGTGAGATGCCGAAGCCAACGACCGAACGGTGGTCTGCTGGAAGCACACCGGCGACCGTATAGACGCGTCCCTCCAGGATCAGTTTGCGGCCGAGGATTGCCGGATCCCCGGCGAAAGTGCCGCGCCAAACCTGATTCGAGAGTACCGCGGTATTGGTTTCGCCGGGCGCTATGCCGCGGCCAAGAAGGAACGGGACCCCCAAGGTACCGAAAAAATCGTCCGTCACCGTTCCCGCATAAAAGCGGCTGGTCCGATCGCCGTCCCGCCAGTTCACCTCGCGTTCAGGATTGATTCCCGCCATCCCTGCAAACACTTGCGCATTCCGCAGGAACTGAAAATCAGCGAATGACGATCGCATCTTCCCGCCTTCCCATATAGCGATCAGCGAGGCGTTGTCGCGGCAGGACGGTTGGCTGAAGAGAAAGCCAGTCGTGATATTGAAGATTGTAGTGTTCGCGCCGATTCCTAGCGCCAGGCAAGAAATGGCGGTTAGGGCGAAGCCGGGGTTGCGGCGGAAAGCGCGGCCCGCGTAGCGGAGATCGGCGGCCAAGTCCTCCAGCCACTGCATCTGCCACGCTCCCGACGTGTCTTCGGCCGCCTTCAGCCGCGAGCCAAATTCGCGGCGCGCACGCAGCAGCGCTTCGCTGCGGGGCACACCGTTGCTTTCCAGTTCATCGGCCCGGCTCTCGATATGGAACTGCATTTCATCGGCGAGATCGGCTTGAAAGCGCGATCGGCCGGCCCGCCAACGCAAGCGCAAGTAAAGTTCCCGCAGAAATGCCATGGCGTCAGTTCCTCACGCTGTCTTCATCACCAGTTGTATGGCGTTCACCAGCTTGTTGAATTCACCTGCTTCCGCCACAAGTCGCTTCTGGCCTTCCTTGGTGAGGCTGTAGAAGCGTGCCTTCCGGTTGGTTTCCGAGGTTCCCCATTCCGCGCGCAGCCAGCCTTTCAGCAGCATGCGATTCAAGGCGGGATAGAGCGAACCCTCCTCGACGTCCAGTACCTCCGCGGAGCGTTCTTTAATGCGGCGGGCAATCGCGTATCCATGCAGCGGACCCGCCGCCAGAGTTCGCAGGATCAGCAGGTAGAGGGTACCGGGCAAGAGTTGCGGGGAATCGTCGGGCATGCTTTCCTATTCCAGACTATATATAGCCTGGACTAGGGAGAAAGTCAAGCGGGTGGGTCAGGGGTGCACTGCGCGTCAATGGTCATGCGCAGCAGCCGTCCCGTCCGACCAATTGCCGACGGGAATCAGAAATATGGTCACCCGGCCGAGAGTGTCCTGATCTCCTAGGATCGGGGAACCCGGCTTGTCTGCACCCCAGGTTGGAGGGTCTGTCAGTGGGAAGAAGAACATCAGGTGAGGGTGCCAGTGCCCGGCACGATCGTTCAGGTACCCTTGCTTTGCCATCATGTAGCACATCGCGCCAACTTCCACTGCCGGCAATTCCTTCTTGTCGAGAGCGGCTTTGATGTCCTCGGTCATCTGAGCTTTGGATCGCCCCGCCAATATCATTTCGGTTTTTCGAATCGTTTGCGGAAGGTAAGATCGCACGGCTGCCGAGTTGTAGCAGATCGGAGCCCGCACTTTTGGATTCCAAAAGTCGGGTTCGTCGATTCCAGCGGTCCACGATCGCTGCACCACGCACATGAAACCGTTCTTGCCTTGGGCCACGGTTTCGTAGCCATGCCGGCCCATAATCATGACGCCGGCATCCTGGGAGATGGATTCCGGAGCAGCGCTCCGAGCAAGGGCTATTTCAGCAGTTCGCTCCATCAGGTATTGGCCAAGCGGAGCCATGCTTGGATACGGCGTTTTGACATCCTCTGGGTGGGCCTGCCGTGCCGCCGTCAGCATGACGACCAGTGCGAGCATGCCAAATGCTATCGGAGTCTGGGAGCGCATGCCTCAAGTTTAATTCCAGGTAAGCACGGATGCAATGCGGTCACGGGTCAGCCCCATCCCATGCGGGCACGCAGGGCGGTGACATGCGCCACGTGATGATCGCCATGCCAGGCGTACAGCGCCAGGTTGCGATCCAGGGTGACGGGGCCGAGCTCGGAATGCAGGAACGTGCGCGCGAAATCCGCGGGCGTCATAGAGCGCAGCAGCAGCACCCAGCGGCGGTGCAGCGATTCGAGCAAGGCGAGAGAAACCTCGACAGGCGCGGAGCGCGAATCGAAAAGCTCGGCCCAGCGCTCCTGATCGTAGCCCTTGACGCTGGGGGTGTCCTCGGTGAGCGCCAGACGGAAGCGGCAGTAACTGTTGATGTGGCTGTCGGGGACGTGGTGGACCACCTGGCGGACGGTCCAGCCGCCGGGGCGATAGGGCGTGTCGAGTTGGTCCGGGGTTAAGCCTTCCACCGCCGCGCGCATGCGGGTGGGCGCGTTTTCGATGCGGTCGATGAAAGCCCGGCGCTCGACCTCGGTGTTCTCGCCGGCGTAGACGAAGCGGCCGATGGGGTAGCTGAGATCCGTCATGATACCCAGCCTAGCAGAGACCCGCCGGTGAAACCGATAGCGTCGATGGCGATCTGTTCGATAATACAGAAGGTACCTCACGGATGGCTAAGAAGATCGCAATCGTGGAAGACGAAGCGGAGCTGGCCGCACTGTTGGACTACAATCTGACGCGCGGCGGCTATCAGGCTTACGTGCTGTCCGGCAACAAAGGCGCCCTGAAGGATCTGGAAGCGTGGAAGCCGGATCTGATCGTGCTGGACGTGATGCTGCCAGGCGACGACGGGTTCGAACTTTGCCGGCAGATCCGGCGGTCGGCCGTGCTGGCGCGTACGCCGGTCCTGTTTCTGACGGCCCGCTCGGACGAAGTCGACCGGGTACTGGGGCTGGAGATCGGCGGCGACGATTACATGACCAAACCGTTCAGCCCGCGCGAGCTGGTGGCCCGGGTGAAGGCGCACTTGCGCCGCTCCGATCGCGACGAGGAGGAGAATACCGCGGTGGAGGCCGGACCGTTCAAACTGGACCGGGGTGCTCACCGCGTTTTTCTGGACGACCGGGAATTGAATCTGACATCCACCGAGTACAAATTGCTGGAGTTCTTTGTGACGCACGCTGGCCGCGCATATAGCCGCGACCAGTTGCTGGAGGAGGTTTGGGGCCAGCAGCGTTTCGTCACGCCGCGGACGGTGGATGTGCATATCCGGCGATTGCGGGAACACATTGAGGCGGAGCCGGATAATCCGCGGTATTTGACTACTGTCCGCGGATTTGGATATCGGTTTGAAGGGGTTTAGGAGATAAGAGCGGGTCTGGAGACCCGCTGCAGGCGTGGACGCCCGCCCCACAGGCCACCGCAGAACTTAATCCGTAGTTCATGCTTCCGTAACGCCTTGGTAACCATTGGTTGTTTACGCTCTAGTGAAGGACGTCTATGAAGAAGATCCTTCTAATTGAAGACGACACCGACCTTTTGGCGCTGTTGAAGTACAACCTTGAGAAAGAAGGATTCATCCTGACCGGCTCCCAAACCGGCAAAGGCGCCCTGGAACTGTGCCGCCAAACGCGGCCGGATCTGATCTTGCTGGACATTATGCTGCCGGACTACGATGGCCTGGAGATTTGCAAGGCGGTGCGCAAAGATCCGGACCTGGTGAGCACGCCGATCATCTTCCTGACGGCGCGGGCATCGGAGACGGACCGGATCGTGGGGCTGGAACTGGGCGCCAACGACTACGTGGTGAAGCCTTTCTTCGTGCGCGAGTTGATCGCACGCATCAAGCTGCAGTTCCGCAACCAGGCAGCGCCGGCACGCGTGTTGGAGGCGGGCGGGGTGCAACTGGACCGCAGCAGCTGCCAGGCGCGCCTGAATGGAGCGCCGCTCAACCTCACCGCCACGGAGTTTCGTCTGCTCGAATTCCTGATGAGCCGGCCGGGGGTGGTGTTCAGCCGCGAACAATTGCTGAACGCCGTTTGGGGCCAGGATCGCGCCATCACGGACCGCGCGGTCGACGTTTATGTGCTCCGGCTGCGGCAGAAGATCGAGACTGAGCCGACCAATCCGGGGCTGATTCACTCGGTGCGGGGATTCGGCTACACGTTCGAGGCGCGTCCTTCGAACGCGACGTCTGCCGCATGAGGGGCGTACTGCGACTGGGGCGGTTCCGGTGTTTGGGTTCGAATGGCAATTCACACTATTTGAAGGATTTGCGACGGGTTCGGCGGGCGATTCCGTAGATTGGGCCGGGGCGGCGGGTGGATCCGGCTGCGGACCGGCTTGCGGTCCCATGTCCGGTACAGCGGGGGATGCATCCGAGGGGCTGGCGGTAGTGCGCGCGGCCTGACAGATTTTCAACTGGCGGATGCAGCGATCGATGGAGTGCTCGATGCTGGTTTCATAGCGGGCGAGCCTGGCGAGGGAGTTGGGACCATCGCAATCCACGTTGAAGGCGCGGGCCAGGAGGTCTCCCGGGACGGGCGGGGCGGGCGGGGCGGGCGTCGGATCGCCGTATTTCTCGGCGCTGCCTTTCTGATACTCGTAGTGCTTCCAGCGGGCCTCGTCCTTTTGGACGACTTCATGAAAGCGGTCACGGTAGATGCCGGCTTCGGCGGGGAGGGCGCGGCCGAGACGCCATTGGCCGTTGGCGATGCGCAGGACCAGAGTTTCTTCGGCGGGGCCGACGGGCTGGAAGCGGTCCCAGTGATCGTGGAGGAGGAGCAGGAAGTCTTCGGGGTCCTCGTCGAGCAGGATGTGTTTATTGGCGCGCAGGCCGTGGAGGAGGCGGTTGCGGCTGGATGCGTTTTTGCCTTCGGCGGTGCGGGGGCCGGTGGACTTTTTGGCGTTCTCACGGTTGGCGTTTATTTGGGCCTCGGTCATGTGGCTGTCTCCAGTTTTATGTTACGGGGGGGGATTTGGGGGATTCGGGCGCAATTCTCTCAAGTGGCTGAAAGCACGGGGAAGAAATAGTTGCAGGATGTGTGACTGGCTAGCAGCCAAAGAGCGGGTCGTGCCTGGAGGATGGAGGACCCGCGCAGGCCTGGAGGCCTGCCCCACTGGGCTACGAGCCTGCCCCACTTAGGCTCTGTTAAGAAATAACATTTCCATCCAGTTGTGTTTTGAGCTATCCTGGAGGCATGGATGGTCTCGTCGGAGTTCGGCGGCGTTTCGACGCGTTG
>Ga0302326_10034627_pt1 | contig 10003 bp, 11 predicted proteins | sample Palsa_T0_3_FD_202264 | JGI IMG/M metagenome (GOLD analysis project Ga0302326, IMG submission 202264) | Peat permafrost microbial communities from Stordalen Mire near Abisko, Sweden - Palsa_T0_3 | ecosystem: Environmental > Terrestrial > Soil > Palsa > Peat permafrost | place: Sweden: Abisko...
TCCAGCCGACGCAGCGTTGGGGGAAAGTGGGAAACGCAGCCGCGTTTCCCAAGTGGACCTCCGTCCACGTCTTTTCCACAACCAAACCAACCCTCTCACGCTTGACAAAACAGACAGTCGCTCCACTGCGCTACGCTCCGGTCGGGATGACAAGGGGAGAGGGGTGGCTGAGGTGCATGGTTTGCGGGATGGCGAGAAACCGCAGGTCCCTCCACTGCGCTACGCTCCGGTCGGGATGACAATTCTTTAGAGGCCGGAATAGATGCGACGGAACAGCAGTTGACCCCGCAATAGAATTGTCATCCCGAGAGCTTGTGACTTTATTGGTTTTTGAAAAAATCCAGCGCTGAAAACAAGAGCTTTAAAGCCGACAAAAACGTGAAAATGTCAATAAAGTCACAACCTCCGACCAGAGCGTAGCGCAGTGGAGGGACCTGCGGTTCTCACGCGGCCACAAAAACCTTATTTGAACAAGTTTGCGCAAAACCAGCGCCCCTACGCAAAAATGGGTGCACCACACACCTGGCTACTGAATGTGAATGTCCCCCGACCCCGTCTCCGCCTTGATCGTCGGGCCGCCTCCATTCACCGTCCCATTGACATGATGCTTATCCGTAGACCCATGGGTCGTCATAGTCAATGGAGGATCCGACTTCACCGATCCAGAGCCCGTCTCCGCGTCCAGCGTGAAATGAGCATTACCCAGCTTCAGGGAAATGTCCCCCGAGCCCGTCTCCAGCTTCCAGGGTGCCGTCGGTTGGCCACTGATCTCGAGCGTTCCCGACCCAGTCTCCGCCTTCACTGCTCCTTGTACATCGGCCAGCTTGATATCCCCGGAACCCGTGCCCGCAACCACATCCCCCGCCGAGGAAAGCTGCGCATGAATCTCCCCCGAGCCAGTCTGCAGCGTCGTCGAACCCATCAGGTTATTCGCCTCGATCGTTCCCGAGCCGGTCTCCAGCTTAGAGCCCGCACCCAGCTTCTCGGCGCGGATCGAGCCCGACCCAGTGTGCGCCTTCACCGTCCCGTTGATGTTCGAAAGCTGCAGGTCCCCAGACCCACTCTCCGCCACCAGCATCGTATTGGCCGGGGTCGTGACCTCGTAATCAATCGACACATGGCGGAAGAAATCCCCGCCATGCTCATCGCCCACGCGGATAATATTGCCCGCCTGGTCAATCGGGGGATGATCCGCAACCCGGGATACAGCGTCGTCAGAAGACCCTCCGCCAAACAACCAGCTGCTGTTGTTGCCCTTCACATGGCCAACAATGTGCACCTGGTTGTCCGAACCCGGGGATACATGGATATAACCGGACCCGGTACTCACGTGCAACGTCACCGGACCATTCACCGAAAGGGTGCGGTCGAAGGACTTCTCCGCGGCAAACGCAGCCGGGAGACACAGGCTCATAGCAACCACAATGCCGGCTGCCGCTGGGCGGGAAAACTTACCTCGAATACTCATGGCACCCTCCTTTTAGGGTTGTAGATATACAGTCTGCCCTTCGTTGAGGCCAGACAGAATTTCGGTGCGGCTGCCGTTCGCGATGCCAGCCTTTACGGCTACCCGGCGTAGTCCATTTTTAGCTTTGTCATCGGGCACATCCACGAAGGCATTCTTCTTGGCGTCGTAAACCAGGGCCTGCTCCGGCACAGAGAGCGCATTCTTATGTTCCTGGTTCAGGATCTCGGCATTGGCCGTCATATTGGCTTTGATTTCCAAGTTCGGGTTGTCGATCGAAACCCGTACCTCGAAGGTGGTGACGTTGTCTTTCTCCACCCCCAGGGGCGCAATGCGCGTCACCCTTCCGGCGAATGTCTTGTTCTTGAACGACTCAATACGGATGCGGGCCGGCTGGCCCAGGTAAACCGCGGCAATGTCTGCCTCATCCACCTTGCCATTCACATAGACCTGGCGGGTGTCACCGATGGTCATCACCAGAGTGGCCGTGGAACCGAGCACCAGGATGGAGCTGACCGCGTCGCCCACCTCCACGTCCCGGGAAAGCACCTCGCCATCGATGGGAGCGGTCAGCGTGGTATAGCTGAGCTGCTCTTCCAGCGATTTCAGACTGGCCTGGTTCTGCGCCACCTGGGCCTCTGCCTGCCGCAGCTTGGCGCGATCTACATCAATTTGCGCCGTCGCGACATTCTTCTTGTTCAGCTCCGAAAGGTAGTCGCGATTGGCATTGTCCATCCCTTGCTGGGAAACAATCCCCTCTTTTTCCATCTCCTGGTTCCGCTGCAGGGTGGAGTAGTACATAGGCAGATCGGGTGCGGCAGCATCCACCTTGTCGTGCTCAATACTGGCCTGGGCACTCTTCACGTTGGCCTCAGCCGCCTGCAGCGTCGCCCTCTGGGCCTCTACCTCGGCGGTAATCTCCTGCCGGTCGAGCTGGGCCAGCAACTGCCCTTTATGCACGTGCTGGTTGATATCCACGTACAGGTTTTGCACGATCCCGCTGGCCTTGGACTTCAATTCGATCTTGGTAATCGGCTGCACCTTGCCTGTGGCCACCACACTCTGATCAATCTCCCCCCGGGTAACTTTGTCCAGGCGGCTGGGGTCGAAGTGTGTCCCGCCCCGGTGCATGCCCCAGGCCACCAGGCACGCAACCACCCCCAGGCCCAGCACGCTGCCCCATATCCAGATCCGTTTTCTCTTTCGTTGCGCGGCCACCGTGCCCCCGATGTCTCTTCATACGCAGCCGGAGCGTAGAAGGTTCCACGGTTAGCAGCGCAGGTATCATGTCCTACAGAGACGGTTCCCGGGCGAAATGATCGAACTGATGCTCTTTCGAATAGTTTCCGTCGCCTTGCTCATCCTGGCGAATGGCTTCTTTGTGGCCGCGGAATTTGCACTGGTAAGTGTGCGTGAAACGCGCATCGAGCGCTTGATCACCCTGGGGCGGCCGGGAGCCCGGGCGGTTCGCCGGCTGCAGGAAAATATCGACGACTTCCTGCCCGCTGTGCAGCTGGGCGTCACCCTCTGCAGTTTGGCCCTGGGCTGGATCGGCGAGCCGGCGGTGGCCGCCGTTTTCGAAGCCTGGTTCAACGGCATGCCCCACGCCCGGGTTTACGCCCACCTGCTGGCCGTCCCCATTGCCTTTGCGGTGATTACCTACCTCCACGTACTGCTGGGCGAACTGGTGCCAAAGTCGCTGGCACTGCGCAAAGCAGAGGTCCTGGCGGTAGCCGTGGCTGGGCCGATGGATGCATTTATCCAGCTCACCCGTCCGGCAGTGCGGCTGATGAAGTGGTCCGCCCGCATGGTGCTGCGCCTGTTTGGTATGGAGTTGATGCAGGGCGGCGAAGTCCATTCGCCGGAAGAGCTAAAGCTGATCGCCACTGCCTCGCGCAGAATGGGCATGCTCCCGGCCTTCCAGGAGTCGCTGATCCACCGCGCAGTGGAATTGAACAACGTACCCACCCGGGAAATCATGACCCCGCGCCAGCGTATCTTCGCCCTGCCCCAGGACATGCTGATTGAGGATGCGAATGCCCGCGTGGTCGAGGAACAGCACTCCCGCGTTCCCGTCTACGATCCGGCGCTCGGCCCCGAGCATATTGTTGGCGTCGTCTACTCCAAAGACCTCTCCCGCCTGATGCATTTCCGCATGACCGCCCAAACCCGCTTCGCCCGCGCTCCGTTTACCGAACTCCGGCTGGGCCAGGTCATGCATGATGTCTTGGTGGTGCCGGAAACCAAGCCGGTGCTCGACCTGCTGAGTGAATTCCAGCAGCGAAGGCGCCACATCGCCATCGTGGTCGACGAGTATGGGTCAACAGTGGGCTTGGCCACGGTAGAAGATGCCATCGAGCAAATCATCGGCGAAGTCGAGGACGAGTTTGACATTGGACCCAGGGCTGCTGTGCACACCACTTCGGGGGCCGTGGTGCTCGATGGAGGAATCAACCTGCGCGACCTGGAGACGCAGATGAACTGGCATCTGCCTCGCACCGGAGGAGTGGAGACATTAGCCGGATTTCTACTCACCCGGCTGGGCAAAATCCCCACCGGCGAAGAAACCGTGGACTTTGAAGGCAGAAGGTTTACCGTAGTCGAAATGAGCGATCATCGCATCAGCCAGGTGCGCGTCGAACGGCTGGAAGATTTGGCCGACGGTGCGGTAAAGAGTGGCTCAGCAGCACAGGTAGCGGCAGGCCGGGGCTCTGCCAAGAATGAGGGTTAGGCGAATGAGGGTTAGGCGAGTGATTTGGTAGCACTGCTCAAGCGATTGCTTTATATCCTGCCGGTGATCTGGCTGGTTGTCTCGATGGTCTTTCTGCTCATTCACCTGGTGCCCGGCGATCCGGTGCAGCAAATGCTGGGTGAAGGCGCGACCGCCTCCGATCTGTCAGCGCTGCGTCATCAGTATGGACTCGATGCTCCGCTCGGTTCGCAATACGTTCACTACTGGCGCGGGGTGCTGCACGGCGACCTGGGAAGATCCCTGCGCCTGAACGATTCCGTCTCTCACCTGGTGTTAACCCGCTATCCCTACACTCTCGAACTCACCGTGGCCGCGCTGCTGTTGGCTTTGCTACTGGCCATTCCGGCCGGAGTGCTTGCGGCCCTGCGTCGCGCCCGTTGGCAAGACAGCGCCGTCGGCGTAGTCAGCCTTCTGGGGCTTTCCTTTCCTAGCTTTGCTCTGGGCCCCATCCTCATCCTGCTGTTTTCGATCAAGCTGGGATGGCTGCCCGTGTCCGGCGCAGGTTCGCCCGCCCATCTGTTGTTGCCCGCGATCACCATGGGCGGCAGCCTGGCCGCCATCCTCACCCGTATGGTGCGGACCGCAATGCTCGAAGAGCTGAACCAGGACTACATTCGCACGGCGCGAGCCAAAGGCTTACCCGAGCACGTGGTGATCTACCGCCACGCCCTGCGCAACGCAATCATCCCCGTCATGACCCTGGTCGGCCTGCAATTTGGCGCCTTATTGGCAGGCGCCATTGTTACCGAAACCATTTTTTCATGGCCTGGGATTGGCCGCCTGACCGTCTCGGCGATCTCCAATCGCGACTACGCCTTGGTGCAGGGCTGCATCCTCGCTGTCGGGCTGACCTACGTTCTGGTCAACCTGCTGACGGATGTGCTCTACACCGTGGCCAACCCCAGAATCCGTAGTTAGACGACGGGCGCCTTCTGCGCGAAAACGCCGGCAAAGGCCCGTCGGTACCCAAGGAAAATGATGAACCACAGAAACGCCGCAAGAAGCCCGGGCGGCAAGCCGGCAGGCTGGAAGCTAATGTGAAAGAGAAGAATATTCACGATCACGGGGCCCAGCAGAACCAACGCCAGCGGGACTAATTGGCCGGAAAGTAGGAGCACCCCTCCCACAATTTGCACCAGGAAGACGAAGTGCATGTAAAAGGAACCGAACATCACGCCCATATATTGGCCTGCCGGGCCAGTGGGCACGGGCGCATGCAGGAAGTTGAGAAATCCGTTAAGGCCGAAGACCAAGAACACCAGGCCCAGTAGAATACGTGCAACCAGAACTGCAATTTTCATGATTTTTCTCCTTAGTTAACAGCGATGCTTCGAACCTGCTCCAGATGAGGCTTGAGGAATTCGCCCCGATCTATTCCTGACCTGAGCTGCGCCGTACCGCCGGCGGTCACAAATGTGACATCGGTAATGCCGATGAACCCGAGAATGGTCCGAAGATAGGGATGGATGAAGTTCATCTCAGCGTAAGGGGTTCCCTGGTCGTAGACCCCACCGGTCGCTGCCAGAATGGTGGCCTTCTTGCCTGAGAGCAAGCCCTTCGGTCCGTTAGTCCCATAAGCAAAGGTGCGCCCGTTGCGCACGATCTGATCGATCCATAACTTCAGCACGGAGGGGATGCTGAAGTTGTGCATCGCCACCCCGAGCACGTACTCGTCCGCCTCATCGAGTTCGTGGATGTACTCGTTCGAGGCCGCGAGGGCCACTTTCTGCTCCGGTTGCAGCGCTTCGGCTGGCGTGTAGGCCGAATAAATCCAGGCTTGATCTACGGGCTTAGGAGGATTGGCGGCCAGGTCCCGGTGGATCACTCGGCCGGATGGGTGAGCAGTTTTCCAATTGCTGACGAACTCGCGGGTCAATTCCCGGCTGACCGAGCTCGCAAGGGGGCTTGAATCCAAAACAAGAAGTGTCGGCATGGTATCTCCAATAACAACATGCGTTGGTTATGCTTCGCCTGTCGTTAAATGAATAGACGACAATCGTCGTTTTCCGATTCTTTTTTCTGCCAGATACGCTCTAATAGGGGTGACGATGCCGATTTCAGACTGCCAAGTACGAGATCCGAGGATCCGGCGCACCCGCAAGCTGCTACAGGGAGCCCTGGGCACCCTCATGCAAGCCAAGAGCTTCGACGAGATTTCGGTGCAGGATATTACCGAGGCTGCCACGGTAAATCGGGCCACGTTCTACGACCACTACAACGATAAATTTGCTTTGCTCGAAGCCATGGTTGCGGGCGGCTTCCACGAATTCCTGGATGCGCGCCAGCTGCGCTACGACGCTGGCTGCCCCTCCGCCTTGGAAGCAATCGTGTTAGCCACCTGCGATTTCCTCTCTCAGGCGCACGATCGTGGCGAGTGTGACCGGCAAACGTCTTTCGAGCCGCTGATGGACTCTGCCATGATGAAGGCTATTCGGCGCCTGCTGGTGGAGGGGCTGCAGCGGGCGGCGCACCCGCTCCCGGCCTGTCCGGAGCTGGTTGCCGCCGCGGCCAGCGCGGCCATCTGCGGTGCGGTCAAGCACTGGTTTTCTTTGCCTGATCGTCCGCCGGCCAAGGTCGTGGCGCCGCAAATCGTGGAACTGGTTTTGCCTATGCTTCGCGCAGAGTCACCAGTTCCGGTTGCAGCAAATCATCCTGAACCGTCACCGACGCAAGCGAAATAGGGAGCGAAAAACGGCGCGGTCCCGCGCTGCCCGGGTTCAGGTACAACACTCCATTGCGCCACTCGATCAGCGGCTTATGGGAGTGCCCGCTGATGACTGCCGAAAACCCGGCTGCAAGCGGATTTAGATCGAGCGCCTGGCGGTCGTGCAGCAGGTAAAACGTGTGACCGTCGAGCGTGATCACCTCCGTAGCCGGCAAGTCAGCGCAAGGACCGCCCACATCGATGTTCCCCCGAATGGCCGTGACCGGCGCCAAACTGCGCAAGGCATCCAGGATGGCGGGATCGCCGACATCGCCGGCGTGCAGGATGTGCTCCACCCCCCGCAGAGCCTCGATGGCTGCCGGCCGAAGCAAGCCATGGGTATCCGAAATAACGCCGATCTTCATAGGCCAATCAGCAGGCGGGTGCGCGGATCGAGGTAATCGCGAAGCGCATCGCCGATGAAGTTGAACGACAGCACGCATAGCATCACGGCGATGGCTGGAAAAATCACCATGTGCGGCGAGTCGAAGAGGTGGGAGCGGGCGTCGTTGAGCATGCCGCCCCAGCTGGCTGCCGGCGGCGGCAGCCCTAAACCGAGAAAGCTGAGCGTTGCCTCTGCCAGAACCGCTCCTGCCATGCCGATGGCTGCTTGCACGATGATCGGCTGCAGAATGTTGGGCAGGATATGGCGGGTAAAGATGCCTAGATCAGAAGCGCCGAGGGCGCGGGCGGCTTCGACGAATTCCCGCTCTTTGACGGCCAGAACCTGTGCCCGCACCAGTCGCGCATAGCCCACCCATCCCCCGATGGCCAGGGCCAGCACCAGGTTGAACAACCCGGGGCCGAGAAACGCGACAAACGCGATTGCCAGCAGAATGCCGGGGAAGGAGAGAAAAGCATTCATCACGAAGACATTCAGCAGGGTATCGACGCGTCCTCCGTAGAAGCCGGCCAGCCCGCCCAGAACCAGGCCCAGCGAAAGGGAAAGCCCAACCACGCTGACGGCGACCGTCAGTGAGAGCCGCGCGCCGGCAAGAATGCGGGAAAAGATGTCGCGGCCGAGCTCATCGGTGCCAAACCAGTGTCCATGGGAGGGAGGGGTAAGGCGGTGATAAAGGTCGATCGCCGCCGGATCATAGGGGGTAATCAGCGGCGCGAGCACCGCGATGGCGACAAACAGGATTAGGAGGAAGATGCCCACCACCCCAAGAGGCTGGTGCCGGAGAGTACGAGCGAAGGCCATGGATGGGGAAATCATCGCATAATATCTGCGGCGGTCGGGTTGTAAGCATGGGGGGAAGCGAGATGCGCAAACCATATTGGCTTTGGACGACGGCGTTGGCGGCAACCATGGCGGCCATCCCGGCGTTGGCCCAGCAATCTGCAGAGCAGCAAGTGGTGGACCTGGCCAACGAGGATCGGGCACAGCAGGGGCTTGCTCCTCTCAAGTGGGATCCGTCGCTGGCTCAAGCGGCGGTCGAGCATGCTCAGCTGATGGCGCAGCAGCCGGCGTTGTCCCACCAATATCCGGGGGAACCCGACTTGGTCGCCCGCACAGCGGCGGCGGGTGCGCATTTCCGTTCCATCGCAGAGAACGTCGCGCTTGCGCCCAGCCCCCAGACCCTGGAGCAGGAGTGGATGCACTCCGCCCCTCATCGGGCGAATATTCTCAACCCGGTCATGAACACCATCGGCGTAGGCTTGGTGAGGCGGGGCGGGAACTACTACGCGGTGGAAGACTTTGCCGACGGAGTAGCCGAGCTGGGGTCGAATCAGATTGAGCAGAAGATCGGCCAACTGTTGCAGCAGAGGGGGCTGCAACCCGCAGGTCTAACCCAGGACGCCCGTCAAACCTGTGAAATGGAGCACGGCTCCGCCGGCGGCTCTTCGCCCCGTTTCATCATGCGTTGGGAAGGAAGCGATCTGAGCCGCCTGCCCGCCGTCCTGGAGCAGAAAATCTCCACCGGCCAATACCACAAAGCAGCGGTAGGCGCCTGTGACTCCGGCAATCCAGCCCAGGGCTTCACCACCTACAAAGTTGCGGTAATGCTCTACTGAAGTAAGTATGGGTTGTTTTGGCGCGTTTCGCGAGCTGGCCGGGCTAACCCGGAGACAGCAGCACACGGGCCGCTGTACCCGCATAAGCCTCGAGCAAGCAGTTCTCTGCGACCGAATTTAGCACGCCGCGCTGGACGAGCCATACTTTTATCTCATGGCGATCCTTGAATACCTTGTAGGGATGTTCTGCTGTCTTGTTTAGGGTCACCCAGTAACGTCCGCTCACAAACTTTACGAAACGTGCCTCTGGCATAGTGCTTTTCCGCCCTCTCGCGTGTTCATCGGCCAGCCAGCGCGGCCACTGGCCCTGTAAGGCGGCCTGTACTCGGTTCTTCGGTTGCCTGGGACAGAACTTTAAACCGATTCCGTTGGCGCCAACCAACGCATAAATTGATCTCTCAGGGACCGTGAGATCGAGGCCGCTTAGAACGGCAGTGCGGCCGTATTTCTTGTTGAGACACGTCCGGCATAGATTGCCGAATTCATACCGCGGGAGTCGGCGCCTGACGATGCCCTATGCCACGCTGTGCAAGAAGGCGTCCGCGGAACGCACGGCATTGCGCGAGCGGGCCAGAAGAGCGATTGAGGAACTGGGGTGACTCGGCGGGCAGAACACGCTGACAGCTTTTGACGCAGGATCGCAGGTTTGCGGTAAAATCGAGGCAGTCAAAGACGTTCCCGCCAGACACTCCTCAGTAGCTCAATGGCAGAGCATTCGGCTGTTAACCGAAGGGTTGTAGGTTCGAGTCCTACCTGAGGAGCCAAGATAAGTCATTGAATAATAACCCCATTAGAAGACTTTAGAGTTCCACGAGATTTTTTTGCTGTACGAACTTTTGTACGAACTTCGGAAATCTCCACCGATCGCGCCGGCTTTTTCTTCTCCCGCTCGCGGGCGCCGTCGAAATAGGCTTCGAGCTTCTGCCCCGCCTCGATCATCCTCCGCTCGTCGACAATCGAGTAGCGCCGGAACATCGACGTGGTCTTGTGGCCGGTGATCAGCATCGCTTCCTTTTCGCTCAGGCCCGCCCGGATCATGTTGCCGGCCGCCGTCCGCCTGAGA
>Ga0302326_10034629_pt1 | contig 10003 bp, 8 predicted proteins | sample Palsa_T0_3_FD_202264 | JGI IMG/M metagenome (GOLD analysis project Ga0302326, IMG submission 202264) | Peat permafrost microbial communities from Stordalen Mire near Abisko, Sweden - Palsa_T0_3 | ecosystem: Environmental > Terrestrial > Soil > Palsa > Peat permafrost | place: Sweden: Abisko...
TGCCGCACTGCACGAGCGCTCTGGTCACGCCTTCTCGACGCACTAGCGTTTCCGGATAGTTCGCGTGGGCTACAACCCCATCCCGAACGGACGGTGGCGCATTCTTAGAACTCTAATTCAGCGATTAACTTCAAGAGTCGAAGAAGTGTTGTGCGTTCTTCCGGAGTCAATTCCTTTCGCAGTTTATTGTCAGCGGCTATCCTCGCATGGATCAGGCGTTTCCTGTATTTGTGGCCTTTTGTCGTCAACGTAAGGTGAATTGCTCTGCCCGATTTTGCTTTTCTCTCCGACACAAGCCCTTCTTGAACCATTGACTTGATGGCCCGGTGTACGACAGTCCGGTCGAAACCGAGAAGTGTGGCGATTTGATTCTGATTGAGTGCGGCGCCGCCCCGGAGTGTGGATAGGATGAAGCCACGAGTCGCTGAGCACCGAGTTTTTCGTTCAAGTCTCTTCCCGACGGAAAAATAGGCTGCAAAAACATGGGCAAGTACTGAGTCCCTTAGGATGTCTTGAGGAATATCCTTCTTTGGAACATCCTTGTTCGGATCAATGATCATAGGACGGTTACCGTGGCATCGAGAGGTCGCCGCCACTGAGGCGGCTCCGCGTAAGCAGGCGATTTCTTCCCGATCGCAATCACCATCACAATTTCATGACACCGGGTTGACAGCCCGAGAAATCTGGAGAGTCTGCGGCCATCGAATCCTTCCATGGGGCACGTGTTGAGTCCCAGCGCTTCGGCGGCAATCATCAGGTTCTCACAGGCCAACGATGTACTCTTCGTCGCCCACTTAAACACGTCCTGTCGAAACACTGGTGGCATCCCCATCGTCTTCCAGAAATTCACCAGCCGAAAAATCGCCCACTTGACCGCGCCAAAAATGCCGAACGGTCCGGGCATGAACAGGATCCGGCCGATCTTCGCCGTCCGCTCGTAGTCTTGGACTTTGGCGTGGCTGAAGCCGCTCCTGCGCATCCACTCCAACTGGGCTTGCATGGTCGCTGCCAGCGACCCGATGTCGGCCACCGCAACCACCAGCGCCGACGCCGTTGCCGCAGGCATCTGTCCCAGGCAGAGTTTCGCCGCGGTTGCTTTTCTGGGCACCGATTCCACCCAAAAGAACCGGTACGGTTGCATATTGAAACTGGAGGGAGCATGGCGGGCTGCATCGAGGATTTGTTCACGCAGTTCTTGTGGGATTTCGACCGGCTCAAAGGCCTTAACTGCTCGCCTATGGAAGAGCGCTTCCAGGATTTCGCTCATGGGCACCTCTATGTTGCCATTACAACATAGAAGTGTTGCACCCGCAACATACAAAACGTAATGCCGGCGCTGGGGTGCGTGCTGTAATCGGAAAGCGCATCTCTCGTGCTGGAAGATCGGATTGGCCGACAGTCGAGCACACGTCTGACCACGATAAGCCCGATTTTGAAGAGCTATTGTTTTCCGAGTAGACCGTCGTTCGGGAGGAATCTCAGCGATCGTCAGCATCAGGGTTCCCAGATGCCAACTTCTGGCCCCGAATCCGCGGCTGTCGGCTTGGATGACTTAAAGGAGGCACCCAGACAGCCGAATGTCGCGGCGCTTCAGTTGGGACAATGGGACCGTCAGAACTGGACCGACTCGCTCAGGGAGCCACCGATACGCTGCATCAGCCAAAACCCGCAATCCGATGTACACAACCAAGAAGTCATAGAGGTGGCTGGGCGGTGCTTCTGGCATCCCTCGACGGAGCGTTGGAGCGCATTCTGACAGGACAAGAGCTTCGTTGTGATATTTGGGCAAACCTTGACTGGGTCTATCTACCAAGTGACAATCTAAAACAAGTAACAGATGGATTTGAGTTTCGGGATCGGTTGCTCGTGTTTTCTGGAACGGGCGTTGGGTATCCGTCAAGGCGAACTCGGGGCGCTGCGCTGGCTGGAGTGCGACTTCGACAACATGCGCATCAGCGTTCCAACACTCGTATTACTGGCGTCGGAGGGGAAACCTGAAGAGCACAAAAACGGAAGCATCCGCAAAACTACTGTCGATGCATCCAAGCCTGAAGCATTTCTTACAGGAGTGGAGGTCGCAAAGCCTACCGGAAATTTCGTGTTTCCTTCCGAAAGACTGCGAGGCAGCAAGCCGCTAGATCCAGCTTCAGTCCTCAGGAAGAAAATTCAGCCTGCATTCAGACGGATCGGAATCACGGTGTGGGCTGGCACACCTTTCGGCACTCGTTGGAACTATGCTGGCGGAGATGGGCGAACATCAGCTCACAATCCGCGATTACTTGCGGCACAGCAACCTTCATCTCACGAACAAGTACTTGCAGGCAACATCGAAGACCAACGTTTGGCACAGGACAAATTGGTCGACTCTATTTTGCCGACAGGTATTTTGCCGAAGACAAACCTAATCCAATGAGCTCCGTTTGCGAGTGTTCTCGGGTGGGACCATTCTCGTCGGGCACTTATCGTCCCCTAACATCGCCTGATCTGCTGGACGTGAGGGTTGCAAGTGCTTGAAAGGAATGGCGGGGACGACGGGACTCGAACCCGCGGCCTCTGCCGTGACAGGGCAGCGTTCTAACCAACTGAACTACGTCCCCACTTTTGCTATTGAATAAGGAATCGCTCTGGAATCCTCAACCTTCATCCCGATTTCCTCGAAACCTCTGGAGCAGCCGCGTGTTACTTACCATAATATCCAACGCGGAGCCGCGATTCGGAAACCGGGGACCGATCCTAAACTCATCTACAAGACAGCGCATCTGTCCATGCGCCGTGATCAAATTGTAACAGACCATCTTTCCTCTGTCAGGGTCGGCACCGCAAGCTTACCGAATCACCCTCTCTAGCTGCTTTTCTCAATTTGTCAAGAGGATCAGGAAAAACGAGAGCGTCGACCTGTTCATTTGGCCGAAGGCGGCGATTATGAGACGGCACTAATGGCCCTTCCAGAGCTTTACGGCGAAGCAAATGCAAATCGAGGAGCGCCGCTCGATGGATTTCGAGAGCGCGATTGAGATTGCTTTTCTGGAGGCTCCGGTATGCGCAGGCAGGCCCTGATTCTGCTCTTATTCCCCTTTGCCCTTTTTGCGCAGCAGGGGCGGATGGTCTCGGCGATGACGGAACCCTCCATTTATTTTTCTGAGGACACAACTTTGGGTAAAGGCAACATGGCGTCCCCGTTGACGATGGAGGCAACGAAAACTGGAGCCCTGCCCGATGCGCCGGGATCGCTCACCGGAGGAGAAGCCTCGACCGGTCTAACTTACGCGCCAACTCGCTCCCGGGCGCCGGAGCCTGCCCTCAAGACCGTAAAAGTGTTCAACAAGAAGTTTATCGCCGCGCATACGGCCTTTTTGGGTTCGATCGTTTACGATGCGGAACTCACGCATCAGGGGCTTGCACATCACAAGTGCGTGGAAGCCAATCCGTACCTTGGGCTTCATCCCTCACGAGGCGAAGTCTACCGGCAAAACCTACTAGCGTTTGGAGCAATCAGTGGACTTGACTGGGCTACCGCCAGATTCATAAAAATCCCCTATATCCCCTACGTCACCCCGATTGTCGAGACCACAGTTCACATCCAGGGTGGTTCGAAATGGTTGACCGAGTGCTGGTGATTCGAGAGGCGAGGTAGTACCGGGCGTTCTTCCCTCCCTGGAAAGGCACCGTCGCTCGTCACGAAGTAACTTCCTCTACAATTTCTTGGTTGCCACAACTCTAGCCGCCGTGGGCGCGAATGTTATCCTAATTGGACTGACGCTCCATGAGGCTGTAACTCTTCATGTCCAACTCAAGCCTGTCCAATTCAAACACGCCGAATTCCATTTGTCCCGAACCAGTCGCATCACAGCCAGTCGTTCCCGATCCGGCCAGTCTGGAATCCCAGCCGAACGAATCTGGCGAGTCTTTTAAAGATCTCCTCTCCCAATTTGAACGTGACAAATCGCGCAGAGCCGAACCCACGGGCAAAGGTCGTGAAGGCACGGTCGTAGCCGTCACCATCGACTCGGTGATGGTGGACATCGGTTTCAAAACCGAAGGCATTCTGCCTCTCGCGGCCTTCGAAGGCGCCGGCAAGGCCGTGAAGCCCGGCGATAAGTTGATGGTTTCGATCAAGGGCCGCGATCCCGAGGGCTACTACGACCTCAGCCTGGGGAAGATCGAGCGACCGACCGATTGGGCGTCGCTGCAAAAGGCGTTTGCCGAGAAAACTACGATCATGGGGACGGTGACTGGTGTGGTGAAAGGTGGCTTGAGCGTCGATGTGGGCGTGCGCGCGTTCATGCCCGCATCGCGCAGCGGCGCCCGCGATGCAGCTGAGATGGAAAAGTTGGTGGAGCAGGAGATCCGCTGCCGCATCACTAAGATCGATGAAGCAGAAGAAGATCTGGTGGTGGACCGGCGCGTGGTCCTTGAAGAAGAGGAACTGGCGGCGAAAGACCGGCGTTATTCGCAAGTGCAGGAAGGCGCTATCTTGCATGGCACGGTTCGCAGTCTGACCGACTACGGAGCGTTCATCAACATTGGCGATGTGGACGCCCTGCTGCATGTCAGCGACATCTCGCGCAGCCGCGTCAGCAAGCCGTCCGAAGCGCTCACTGTGGGTCAGGAGGTCGACGTCAAAGTTCTTAAGATCGATCCCGAGAAGCGGCGTATTTCGGTCGGCATGAAGCAGTTGGAACCGGATCCGTGGGATTCGGTGGCGACGAAATACAAGCCGGGCGAACGGGCTGGCGGCACCGTAACCCGGCTAATGGATTTCGGAGCTTTTGTGGAGCTCGAACCTGGGGTGGAGGGTTTGATCCATATCTCGGAGATGTCGTGGGGCAAGAAGGTCAGGACGCCCAGCGATGTGGTGAAATCCGGTGAGATCGTCGAGGCCGTGATCTTGGGCGTTAGCCCCGGCGAGCGCCGTATCTCTTTGGGTTTGAAACAAGCTCTGGGTAACCCGTGGGCGGACGCGCCGCAGAAGTTTGCGGTTGGGTCCGTCGTGGAGGGCCCGGTTACCAGCATTACCAAGTTTGGCGCGTTCGTCCAGGTTTCCGAGGGAATCGAGGGCATGATTCACGTCAGCGACATCAGCGCCGAGAAGCGCATCAACCATCCCAGCGAGGTGCTGAAGGTTGGCCAACCGGTGAAGGCGCAGGTGCTCGAACTCGACACGGAGAAGCGCAGGTTAAAGTTGGGGATCAAGCAACTGGTCCCCACCAGCATCGACGAATACATGGCAGAGCGGCGCGAAGGCAACGTTGTATCCGGCCGCGTGATGGAGGTTTCGGGCGAGCGGGCGCGAGTCGAACTCGGCGAAGGTATTCTGGGCACGTGCCGCATTAGTTCCGCAGCGGCGGTTCACGAAGAGAAGCAGGTTGAGGGGCGCGCGGATTTGGCTTCGCTCAGTTCTATGCTGAATGCCAAGTGGAAGGGCAACTCCAATGCCAGCGAGTCGAAGCCCGAGGCGGTGCGTGCCGGGCAAATCCGCAGCTTCCGCATTTCCAAACTGGATGCAGCCAGCAAGAAAATTGAGTTGGAACTGGCGTAAACCCACCAACGTGCGGGAGGCATAGCTTGACGATGACCACAGAAACGAATTACTTGCCCCCGCGGGTGGGCCAAATGCCTTGTTATCAATAAGGTCTGCCGAGAACACGGTGATTGGAATGGCAGGACAGCTTGACAGTCCCTCTTCATAAGAATAGGGTCGGAGTTGAGGTGGTTAACACCTTCCCCTCTTTCAGGTTCCCTGAACTAAGTCAGCCCATCTGAAGTTTTTTCTCTTAGCAACCCCAACCTTAAGGAGGTTGCCTATGTTTGCACGCAATGTCTCGATCCATTTAAAGTCCAATATGCTTTCCGATTACACGCAGGCATTTGAGAAGGAAGTCCTTCCTATGCTTCGTAAGCAGCATGGCTTCAAGGACGAAATAACTTTCGCCGGCCCCGGAGGAATTGACGTGACCGCGATCAGCCTGTGGGATAACAAGGCCGATGCCGACACTTACAACACCAATAGCTACCCGGGGGTGTTGAAGACCATGGCAAAATTCATCGAGGGAACGCCCAAAGTTCACACCTTTGACGTCGTCAACTCGACTTTCCACAAGATCGCCGCTCCAGCCCTCGTAACGGCCTAGAACTCTGGGCCTTCGCGGGAGGGCGATTAAAACACCGCCCTCCCGGCTACGCCACGCTACTGCCGATACTAGTCCACGCGGTCTCTCGCTCATGAGACTCGGCAAGGATATCGGTATTAGCGGTAAAGTCGGCTCAAATCATGACATCCTATCTCTTCCACTGTAATACCTGCCTAAAGCCCTTCACGGAACAACAAACCCTTCAGGAACGCAAAGAAGTTGGCGTCGTGTGCCCATTCTGCTGGAGTATTGACGTGAAGCCACAGATCTCATCTCTCTATCCCGTCTCCTCTAAAAAGACTGCTTGATCCGCGCCCTACCGCCGTTGCGGATACCTGGGGCACGCAATCGTATCTCGTTCCCCCTGGTTGATTCGGTCGGTCTTTCCACCGCACCTTTGGCAAAGCCGTAGCATAAATGAGCAATTCTGCACAGATTGGGTTTCCCCACCCTGATAAGTTCCGTCTAAGGTGGGAGTTTCTATGAAAGCATTTCGCATCCTGGTCGCTGACGACCATCCGATCTTCCGTTCGGGCCTATCTGCATTGCTCGAGTCTCATCAGGGCTGGGAGGTTTGTGGACAGGCGGTTGACGGACGGGATGCGGTGGAAAAATGCCTGAAGCTGAAACCGGATCTGGTTATCTTGGACATTTGCATGCCAGCGTTGAATGGTGCGGATGCAGCTTGTCAGATCCTCAAGAACAATCCGGATCAAATAGTACTGATCCTTACGGAAGTGGATTCCGAAAAAGTAATCCGGAGTTGTTTACAAGCGGGTGTTCGTGGCTGGATTTCCAAGGCTGGGGGAAGTGAGGATGTGACCGCCGCGGTGGAGGCGCTGCAACGGCGCAATTCCATCTTCAGTGCACGAGTATCTGATCTGCTCATGAGCCGGCAATCGGAGCGGCCTCACACTGGTCCCACCAGCGCCGGGATTCCGCAATTGTCGCCCAGACAACGCGAGGTATTGCAACTCCTGGCGGAGAGCAAAACTTCCAAAGAGGTTGCCGTGATTCTGAACATCTCACCGAAGACGGCAGAGACCCATCGAAGCAATATTATGCTCAAGCTACATCTGCATTCGATTGCCGAGTTGGTGCTTTATGCGGTCAGGAACGAAATCGTCCAAGTGCAATCAAGCGTATCTGCCCTCCCCGAACACGGCAATGGCCACGCCACCCTTGGCCATACCCTTAACTAAGGGATTGCCGTTTCGCTGGCCGCCGGTGCCGTCGCCGTTCTGCGGAAAATAGCGCGCAAAACAAAACGCCCCAGACTCAATCGAGTCACGGGACGTTAGTTGATCAGCCCTCCCCCAAGTGCTGCTCAAGAAGGAGATTAAAGCAAGGGCCCGGAGTGGTAAATGGCCCGGTCGTGCCATATCCCCCCACGAACGGGCTAAGGAGTCTCCGCGCGATTCTTCTCCGCAATTACCCTCCCCAATTGGACAAAGAAACGCCCAACCGCTTACATTCTGCATGTGATTAGCCGCGTTGGTCCCATTCCCCTCGTAGCTCGCGCCGAGTCGCGCGCGGACCGCACGGCTATCATCGATTCGCAGGGTTCGTTCACCTACAGAGACCTGATTGATACTTCCTCGCGCATTGCTACCGTGCTGCTCGATGGCCGCATGGGCCTTCAGGAAGAGCGTGTCGCATTTCTTGTGACCCCAGGGTTTCCCTGGGTCGCGGTGCAATGGGGAATCTGGCGGGCAGGCGGCATCGCCGTCCCTTTGCCGCTCAATTCCACCCGAACTGAACTGGAGTATTTTATCGATGACACCGGCGCGTCAATGCTAGTGTTTGAGAGCGCGACCGCTTCCCTGCTATCGTCCATCTCGGCGCTCCGCGGGATCCGTGCTGCGTCGTATGAGGATCTTCGCGCTCTGCCACCCGGAAAGCTGCCCGAGATCGACGCCCGCAGGCGTGCCATGATCCTCTACACCAGTGGCACCACGAGCAGGCCAAAAGGTGTGGTCACAACTCACGCCAATATTACGGCGCAGATCGCGAGTCTGGTAGAAGCCTGGGAGTGGTCAGCCGACGATCATATCCTTCTGTGCCTGCCACTGCACCACGTTCACGGGATCATCAACGTGATTTCCTGCGCCCTGTGGTCAGGCGCGACCTGCGAGATGCTGCCGCGATTCGACGCGACTATAGTCTGGGAACGCATCGCCTCTGGCAGCACCACGCTATTCATGGCCGTGCCGACTATTTATTCAAAACTCATCGCCGCGTGGGAAGCAGCTTCTCCTGAGCGCCAGTCCTCACTAAGCAGGGCGTGCGCGAAACTGCGGTTGATGGTTTCCGGTTCCGCGGCACTACCGGTGAGAACGCTTGAGCGCTGGAAAGAAATCAGTGGCCACACACTATTAGAACGCTATGGCATGACCGAGATTGGCATGGCGCTATCGAATCCCTTGCACGGCGAACGCATTTCCTGCAGCGTGGGTGCGCCGCTTCCAAGCGTCGAGGTTCGTTTGGTTGGAGACAATGGAACGCTGGTCGCATCGAGCATACCTGGCGAGATTGAAGTGCGCGGTCCCAGCGTCTTCGCCGAATACTGGGGCAAGCCCGAGGCCACGCGCGATGCCTTTCGCGATGGCTGGTTTCGTACGGGCGACACTGCCATCGTCGAGAAAGGCCGCTATCGCATCCTCGGCCGGACGAGCATCGACATCCTTAAGACCGGTGGACACAAAGTCTCGGCGCTGGAGATTGAAGAAGCTCTGCGCCAACACCCGGCAGTGGCTGAGTGCGCCGTGATCGGCGTGCCCGATGAAGAGTGGGGCGAGCGCGTGGCTGCAGCCATTGTGCTGAATGAGGGTGACGCTCTGAACCTGACGTCATTGCGCCTGTGGGCGAAGGAACTGCTCGCAACGTATAAGATTCCTTCGCGGCTTCTGCTGCTGGATGCTCTTCCCCGTAACGCTATGGGAAAAGTCACGAAGCCTGCCCTGGTCAAACTATTCCAAAATGCCGGAGAGCAACATGAATGAAACGACGATCAGTTCGTTGTCCGGAGTGCATATCAAAGTGCATACCAAACTTTCACGCCAGCAGATCACCGGATTCTGGGGCGCGTGGGCCGGCTGGACCCTCGACGGCATGGATTCGGTCATTTATGCGCTGGTCCTCAGCCCTGCGCTCACGGAACTTCTGCCGAAGTCTGGATACAAAGCGACTCCAGCTAACATCGGATTCGCCGGATCGACGCTATTCGCACTCTTTCTTGTGGGCTGGGGACTGTCGCTGATCTGGGGGCCGATTGCCGACAGGTTTGGCCGCAGCCGCGTGCTCGCCGCCACTATTTTTGTGTACGCCGTGTTTACGGGTGCAGCGGCGCTATCGCAAACCGTGTGGCAGTTGGGATTGTTCCGCTTGCTGGCGGGCATTGGAATCGGCGGCGAGTGGGCGCTTGCAGGCACCTACGTTGCGGAAGCGTGGCCCGAGGACCGCCGCAAAATGGGTGCCGGATATTTGCAGACGGGTTACTATGCGGGCTTCTTTCTGGCGTCGGCTCTCAACTATACGATCGCGGCCCGCTACGGCTGGCGCGCCATGTTCTGGTGCGGTATGACTCCGGTGGTTGTGGCGGTGATTGTTTTGCTGCGGGTGAAGGAGTCCGAACGCTGGCAACAAAAAGCCCGCGCCGCCGCCGGAGGCTTCTCTTCCCTGCGGAGAATTTTCGCCGCACCCTACACGCAGCGCACGGTAGTCAACACAGTGCTGCTGGCATCGGCAATTTGTGGACTTTGGGCGGCCGCGGTTTATGCACCGACGGCCATCATCGCCCTTTCGAAACGCGCCGGCATGGCGCAGCCGCAGGCCGTGCGCATGTCTTCGTTTGGCATGGGCTTGTTGTCGCT
>Ga0302326_10034630_pt1 | contig 10003 bp, 10 predicted proteins | sample Palsa_T0_3_FD_202264 | JGI IMG/M metagenome (GOLD analysis project Ga0302326, IMG submission 202264) | Peat permafrost microbial communities from Stordalen Mire near Abisko, Sweden - Palsa_T0_3 | ecosystem: Environmental > Terrestrial > Soil > Palsa > Peat permafrost | place: Sweden: Abisko...
ACCCTCAGCGGTCGACGGTGGCAGTCCCCTCACGGCGGTCCCTGGTCCGCCTAATGTAAGGGGGGCAACTCCCCCACTACGGTCCCTGAGAGCTAGAGGACGAACAGCGTCATGCAGCTGTTGCCGATCAAGAAGGCAACACTGGTTGAGAAACTGGTCGCCGAGGTAAGAAGCTGGATCACCTCAGGCAGGCTTGTGGTCGGCCAGAGCCTGCCTACTGAGGCCGAGATGGCGGCCCAGTTCGGCGTGAGCAGGCCGCTGCTACGGGAGGCCCTCGCCGAGCTGCGCGCAGAAGGTTTCGTCGAGACAATCAGTGGTCGAGGGACGTTCGTGCGCCACCCGAGCGAGACGGACCTGGCGGACGCGTTCGCCCACCAGCTGCTGCTGTCGGCACCGGTCCCGGGCCCGACCGCCGACCAACTCTATGAAGCTCGCCAAGCTATCGAGTTCGTCGCCGCCGAGCTGGCCGCCGAACGAGCGACCCCGGACTCGCTCGAGACCCTGGGGAGGCTGCTGGCGGAAATGATGGACAGCAGGCACGATGCCGCTGCTTACACCGCCGCGGACGTCAGCTTTCACATAGGTGTGGCGCGCGCAAGCCTCAACCCGCTCCTGCCGACCCTGCTTGCCCCGCTCGCCACACTCATAATCAGGGGGATGTTCGAAAGCCACAGCGATCCCGCCGCCGTCTCCCGTGGCATCAAGGCGCACACCAACATCCTTCGCGCGATAGAAAAGCGCGACCCCGCCGCCGCGCGGCGAGCCATGGCTGTACACCTCCAGGAGTCGAGACAGTCCTTCCCGGAACAGGTCGTCAAGCGTCCCGGCGCACCCGGCCCAAGAGCCGTGCCGGCTCAGCAGGGCCGGCGCCGATCTCGTTGAGCGACTCGACCTAGCATCCTTTTGCCGGGAATGGAGGCCCACAACTGCCATCTACGGACCAAGACGAGTGCGAGTCCCGCCTCCCGGCCGCAGTATGGCGTGGTCGGTCTCGCGTGCGTCGGGGTTCTCGGCGTGGGTCGGGGTATCTCGGCGCCTGCGGATCGACGTTTGGGCCTGTGGCACGCCGAATCAGCTCGGACCACGCCAAGACGGTCGAACCACGCCGAGAAGGGCCCGCGGGGCGAAGTAGCCCGGCCGGCCCTGCCCGACCGGCCATCCCAACAAGCCCCAGCTCGACCGGCGGCCTCGGCCCGGCGCCGACCAGTGGCGCCTGACGTCCGCTGACCAAGTGGCTTGACCACTTGGTTGGGGCAGCCGTACGGTGCTACCCTGGCGCTCCTAGGGCCTAAACATGTGCGAAGGAGGGGGCTTGCGGTTGAAAGACCGAGTAGTTGTGGTCACGGGTGCGGCGGGTACGATCGGCCGCGAGGTCAGCCGCGTATTGGTAGCCAACGGCGCGCGGCTAGCGCTGACCGACGTGAGCGCCGGCCCCCTCGAGACGCTCATGGAAGAGCTAGAAGGGACGGCAGGCACGGTCTGGGGGCGGGCGGGGGACGCCGCTGACTTCGGCGAGTTCTCTCGTCTAGTGGCCGATGCTACGGAAGTCCTGGGACGGCCGGACGTGTTGGTGAACGTAGCCGGGACGTTCAAATTTGGCGACTTTGTCGAATCCTCGCCGTCGGACTGGGCTGAGATGATCTCGACCAATTTGCTCACCGCGCTCGTGGCCTGCCGCGCTGTGCTCCCCGCCATGCTGGAGGTGCGTTCGGGAGCGATCGTGAACTTCGCCTCCACGGCCGGTGAGTACGGCTCCATTCGTCCGGCCGCCGCGTACGCCGCAGCCAAGGCCGGCGTTATCGGCTTTACGAAGTCGCTGGCTCGCGAGGTTTCGCCGTTGGGTATACGGGTAAACGCCATCTCTCCAGGCCCGATCGACACACCCGCCCTTAAGGCCGTGACGGAAACCGAACGGGCGAAGGCTTCAGCACGGACCCTTCTCGGCCGGCTTGGCCAGCCGCACGACATAGCCCAGGGCGTGCTTTACCTGGCGAGCGACGAGTCGGCCTTCGTCACCGGCACGGTACTCCAGGTCAACGGTGGCTCGCTCCTATAACGAGACGGTCGGCACAGTCGGCCGGAGGCGGAGCTGCTTGCCGGTTGGCCGGAGGCGGAGCTGCTTGCCGGTTGGCCGGAGGCGGAGCTGCTTGCCGGTTGGCCGGAGGCGGAGCCGCTCAGCAGGCCCGGCTTGCGGGCACCAGTGAGCGAGCGCCTCTTGGCCGCCCCAGCCGTAAGCGAGCGGGCCCGCGACCTTGGGACAGTCGACGCGATCGAGACTGTCCGCTGGAAAGCGCAGCCGAACTTACTGTGGGCCCGCGTCCACACCTCCGCCGGAGTTATCGGGCTCGGGGAGACGTACTACATACCACGCGCTGTCGAGCACGTAATCCACGACCTGGCCGCTGACCTGCTCCTTGGCCAGCCTGCGGGCGCGATCTCGAGCCAATGGACGGCGCTGTTTTCGTGTACCAATTTCTTCGGCTTTGCCGGCGCCGAAATGCGTGCGTTGTCGGCCCTCGATGTGGCCCTGTGGGATGCGCTCGGCCAGGTGACGGGCGTGCCCGTCTACCAGCTCCTAGGGGGCGCTAACCGGCAGTCGGTGCAGGCCTACAACACGTGCGTGAACGCCGGCCCCAACCGCGACTGGGACCATGCCGTCGACGACCCGGGAGACCTCGCGACGGAGCTGCGCGACCTCGGGTACCTCGGGATGAAAGTCTGGCCGTGGGACAGGTTCGCCCCACAGTTGGCGGCTCGCGGGTCGACCGGACCGGCCGGCTGGTCGTCCATGGGCCCGGCCGGCAGCTATCTCAGCTTGGGAGACCTGGCCAGCGGCCTGTCAATGTTGGAGCGCGCCCGCGACCGCATCGGCTCCTCCTTTGAGCTGTTGGTAGAAGGTCACAGCCGTTGGGACGTCAACATGGCTATCCGCATCTGCCGGGCCCTCGAGCCGATCGGCGTCCTCTGGGTGGAAGACATCTGCCAGCCCGACAGCGCCGAGGATCTCGCGAGGCTGGTGCGTGAGACTCGCGTTCCTCAGGCCGTAAGCGAGCGCCTTATCTCGCGCTTCGCCTTCCGTGAGGTCCTCCGCCACCAGGCGGCGCACATAGTGCTCGTGGACGTGGCTTGGACGGGGGGGCTCACCGAGGCTAAGAGGGTGGCGGACCTCGCCTCCACTTACCACCTCTCGTTCGCTCCACACGACTGCACGGGGCCGGTCACCGCGCTGGCCAACCTCCACCTGGCGATCGCGCAGCCCAACTGCATCGGTGTGGAGGTGGTCCGCGGGTTCGTTGACGGCTACTACCGCCAAGTGCTCGATTCCCCGTTGGACTTGGTCAATGGCCGCCTCGCCGCCCCGGACAAGCCCGGCCTCGGAGCAGCCTTGTCAGCGGATTTCCTCGCCCAAGACGACGTCGAGGTTCGCCTGTCCACTTAATGGACCATCCAGAAGGAGCACAAATTTGACGGAAGCAGTTCTGACCGCTGGCGGTGCCCTTACGGCGGCGCGGGCCGTTTCGGGAGCGCCGCTTATCGACGCGCCTTTCGCATCGGCCCTGGTTGAGCTCGGCCACGAGCGCCCCGAGCTCGTCGTCGTTTCCGCCGACCTGTCCAAGTACACCGACGTGGCCCCCTTCGCGCAGGCGTTCCCGGAGCGCTTTTTCCAGGTGGGCATGGCCGAGCAAAACCTGATGGGCATCGCCGGAGGCCTCGCGAAGACGGGCTTTATACCTGTGGCTGCCACGTACTGCGTCTTTGCCACGCGCCGGGCCAACGACCAGGTCCAGATGGCTCTTTCCACCGGGCATCGGACCGCTGTCATCGCTGCTTTCCTCCCCGGGATAACGACGCCTTTCCGCGCAAGCCACCAGGGCAACGATGACCTCGCCATAATGAGGGCCATCCCCGGCATGACCGTGATCGACCCGATGGACGCGACGGACCTTGCCGGCGCGCTTCGCGCAGCGGTCGATGTGCCCGGCCCGGTCTACCTCCGGGGCCTGCGAGGCCAGGTGCCAGAGATCATCGACCCGTCCCTCGAGTTCGTCGTGGGAGCCACGAGGCTCCTGCGAGATGGCAGCGATGTCGGCTTCATCGGTACGGGGATCGGGACAAGCTGGGCCCTCGAGGCGGCGGACGTCCTCGCTTCGAGCGGGGTGAGCGCTGCAGTCCTTCACGTGCCGACGTTGAAGCCGTTTGACACCGAAGCGGTGGGGCGCTACTCGGCTCGGTTCCCAGCTGTGTTGACCGTGGAAAACCACTCTGTCATCGGCGCCCTCGGTTCAGCCGTCTGCGAGGCTGTCGCCGAGATCGGGACGCCTTGCCGCGTGAGGCGGCTCGGTGTGCCGGACCGATGGGGCGACGCCGGCCCGCTCGACTATCTGAGGGCCCGCATGGGCCTCGACGCCGCAAGCTTGGCCAAGGCTGCGTCCGAAACCATAGGGGGTCGTTGAATGTCGCTTCCCAGTTCGCTCTCCGATTGGGCGCCAGCGCCCGAAGGCACGGACATCGCCGAGATCGCCCTAAGGACGCGCCGGCGCGTCATCGACATGTGCATGGGGCGTGGACAGGGGTACGCGGGGCAAGGCTTAGCCCTGGCGGACGTGCTGGCGCACCTGTATTTCCGTGTAATGCGGCGCCGCCCTGATGGGAGCTACCTCGACCGTTTCGTACTGTCGACCGGGCACAGCGCGATCGGGCTGTTCGCCATCCTGGGCGAGGTAGGACTGTACGAGCAGGAGGAACTTCGCACTTACGGCCAACCCGGGTCGCGCATTGAAGAGAGCCCTCTCGAAGGCACACCGGGTTTCGAGATCACAGGGGGCTCGTTGGGCCAGGGGCTTTCACAGGCGGTAGGTATGGCTCTCGGTGAGCGGCTGCACGGCACCGGCGCCAACATCTATTGCGTGGTCTCGGACGGAGAATTGCAGGAGGGCCAGATCTGGGAGGCCGCCATGTCGGCGAGCCACTTCCGGCTCGGCAACCTCATAGTCCTCGTGGACAACAACAACATGCAAGCCGACGGGACCACCGCGGATGTGATGGCGGTCGAACCGGTCGTGGAGCGTTTCGCTTCCTTCGGCTTCGACGCGAGCCGCATCGATGCGCACGACCACGGCCAGCTCGAAAAAGCCTTACCTAGCGGGGGCTCCGGACTGGACCGCCCACAAGCGATCGTGTTGCAAACAGTCCCGGGGAAGGGAGTCCCAAATTTCGAGCACCACCACAAAGTGCACTACCTCCGGCTCGACTCGCGTACCTGGCAGGACGCCATGGCGCAGCTCGGCACGCCGGCGGCCCAAAGCTGAGGAGGGGCAGTGAAGACGGCAACAGAACTGTGGCAGGAAATCCGCCAGGTCACCGTGGCACCGGGCACGGTCACGCTGTGGTGGCTCTACCAGGCCGGGATAGTCGTGAAGACTCCGGGAGGCACGATCGTCGTCGTGGACCCGTACCTGTCCGACGCTGTCCTGCGGTCATACAAGCTACCTCGTAACGTCCCGGCGCCGATCGATCCCGCTGAAGTGGAGTTCGACGCCCTGTTGGCAACGCATAGCCACGAAGACCACCTCGACCCAGACTCGATCACCCCTTTCATGAGCCATGACAGGACGCGGTTCATCGGGCCGCCGATGGCAGCGGAGCGTGTACTGGCAGCGGGCGTGAAGGAGGGGCGGACGACGCCGGCCAGCCGGGGAGGCGTCATCCAGATCGGCGATCTCACTGTCCGAGCAGTGCACGCAAGGCACATGTACGGTCCAGAACCCACCCCGGATGCTGTTGGTTATGTGCTCGAGGTCGGCGGGGTCAGCGTGTACCACAGCGGCGATACCGAGTACGACAGCGAGATCGTCGCCGATACCAGAGGCGTTACGGCCTCTTTCATCTCAATGAACGGGACCGCAGGCAACATGAACGCCCATGAGGCTGCCATGCTCGCCTGGTTGCAAGGGGCGAGGTTGGCGGTGCCGTTCCACTACGGGCTGTGGCGCGACGCTGATTACGGCGAAGGCGCAACGCTTGACCCAGGGCTCTTCGTCGGCACTTATCGCAAATTGAACCCCGAAGGCCATACCCTCGTGCTGGAGCCGGCTACCGCGGTGGTGCTCGACCGGGACGGCCTGGCCGCTTAGGCGCCCGCACTCGAGGCGCCACCACTCTAAGGCGCCAGCACTCTAAGGCGCCAGCACTCTAAGGCGCCAGCGCTCTAGGCGCCAGCACTCGAGGCGCGCACGACGAGCTCTGGCTCGAAGCGGACCGACCGGTGCCGGTGGGCAGACCTCTCGTCGGTCTCTTCGAGCAACAGTTCGGCAGCTGATGCTCCCAGCTCGTACTTCGGCTGGCGGACGGATGTGAGCGCAGGGGACAGCATTGAGGCGAAGGCCACATCGTCATAACCGACCAGTGCTACTTCGTCGGGGACGCGAACACCGGCGTTGGTGAGACCCTTGAGCACCCCCAGGGCGAGGAGGTCATTGGCGCACATGACCGCCGTGGGGCGGGGCTTGGCAACCAGCAGTGGCCCGACCGCCGCTTCGCCGTGGTCAACCGTTAGCGCGCTCACGGCGATCTCCACTAAGACGGCCGGCGCGGCGCGGCGCCCGCGGCGTAAGGCGCGGCGGGCGCCGTCGAGGCGGTCGGCGCACTGGCGGATCGAGAGGGGCCCGTTCACGAACCCGATGACCTTGTGGCCGAGGCCGACGAGATGGCCGGCTGCCAGTTCGCCACCGCGCACGTCGTCGACGGTGACCGAGCACATCTCCAGGCTGCCAGCGTCCCGGTCGAGAAGAACGGTCGGGATGCCACGCCTCGCAAGGGCGGCGATCGTCTTCAGGTCGCGTTCGACTGGAGCGATGAGGAGGCCGTCGACCCGGTGCTCTTCGAGCACCCTCAGGTAGCGGCGCTCGCGCTCGGTCGACTCATCGCTGGAGCAGACCATGAGCACGTACCCCTTGTCCCGCAGGACGCTCTCTGCGCCTCGCACCATCTCACTGAAAAACGGGTTCGCTATGTCCAGCAGCACAACCCCAACAGTGCGGCTCTTGCCCACGCGCAGCTGGTGGGCGGCGGTGCTACGGACGAAGCCTGTTTGCTCGATGGCCTCGAGCACACGGGCGCGGGTACGCGGGGCCACCACGTTGGGGTTGTTGAGCACGTTGGAAACCGTCCCAAGTGAAACTTGGGCGAGTTCGGCGACATCGCGGATAGTCAGCCGCCGCGCAGGGGAATTGCGGGGTGAGTTGGCCTTCACACGGTCTGGCCCGTCAGCCAAGGCGTTGCAGCTGGTCTTCCAGGTTGAACACTTCTTCGAGGAGCACTAGCGGCTGGCTGGGCAGCTGTCCGGGGATATCGATGAAATAACTGCCCATATGCGCCTGCCAACGGGCGTTGGCATCCGTCTTGGCCATGGCTTTCTGCGCCGCGTCGAAGTCTTCGGCCTCCAGGTAACCGACTAGGAGGCCGTCGTCGCGCGCAAAAATCGAGTAGTTGCGCCACCCGCTGTCCCTCAGCGCGGTAAGCATCTCAGGCCAGACCGCCTGGTGTTCCCTCTTGTAATCCTCTAGCCGCTCTGGGCGGACTTGCAACAAAAAGCAGCAACGCATCGCTCGCACCTCTTCATAACTGTAACTTCGGCTGTCTCATTCAACCACCAGCCGAGGTTATGGCCTTAACAGCTAGAGTTGCTGCACAAACGGCTTTTGCAGTTGCTACTGGCTACTTGCCTGGGGGGATCGGTGTACGAGGAGCTGCTGGAAGGGAAACGGGCCATCGTCACGGGCGGCGGGGGCGGGATTGGCTCCGCCCTCGTAACTAACCTGCATCGTAGCGGTGTCGCCGTCGTGGCCATCGGCCGGAGCGCGAATGTCAGCGACGTAGTAGCCGGGCTTACGGGGAGCGGTACGCAGGTGTTCGCGGTCGAAGCGGACCTGGCCGACCCGGTGCAGGCTGAGCAGGCATTCGGGCGCGCCGTCGAGGACCTTGGCGGGCTGGACATCCTTATCACCGCGCACGGCCACGTCCAGCCAGGGCCCAGTGCCGAGGTGCCCCTCGAGGACTGGGACAGGACTCTGGCTACGAACCTTACGTCGGTCTTCCAGCTCTCACAGCTCGCCTACAAAGAGATGGCCCCCGCTGGCCGCGGGAAGATGATCCACATCGCGTCGATGTACGCTTTTTTTGGCGGCTTGAAAGTGGCGGCCTACGCGGCCAGTAAAGGCGGCGTTGGCCAACTGACCAAAGGCCTCTCCAACGAGTGGGCGAGCACCGGCATCAACGTGAACGCCATCGCACCCGGGTACGTGCGCACAAACCTCAACCGGCACATATGGCAGGACCCCAAGAGGGCAGCCGAGGTCTTGGGCCGCATCCCGGCTGGGCGTTGGGGCGAGCCCGACGACCTCTTCGGAGCCGTGGTCTTCCTGTCGTCGAGCCTGTCCGATTATGTCCATGGCGTGGTCCTGCCCGTGGACGGCGGCTATCTGGCCCGGTAGGACGGCTGGCCAGCTGGGCGAGCAGCAGGTGTGCGAGGCCGGCTAGGAGCCGGCCTGGGGGCTACGCACCATGCCCGCCTGTACCCCACGCGCAACGGTCCGGGCGGCTACCTTGCGAGTGGCTTCGTCGACCATCTCACCGTCGTAGGCGACTGCGCCCGCCTGTTCCCGGAGGGCTTTTTCATAAATATCGACTATCGCACTGGCTGTATCAAAGCTTGCCTGGTCCGGTGAATACGAATGGTTGATCTCGGGCAATTGCTCCGGGTGCACCGCCCACTTCCCGTCGTAGCCGCAGCTCGCACTACGGGCACAACTTTCCGCGAGGCCGTCAGGGTCGTGCAGCTTGAAGTACGGGCCGTCAATGACCTGCAGGCCGGCGGCCCGCGCCGCCACTGCGATCTGAAAAATCGGGTACGCCAACCAGGCCGCGCCCACTGAAGAAATCCCCATCGAGGCAGCGAAATCTGCTGGCCCAAAAATGGCCGCGACCAAGCGAGGCGAGGAGCCACAGATCGCTGCCGCATTGGACAAGCCTCGGGCCGATTCGATCTGGATTTCGAGCCCGGTCACCCCTACCTCCAAGCCCTGCGCTCTCTCGAGCTCGGAGATGAGCTGGTCCACCGCCTCGACCTCGGCCGGATCCTCAACCTTCGGCACGATAATTTCGTCCAGCCGGGCGCCCGCCGTAGCAAAAAGGCCGCCGAGATCGGCCTGAGCCCATTCAGTGCCCCAGCCGTTTATGCGAACAGCAACCACCTTTTGGCCCCAGTCGAGGTCGCGCACGGCCTCGGCCGCTCTGCCTCGGGCGCGCGCTTTTTCGGCTGGGGCCACGGCGTCTTCGAGATCGAGCAGGCACATGTCGGCTTCGGTCGCTGCTGCCTTGACGGCAAAACGCTCAGAGCTGGCTGGGAAAACCAGGCAGGAGCGGTGAGGGGAGTCCTTGGTACGCGGGTGCATTAGAGAGGCCTGAAGCTCACCATTACGACCCGAGCTGGGCCGGGGTAGGGTAGAAAAGCGGCGTCCCTTGTACTCCCAGGCGGCCCTTCGTGAGGTGCCAGCGCCCCAGGTTCGGCACTACCAAAGTACCGAGGTCGTCACCGGTGAAAACGACGTTTGTCGGCGCGGCCAGTACGGTCCCTCGAGGATCGGAGGCCAGGATTTGTAGACCCGCGCTGGCGTTCCAGGCGTAGATGGTGTCAGGCCGGTAGCAGGCGATGACCAAAGTGCCATCACTGGCGACGGCGACCCCGTCGGGCACGATGGTACCCAGTTCGGCGAGCACCTTACGGGGCCCAGCGGCCCCGTCCGGGCGGATCTCCACCTCGACTATGGCCGACGGGTAGCTCTCCAAAATGAACAAGCGGCTCCCGTCGGGTGCGACTGCGCAGCCGTTCGGGAAAGCTTTTGTTTCCTCGGTCCAAATCTGGGTCGCGCCCCCCGCGCGCACGACCCACATAAGCCCGTCGGAATGGCCCCAGCGTCCTGAGTCCGACACGTAGTAGTTGCCA
>Ga0302326_10034632_pt1 | contig 10003 bp, 12 predicted proteins | sample Palsa_T0_3_FD_202264 | JGI IMG/M metagenome (GOLD analysis project Ga0302326, IMG submission 202264) | Peat permafrost microbial communities from Stordalen Mire near Abisko, Sweden - Palsa_T0_3 | ecosystem: Environmental > Terrestrial > Soil > Palsa > Peat permafrost | place: Sweden: Abisko...
TCATCGATACCCACAAGAACATCCCCCGGAAATTTTCACGAATGTAGTTGATTGTGTTCATACCGTGAAATCGTAACTCGAGCTCAGGATTGTCGATAAGTTTTTTTCTGATGTATTCATTCACCGTTGGCCAGCTGTGGTTCTCATTGAGACTGACCGAAGGTTCACCCTCAAGCGCTGCTCGGAGCTCTAGGGTAGGTTGAGATGTGATGACCAGGGGCCACTGGAAATTGGCTCGAAACTGTCGTAACAAGATCTTGATCTCGCTTCGCGATGACGTACGACATTCATTGAGAGCATCCAAGACAACAAAAACCGGTTGCTCTGAATTTGCGACTTTGACCAGCGGATCCCGAAGGATAAGGCGAAATAGCTCGGAAGTGGCCAGCGTTAACTCTGCCACACCCCTTACGTCTTTCCATACACGACGGACCTCAATTTCGAAGTCTTTTGATTGCGAGGCTAACTGACATGCCAACCCCCTGATGATGTCTTGCGGCTGGCAGAGGCCATCCATATCCTTGCAAAAGAAATAAGCAAGCCACGGCTCGGATTGTTCAGACCCCAATTGTAGCTGCTCGCAAAGATATGCTGCCAACACAGATTTTCCGTACCCCGTTGGTCCAGAAATCCACAGGACATGCGAGCCGAGACTCCTACCACTCGTTCTCCAGGTGCAAAAATCGGCATTTTGGAGAATCCAGGAGGGAGGACTAGATGCTTGATACTTCAAATTTGAATTTTTTTCCACTTCTAGAGCACTCGAGGAATACGACAGCCATTTTAGGAACTGTTCGTCCTCCATTTCAAAATATCAGCCTAGATACGACAAGGGTTGCACTAGAGTCCATGGTAGATTCCATCTTCGAGTGTCCAGTACTTGCAATGGGACAAGATGAATACCCCCTTTGGCCGACACGTTCGATATCTATCTGTTACTACTAAAGATTGTATTTTAGCTACTTACATTTCGTCTCAATCAAATACTTGACGCATGACAATCTTTTTTGTTCGGTTTCGGGCTCCCCTAAATAGGCAGCGGTGTGCGCAGTGATATGTTTCTGCATCTTCCAGTCTTCCAATCCAATGTCACCAACATCCCGATCAACATTGAATCGAAAATAGACAAGCTCAGCAGAATTTTTCGAGAGTCGCCGGTTGACTTCCTCGGAGTTTGTCACCAGGCTTGCGAGGGCGCGTGCCATGCTGAGCAACGTGATCACACCTGGTGGAAACGCTTTCACTGTCTTCCATCCAGGAATCCACTTTCCGAGATCAGGAAGCGACGACATCAGTTGCTGAAAGAAGGAACGCTGTTTCTCAATATCGCCATGACTTTCCGAAATATTCCCTATTTCTATTGCCGTCGACCTACCCGTACCGAGACTGACGAGACAGAATTGCGTTATGGCTGGCCAAAGTTCTTTTGCTTCGCTGAGCCCAATTTCGGAAGGATTGTTATGGCCGAATCCCCCGTCAACGTAGGGAATGGGAGGATTTCCGAATTCAATTTCCTTGAAATACAACGGCGCGGCGGTAGTGGCTCGTGCGGCTTGCCAGATAAGACATTTGCTCACCCTGACGTTTTCGCCATTATAAGAACGAAATACGGTAGGAGTTGCAGAGGCGTTCAAAGCCGAGCAAGCGACCACAAAGGTTGCGCACTGTCGATAGGGCGAGGGTTGTATAGCTGAGAGTGGATGATCCTCGTCCCCCAAACGCTCGTTAATTATGGTTTTGATAGCCGCCTCGAGAACGTGATAATCGAAGCGGCATTGGTCGTCGCCCGTTGGAACTTTTCCACATATTACTTGATCCACGTTGAATACGTTTTTGGAAAGTTCAAGATATGCTTCAATGCATTCATCAACCGTCTACGTTCAGTAAATCGCAGAAATAGACTGAAACCATTCCAAGTAGACCTAACATGATCGCAATCAATCCACCCGTGCTCGTACCACCGATTAGGTCAAAGTAGTCGCATGGTTTTGGAGTTAGAGTTGCTTTTGTTCTATGTTGAATGTCTTCCATAATCTCCCTCAAAATCAACAGGGAAGACAGGCCCCGTACTCCGCCGCCGTCGAGAGTGAGTATTCGCGGGGTATGATCCATCCGTTCAACGACTCTGAGCATTAGTCACACAATATGAAAAAGAACTTAGAGTATACCAGGGCTATTGATCACCTGTCGCGCAAAGACGTCACAGAAACCTCCCGTTCCTTTGTGTGAGGTTGTCTCGTTTTGGGGGCAATACGTGATAAAATCCCCCACTTCCAGCGACCAATAGAAAAGGTTGTCCCGTGACCAAAAGTCTATTTCGGCCCAACTTGATACGTTGAGATCAGGGTATTTCCTAACACGTTAAATTCTAGATCATTGCTCTGAAGTCCTCTGGCATCCTCTAGATTTGAGAAATCTTATAGAGCATACAGTATAATAATAATGCTAGATACTCTTGAAGTTTTAACTACTAATGCACATGTAAATTACTGAATGCTACAGTATTGCTTATATAATACTCTAATTTTTCGGCGCTGCGCGGCCATATATTGGTGGAATATGCACGCGCCAAACTAATTAGTGTGTGCCAAGCTCAGGTATAAAGTCACGGCCACTGTCCACTAGAATACTAGTGAGAATACAAGCGATTTTGACTATGCTTTCATGCCACACTTAACTTCAACATATATAACCTAGAACCAAGGGTAATCGCTAACACGTTGTATTTATATCTTTACTTACGTAATTAACCCTAATTCTTCGGCGCTGCGCGGCCCTAATGCTCTATAAATCGGGTATTTTAGGGAATGCTCTGGTTTTGACAATTCCTTAAGGAATACCCTGGTTGAGATCTTCAGAGGGACGTCTGCTAGGTTGGCACACACACCTTGATTGAAAGAGCTACCTAGCTATTTATACCGACAGGGTTCCAGCCCTAGAAACATAGCTATCCTCAACAAACCAACCATAATGCCAAGAGAGAATCCCGCAGGAAACCTGCCTTCGAGCTGCGGATCGACATCCTTCCTAGTGGGTAGATCCGAGGCGAATCGGCAGGTTCCACCATATTAAAAAGTCAGAACTTCAGGCGAAGTTCCGGTTGGCATAGTGGTTAGGCTTAGCATTTACCCTCTAGGCTGTGGGGCTCGTAAACTACCACTTTCCACACACAAATTATAAGCTGGTAGTCCACACGCCTAGACCTCTAGGCAGACGAGTCAGTAGTTAGGAGATGCCCCTGGTCAGATTTCAAATTGCACAAATACCCCTCCAACTATTGTAACACTACGCCATCAATATCCTCTTCAACGACGACGTTGCGGACGGCCATTCATATCCCAAACACGCCCTATGGACACTCCTTTACCTACTCTGGCTGTGGGGATTGATATGAAATTAGAGATAAAGGATGGTTTTAATTGTTGCAATTCATGATGGCGTAGTGTTACCAGTTGGCAGTGGCGCAAGGAGCACCTGGAGCATGGTCGCTGGCGCAGGGGGACCTGTAGCAGGATGGAGGGGTATTTGTGCAATTTGAATTTTGACCAGGGGCATCTCCGCAAATTCGCAAAACATGAGGGGTATCTGTGCAATTTGCCATTTTATTATTTTGTTCAAGCCCTAAAGAATATCAGAAAAACCAATTCGGTCCAACAGCAAATCACAAATTCTTCGCATCAAAAAAATCCGCAAGAAGTTGCCGAGGGTCGGAAACCGCTGAGCTCGGCGATATGGACCCAGTGACTGTTATTAACGCTGTCATACGTGTTGCTATTGCAATGAAAGCCTGGATCGATCAGACGAAACAAACAGACGAGGTGATGGAAGATCTTGGGGGCACCGTGGATCGTCTCTCCAATATCCTCCAACACCTTTCGAGCCAAGCGCGAGTGGGGATGGTGAACGAACTACTCAGTCCCGAAATTCTCTGCTTGGGATCCATACTAAACAAGACATATGAACACATACGTGTTTGGAGGCCAAACGATTGGACGATCAAGAAGGTGGTCGCTTTTGTTAGTCCTAATACCGCCACCGAAATCCTTCGCAACGACGAACGAAAGATCTCTGCGCAACTTATCATGTTGCTGTTCGCACTGTCAACAACTCGTTATCTTGAAAACGATAAAATCAAGGAAGTTGAACGTACAGAAGGGAAGCCAAACGCTCTGAAATGGGTTCGCAATCCCGAAGTCGCAGATTTTTGGGGTAATTATGTGGGATCAGATGTACAAAACCTCGGCTCTTACGTTCTTAACGTGTTCAGGTGTTTACCGTTGACACGCAAACTTTTCTGAACGCACTTAGAAAATGGTTTGTAAATCCTCTGGACGATTCAGTTTGCGATAATATCGTCTGTGGATTGGATGAATACAACATCGGGGGAATCAACATTACCGCCTTGGACGATTTTGCGGGTCTAAAAAGCTTACGCGTGAAGATAGCTTCGTTCACGCACCCCGGCCGATCTGAGCCAGCGGTCCGTGTCTCAACTGACACTGAAGTACTTGGACAAATAAATAGGAAGATCCGTCCATCCGGAGGAAAGCTGCTCGTGTGGGTCGACGATAATCCCCGGAACAACGTACCTTACGTAAAGTTTGCTCGATCACTCGGTATAAAAGTTCGTGAGCTGTCCTCCACCGCCCTCGCCAAAGTTTGGATGGACAATACTATCGGTGCCCGCTGTTTTGTGGATTCTCTAAAAGGTAGACTTTCTAATTTCGAATAACTCGGGCGATTCTGTACGTATAATCACAGACAATCATCGTCGGGAAGCTGTGCCAGATGGAGCTCCCGGGTTCTTCAATCGTAACGCCGGAGAGGACATCCTGGGATACGTCCGTGGTCAAGGATTGGATCGCATCCCAGTTCTTGTATTCACATGGTCAAGTATTCAAGACACGACATACGTGAAGGATTTCATGCTGGCTGGATCGACCATTAAAGGCAGCGTTGTTCACAAGTATATCCAGGATTTTAAAGACGGGGGAAATGATATGACATGGGCAAAATTCAAGGGATAAAGAATAAACACAATGTCAACCCCAGATTCAATTGAATTCGCAGCTTATAATTCGAGCCTACAACTTTTCTTCTCCGGTATTTACATTTTCTAACCGTGCCTTGCGGAAGTTAAGCTTTCAGTCTTTTGCCTGTGGGGTTGCACAACCTGTTGATTGGATGCTGCCAGCTGCGCTGTGGACTGTCGGATTGTCTCGGTTCAAGCACAATTCTCGGTGCAGGCCCACTTCAGCCACCCGAAACGTTATTCTCTCTTGTGGTTGCAAACACAACCCGACGTTTAAAGTTTCGCAACACTGTCCGTCACAGGCGGGGATGTATTGCGTTGCATGGACACCCCCACTGCCAGAAGACACATCAGCCTGTGTGGTCGCTAGGTGATTGGTTTATTTCCGTTTGAATGGGGCCTGCACCGGCACGGAACTAGAGTCCCATGACCAAAATCTAATTTGTGTACCTCTGGACTACGAGTCCCGTGCATAAAAGCGCAAACACCGCCACCACCCAACGTACTGTCTTTTTTTTGTGCATATATATACTAGTATATAGTGAGTTCGGTGGTTGGGGAGGAGCGAGAGTAATACGGTAAGTTAAGTGTCTTGCGAGGTGGAGTTCGCGAAGGAAGAAGAGCGCGATGTCCCCCATGTTATAGACGAGTGTGTTGCCAAAAAGCGGGTTCCCAAAAAACACATAGCCGATATCGATCAACGCACACCATTACGTGTCTGCGCCGTCCGTTTTGATTTTGGGAAGGGGACCGGCTTGGGCGCTTGTGTCTTGTGGGGAGTGCGTTCCTTGTTTCTTTTTTTTGTGCAAAGGAGGGTAAATAATGCGTTGATCGATAAGTCGTAGACGCGAACAATGCTCCTTGCAAGAAGTCTTCATCGCCGATATCGAGATCAACGCGGAGGACCAAGCACACGGCACACACGGTGCTTGGTCTTCCGCTTGATCTCGATAAAAAACAAGGAATGGATCCAGCACTCCCAACAAAGATATGTTAAGTGACACAAGCGATCTGAGCACAAGGAGTGCGTGTTTGAAACAGCGAGGTGTATGTGCCATTGCATCGGCTAGAGATGGATCATCCTGATAAAACTTAAATTGCCATCCCCCCACTCTTGCAAAGGAGCATTGTTCGGGATCGGCGACGTCGGCTATGGATGTCGCGATCCCCCTTTCTTCGGTCTTCGGTCAGACATACGAGGCGAGGCGAGGGAATTGCCCACGCGCGTGCGGAAGGAGACGATTTAGCGGTTATTGCGTGGGAAAAGGTCTGTTGAAGAAGGGGGGGGGGGACATCGAGGACTCGATGACGGCGGGATGTGTGGCGAAAAGTTTAATGCGAGACTTGGCCACCTGACCCACTCCGTCGCATTAAACTTTTCGCCGCCCGATAAAATCAGTCAGGCGGCGCAGATTAATTTCAAATAGATACTTCAGAGTGGGGGAATTAACTTAGAGGCCCAGGAATAGATTAGCTTTTGATAGACGGGGGCAGACACACCGCGCAGCTGACAGACACGCCCCGGCAGCAGAGGAGGATATGATCAGCCGACACCCCGAGTCTGTAAGGTTTATTCAGACACTCACCACGCACCACCCGCAGTCCGGATGTGTGTGTGTGTAAGTAAAGTTTCTTCTGCGTGTGTCTGCAGCGGCGTGTGTGCGTTTCTGCTCCATCAAAAGCTTATACCCGCCATCGAAAGATAAGCCGACCTGTGTGTCCGGTGAATAAACAACCCAAACACACACAGCGGGTCGCCTCCTCTGCCGCCCTTGCGTCTCAGTCAGCTGCGCAGTTTTCTAGTGTTCTTTGTCTTCACTGTATCTGCAAAGTTTGCGACATGGGATAGCAGATGAGATGCGTGCTGTGACCCCGGCGACGAACGACTTGCATACAACACTGGATCTTGGCGGACGAGCTGGTTTGACTTGTATCGTATCCTTCTGATGTCCGGTGCGTGGGGGGTCCCCACCGTTCAGAGAACAGATAGAAAGTCAAGCAAACCATTTTTCATGACCAGCCCGCCAACCACCAGAAATCAGAACAGACAAGATTCGTCCCGTTAAACTGATACCGCACCATGCTCTTCTTTCACGATGGGTCAAACAAGGTTTGCTTCCCGTTTTTTTTTCGATGTTGCTGATAATCAAGAATACAGGAACCATACGGAACGGAAGAGCAGAGTGCCGGTTAGTAATTAGTAGTACTGCGGGAAGGCTGAGGCTCCAAAGTTGCGATCAGTGCAAGAAGGGCGCCCCCTCCCTATGTTCGCCATACATAGACATGGCGACATTCCAGCCGCCTCATATTGTGCGTACAGCTCCGAGTTTACCCTTCGCGTCGTCCAGTTCACTCTTCACCTTTTCTGATTAACCCTTCGCCCCGTCGACGGTCCCGTCGACGTACCACTGCCCTGCTGACGTTCCCAGGTTCAGGTGTCCGACGTGGGATCCACACGTCTCGCCCGCGAGTCCTGCGACGGAGAGGACGAATGAGACTCGGGAACCGGCTACAACGACGGGGACGACGAAGATCCCCCTGACTCAGACTCCCGGACTCTACCCATTCAAGTCCACTAAAACAAGTGTTAAACCTGTTCAGATAAGACATGTGAGGACCCGGGCTCCACAGCCTAATTCTCCATCTACCTCCAGATCTCCGCGAAGACGGTGGGCTCGGGAACCCCAGGCGCCGGCTATGATGCCGTCTCCGTTGTCGTATCCGGTTCTGGAGTCCCCGTCGTCCTCTGCTTCGTCCTCTCCGTAGTTGTGACCGGGTCTGTAGTCTCCGTCGTCCTCTCCGTCGTCCTCTCCGTCTTTTCATGAAGAAATACGTTTCGGCATGGGGAAGGTGGCCTTGGCCTTGGTTTGTATTGGCAATGGGTGTTAGGTAATTGATGGGTATTATACTACTTTCCTTTTTCTTTGTGTTGTGTGCATCGTCGTTTGTTGGTCTGCGGATATCGATGATGACTCGGAGTGCGTTTTCTTGGAAAACTCTACTGATTATTAGGGGTTTGTATCGAGACGACCGTTCGAGAATGAATCCGCGCGAATCGGCCGCCATCAATTAGTACCTCCTATGTACAATATTCCGACTAGCCGAGCGAGGCCAAATCCATCCACAGAGGTACCGAGATAGATCTTTTGGTATGTTTATGTGCAAAGCTTTATTTAAACTCAGTCCAGTGACAGACCGGGTGCTTTTGTATTCCAGATAAGATTCAGTAGTTGCGCAAGTGAGGGGAAATGAATTAAATCTTGAGATAAGTACTAAAACGCCAGGTCTTCCATTTTCTCGCCCAGATCTTCAGTATCTTCGTCCACAAATTCCTCGTAATATTCACTGTCACCCGCGATATGATCCTCCATTGTTTTCACAACGATACAATCTCCGATCTCTCTGGGCTACCCATCAACAACGATATCCTAAGGGAACAATACCAACTTTGGGGCAAACGGATTTCTAGGCGAATTACACAAATATCCCACATGACTTTCGCCACTCGAAAGATACCACAACAGCTTTGTCAACTGGACATAGAACTTGGCCTGATCCTCGGGTTTTTTCATCGAATACCCCTCGGATTGACAGAGTTTGACTTGATGTTCGGGGAATCGTCTGGCATACTGTGCACCGTGCTCTGTGATACGCGCGAGATAGGTGTTTGGCAATTTTGCATAGAAGAGATAGACCCTCGTGTGACGGATATGAACCACAAAGGCCTATCGTGTCAGCCACCGGAGGGAGCAATATTTGGGACGGCGCCCTGGGGTTCATACCTCCTGGAAGTCGTTTTCCAAGTCTTCATAAAACTCAGGATGGCATACTTGGCCGAGCATTTCTGCAAATATTTGTGCCGCGTGGCGGTTCGCGGTGAATTCGTCATTGTCTTTCGCATGTTTTTTGCGTTTCGCCTGCAACTGTAAGTCACGGATATAATGATCATGTACCTCTAGCGATAACACCACGCGGGTGGATGCTTTATCCGATAAGAAGTCTCGCTGAAAAGACATGGACACTCCGCCATCATCTATTGCCGTGACGGATTGTGCAGGGCCGAGGCGCACGGGTGGCAAAGATTTGTTGGGACTAAATCAGAAGGGAATGAGGGGACATACTGAGGTTTAAGGTGAGCTCGGGCCTCAGGATTAGCCCATCGAAGTGGCGGTATCCATTTGCTGACAGTGAGGAACGCCGTACCCAGGAAGTTGCTCGCAAATTGATTTACGTGTGGTTCCGGTTTCGATTCGGCAGACGAACTAGAGCCGCCGGTGTAGTCGGCATTCTGAGGCACTGTCGTCTGTTGTGGCGGAGTCCGGTACACGACTGGAGCAGTGCCGGTTGACCTGCGGACGCGTGCGAGCAGATCTCCCAGGGCTTGGTATGCGAAAGCAAAATCCCTCAGACTATGCTCGGAGAGCATTTCGACTAGTGCGTAGGGGTCCTCTCCACTTCGTCTGACAATGCCCATATCAACGTTTCTGATATTATCCGCAGTCGCCTGGATGACTATAGATCAGACGGCGCACAAGGGGAGGATACTGGCCACAAGCTCCTCAGGCATGTTGGTCACCGGAATCGTGATCTCGTCAAACCTATCATACTGATAATCAACGCCAAGCAAATCCAAGTCTCGCTTTTCCCACTTCGACGCAGACTGGTTGAACTTGAGCACCTCGGGAGCAGCATCCATCGTGCTGACCTTTTTGTATTTGGGAGGCATGTCAAGCTGCTGGGGCGGCGTCAGGGGCAGGAGAAACTGAACACGCGTCGATGACCTACGATCAGAACGTCGGCAACAAGGAAGCGCGGGAGACAGACTTGCTTTCGGAGGAGGGGTCGGCCGCAAAGTCGTCGATGGAAGGCGAATGATCGAGGAAGGGCATGAGCCGGCAGGCCTACGTCGAGGGATGAGGTCGTGGCGCGTGTGGGTTCCTGAGTTTGCGGGAGCCGGCGCCGGTCATCCAT
>Ga0302326_10034634_pt1 | contig 10002 bp, 10 predicted proteins | sample Palsa_T0_3_FD_202264 | JGI IMG/M metagenome (GOLD analysis project Ga0302326, IMG submission 202264) | Peat permafrost microbial communities from Stordalen Mire near Abisko, Sweden - Palsa_T0_3 | ecosystem: Environmental > Terrestrial > Soil > Palsa > Peat permafrost | place: Sweden: Abisko...
TCGTTACGCCGCCGGCTCGAACCGCGGCGGCGACGATTGGTGCGGCCGGTTGCGGCAATTGCGGATGCGAGCTGGCGTGGCCGATCGGGCGTCGCGCCGCGGATGCATGGGCGAGGGAAACCTGCGGGAGCGCCGCGCGCAAGGGCGCGGTAGCCGGGTGCTCGGGACGCGGTACCGGAGTCGCAACGCGCACCGTTTGCACTCGCACGAACGAGAGCAACTCCACGTTCTGCGCGCCCTGGAAATTCGCAAACGGCGGAATCAGAGCAAGGAGCACGAGGTGCAGCGCGAGCGATGCCAGCAGCGCCCGGTAAAGCAAGCGATTCTGTCCGACGGCTTGGCCCATGCTTACCTTTGAGAGAGGTCTTCGCTGGTCGAACGGCCCGCACCGCCCCCGCGTGACGGGAGGGGGCGCATGGGCCACCGCGCAAGCCCGTAGCATGATCGATACGAACATCGTGCTCTATCAGGCCGAGTGGTGCCCGTACTGCGCCCGCGTGCGCTCGAAGATGACCGACATGCTGCTGGATTACAAAGTCGTCAACGAACCGCAGGATCACGGCCGGCGCACAAATCTCAAGGAGCTCTTCGGCGTGACCGGCATCCCATCGATGATCGATGGCGACGTAAAGATCGCCGACGACGACGACGCGATCATCGCGTATTTAGAAAAGACGTATGCGAGGCGCGGCTAGCAATCCGGCTGCGGGCCGCTACCCGATCGCGGTTGCGGCGATCGCCCTGTTGATCGCCGGCGTGTTCATGCCGACGCCCCTTTATGAGCTCTATCATCGCGAGTGGAGCCTGTCGCCGTCGCAGATCAGCGTCGTCTTTGCCGTCTACGCAGCATCTTTGATCCCTTCGCTCCTGTTCTTGGGCGGAATCTCCGATGGAATCGGCCGCCGAAAGACGCTGTTGATCGCGATCGCGATCGCGGCACTGGGGGCACTCGTCTTTGCGTTCGCATCGGGCTTGTGGTGGTTGATAGCCGCGCGCATTCTTCAAGGCATATCGCTCGGGATCGGCCTTCCAACTGCGGTAGCTGCAGTTCGCGAGTGGATGGTGGAAGCGATGCGCCCGCTCGCCGGGACCCTCGCGATCGTCGGAACCAGCCTTGGCTCGGCGTTCGGCGCGCTGATGGCCGGTCTCTTAGCCGAATACGCGCCGCTGCCCAACGCATTGACGTTTCTCGCGTACATTGTGCTGCTCGCGGTGCTTGCCGCTGCCGTAGCGAGCGTGCCCTCGTGCCCGCACTTGGCCCCCGCGTCACACCGCAACGTTCCCACGATCCCGCGCGCGATCCGACGGCCGTTTCTCGTTGCCTCCGGCGAGTCGTTCGTCGGCTGGGCGACGCTGGCGATCTTCGTTTCGCTGCTGCCCTCGTTCTTGGCGCAGGGCCTGGGTGTGCACAATCTCCTTCTAGGAGCGCTCGTCGTGGCGGACTTGCAACTCGGAATGCTTGTCGCGTCTCTGACCGGTCGCGGCCTGCGCGCTCGTGTCGCGATCATCCTCGCGATGCTTTGCCTCGGAGCCGGATTCTGGATCCTGCTGTTCGCCGCGCCGCATCATGTATATGCGTTGCTCGTCGTTGCCATTTTCGTCGCCGGGTTCGGCAACGGGCTATCGTACTTAGCGGGGCTGAACATCATCAATGCAATCGCGCCGCCCGACCATCGCGCTGAGACACTTTCGGCCTTTTTGGTCGTGTGCTATGTCGGGTTCAGTATCCCGGCGCTGGGCGTCGGCATCGCAGCCGATTACGTCGGCCTCTATGCAGCAATCATCGGCGGCGCGATCGCGCTGGGCATCATCGCTGTTGTGACGATCTTTCTAACGACGGAGCGCAATCTCCAAACCACGCCGACTTAGGCCTTGAACGCGAAGTAAACCGCGCCGACGATGAAGAGATAGGCGACGGCATAATTCCATTTCGGCACTTGGCCGAACACGACGAATGCGAAGACCGTGAAGACCACGAGCGTGATCACTTCCTGCAAGATCTTGAGTTGGGTCAAGGAGAGGACACCGTAACCGACGCGATTGGCCGGCACCTGAAAGCAATATTCCAAGAACGCGATGCCCCAGCTCGTTACGATCGCGAGCAACAGCGGAGTCTTCATGTTCTTGAGGTGCCCGTACCAAGCGATCGTCATGAAGAGGTTTGAAAACGTGAGGAGCACTACGGTCGATGCAATGGGATAGCGCGCAATAAGTTGACTCATTGTTTCCCCTTTCCCGTTTTAGCTAAAGACGAGAGTTTCCAAATAGCGCGGCAACCACTGCGCCGCAGATCGTTGCGGCGAAATTGACCGCGTCGTTGTCGAACCAGCGCAGGCCGCGGCGTAGGACGGTCGGCGTTCCACACACGTGTGGATTGGTCTCACACTCGCGCTCGCACTTCGAACAATAGCGCAGCGTTTGCAGCGTCGCGCCGAGAACCGAATCGGCGATCGAACCGATCACGCCGCCGGCGAACACCGGCCAGAACGGCGCGACGTGCGCGAGCGTCGCGACGACTGCAACAACCGCTGCGCCGCCGGCCTGCGCGAGTGATCCGAGCCAGGTGACGCCGCCCGAGAGCCCGCGTGCGAGCGGTTTGAACGCCAGAATGGAGCGCGGTGCGCCTTTGGCCAGCGTACCGATCTCGGTCGCCCACGTGTCCGCCGACGCCGCGGCAAATGCGCCTGCGAACGCGGCGAGCAGCGGCGCTCCAAAACGGAGCGAGAGGAGCATCGCGAGCGTCGCGATGCCGCCATTCGCCAATACTTGCCTGGCGTCGCGCGCACCTTGCTTGCCGATGTCGACGAGTTCGCGCTTGCGCGCGCGGCCGACCCGCGAAAGCAGCGTCGATGGAATGAAGAAGGCAAAGAGCACGAGTGTGCATTGCCAGCCCCCGATGACCAGGACGACGAGGCCGACGAAGGCGGCCGCAGTCGCGCCGCTACGCGAAAGGCCGATGCGGCTCAAGCCAGCAGCGCGAGGTGCGCTTCGAGTGCGTCGAGCAATCCTTGTGTGGTGAAAACGTCGGCCACGACGTCGACGTGCAGCCCCAGCTCGTCCGCGGCCTCGGTGGTAACCGGCCCGATGCAGGCGATCAGCTTTCCGCGCGCAGCTATGCGCGCCGCATCGGCGCCGCCGAGCAGTTCGACGAATCCGCGCACCGTGCTCGCGCTCGTGAAGGTGAGGACATCGGCGCGCTCGACTTTCAGCGCGAATTCCGGGTCCACATCAAAGACGGTCTTGTACGCAGCGACGACGTGCGGCTCGCGCCCGGCATCTTCGAGCATTTGCGGTAACACGTCGCGGGCTTCTTGCGCGCGGTAGATCAAGATGCGGTCGCCGGTATGCGTGGCCTGCATGAGCGCGCGCGCGATCTCCTCGCTCACAAAGGCCCCCGGAACCAGGTCAGCGCGCACGCCGAAGTCGCGCAAGCGCTCAGCGGTCTTGCTGCCGATCGCCGCGACGCGCGTTGCGCCGATGTAGCGTGCATCGCTATCGAGTGCCGCGAGCCGGTCGAAGAATGCATCGACACCATTCTGCGAGGTGAACACGATCCAACGATAGCTGGAAAGATCGTCGATCGCGCGGTGCGCCGCCGCAACATCGTCGGGTGGAACGATCGCGATCGTCGACGCAAGGATCGGTTCGACGCCGCGTTCGTAAAGCGCGCGGGCAAAACTCTCCGCTTGGTCCGCGGGGCGCGTGATGAGGACGCGTTTGCCGAAAAGCGGCATGCGATCGAACCAGCGCAGGCTCTCGCGCAACGCAACCACCTCGCCGACGACCACGATGGCGGGCGACGCCAGCCCCGCGCGTTGTACTTCACCGGCGATGCTCGCCAGCGTTCCGGTGACCGTACGCTGCGTCGGGCGCGTCCCGTCCTGGATCACTGCGGCCGGCGTATCGCGGGGAAGACCGTGCTCGATCAAGCGCACGCAAATGTTTTCGAGATTCCCCATCGCCATCAGCAGCACGAGCGTGCGATGCGGGTCGGCCAGCGTGCTCCAATCGAGTGTCGATTGCGGCTTGGTCGGATCCTCGTGCCCGGTCGCGATGGTGAGCACCGGGTTGATCTCGCGATGCGTTACCGGAATGCCGGCGTAGGCGGGAGCGGCGATCGCCGAACTGATGCCGGGGACGATTTCAAACACGATGCCTGCGGCATGGAGTGCCTGCGCTTCTTCTCCGCCGCGGCCGAAAACAAATGGATCGCCGCCTTTGAGCCGCACGACGATGCTGCCGCCGCGCGCGCGCGCAATCATCAGCGCCTCGATCTCGCTCTGCGGCAACTCGTGCGTGCCACCGCGTTTGCCGACATAAATGCGCTCGCAGCTTGGCGGTGCAAGAGCAACGATCGGATCGCTCGCGAGTGCGTCGTAAAGCAGCACGTCGGCGGAAGCAAGAGCGTGAGCGGCGCGGAGGGTCAGAAGGCCTGGATCGCCCGGTCCCGCACCCACGAGCACGACTCGGCCGTTGCCCACGGCGCTATTCGTCCGCGTCGGAGACGAGGGTTGGTGGAAGCAGTTCGGCCATGCGGGTGGCGAGATTGAGTTCGAAGAGTTCGTCGAGCAGACGCGCCTGCGCGATGGCCTCGGCGTGATTGCTCGTAGCCTTTTCGCGAATCTTTACGACGACCGAATGCAAGAACTTCGAGACCACGGTCATCGACATGCCCGTCACCAGCATTTTTTCGCGCTCGCTCAACTCCGGACAGCGCGCAAGAAGACGCGCCAGCTCGGCGAGGCGGATCGCTTCGGCCTTTTGCGTGAGTGAGGTGATGACCGGAACAGCGAGACGCGATTGATACCAGGCACCGAATCGTCCGATAAATTCGTCGATGATCTCTTCGACCTGGGGAATCGACTCGCGCCGAACCTCGAGCTTTTCATCGACCACGTTTTTCAAACCGTCGATGTCTATCAGCGTCACGTTCGGAATTTCGCGCACTTCCGGATCGGCGTCGCGCGGAACGGCGATGTCGATTATGAAGAGCGGACGGTCCGGGCGACGCTCCATCGCATGTGCCACATGTTCGCGCGTAACGATAAAGTGCGAGGCTCCGGTCGATGTGACGACGATGTCGGCAGCGGAGAGCGCGTCGACGAGCCCGGGCATCTCGATAGCTTCGCCGAAGCCGACTTCGGCAATAAGTTCTTGTGCGCGCGAGATCGTCCGATTCGTCACGATGAGGTGTTTAGCACCTTCGTCACGCAAGCGGCGAACCGCGGTGCGGCCCATCTGGCCGGCGCCGATGACGACGACCGATACGCCGTCGAGTGGACCAAGACGCGCCTTGGCGGCGTCGATCGCGGCGGTGGCAATCGACGCCGACTCGTCACCGATTCGCGTTTGCGAGCGCGCGTGTTTGCCCGCATTGAGCGCTTCGCGGAAGAGCCGGTGCAGCGTCTTGCCGAGTGACTTTGCGTGCTGAGCCTGAACGTAGGCGTCCTTGACTTGACCGAGGATCTCGGCTTCGCCGATCAGCATCGAATCCAGGCCCGTCGACACACGAAAGAGATGCTCGATCGCCTGACGGCCCAGCAACGTATAAAGGTAAGAATCGAGATCGTAACGCTCGCGCGCCAAGCCGTGACCGAAATTTCCGAGGAAGGAGCGCAGTTGCGCGACACCGGTTTCATAATCGTCGAGCTCGGCATAGATCTCGAGCCGCCCGCACGTTTGCAGCATTGCCGCTTCTTTAACCGCCGAATAATCATGCAGCGCGACGAGTGCTTCGACGACGCGCGAGGGCGGAAAGGCGTGGCGTTCGCGCACTTCGACGGGTGCGGTGTGATGCGAGAGCCCGAGGCAGACCAGAGGCATCAGGCTTGCGCCTCCCCATCCGCGGCGTTGCAGTCGCGCTGAATATCATGTTCCATAGAAGCGTTCACTTCGGGCGACCGGTCGAAGATGGCCGCGATACCAAACCGTGACTCATGCTCCAATCCTAGAACCAAAGCCGGCTGCTCGACAAGCGGATTGATCGCATAGCGCTGCCCGCGTCGCCTCAGCGGCCCCAGGGAAGAGAGGTCCTCTCCCGCCGCGGCCGCGTCGCGGAGGGCCCAGTGGGGAATCGCTTGATCGATCATGAGACGGCAGCGCGCACTTCGGCCAGCGCGTCGTCGGCCGCCGCCAGCGTGCGCTCGATATCGCGCGTGGTGTGGGCGCTGGAGACGAAGCCGGCTTCGAATTGCGAAGGGGCGAGATACACGCCGCGGTCGAGCATGGCGTGAAAGTACTTCGCGTAGAGGACGACGTCCGACTTCATCGCGCTCTCGAGATCGGTGACCGGTTCGGCCGCAAAGAAAGAGCCGAACATCGATCCGGCGTACGCGGTCTGATGCGGCACATCGTGTTTACCGAACACCTCGCGCAGGCCGTCGGTCAAGAGTTTGGTGAGCACTTCGAGGCGTTCGTAGAGCGTGGCGTCATCCCGCACGATCTTGAGCGTTGCAATACCGGCCGCCATCGCGAGCGGATTGCCCGAAAGCGTCCCGGCATGAAAGACCGGTCCATCCGGCGTGAGGTAATCCATGATCTCGGCGCGTCCTCCAAACGCGCCGACCGGTAGGCCGCCGCCGATCACCTTGCCCAGCGTGGTGAGATCGGGCATGATGCCGAGCCGTTCTTGCACGCCGCCGCGCGCAACGCGAAAGCCGGTCATAACCTCGTCGAAGATCAAAAGCGCTTTGTAGGACGTGCACAATTCGCGAACGGTTTCGAGATAGCCGGCGCGGGGGAGCACGAGACCCATGTTCCCGACGTAAGGTTCAATGATGACGGCTGCGATCTGCGCGCTATACTCGCGGAATGTTCGCTCGAGCGCAGCGGCGTCGTTATACTGGACGACGATCGTATCCGCAGCGACGCTCTTGGGAATGCCCGGCGAATTGGGCACGCCGAGGGTGAGCGCACTCGATCCGGCGGAGATGAGAAACGCATCCGCCGCGCCATGGTAGCAGCCGGCGAACTTAACGACCTTGTCGCGCCGCGTGTATCCGCGCGCCAAGCGAACGGCGTTCATCGTGGCCTCGGTACCGCTCGAGGTGAAGCGTACACGTTCGACGCTGGGCACCATCGCGCAGATCAGCTCGGCAAGCTCGCTCTCTGCTTCAGTCGGCGTACCGAACGAGCTGCCGCGCGCCGCAGCGGCTTGGATTGCTTTGACCACAGCAGGATGCGCGTGGCCGAGAATCAGCGGTCCCCACGAAAGGACGTAGTCGGTGAATTCATGCCCATCGATGTCGCAGATCGCTGCGCCGGAACCGCTCTTCATGAAGATGGGCGTGCCTCCGACCGCTTTGAACGCGCGCACCGACGAATTGACGCCGCCGGGAATCACGTTCTTGGCTCGCGCGAATGCCGAGATCGAGCGTTCGAAGTTCACGACGTCTCCTGGAGCAGTGGAAGGTCTCCGGCGGTGTTGATGTTGGCAAACATTTTTGCTTCGCAGGGAACGCGGCGCACGCGCAAGCGTGCGAGCAATGCATGCATCGAGCGGTCCTCGCTGCGCAAGCACTCCCAGGCCTCACGCATCAAGGTCGCGCGGTCGTAGAGCGCGGCAAGCGGTTCGAGACGCTCGTCGTGCTCTGGCACGGCAGCTTCGTCTCCATCTTGCCACGCTTCCAACAGCGTTTCGACGAGTGGCGCGGTGACAAGCGGTGCGTCGCCCGCGACCGCAAAGATGCGTCGCGCTTGCGTTTCGTGCGTGGCGGAGAGTAGGCCGCCCAGCGGTCCACGGTCAGGCCAGCGATCGACCACAATTGGACAGTCGAGTAGTGCATCGAGCCGATCCGAAAATGTATCGCGTCCTGCAATCATCACCGGGGCAACGCCGCGCAGATGATGGTAGACGCGCGCGAGAAGCGGCTCGCCGTCGAACGCCGCTTCAAGTTTCCCGGGAAAGCGGGTGGCGCGTCCGCCCGCTAGGATCACGATCGCAAGGTCAGCCCTTCGAGGCTCGCCTTCGGCGGGCACCTCAGGATGACTGTCGGGTGCTTGCACGTTGCGCATACTCCTTGGCGAAGTAAGTGATGATGATGTCCGCACCCGCGCGAACGAAGGAAACCAGCAGCTCGTCGATCGTGCGCTCGCGCTCGAGCCAACCGCGCTCGATTGCCGCCTGCACCATGGAATATTCTCCGCTGACATTGTAGACGGCAATCGGCACGTCGAAGGCATCGCGCGCCATGCGTACGATGTCGAGGTAGGGAAGCGCCGGCTTGACCATGACCACATCCGCGCCCTCCTCTATATCGAGGGCGATCTCGCGCATAGCTTCGCGGGCATTCGGCGGGTCCATCTGATAACTCCGTCGATCGCCGAACTGCGGCGTGCTATCCGCCGCTTCGCGAAACGGCCCGTAAAATGCGGAGGCGTACTTTACGCTATAGGCCATGATCGTCACGCCGGAATAGCCGTGCGCATCGAGCGCCGTGCGTAGAGCTCCGACGCGTCCGTCCATCATATCGGAAGGGGCAATCACGTCGACGCCGGCCTTGGCGTAGGTGATTGCAGTGCGCACGAGTAGCTCGACCGTCTTGTCGTTATCGACTTCGCCGTGCTCGTCGATGACGCCGCAGTGACCGTGATCCGTGTACTCGCAGTTACACAAATCGGCGATGACGTACATCTCGGGAACGGCGGACTTGATCGCGGCAATCGTGCGCTGCACAATGCCGTTTGGATCGTAGTTGCTCGACGCGGCCGCGTCTTTGCGATCCGGAATGCCAAAGAGCAGCACGCTGCGCACGCCGAGCGCGTAGAGCTCGCGCGCCTCGGCCACCGCTTTCTCGAGCGTGAAGCGCGCGATCCCGGGCATCGACGAGATCGGTCCCGCATCGCTCTCGCGCGCGACGACGAACATCGGCATCACGAGCGCATCGACGCGGACGCGGTGCTCGCGGACGAGCGAACGAACGACCGGTGTGCGGCGCAGGCGGCGCGGACGGGAGTTCATGGCGTTTCCAAACGTTGCGCGACGGCGGATATGAATGCGTCGATCGATGCGTCGGGCGCGAGGATGTCGGGCGCGAACCCGGCCTGCTCCGCGGCAGCGCCGGACTGCGGCCCCATCGCTGCGACCAGCGGGCGAACCGCTTGGCCACGAAGCCAGTCGAGATAGGGACGAGCCGCTGCGACCGAGCCGCTGGACGGGAAAAGCAGCATGTGGGGAATGGTCTTCATCAGATCGGTGCCCGATTCTCCTTCGCGCAGTTCCACCACTTCGACCCCACGGCCGCGTAGCTCGGCAGCGATCCGGCTGGGCCGATCCTGCGTTCGCGGCAGGAGCACGCGCGGTCGCTCGAGCCGGTCGCGTGCAGCGGCAAGCATCCTCGCGACCTGTTCGCCCAGCCGGCGCGATGCTTCAATCGAATCCACGCGGCCCTCCAGCCGCTCGCGCAGCATCGTGCCGCCGGCGGTTGCGAAGGCCGCATCGATGCTCATCAGCGCGTCGGCGAGCTGCGCGTGAACCCCGAGCGGTGCGCTGCACCCGGCGCGTAACGTGCGCAGCGCGGCGCGTTCCGCTTCGACGCACCACTGCGTTGGTTCGTGGTTTACGGCGGCGTACAGCTCGATTGAAAGCTCGTCGTTGCTCGCGAGTGTTTCGACCGCGAGCGCGCCTTGCGCGACGGCCGGCACCATCCGACGCGAATCGAACGGCACCGTGTGCAATGCCTTGACGCCAAGCCGGTTCAGACCGGCCATGGCGAGCACGATCGCATCGTACTGCCCCTCGCGCAGTTTGCGCAAACGCGTGTCGACGTTGCCGCGCAAATTCTCGTAGCGCAGATCGGACCGTAGTGCATGCAGTTGTGCGCGGCGGCGTTCGCTCGACGTGCCCACTGTTGCACCCGCAGGCAGTGCATCGAAGCTTGCGTAAGTTTCACTACAAAATGCATCGCGCGCATCCTCGCGCGCCGAGATCGCCGCAAGCTGCATCGCGGGATCGAGCTCGCCGGGAAGATCTTTGCACGAGTGCACTGCGTAATCGGCGCGCCC
>Ga0302326_10034635_pt1 | contig 10002 bp, 8 predicted proteins | sample Palsa_T0_3_FD_202264 | JGI IMG/M metagenome (GOLD analysis project Ga0302326, IMG submission 202264) | Peat permafrost microbial communities from Stordalen Mire near Abisko, Sweden - Palsa_T0_3 | ecosystem: Environmental > Terrestrial > Soil > Palsa > Peat permafrost | place: Sweden: Abisko...
GATGTGCACGCGCATGAGCCGGAGACGATCTACGTGGTTCCGATCAAGAGCGACTCCGAGCACTTTCCCATCGATGGCAAGCTGAGCGTCTATCGCAGCCGCACGGGCGGGAACGAGTGGGAGCCGCTCACGAAAGGCTTGCCGCAGAGCAATTGCTACGTGAACGTGCTGCGCGATGCCATGTCCGTGGATTCGCTGGATTCGTGCGGCGTATACTTCGGCACCACGGGCGGCCAGGTGTACGCGTCGTCCGATGCCGGAGACAGCTGGGTGCCGATCGTGCGGGATCTTCCGGCGGTTTTGTCCGTCGAGGTTCAGACGTTGCGCTAGGCGCCGGGACTGCGATGACATCCACCGTGATTCAGGTCGTGCTTCCGCAACACCTGCGAACGCTTGCGCGCGTGGGGGCCGAGATAAGCCTGGAGGTTGAGGGCGAAGTCACGCAGCGGTCGGTCCTGAACGCACTCGAGGTGCGGTATCCGATGCTCTGCGGGACGATCCGCGACCACGTGACGCAGGAACGCCGCCCTTTCCTGCGCTTCTTTGCTTGCCAGGAGGATTTGTCGCACGATTCACCGGATGCTCCGCTGCCTCGGGACGTCGCGACGGGGAAGGAACCGTTCCTGATCGTTGGAGCGATCGCCGGCGGTTAGCGAAGAAAAAAAATTGAATTCTTACGTTTGGCTGGAGACAGCACACTCTTAATTTCAAAGGAGAATTACAGCATGCAGGTGAATCCGTATCTTTTGTTCAACGGCACGTGCGAAGAAGCGTTCAAGTTTTACGAAAAGTGCCTTGGCGGGAAGATTGACGCCATGATGAAACATGCGGGCTCACCCATGGAGGCAAAAACTCCCCCCGAATGGCTTGACAAGATTCTGCACGCGCGCATGACTGTCGACGGTAGCGTACTCATGGGTTCCGACGCGCCCCCGACGCACTATTCAAAACCGCAGGGTTATTCCTTATCGATCTCGATGAAAAATCCGGCAGACGGCGAGCGCATATTTAAAGCGCTGTCGGAAGGGGGAACGGTGACCATGCCGTTTCAGAAGACATTCTGGTCCACGGGCTTCGGCATGTTGACCGACCGCTTTGGCATCCCGTGGATGATCAACTGCGAATAAGCTTGGCGCTTGATTCGAGGGGTGGCCGACGGGAGTCGTCGGCTATCCATACCACCCGTTTAGAATGAAGGACGAATTTCAAACTTTGGAGGCATTATGGCGCTTCGCGATTCCATACTTCCCGAATTCGATCACGAAATGGCAACGACACGCAAAACACTGGAGCGCGTTCCCGAGGACAAGTCGGAGTGGAAACCGCATGAGAAATCCATGAGCTTGGGTCGTCTGGCAGGTCACTTGGCTGAGCTTCCGAGCTTCGTCGCTACGATTCTGCGCGACGATTCGTTCAATCTCCGCCCGGCCGGGGGCGGTCCGGCGCGTCAACCGCTGGTGATGACGTCGCGCAAGGAGCTGTTGGAGGCGTTCGACAAGAATGTCTCCGAGCTACGAAACTCGCTGACCAGCGCCAGCGATGAAGCGCTGATGAAGGAGTGGACGCTGTTTGCGGGCGAAAAGAAAATGTTCAGCGCGCCGCGGATCGGCGTGATCCGCAGCTTTTGCCTCAATCACGTGATCCATCACCGCGCGCAGATGGGCGTTTATTTGCGTCTCAACAATGTCCCGGTGCCTTCGGTCTATGGACCCTCGGCCGACGAAAACCCGTTCATGTAATCGCCGATAGGGGCGACGATGTTGCGGGCGCGAGGCTAACCTCGCGTCCGGATTCTTCTCATCTTCGAGCTGTTTCGCCTCCACTCTTTTTTAGGCTGCCTCCGGTTGTAACCTCGCTGTTTCCTGTGCTAGCATCCGGCTTTCTGCGGGGTTCATCGCGCGCAATCGCCGGGGGCGGCGCTTCGTGATGTTGATCCCAGTGCAATCCGCGAAGTGGTTTTCCTTTTTATTCCCTCACGAAATGCCTATCCGGAAGCCGCCGCTCACGCGCTTGGGTATAAGTGTTTCGAAACGCAGGTCCTGCCTTGATTTGCCGATCAGAGACAACGAGAGAGGTGACGCATGAAATCCTATAACACCGACTGGATTCGCAACGTGGGCATTGTAGGCCACGGCGACACGGGGAAAACCCAGCTCGTGTCGTCGTTGCTGTTCACCGCGGGGATGACGCCGCGGCTGGGAAAAGTGGCGGAAGGTTCCACGGTTACCGACTGGGACGAAGAGGAAATCGCGCGCAAGATATCGATCAATACCGGGCTTGCGTATGCGGAATGGCAGGCGCCGGGGCTGGCTGAAAAGACGAAGATCAATCTGCTCGATACGCCGGGCTACTCGACCTTCCTGAACGAAACAAAGTCATCGCTGATTGCCGCGGATGCGGCGTTGATTGTGGTGGACGCTGCGGCGGGCGTGCAGGTGGTTACCGAAAAGGTGTGGGACTACGCGACCGAGTACGATCAGCCGCGCGCGTTCCTGCTGAATTGGATGGATCGCGACCTGGCGAGCTTCGACCGCGCGTTCGAATCGCTCCAGCGCGTGTTCGGGCGAGGCGTGGTGCCGCTGCAGCTGCCCATCGGTTCGGAGCGGGGATTTCGAGGCGTCGTGGATTTGATCACGATGAAGGCGCTGCTTTACCCGCCCGATGGCGACGGCAAAGCCAAGATTGAGGAGATTCCCGCCGTGCTGGCCGATCCCGCGAAAACGGCGCATGAGGCGCTGGTGGAACTGGTGGCCGAGGGCGACGACGCGCTCATGCAGGAATTTTTCGACCAGGGCACGCTGCCGGTGGACGATCTGAAAAAAGGTCTGCGCGAGGCGGTGCTGGCGAAGCGGCTTTTTCCGGTGCTGCTGAGTTCGGCCCTGCACAATACTGGCTCCGAGGCGATTCTGAATTTCCTGGTGGAAATTTTCCCCTCGCCGGTGGCGCGCGGAAAAGTCACCGCTCACAAGACACCCGATCACAAAGGCGAAGCCATCGAGAGGAAAATTTCCGATGGCGATCCGGTATCGATTTTTACGTTCAAGACCCTCGCAGACCCCTTCTCGGGGCGCATCACGTATTTCAAGGTGATGTCGGGCGTGCTGAAGAATGACGCGACGCTCAACAACTTCAACCGCGGTACACAGGAGCGTTTGCAGCACCTTCAGGTGATGCAGGGAAAGACGGCCACGGCCGTCGGCGACCTTCGCGCTGGCGATATCGGGGCGGTTCCGAAGCTGAAGGAGACCACCACCGGCGAGACCCTGGGCGACAAGAGCGGTGCGATTTTTTACGCGCCGGCGCGCATCCCGGAGCCCTCTATCACGTTCGCAGTCGAGCCGAAAACGCGGGCCGATGAAGACCGCATCGGGCAGGCGATCCACAAGATTCTCGAGGAAGACCTGGCGCTGCGTTTCGCGCGCGATCCGCAGACGAAAGAATTCCTGCTGAGCGGCGCGGGGCAGCAGCACGTCGAGGTGGTGGTGGCGAAGCTGCACAAGAGGTATCACGTGGACCTGACCCTGAAGCCGCCCAAAGTGCCCTATCGCGAGACCATTCGCGGCAAGGCCGATGCAGAGGGCAAGCATAAGAAGCAAACGGGCGGCCACGGGCAGTTCGGCGTTTGCCGCATCAAGGTGGAGCCGCTGCCGCGCGGCGGAGGTTTTGAGTTTGTCGACGATGTGTTCGGGGGGGCGATCCCCAAGAACTGGATTCCGTCGGTGGAGAAGGGAATCCGGGATTCCGCCGAACGGGGATTTCTGGCGGGGTTCCCGGTGGTCGATTTTCGCGTGAGTCTGTATGACGGCAAGTATCACGACGTGGATTCGAGCGACATGGCTTTCAAAATTGCCGGTTCGCTTGCGTTCAAGGAATGCATGAAGCAGGCGCGGCCGGCGCTGCTCGAGCCGATCATGCACGTGGAGGTTTACGCCCCGGATCAGTATTCAGGCGACCTGATGGGCAATCTGAGTTCGCGGCGCGGGCGCATCAGCGGCAGCGAAGCGCGGGCGGGAAGCGTGACGATCAAGGCGCTGGTGCCTTTTGCGGAAATGCTCAGCTATGCCAATGAACTGATTTCGATGACGCAGGGGCGCGGCAGCTATTCCATGGAGTTCTCGCACTACGATTTTGTGCCGGCCGAAATTGCCGACAAGGTGATTGCCGCGCACAAGCCGCACCACTCCGAAGACGACGAGTCGGAAGTGGCGCAGCATCATTCGCACTCTTCGAAGGCTCACTCTGCGTAGGCTAACTCCGCGGGGGCGCACTCTGCGCAGGGCTCGCTCCGCCAGCCCGGATTTGACTGCATCGCTTTGCCAATTTGGCGCTTGCGATGGCGCGTGGAAATGCGCCATTCTGCGTTCATGAAACCTCTGCTGACAACGTTGCCGAAAAAAACGGCGAAAAAATCAGGCACAACAAAACGCTTCGGCGATGCGACCATCGCCATTCATACCGGCGAAGAGCGGTTCGGCGTCGGAGCTCCCGTCGGCACTCCCATTTCGCGGACGGCCAACTTCACGTTTGCGAACACCGAGGAGATGAAGCGCTGGGCGGAAGGCAAGAGCGCCGCCTACATCTACACGCGGTACGGCAATCCGACGCTGGCCATGGCCGAACAGAAGATCGCGGCACTCGAGGGCGGCGAGGCGGCGGTGGTCACGGCGTCGGGAAGCGCGGCCATAGCTAGCGCGCTGCTCGCGGTGCTACGGGCGGGCGACGAGGTGATTGCGACACGCCAGCTCTACGGTGGCAGCTATCGTCTGCTGCGGGACATTTTCCCGCGCTTTGGAATCGTGGTGCGGCACGTGGAGTCGGATCTGGCCGGGATCGAGCGGCTGGTGAACCCGAGGACTAAGGCGGTGTACGTGGAGACGCCGACCAATCCCACCTTGAGGCTGGTCGATCTGCAAAAGGTGATGGCGTTCGTGAAGGAGTGGGACCTGATCTCGATCATCGACAACACCTTCGCCACGCCGGTTTTGCAGAAACCCATCGAAATGGGATTTCACCTGGTGGTACACAGCGCGACGAAGTATCTGGCGGGGCATTCGGATGTGATCGCGGGGGCGGCGGTTGGAAGCGAAGCGCTCATTAAGAAGGTGCGCGAGAACGTGATCTACCTCGGCGGCTCGATGGACCCGGAGGCGGCCTTCCTGCTGATTCGCGGGATGAAGACGCTCGAAGTCCGCATGGAAAAGCAATGCCGGAACGCGATGATGGTGGCGAAGTTCCTCGAAAAGCACCCCAAGGTGTCGGCGGTTTACTATCCGGGCTTGCCGTCGCATCCGGACCACAAGCTGGCGAAGCGCCAGATGCGCGGGTTCGGGGCGATGCTGGCGTTTGACATGAAAGGCGGCTTGGCGGCTGCCCGGCGCTTTTGTGATCGCACGCGCATCTTCCTGCTGGCGGCGAGCCTGGGAGGGGTAGAGTCCCTGGTGGTGCTGCCAATATACACTTCGCACTACAAAATGTCCGAGACGGAGCTGCGCGGGGCCGGAGTGCAGCCGGGAACCGTGCGCGTGTCGGTAGGTCTCGAAGATCCCGACGATCTGATCGAAGACCTGCGGCAAGCCCTGGCCTAGGCTCGTCTACGCCCTAAGGCGCGATCCTTGCACTAGCATTTCAAGCTAGAACGGTGATATAAGGCTGTTCCGAAGCGGCGCAAGTGGGCAAATCTGCACAGTTTGCGACCCTTCTGCCATGTCCTGATTTGGTCAACCCTTGGTACCTCTGGGCCATTGACCTCGGAAAGTAGTACTCGTAATCTTTTAGTTGCTGTGGGAAAGTGGGCTGCTACAGGGTTTTCCCTTCGGGCCTCCTCGGATTTGTGATTCGGATGCTGGCTTGCATTAAGAGCTATCGGGAAGTCTAAAGGCGAGGTTGTTATGAAGCAGCGGATGAGGAAATGGGCTTTCGTGACCGGCAGCGTCTTATTGCTGGCAGGTTGCGAAGGGACCACCACGAAGGTGCAGGTCAGACCGCCCGCGGCGCTCCCGGCGCCGGTACCCCCGCCAGAGTATGTAAAGCAACCACTTCCCCTGCCAGACCGGCCGCTTTCCGCCGTTTCGCTGCGGCTGGATACCCGGCCTGCCATCGATATCCTCGTGGAACGCGTTCAAGAGAGGGTCAGCTTCAGCGAGCGCGACTTTACGTCGGGGAACCCCGATAAAGGCCGGGCCGATCTCGATAAGGCCGTCAATCTGATTCTCGTGAGCGGCTTTCAGGCCGAGTCGGATGCGCGGCTCTCGAAACTTTTCGACCAGATCGGCGAGGAGATGCACGCGAATCCGCCGGCAACAGCCGTCCAGGGTATTGAGGAAGAAGCCGAGGAAGCGGAAGCGGCTCCGCCGGCACAGCCTGCTCCGATCGACGAGCTTGCGGACTTGACGCTGCCCGCGGGCGATCCCCGTCTGATTGCGAAGGCGCAGAGGGAATTGATTACCGTCCCGCACGACCTTCCCCTGACGGTCAACGACTCGGTGCTGCAATACCTGAGTTTTTTCACTACGACGCGCGGGCGCGCGATCATGGAACACGGCCTCGGGCGGGCGGGCCGTTACGACCAGATGATACGCAGCGTCCTGAAAGAAGAAGGCGTCCCGCAGGACCTGATCTATCTGGCGCAAGCCGAAAGCGCTTTTCAGCCGCAGGCTGTTTCACGCGCGGGCGCGCGAGGAATCTGGCAGTTCATGCCCTACCGGGGCGAGCAGTACGATCTTGAACGAAGCTATTGGGTGGATGAACGCAGCGATCCGGAAAAAGCCACGCGCGCGGCGGCGCGGCACCTGCGCGATCTTTATGGAATGTTCGGCGACTGGTACCTCGTGATGGCTGCTTACAACTCGGGGCCGGGAAACGTCGCGAAAGCCATCGAGCGCACCGGCTATGCCGATTTCTGGGAATTGCAGAAACGGAACGCATTGCCGAAGGAGACTCAGAATTACGTGCCGATCATCGTGGCGATGGCGCTCGTTGCCAAGGCGCCGGCTTTGTACGGAGTGCAGATCGAAGCGGAAAAGCCCGCGCAGGTGGAAGCGGTGAAGCTGGATCATCCCGTGGATTTGCACCTGGTGGCGGATGCCACCGGAACGGACCTCGATGGGCTGCGTCTGCTCAATCCGCAGTTGCTGCGCACGGTGACGCCCAGCCAGCCGGGATTCGAACTGAAGCTTCCGGCCGGCCTGACGGCGCGCTTCCAGCAGAACATCCAGCAGGTCCCGGAAGACAAGCGAACTTCTTGGCGACTGCATACGGTAAACGACGGCGAGACGCTTTCCGATATAGCGCGGCGTTATCGTCTGACGGTTCCGGCATTACAAGTGGCCAACCATCTTGACGCCCACGCGACGGTGCCTTCGGGTTTTCTGCTGAATGTGCCGACGGTGCCGGTGGTGACGCGCGTGGTTCACTATCGCGTGCAGCGGGGAGATACTCTCGAAGGAATCGCGGACCGCTTCGACGTAACCGTGTCGGACCTGAAGCGCTGGAACCACATCGCGAGCAATCGCGCGGCGCGCGGCTCACGGCTGAAAATTTTCACGGGCAGCGAGTCCGCTGAGATTTCCGCCGCTGCTTCCTCGCGAAGTGCGACGCCGCATGCCAGCCGCGCCGCGGAGCGCACGGTTTCCACGCGCAGCGCGGACAGATTGGATGCGGTGCAGCACAAGGTGAAGCCGGGCGAGACTCTCTATTCGATCGCGCGAGAATACGGGACGACGGTGTCGGCGCTGAAGGAATCCAATCCGTTTCTTGCGGACCGCTCACTCGAAGCGGGCGATCTGCTGAAAATCCAACGCTAGCGGCCGCCGTTCTTCGGTAAGCCTATTTATTTCAATGTGATACGGGAAGTTAGCGTACTCTCTCTGTTTTTCCTCGTTTCAGAAACCCACAGATTATCGGGCAGCGTTTCAAATATTCAAGCCATGCGCCTTGACAAAGTTCCAAGACTCCGTTTATAAGCGCCGAAGGAGTTTGAAGCCGTCCGGCAACCCCGAGACCCACGGAGGAACGATGTTTCACGCCAAGATGAACGATGAGGAAGACGATGAACTGCCCGCATACGAAGAAGAGGAAGAGGGGCAGGAACAGCCCGTCGAAGCGATCGAAGTAGAAGAGATTGTCATCGAGGAAGAGCCGGAAGAAGAGGCAGCCGCGCCGGCTCCGCGCAAGCCCGCACCGGCAAAACCGAGCAAGGCCAAGAAGGCTCCGGCGAAAAAGAAGGCCAAGGCCAAACCCGCGGCGAAGCCCAAGAAAAAAGCAAAGGCCAAGTCGAAACCAAAAGCGAAGAAGGCGGCGCCCAAGAAAGGCGCCAAGCGAAAAAAACGCTAGCGCTGCCGGAAGGTTTCGGGAGTGCCGGAATCGCGGGACCGCCAAGGCGACGGCAAGCCGGGTCCCGCGTTTTTCTTTGGGCAAGGACCATCGCGCCCTCTATCCAGTACGAAGTTTTGTCCCCGTAGTGCCCCGTTTTTTTAAATCCCTTCCTGCATTCGCTGTGAACGGCAGCGGATTCCCGATGAAACGCCGTAGGGCATGTTCCGGATCGGTTCGATTCGAAAATGTTTTGCTTGCCGCGAACTGCTGCGGTGGCTAGTGGCCTGTAACATCTAAAACGGTAGTATGATGGTGTTCATGGAGAACATGATCGTACTGACCGACGCGGAACGTATGGAACTCAGCCAGCGAGCGACAAGCCGTAGTGGGCGTGCCGATGACGCGCGCCGGGGGCGGTTGATATTGTTGCTGGAGGGCGGCCATACGTGGGCCGCGATTCGCGACAAGCTGGACTGCAATGATGCGTTTATCGATCGCTGGAGCAAGCGATTTCGGGAGGAGCGGCTGGCAGGGTTGTTCAGCAGGCACGCCGGTCAAGGGGCTAGCACGCTGACTCCTGCACTGGAGGCGCGCATTCTGGAATGGACGCTCAAGCGAACACCGCCGGACGGAGCGACGCAGTGGAGCACGCGCAGGCTGGGAACGCAGCTCCAGGTCAGTCACATGATGGTGGCGCGGGTGTGGGCCAAGCACGCCCTGAAGCCGCAGCGGCTCGACCGATACATGGCAACCGACGACCCGGACTTTGAGCAAAAGGCCGCCGACATCATTGGGGTGTATCTGAACCCGCCGGCGCATGCGGCGGTCTTCTGTGTGGATGAGAAGACGGCGATTCAGGCGCTCGATCGCAAGGATCCCGTGTTGCCGCTCTCCCCGGGACGCGCTGAACGGCACGGCTTTGAGTACTTCCGGCACGGCACGCTGTCCTTGTACGCGGCGTTCGACACCAAGACCGGCGAGGTGCTCGGCAAGACGGCCGCGCGACACACGTCGGCGGAGTTCGTGGCGTTCCTGGCGGACATCGTTGTCAACCAGCCACGCGGAAAAGAGATCCACGTGATCGCCGACAATCTCTCGGCTCATAAGACGGGGCACGTCGAGGACTTTCTGGATCGACATCCGAAGGTTCACTTGCACTTCACCCCGACCTATTCCTCCTGGCTCAACCAGATCGAACTCTGGTTCGCCAAGATCGAGCGCGACGTTATTGCGCGAGGCGTGTTCACCTCGTTGGCCGACTTACGGAGAAAGCTCATGAAGTACATCCGCCACTACAACAAAGTGCCAAAAACCGTAAAGTGGCGCTACTTCGATCCTACCCGCCACATTACTTCCAGTTCAGCCGTTACAGTCCACTAGCATACCCGCGCGATGCCGCTGGCAGTGGAGCAAATCCGCAGGATGCGGGGAGGGGCGCAGGCGCATCTGATGCGCTGCGCGGATGAAGAATACTATGTGGTAAAGTTCAAGAATAACCCGCAGGGCGTGCGGATTCTGGCGAACGAATTGCTGGCGACTAGGCTGGCGGCTAGGATAGGAGTGCCGACGGCACAGGCGGCGGTGGTGGAAGTCCGCGAAGGGCTGATCCGGCACACCGAGGATTTAGTGGTGCAGATGGGGCGCGCTCCGTGCGCGGCGGGGTTTCAATTCGGTTCACGTTATCCAGGG
>Ga0302326_10034636_pt1 | contig 10002 bp, 9 predicted proteins | sample Palsa_T0_3_FD_202264 | JGI IMG/M metagenome (GOLD analysis project Ga0302326, IMG submission 202264) | Peat permafrost microbial communities from Stordalen Mire near Abisko, Sweden - Palsa_T0_3 | ecosystem: Environmental > Terrestrial > Soil > Palsa > Peat permafrost | place: Sweden: Abisko...
CCGCGGCCATCTGGTCGGGAGCGGCGGCCTTCGCCGAAGCCGGCGTCACGCCGGCCGACATCAAGTACGCCTCGATCTACGACAGCTTCACCATCACCGTCTTGATCCAGCTCGAAGATCTCGGATTCTGCAAGAAAGGCGAAGGCGGCAAGTTCGTCGCCGACGGCAACCTGATCTCGGGCGTTGGAACGTTGCCCGTCAATACCGACGGCGGCGGCTTGTGCAACAACCATCCCGCTAATCGCGGCGGGATGACGAAGGTGATCGAGGCCGTGCGCCAGCTGCGGGGCGAGGCCCATCCGAAGGTGCAGGTGCCGAACTGCGACTTGGCGCTGGCCCACGGCACGGGCGGGATGCTCGGCACGCGGCACGCGGGCGCCACGTTGATCTTGGAACGGGAATAGCTCGTGACCACGATCGGTAGCGCGCAGCGCGAGATCCCGGCTCCTCGAGCGAACGCCGAGACGGCGACGTTCTGGGAGGCCGCCGCCGCCGGAAAACTGCTCGTCAAAAAATGCGAACGCTGCGGCGCGGTGCATTGGTATCCGCGCGCGCTCTGTCCGTTCTGTTTCAGCGACGCGACCACGTGGCTCGAAGCGTCGGGCAGGGGTGCCATTCATTCGTACAGCGTGATGCGACGCGTGCCGCAGCCCTACGTCATCGCCTACGTGACGCTCGAAGAAGGCGTCACTATGCTGAGCAACATCGTCGATTGCGATGCCGATTCGCTGTCTGTCGGTCAAGCCGTACAGTTGGTCTTCGTGCCGTCGAGCGGCGGTCCGCCGGTGCCGATGTTCGCTCCAAGCGAGGACGTGCCACGGAATGCCGATCGACTACGCTAAGCTCAAGACCCGGCGGTTTGCGGATGTCGAACACGACTACGGCGTTCGCGATACGATTCTCTACGCGCTCGGAATCGGGTGCGGCGTCGATCCGATGGATGCGGAGGATTTGCGTTTCGTCTACGAGCACGAGCTGCGCGTCCTCCCGACAATGGCGGCAGTACTTGCCTATCCGGGTTTCTGGCTGAAGGAGCCCGACACGGGGGTCGATTGGCGCAAGGTGCTGCACGGCGAGCAAGGGCTCGTGCTCCATCAAGCGCTGCCCGCGAGCGGAACGGTCGTGGGGCGGACCCGCGTATCCGAGATCGTCGACCAGGGTCCGGGCAAGCACGCGTTGCTCTACAGCGAGCGCGACGTGGTCGAGAAAGCAAGCGGTGAGCGGCTGTGCACGCTCACGTCGTGTTCCGTGCTGCGCGGTGAAGGTGGATTCGGAGGGCCGCCTGGCCCGGTTCCAAAGCCGCATCGTGTGCCGGACGGCTCCCCTCGATTCGTGGTCGATCGACCGACGCTTCCGCAGTCGGCGCTCGTCTATCGGCTCTCCGGCGACGACAACCCCCTGCACGCCGATCCGAAGGTCGCCGCTGCCGCGGGCTTCCCGCGTCCCATCCTGCACGGCTTGTGCACCTTCGGCGTGGCCGGCCGAGCCCTGCTCAAGGCGTGTTGCGGCGACGACCAGTCGAAGCTCAAGAGCATGAGCGTCCGGTTTACCGCGCCCGTCTTTCCCGGCGAAACGATTCGGACGGAGATCTGGCGCGATGAGAACGTCGTGTCGTTCCGCTCGCGCGTCGTCGAGCGCGACGCGGTCGTGCTCGACAACGGATACGCCGAACTCGCATGAGCGATCGAGGTGCCAAGCCGCGCCCGCTCGAGGGCATTCGGGTCCTGGATTTTTCGATGATCGTGGCGGGCCCCTACTGCACGCGATTGCTGGCCGACCTTGGGGCCGACGTGATCAAGGTCGAGCCCCCGGGCGGCGAATATATGCGCGCGCGTTCGCCGCTGCGCGACGGACACAGCACGTACTTCGGCCAGCTCAACTGCGGAAAGCGGAGCATCGTGCTCGATTTGAAGACCCCGCGCGGCGCCGCAATCGCGACGGAGCTGGCCGCCGAGTGCGACGTGCTGGTCGAAAACTTTCGACCCGGAGTGATGCAGCGGCTTGGACTTGGTTTCTCAACGCTTTCCGAACGCACCCCGCGCCTGGTCTATTGTTCGATCTCCGGCTTCGGCCAGTCGGGTCCGAGCGCTTCGAAGCCGGCGTATGCGCCGATCGTCCACGCGGCCAGCGGTCTCGATCTCGCCCTGCTCGCCTTTGAAGACGATCGCGAGCGCCCGGCCAAGACCGGCATCTTCACCGCCGACGTGCTGGCCGGCCTGAACGCCTTCGGGGCGATCCAGACGGCGCTTTTCGTGCGCGAACGTACCGGGTGCGGGCAATTCATCGACGTCACGCTGATCGAAAGCATGATGAACCTGATGATCTATGAGGTGCAAGAAGCGCAATTCGTCGTCACGCAACGCCGCCCGGTGTACGCGCCGCTTCGTGCCACGGACGGATACGTCATCGTCACCGCGATCACGGCTGCGAACTTCTCGGATCTTGCGAACGCCGTCGGACATCCCGAGTGGAAGAACGACGAGCGCTTTGCCACTGCTCGCGCGCGCGAGCATCATTGGGACGAGTTGATGCGCCTGGTCGAAGCGTGGACCGCGGTGCGCTCCGCACGAGACTGCGAGGAGTATCTCACGAAGGCGGGCGTCCCGACGTCGCGCTACCTCAGCGTGCGCGAAGCGATGCAAGACCCCGCACTCGCTCATCGGGGCTCGTTCGCGCGCGTCAAAGATGCGGCCGGATCCTTTCTCGTCCCCAATGCGCCGTTTCAGTTTTCCGGCGCGGCGGTCGCCGCGCAACCGTTCGTCGCCGCTCCCGGCGAGCACGGCGACGAGATCCTTTGCGGAGTCCTGGGGTACGCGCCGGCCGAGGTTGAGGCCCTCCGCGACGCCGGTGTTTTCGGTGGCGGGACTCCTCCTACGCCTCCGAAGCGGGCGGCGAGCCCGCAGTGAGCGTCGCGATGGCCTCGATGATTCGTGGCCAGGTAGCGCGCGGTAGCGTGTGCCCCATTCCTTCGATCGGCAGGAGCATGGCGCCGGGAATCGCGGCGGCGAGATCCGGCGCGGCCGCGTAGCGCACGAGCGGATCGTTCGTGCCGTGAATGACGAGCGTCGGAAGCGTCAGCCGGCGCAACGCTTCGCGGCGGTTGCCCGACGCGAGGATCGCGAGCATCTGGCGCGTGGCGGCGGCGGGATTGATTCCGCGTTCGTACGCACGCTCGCCTTGACGTCGGGTTCGCTCGGGGTCGAAGGGGAAACGGTCGCCCGTCAAGGTCTTCCACGTCTTCACGTACCGGCGCAAATAGCTTTCGCGGTTGCGAGCGGGCGGCGCGAACAGCGCGCCGAGTGCGCCGAGCGTCGGCGGCGGCAAGGCGGGATCGCCGGTCGAGGACATGATGGAGGTGAGCGTGCGGATGCGGTTTGGAAACGCGAGCGCGAGCTCTTGCCCGATCGCGCCGCCCATCGAGATGCCGACGACGTGTGCGGACGCGATGCCGAGCGCGTCGAGCAGGCCGATCGTATCTTTCGCCATATCGAGCAGCGTGTAGCGGACCCTCAGGTTGGAGCGCCCGATGCTCGTGATCAGAATGTCGACCATGGTTGGGGGCTTCGGCTCCGCGAATTTCGTTGAGCACCCAACGTCGCGATTGTCGAAGCGAATGACGAAGTGGCCGCGAGCCGCGAGCAGCGCGCAGAAGTCCTCGTCCCACACGATCATCTGGGTAGCGAGACCCATGATCAGGACGAGCGGCGCGTCCGACGGCGAGCCGAACGTATCGTAACAGAGCGTGATGCCGTTCGCGGCGGCGAACTTCGGTCCGTCGTGGCGGACGGAATCGGTCAGCATACGCGGGAGCTTCGGCACCCGAGCGTAAAGACCGCCGCATGAGCGTGCAGCTGCAGTGGGATGCGGCGGATAGCGAGCGCAAGCGCTCGCGGCTGTTGCGCATCAAGATCATCGCGACCGGTCTCTTGCCGATCATGGCGGTTCTGTTCGGCCTTTCGGCGCGCTTCAAGACCGTCTATCCGTGGCTCGCGTGGGTCGAGGCGTTTTCCGAGGCCGCGCTCGTGGGCGGTCTCGCCGACTGGTTCGCCGTCGTGGCGCTTTTCCGTCATCCCGCAGGCTTGCCGCTGCCGCACACCGCGATCATCCCGCACAACAAGGATCGCATCGGATCGCAGTTGGGGGTCTTCGTCGAACAGAACTTTCTGACGCCGCAGAACATTTCGGAAAAAATCACGGAGCTGGACTTGGCGGCGACGTTCATGCGCTGGTTTTCCGAAGGCGGAAACAGCCGGCGCGCGGTCGGTGCGACACGGGCCTATCTGCCGCTCGTCATCGACGTGATCGACGAACCCGATATCGAACGCGTCGTCAGCCGCGTCATTTCGGAAGAAATCGATCGCCTCGACTTCGCCCGAACGGGCGCGGCGCTCGTGGAGACGATGACGCGGCGCGGGCGCCATCAGCGCCTGCTCGACGAACTGCTTCCGGTCGTGACGAGTTGGCTCAACGACAATCGCAAGTACGTCAAAGCGAGGTTCGCGAAGAAGTCGGTGTTGACGCCGCCGTGGGTCGACACATACATCGTGAACAACCTCGTCGACGGCGTCATCGATCTGATCGACGAAATCGCGCGGACGCCGGACCACGAGATGCGCCGGGCACTCGATACGTATCTCCGTCAACTCGCCGAGCAATTGGAAACCGACCCCGAACTGTCCAAGAAGGCGGAAGACGTCAAGGCCGCGATCATCCACGGCCGTGAAGTCGAAGCGGCGGTCGCGGCGGCGTGGCGCACGATACGCGATCGCGTTTCCGTACCCGCGACGGGTCCCGAGACGGCGAACGAAGCCTGGTTCGCCGACGTGGTCACGCGGATCGCACGCGGCATCCTGATCGACCGCGAGCTGCTCGACCGGATGAACGAGAACGTCATCAAGATCATCAACGCGGGCCTGGCCCATTTTCAGCACACGTTCGCGTCGCTGATCGAAGACATCGTCCGCCGCTGGGACACGCAGGAGGTCACCGAAAAAGTCGAACTCGAGCTTGGGCCCGATTTGCAGTTCATCCGGCTGAACGGCACGTTCATCGGCGGCCTCGCCGGTGTCGCCCTGCACGCCGCGCTCCTGACGGTAGCCGTTACTCCCTGAGCGGCTCGTCGCCGCCGGCCTCCGCCTCGCGGTGCAGCGCCTTGCGCAAGCGGACGAGCGTTCCGCGTTCTGCGTACTCGATCGCGTCCATCAGCGAACGCATGATGGTGATTCCGAAGCCGCGGAGCGAATTCGGTTCGTGATGGCGCGTGTCCGCGGCCGAGAAATCAAAGCCTTCGCCTTGATCTGTGACCTCCACCACAAGTACGCCGCTTTCGAACAGGCAGCGTACCTCGATCGTCCCGACGTCCTTGTTCCCGTGCTCAACGGCGTTCGCGAGCGCTTCCCCCGCGGCCAGAGCGATTTCGACCGTCAACTGCTCGGGGAAGCCGCAGCGACGCGCGTATTCGGCGACGGCGGTGCGAGCCTCGCGAACGGAGCGGGGCGTCCCACGATAGTGCGCGCGGAACTCGAGCATGCGGTTAGTCACTTGTTCCCGTTTGTTGTCAGGAAGAAACCTGCGCGGAGGCACACGTTCTTCCGATAACCTGAACATCGGTATCGAGGTGGAGGCAGCTTTGCGCCCTGGAACAATCGTAGCACCCGTCTTGGGGGTCGCGATGAGTTCTTCAGCGTCCCTCGTCCTATGGTCTCTCGCACGCTCTGACACCCACTCGGTCTGGGCCCTGGAGGCCCTCATCGTGGGGCTCGTCGGGCTCGCGCTGCTGGCCGGCGGGCTCATCCTCCCGGCTCGCTCTGCGCGACGCGCTCTTGCGAGTCGCCTCGAGGCAACCGAGCTCGAGAACGCTCGGGCCGGCGCGCGCGCCAAACAACTCGAAAGCGAGCGGCGCGAAAGCGAGGTCGTACTGAGCTCGGTGCGCGGTCACTTGATGGTGATCGATCCCTCCTACCACATCGAGCGCTGCTATTCGAACGAACTCGACAACGTCTTCCATCAGGACGGCCGCGTCAGCGAGAATCTGCTCAACGTCCTGCAGCGGATCCTGTCCGAGCGCATGTTCAAGACCTCGCGTGACTATCTCGCGCTGCTCTTCGATCCCTCGAAAAAAGAACGTACCGTCCTGAAAGTGAATCCACTCGACGAAGTCGAGGTCGACGTGATGAGTGCGGACGGCGTGCCGAGCCTCCGTTATATCCATTTCAGTTTCCGTAGAATCATCGAGGCCGGCGCGATCTCGCGGGTACTCGTGACGGCCGAGGACGTGACGGAGCGAGCCACGCTCGAGCGCCACTTGCGTGATTCCGAGAATCAGAAGGTCCGTCAGTTCGAGCTTCTGATCGGCATCCTGCACGTTGACCCAGAGGCGCTCGACGGGTTCGTGCAGCTCGCGAACGAGCAACTCGCCGCGATCGACCAGGCGCTCAAAGCGTCCGACTTCAGCTCGGCGACGTCCGGCCAAACGGCGCTCCTTCGTCAGCGCCTGGATCTCGTGCTGCAGCGCATTCACAACATCAAGGGCAACGCCTCGCTCCTGCGGCTCGAGCACTTCGACCAGAAGGCGAACGAATTCGAACAGAAGGTGTGCGACCTCAAACACCGCGGCGCGCTCGGCGGCGACGACTTCTTGATGCTCGTGATCGCGCTCGCCGATTTTCGAAGCGACCTCGATAGCCTTCAGATTCTGCGCGTGAAGCTGGCCGGCATCCAGCGGGCCGTCGAAATTCGCGAAACCGTGGGCGACGATCTGGTCACCGCGATTCGCGACCTCGCGGCAACGATCGCGAAGAAGCTCGGGAAAGAAGTGCGGATCGACGCCCACGGTTTCGATACGCGTGGCCTGCCGGCCGATCGCCGGCTGATCGTGAAGGATGTCTTGATTCAGCTCATTCGCAACAGTCTCGCTCACGGTATCGAGTCGCCCGACCAGCGCGAAGCCGCGGGCAAGCCGCGCTTGGCAACGATCGACATTCATCCGCTCCCCGACGACGCGTCGGACGATTTCGCCTTCTCAGTGCGGGACGACGGACGCGGGCTCGACGCGGCGAAGATCAGGCAACGGGCGATCGAGTCGGGTTTACTCGCCGGCAGCCGCGTCGAGGAAGTCGACGATTCGGAAATTGCGAGTTTCATCTTCGCGCCGGGCTTCACCACCTCGGACCAGGCAACCACAGACGCGGGCCGCGGCATGGGCATGAACATCGTCAAGGACCGGATCGTGGACCGCTGCGGCGGCGAGATCACGGTCAATTCCGAGGTCGGCAGGTTCTGCGAATTCGCGTTCGTGTTGCCTGCCAAGAGCGCGACGCTCGCCGCGGCAGCGCGGTGAAGCGCGCACCGAAGCGCATCCTTGTCGTCGACGATTCGGATCTGATCCGTCGCACCATCCGGCGCACCGTTGCGACGCCCGAGGACACGATCGAAACGGCGAGTAACGGCGTCGATGCGCTCAAGGCCGTCGTACACTTCGATGCCGAGCTCGTCACGATGGACATTTCGATGCCGCTGATGGACGGGCTGACCTGTCTCGAAGGTTTACTGAAGATCCGTCCCAACGCGCGCATCCTCGTGATCTCGGCGCTGAAGGACAAGCCGACCGCCGTGGAGGCCGTGAAGCGCGGCGCCCACGGGTTCCTGCTCAAGCCGTTCAGCACGGAAGCCCTCAACTTCGAGATCTCCGAACTACTCCTGAACTAACGCTCTAGGCGTGCTCGGCGTCGTCGGCATGCGTGGCTTCGGGGTGCGACGCGATCGAGACGGTGGCGCGATCGCCTTCGGTTTCGGGCGCCGGCTCTTCGTCCTTGGCGCCCAGCAAGCCGAAGTCGCGCGCGATGCGATCGGCGATCGATGGGCCCTCGTCGTCGACGGGCTCCTCGACCGCTTTGCGGCGCGTGAAGATATTGCCGATCAGCGAGCGAAAGTCGGGCGCGGCGTCCTGGCCGCCGCCGGACACGGCAGGTGAGTGAACGGCAGGACCGTGTCCGGCTGCCGTTGCCTTGAACGTAACGGTCGAGAAATGCGGTTCGGGTGGCGGCACGGCTTCGGGCGGTTCGGAACCAGCGCTCGCGGGTTCGGCGGCGCCATCCGCGCCCGCCGGCTGCTCCGCCACGACGACCTCCGGTTCGGGCGGCGCGACCGGTTCTTCCGGAGCCGTCAAGCTCTCGAGGAGCGCTTCCTGTTCTTCACGCCGGACCGCGAGTTCGCGCTCTTGTGCCCGCAGTTCGGCGATCCGTGCTTCGATCTCGGCGCGCGCATGCTGGCCGATTTCGTGCAACCGTTCCCCGGCGAGCGCGCGCTCTTGTGCGAGCCTCTCATAGTCGGCGTCGATGCGTCCGAGGTTGACCGTGGCTTCGTGCAACACGAACGAGGCATTCTCGATCGTGTCCTTGAGCGCGCTGAAGCGCTCTTCACTGCTGGCACGATCCGCCGCAATCTCGGCTTCGAGCGCGCGTTCGGCTTCGACGTGCGTTTCGATTTCGGCGCGGTGGCGGCCGATCTTCGTCTCTTCGGCGAGTTCCTCGGCGGCGCGCGCTTCGGCCGTCGCCGCTTCGCGGTTGGCCCGCTCCTCGACCATGCGCTCGCGCTCGACGCGGTCGGCATCCTGCGCCGTTTCCGCCTCACCTCGGCTGGCCGCAGCGAATGCGGCGGCAGCGCGAAAGCCTTGCGCGCGCTGTTCGGCCTGCTGGCGGCGGGCCCGGGCGAGATCTTCCGCTTCGATCAGTTCGGCCAAGCGATGTTCGAGGTCGGCCCGGCCACGGATCGCGTCGTTCTGCGCTTGCCGGCGCTCCTTCGCGATCCGCTCCACTTCAGGGAGCTCGCGCTGCGCCGCCTCGAGCGCCTCGCGGGCTTTCTTGACGGTCGCATCGCAGGTTGCCCGCTCTCGCGCCGCTTCGAGCGCGCTTTCGGTCAGTTCGCGAACGTGATGTTGGATCGTCGCAATGTCGTCGGATTCCACCATCGACACTAGGCGTCCACCGTATGATGCGTTCCGTTGCCGTTCGTCGGTTGCGGGCCGAGCGCGCCGATGCGCATCTTAATCGGTCCGCGCGTGCTTGGTGCACCGACGGGCGGCCGGATCGCGGCAGCGGGTGGAACGACGTGCGGCGCCGCGAACGACGGCGCTTGCGGCAACGGAGGCGGCTGAGCCGGCAGGGCCGGGCCCGGCGGCGAGGGCGCGAGCGAGAGCGAGTAGTGCTCGTACGGCGGGGCTTCTAGGCTCAAGGAGATCGGCACCGCCTCGCGATAGGCGGGCTCCGGACGCGGCGGTTCCGGGATGGACACCGGCGCGCTCGTGGCCACGGGCGCCGCAGGTCGAACGACTTTGCTGGCTTTCGGCGCGGCCGGTGCCGGGAGGGCGAGGGTCGCGGGGGCCTTTTCCGCAGCCGGACGGCGATAGAAGCCCGGCTTCAACGGAGCTTCGGGCGGCGCCGCGGGTGTGTCCGTCCCTTCGAAGATCGCTGTGGAGCGGTCCGAAAGGCGTTTCTTCGTTTCCAGGATCTCCGCGCGAAGATCTTCGGGAGAACCGGTCCGGGTCTCGACGACGGCGAGTTCTCCCTCCGAAGGAGCGTCCGACCGAGGCGGTGGCGCGTAAAACAATTGGTCAACCGAGGCGTCGAGAGCGACGGCCCCAGCCTGGCCCGCGACCTGCGCGCCGAGCCAGACGCGGTCCGCTCGCACGACGTGAAGAACGACGTTCAGCCACGGTCCGGCGATCAGCGCCGCGTCGCGGCGCAGGGTTCCGTCGGCGAACCAGCGGTCGGCGAGTTGCCACACGACGACCCCGACCAAGAACGAAAGCAGCGCGGCGTTGGCAGCGGTTCCCGGCGCTCCGACGTTCAGCGCGATTTGGCGGACGACGAAGCTCGAGACCGGCACGACGACGAGCGCGGTGCCGTACGATGCAGCGCCGATCAGCCGGAAGATGCGGACCGCCAGCACACGCTCGACGATGGTCGAGGTGCCGGCGCCGACGAGCAAACCGAACATTGCGAC
>Ga0302326_10034637_pt1 | contig 10001 bp, 9 predicted proteins | sample Palsa_T0_3_FD_202264 | JGI IMG/M metagenome (GOLD analysis project Ga0302326, IMG submission 202264) | Peat permafrost microbial communities from Stordalen Mire near Abisko, Sweden - Palsa_T0_3 | ecosystem: Environmental > Terrestrial > Soil > Palsa > Peat permafrost | place: Sweden: Abisko...
CGCGAGGAACAGCAGACCGAACGTGGCCAGGACGAGGGTCAGGGCCATCCACGGCAGGGTCTGCCCGAGGCTGGACAGCTCATCGGCCAGCGCCGCGGTCTGGCCGCCGGTAGCGGAGGTGGCGCCGGGAGGTGCTGCCACGTCACGGACGGTCCCGGCGATGGCCCGGGCCTGCGGGGTGTAAGGGCCGGGGCCGTAGGTCATGTCGACCCGGGCGATGTCGCCGCGGATGCCGGTGACCTGCGCGGCGGTGATGCCGGGAAGGTGATCCAGGCGGCCGACGTACGCGGTCAGGCCGGCGGCGCGGGCCGGCGAGCCGGCGATGGCGCCGGGGAACTGGACGATGGTCTCGATCGGGGCGGTGGGGTTGCCGGGGAAGCCGGTGTTCAGAGCGTCGGTGACCAGGCGGGGCGCGGCGCTGGCGGGCAGCGCGGTGGCGTCGACGCCGCCCCAGACGACCTTCAGGAACGGCGAGCCGAGGCCGAGCAGGACCAGCACGATCGGGACCGCGTACAGGACGGGACGGCGCATCACGCTGTGCGCGAGCCGGTACCAGCCGCCGCCGGCCTCGGCGGCGGGCGGGCGCTGGACCGAGCGGCGGATCCGCAGCGAGTTCACCTTGGGTCCCAGCACGGCCAGCAGCGCGGGCAGCACGGTCAGGGCGGCGAGCATGTCGACCAGCACGGTGGCCACGCCGCCGTAGCCGATGGACCGCAGGATCGTCTCGGGGAACAGCATCAGGCTGGACAGCACGATCGCGACGGTGACGCCGGAGACCAGGACGGTGCGCCCCGCGGTGGCCACGGTGCGGGCGACCGCGTCCTCGACCGTGCCCGGCTGGTGCAGTTCCTCGCGGAACCGGGTGACCAGGAACAGCCCGTAGTCGATGCCCAGTCCCAGGCCGAGGATCGTGGTGATGTTCAGCGAGAACACCGACACCCCTGTGAACAGGGTGAGCAGCCGCAGCGCGGTGAACGAGCCGAGGATCCCCAGCGCGCCGATGGCCAGCGGCATGCAGGCCGCGGTCAGGCTGCCGAAGATCACCAGCAGCAGGATCAGCAGAATCGGGAAGGAAAGTCCCTCGGCCCGGGTGATGCTGGTGGTGGTCTGCTGGTCGATGGTCTCGTCAGTGGGGACTACCCCGCCGACTTGAGTGCGCAGGCCGGGCGCGCTCAGATCGGTCTTGATCGCGTCATAGCTGGTTTGCCGGGCGGTGTCGGTGGCGCCGGCCATCTCGATGACGGCGTAGGTCTGATGGCCGCTGGCGCTGACGAACTGCCGGGACCCGGCTGACCAGTAGCTAGCGTACGACTCGACCCTGCTGTGCGGCAGCGCGGCCAGAGTGCTGGTGACGGCGGACCGGAACGCCGGGGATGCCGTGGTCAAGGTCGGGCTGGAGTACAGCACGACCACGTCCCCGGTGTCGCGGCCGAAGGCCTGCGTGGCCAGGTCGGCTTCGTGCTGGCTCTGGCTGTCCGGGGCGTTGAACCCGCCCGCGGTCTGCACCCTGCCAAAGATGGTGGTTCCCCACACACCGCCGACTACCGCGACGAGCAAGGCGATCAGCAGAATCAGCCGCCGCCGCCGGTATGCGGTACGGCCCCACCTTGCCAATACCGAACCGCTGGCGGGTGAAAACGAGGGGTTCTGACTCATGACGTTCCTTTCTTACAGCAACAGCAATTCAGTTCCGGAAAACGAAATCCTTCATCTCAAGACCAATTTGCGGCTGAGGAAGCCGGCGGCCGGTCACGATAAGTGGCTGCCGACGTGGTTCAAACCTCGTCGGCGATCGCGGCGCCGGAGCCTTCCGCGGGGATCAGCACCCAGGCCGCCAGGTAGAGCGGCACGCCCGCGCCGCCGAGAAACGACAGGGCGACGAGCGCGATCCGGACATGCGCCACGTCGACGGCGAAGTACCTGGCGAGCCCGGCGGCGACGCCGCCTAGGATCCGTCCGTCCAGCGAGCGGCGAAGAAGCCTGCCGTCCTGCTGGTTTTCCTGATGGGTGGTGTTCATGGCTGTTCCCTCTTTCGCGGGTATTGCGAGCGTCGCTCTCAATACAGGTCGGTGTATGTTTCCTCAAGCGCTTTGAGCAACTCGAGCACGCCAGAGAAAGGCCTCCAGGCGTCGGTGCCTTTGGCGCGTATTCGTCCCTCGAGCCGTCCCTCAGGAGTCCGGTCGATATCGAGCAGGAGGCGAATCGTTTGCCTCGGTGTTGGTGAGGCGTCCATAGCTCATAGCTAACGCGAGCTGCGCGGCATTGTCCCCAGGGTGTGACCCTAGGTTCGACCCTGTGTTTTGTGCTTCTTGGACTGGGGTGATGGCGTCTGTCCCCGCCGGGTGTCGATCCACTGGACGTTCTCGGTGTGCGCGGCCTGGATCAGGTCGTAGTGGCCCCGGTCGGGATACCGGTGGTAAGCGAGCACCGCGCCGCTGGCGTGCAGGGAGCGCGCGATGTGGTCGGTGCCGCGTTGGGCCACGATCGGGTCGTCGTGACCCTGGACGATCAGCACCGGTGTGCGCGGCCGGAGCATGGCTGGGTCGTTGGCGGCAAGAACCTTCAGCAGGGGGCCGAGATCGGCGCCGGGACGGAACATCTCGGCGGGCACCAGCGGTGCTGGCCAGCCCGGGGCGCGGAGGTCGTCGATGCCGACGACCTCAGCTTCGGCCAGCAGGCGCAGGGCCGCCGGGGTGAGCAGCTGGTCCACGCGCACGGTGTGGTCGGCGGCCGCGGCGCCGATCAGGACCAAGGCGAGAAAGCTCAGTGTGGGGGCTGGTGCGGGGGCTGGCGCGGGATCTGGCGTGCGGGCTGGTGTGCGGGCTGGTGTGCGGGCGTCACTGAGCCCGGCGATCAGGTCGTGAGCGCCGCCGACCGGGGCGATGGCCACCGCTCCGATCAGGTCGAGGTCCGGGGCCCAGGCCGGGGCCAGGCTAGCGGTGAACAGGGCGGCGTGGCCGCCCTGGGAGTGACCCATCACCGCCCAGCTCCGGCCGATGGCCGGGAGGAGCCGGCGGGCGGCGAGCAGGATATCGACGGTGCTGCGCGCTTCGGAGGCCCCCACAAGGTAAGGGTGGGAGCCTGGGGTGCCAAGACCTTCATAGTCTGTCTTGAGGACCACATAGCCGCGCTTGACCCACTGGTTCAGCATTGCGTCGGCGAGCTGATTGTAGATGTGGGAGGGATGGCCGGGCGCGTCACGGGACGGAGCGCAGATATCGGCGACACCGGTGGTGCCGTGCGTCCAGTTGAGCACCGGCCAGCCACCTGCAGGCGGCTGGCCCGGGGGGATCGATATCGTTCCTGACACCGCGATGTCCTGCCCGGCGAGTGTGCGGGAGTGGTAGAGGACGAGCAGGTTCTCCCCGGCGCCGGGCAGGGCGGCCGCGCCGGTCACCTGCCGTGACCAGATCACCTGGCCGGCTGCGCCGGGCACCAGCGGCGAAGGCGGAAGGTAGAACGCCAGTCCAGCTGGTCCTGGCTGCGCCGCTGGTGGCTGACCTGCCGGGGCGCCGGAGCCGATCAGGGCCTGGCCGAGGAGGAAGGCGGCACATGCCGAAGTGATGACCAGCACGACTCCGAGATGACGACGAGCACGACGAGCGCGGCGATAGCGAGCCCGGCGAGATGGAACCCGTTCAGGCTCAATGCCGTCAGCTTCCAGGTGGCTTTGCCGACCGGGGCGGAGGACACGTGATGGCTGCTCGCCAGGTAGCCGGCGAGCGCGCTGACGCCGATCCCGACCGCGAAAGACACCAGGAGGATGATCAACGTCGAGCGGATGGCGCTCGCCTTGATCCGTTCCGAACGCAGCATGCTGGACAACGTGGCCCGGGGCGAGGCTGGGACGGGTGGGCGCATGGTCGTCGTGGTGAGATGGACAGCTTCGATCATGGTTCCCTGGCTCATGTGTCGATCGTTACTGAGCCGGGCAGCGGTGTCGCTAGGGGAGGCACTGGGGTCCGCCCTAGGATTTCTATGGGTGGCGTTTGCGCCCGGGCCCGGAGGTGTCCACACTGCTTGGGTGGATCATTTTGTCGGCCGCACAGGCGAGCTGGCGATCCTGGACGCTGAGCTGCGGGCGGTGCGGGCGGGGCAGCCTCGGGTTGTCCTGCTCGAGGGTGAGGCGGGGATCGGCAAGTCCAGCCTGCTGTCCCGCTTCGTCTCGGCGCACCGTGACGTCTGCCTGCTGCGGGCCAGCGGCGACGAGGCGGAGATCCTGCTGGCCTGGGGGCTCGCCGACCAGCTCCCTGGCCGGTGCCGGGCCGACGGCTGCGGACGGATCCTCGCCCGCCCGCCGCGCGCGGAAAGACGCCGACGCGATGACCGTAGGTGCGCAGCTTGTGGGGGTACTCGGCGATCTGCAGGCCGGCGACCAGGTGGTCGTGGTTGGGGGTGGATGACCTGCACTGGAGCGACGGGCCTGCTGGTGGAGGACCGGACTGGCTCAGGGGGCACGATCGCCTTCGCCCACCCGCTGGTCCACGCGGCGGTCAGAGACGATCTGGGTCCGGCCCGGCGTCGCCGGCTGCATCAGGCTGCGGCGGCGCTGGTCTCCGGCCCCGCCGCCCTCGCCCACCGGGTGGCCGCCGCGGTCGGGCCCGACGAGAGACTGGCCGCCGACCTGGAGGTAGCCGCCCGGGAGGCGGCCGAGGCGGGCGAGGTCGCACAGGGCGCGGCGCGGCTGGCCCAGGCATCGGCGGCCAGCACCGACCGGGCCAGGCAAGAGCGCCGCCTCCTCGATGCCGTGGCCGCCCTAGCGGGCAGCGGCGATGTGTCCGGCGCCCTGGCCCTGTGGCCTCAGGTCGCGCAGCTGGGTGCCAGCGCCCGGCGCAGCGCGTTGCTTGGCCACCTCGATCTGCTCTGCGGCCGGGGGGCGGTGGTGGAGGCGCACCTGCTTGAGGCCTGGCAGGCCCACAACCCTGACACAGAACCGCTGGTAGGAGCGGACGCGGCCACGTCGCTGGCGTCATACCTGTGCACGGTGCGGCGGCTGGAGGAGGCCCTGGTCTGGAGCGAGCGGGCCTTCGCGGCCAGCGCCGGCGACCCGGCCGCCCGCCTGCAGGCCCTGACCGTGGTGGCGTTGAGCCTGACCCTGGCGGGGCGCGCCCCCGAGGGCCTGGCCCGGCTGGGCGAGCTGCCCGCTGCCGCCGCCCGGGTACCGATCGAGGCTACGGACGGACTGGTCATGCGGGGGATGTGCCGGCTGTTCACCGATGACCTGACCGGGGCGATGACTGATCTGTCGGTGGGTGTGGCCCGGCTCCGGGCCGGGGTGAGGTCGACCTACTCCAGCCAGCGCCTGGTCTATCTCAGCGATGCCGAGTACCGCCTCGGCGCCTGGGATGACGCCCTGATGCATTCCGCGCTGGCTGTTCTCTGGCCCACGACGCCGACCGGACCTTGGACCTGGCCTTCGTGCATGGCTATGCGGCCCTGGTTCCCGCTGCCCGCGGGGACTGGCAGCTGGCCGGCGCCCACGTCGAGGCGTCCCGGGCCGCGGCCCGGGCTTTCGGGACCGGAACCGGGGTCACGACCGCGGCCATGGCCGGCGCCGAGCTGGCCCTGGCCCGGGGTGACCTGGACCAAGTGCTATCGGCCACGGCACCAGCCAGGGCCATGGGCCGGGCTGAGGTCCCCGGTGTGGCCGATTGGCGCCCGCTCGAGGCCGAGGCCCTGATCGGTCTGGGCCGCGTGGATGACGCAGGCGCGGCCCTGGCCGAGCTGGAAGCCGCCGTCCCCGCCCACGGCCTGGCCTCGGCCAGCATGACGGCGGCCCGGCTGCACGGAAACCTGGCCGTACTCCGGGATGACCTGGCCGGAGCCGAGGAATCCTTCGCCGCCGCCTGGCAGCTGGCCCCGGGCCTGGCCCTGCCCTTCCAGCTCGCCCTGCTGGAACGCGATGACGGGCGCCGCCTGCGCCGGGCCGGTGACCGGCAAAGCGCCGTCGCGCGCCTGCGGCAGGCACGCGACCGGCTGGCAACCCTCGGAGCCCGGCCCCATGTGGCCGCCTGCGAGCGCGAGCTTGCGCAGTGCGGGGCCGAGATACGGCCCGAGCAGCCGCCGGCCTGGAACCTGACCGCATCCGAGCTGGCCGTGGCCCGCTTGGTCAGCACCGGCCGGTCCAACCGGGAAGTGGCCGGCGAGCTATACGTCAGCGTCAAGGCGGTGGAATTTCACCTCGGACACGTCTACGACAAGATCGGCATCCGATCCCGGAAGGATCTGGCCGCCCGGCTGGCAGCACCCCGGTAGGAACCGCGGCCGCAAAGCCTAGGGGCACACCCCAGTGCCTCTCTTAGCGACAACGCTGCCCGCCCTGGTCCGGCGCTCACCAGCCGGGACTGCTCCGCTGCCTATGCCTTCAGGCATAGGGGCCAGGCGAACAGTGGTCTCCGGGCAGATGCCGGGCCGTGGCGGGACTCGTAGCGTTCCTCTCAGTCAGTATCCGCATAAGGGGACGCAATGGCGCTGGAGGCAGATCGGGATGAGTGTTGAGCTGATTGTCGTGATAGTTGTCGTGCTCCTGGCGGTCGGGAACATGGCCTGGCGCTGGAAGCGCACGGGCTCTTTCTCCCCGTGGTGGTGGCGTGGCAAAGGCGCCCGGGATGAGTAAAAACCCCGGGTCGCTGGCCACGCCTGCGGACCGTGAGATAGAGGTAGCACGGGATGATGCGGAGCGTGCTGCGCAGCCGGGGCGCCGGGACTTTGCCGGGCTGCCGCTTGCCGTCGACCTGCGGGGGGTGCGCAAGTCCTTCGGCTCGGTGCAGGCGGTGCGGGGGGTCGCGCTGGCTGTCGGCGCCGGTGAGGTGATGGCGTTCCTGGGGCCCAACGGGGCCGGGAAGACCTCGACGATCGACATGATCCTGGGCCTGTCCCGCCCGGATGCCGACGCGGTCGAGGTTTACGGGATGGCGCCGCGGCAGGCGGTCCGCAAGGGCCTAGTCTCGGCGGTCATGCAGATCGGGGGCCTGCTCAAGGACCTCACGGTGGCCGAGACGGTCGAGTACACCGCCGCCCTGTTCGCGGTGAGCCGCCCGGTCGCTGAGGTGCTGGAGCGGGCGGGTATCACCGCGATCGCGGGCCGCCGGGTCGGGAAGTGCTCGGGCGGAGAACAGCAGCGGCTGCGGTTCGCGATGGCGCTAATTCCCGACCCCGAGCTGCTCATCTTGGACGAGCCGACCCAGGGCATGGACGTGGAGGGCCGCCGCGGCTTCTGGACGGCCATCCGCGAGGACGCGGCCCGGGGCCGGACGGTCATCTTCGCCACCCACTACCTGGAGGAAGCGGACGCCTACGCCGACCGGATCGTGCTGATCAGCAAGGGCCAGATCGTGGCGGACGGGACCGCCGCCGAGGTCAAGGGCCTGGCCTCCGGCCGGATGATCCGGGCGACCCTGCCCGGCGCGGACGAGACCGCGCTGCGGGCCATCCCGGGCGTGGAAGGCGTCGAGGTGCGCGGCGACACCGTCCTGATCCACTGCGGCGATTCCGACGCCGTCGCCCGGCGGCTGCTGACCCAGACCCCGGCCCGTGACCTGGAGATCACCTCCCGCGGGCTGGAAGATGCCTTCATCACCCTGACCGGCGACGGCGCCGCAGGCCCCTCCGACAGAAACCGGGCAGCGACATGACCACTCAGACCGCCCTCGCCGCCGCCCTGCAGCGGCAGCCGCCGCCGGCGGGCGGCTTCAGCCCGGCGATCGTGCGGCTGGAGGTGCGCCGTCTGCTGCGCAACCGCCGGACCATGATCCTGGCGCTCATCTTGCCGGTGCTGTTCTTCTGGGGCTTCGGCCTGAACAAGAGCTACGTGCACGAAAGAGCTGGGCACGGCAACGTGTCGGCCTTGGAGATGATCAGCATCGCGCTGTACGGCGCGGTGGCTGCCACCGCGACCTGCGGGGCGATGGTGTCCATTGAACGGGTAGCGGGCTGGAGCCGGCAGCTGCGGGTGACGCCGCTGTCGCCTGCCGCCTACGTCGTGATCAAGATGCTGACCTCGCTGGTGCTGGCGGCCGGCTCGGTCGCCGCCGTCTACCTGGTCGGCGCCCTCACGCACAAGGTGTCGATGCCGGCCGATCTGTGGGTCGTCACCGGGCTGTGCGTGTGGATCGGATCGCTGCTGTTCGCCGCCTTCGGTCTGTTCGCCGGCTACCTGCTGCCCACCGAGAACGTCGCGCAGGTCCTTACCCTCGTGCTGACCCTGTGCAGCTTCGTCGGCGGCCTGTTCATCCCGTTCAGCCAGTTCTCACCGGACCTGCAGGACTTCGCCAGGTTCACGCCACTGTACGGGCTCAGCCAGCTCGTCCACGACCCGCTGACCGGCGGCACCGTGCCATGGAGCTGGATCTTGAACCTGGCTGTATGGCTCGCGATCTTCGTGACCGGCGCCGTCTGGAGCCTGCGCCGCGACACCGCCAGAGTATGACCTAGCACCGATCACGTCACCGTACCGCCCCGCCGTTTCGTTCCCGAAGCGGCCCGGACCAGGGAGCCATCGTGTCCATGCCCGCCCCGTATCCCCTCCAGCTGGAGCTGCACGCCGACCTCCACATCACCCGGTGGCGGCCCCTGGTGCAGTGGCTGCTGGCCACCCCGCACCTGATGATCGCCTATGCCCTGCGCTTCGTGCGGCAGGTCCTGACCTTGATCAGCTTCTTCACCGTGCTGTTCGCCGAGCAGATACCGCGGCCGCTGTTCGACGCCATCGTCATGACCTACCGCTATGAGTGGCGGGCCATGAGCTACGTCTTCTTCATGCACGAGGACTACCCCCCGTTCGACTTCGACCTGTCCTCCGAGGACGACGGCGCCGAACCCTGCACCTCGCTGCGACTGACCTATCCCGGGCACCTGGAGCGGTGGCAGCCGCTGTACAAGTGGTTCCTGGCCATCCCCCAGTACTTCGTGCTGGCCGGCCTGGCCATCGTGGCGTGCGCGGCCATCATCGCCGGCTTGTTCGCCGTGCTGTTCACCGGACAGTATCCCGAGGGCATCCGGGGCTTCCTGGTCAGCGCCTACCGCTACACGCTACGGGTCGAGGCCTACGTCGGCTTCCTCACCGATCGCTACCCGCCCTTCAGCCTCGCCGCGTAGGGCGGGCAGCATCCGCCCGCCCGCGGTTCCCCGGCATCCACCGAAGGAGCACGGAAATGGAACAGATCCACGGCGGCCCGATGACCGGCCGGACGGTGCTGATCACCGGCGGCAGCGGCGGCATCGGCCGGGCGACGGCCCTGGGTCTGGCCGCGATGGGCGCGCACCTGGCGATCACCGGCCGGGACCGCGGGCGTACCGAGGACGCGGCCCGCGAGATCCGCGCCGCCGGCAGCGGGCAGGTGGACACGTTCGTCGCGGACCTGTCCTGCCAGTCGCAGGTACGGCGGCTGGCCGGCCAGGTGCTGCAGAGCCTTTCCCGGATCGATGTGCTGGTCAACAACGCCGGGGGGTACTGGAACACCCGGCACGTCACCGCGGACGGGCTCGAGCGCACCTTCGCCATCAACCATCTCGCGCCGTTCCTGCTCACTAACCTGCTCCTGGACCGGCTCAAGAACAGCGCCCCGGCCCGCGTGGTCACGGTCTCCTCCAACGTGCAGGCCAACGGGCGGATCGACTTTGAGGACCTGCAGGGCGAACGGTCATACTCCGGCGCCCGGGCCTACAACCAGTCCAAACTCGCCAACGTCTTGTTTACCTATGAGCTGGCCCGCAGGCTGCAGGCCACCTTGGTCACCGCCAATGCGCTGCATCCCGGCGTGGTGCGCACAGCTTTCGGAACCGAGGACCCCGGCGGCCTCCAGCGGCTGTTCATCCCGTTCGTGCGGCCCTTCATGAAGGCCCCGGGCCGGGGCGCCGCCACGTCCATCCACCTGGTTTCCGCGCCCGATCTGGAGCAGGTGACGGGCCGCTACTTCGCCACCAGCAAACCCAGGAGATCCTCCAGGCGCAGCTACGACCAGGCCGCCGCGGCACGGCTCTGGCAGCTGAGCGCCGACCTG
>Ga0302326_10034638_pt1 | contig 10001 bp, 5 predicted proteins | sample Palsa_T0_3_FD_202264 | JGI IMG/M metagenome (GOLD analysis project Ga0302326, IMG submission 202264) | Peat permafrost microbial communities from Stordalen Mire near Abisko, Sweden - Palsa_T0_3 | ecosystem: Environmental > Terrestrial > Soil > Palsa > Peat permafrost | place: Sweden: Abisko...
GCCGGGTCGCCGATAATCAGGGCGGCATCGGCAGAGCGCAGCATCAATTCCAGATCGGGCGGTTGGCGAATCAGGATGGGCGACGCGCCGTATTTCCGTTCCAGTATCACCCGCGCCAGCTCCACCGAGGTGCGCGAACTGGAATCGGCAGCCAGCGTTCGAATCTCTGCCGCGGGCCGCGACGAAATCAGCAGGATGCTGCGAACCGGGCCGTGGCACGCGATTCCGGTTCCGGGGATGGTTTCGAGGTTCAGCCTTGTTAGCTCGAACGACGGCACGATCCCAATGTCCGCCGCGCCGGATGCCAGTTGGTCGGCGCAGCCCGCGGGAACGCGAAAATCGAGGTCGAATAGCCCCCGTTGCGGGCCGTGCAGCATTCCCCAAACTAGCGGCGTGGTATTCAGATAGCTGACTGCGCAGACACGCAGGCGGCCCGTGGAGGGTTGAGTCAACCTACAGTTTAACCCACCGCGCGCCCGTCTCGCCGGCCTTCGATATTGTTCTAAGAGGACACTACCTGGCGTTCCACTGCGGAGCCCTGTGTTTCTCAGTACTTGGCCCGTTACCCCGGTTCGGAACGGTCTGGTATTCTCTAGAGGAGCGCTTTCCGCGTCCGCGCCCGCCTAGGAATACTCTGATGAAACCAAAGTACTTTGTAATTCTTAGCCTGATCTTATCCGGCGCCACAGCGGCTTTCTCGCAGATCACTCTGAATCCAGTGGCGTCGCGCGCCATTGGTCAGCCGAATCTCGTGCCCGAGACCGCTAACCCGAATTGGGTGGATGGACGCGAATTGTTTCAACCGGAAGGCATCGCTCTCGACACTTCGGCGTCGCCACCCATCGTGTACGTGGCCGATACCGTTAACAACCGCATTATGGCCTGGAAGAATGCCACCGGTTTTTCGAACGGACAGCCGGCCGACTTGATCATCGGCCAGCCGGACCAATACACCACATCGGCAGCGGGGCCGGGCACCACGTTCACCAGCGGCCTGAATTTTCCGGTTGGCGTGGCGGTGCTCAATGGCGACTTGTACGTGGCCGATACCGGCAATAACCGTATTCTGCGCTTCCGGAAGCCTTTCTCTCAAACCAACGGAAACGTTTTTCCCGATCTGTGGCTCGGCCAGCCCAGCCTGAGCTCGAACACGGCAAACTACACCGGGTCGTTAAGCGCGCAAGGAGTGAATTTTGCGGGTCTGCAAGTCTACATGGCGTTCGATTCGGCGGGCAACCTGTGGATCTCGGATGCAGGTAACAATCGGGTCCTGCAATTTCCGGCCTCCACGATTTCGTGTTCGAGCTGCGGAGGAATGTCCGCGGCTATCGTGATCGGCCAGCCGAATCTCACCAGCAGCTATCCCACGCCTCTCGCCACTGGCAGTTCCAGCAGCGGCGTCATCGGCAACCAGTTCGATGTCCCCGCCGCGATCGCGCTCGATTCCGCCGGGCTGCTGTACGTTTCCGACGGCGGCGTCAGCGGTTTTCCCGGCCGCATCCTGGTGTTTGCCCCTCCGTTCCTGACGGGAGGAATGTCGGCCACTCGAATCATGGGGGTATTCGCGCCATCGTCCACCCAGCCCACCACTGCCCAATATGCCAGCACATTTTTGGCGTCGCCTGCCGGCATCTTCTTTTTTCAGGACCAAAGCGTTGGCGTGATCGATTCGGGCCATCACCGGATACTGGTCTTTCCGCCGTACTCCCAATGGCCGCCCCAGAACACTACTTTCTCGCCGCAAGCCACGCAGGTTTTCGGACAGACCGCATTTACCAATATTGGAAGCAACGGTTCGCAAAGTACCACGATCGTCACGTCCATTCCCGCGGCCAACCGGTTTTCCGATCCGACGGCGGCATTTTTTTCTCAAGCCACAAATGAACTCTACCTCGCCGACAGCGGGAACAGCCGCGCGATTGTGCTACCGGCTCTTTCCGGCGACGGTCTGGGCAGCGCTACCCGCGTACTCGGGCAGGACCGCCTCAATCAAGGATCGATCGACCTGATTGAGGGCCGCGAGTTCCAGTTCATCCAATACACCGGCACGTCGGCCATTCTGGATGCTGGAATTGCCATCGATAGCAGCGGCAGCGTGCCCCATCTGTACGTCTCGGATCCGAATAACCATCGTGTACTGGGTTTTAAGGATATCCGGAATCTGCAATCGAGCGCCAAGGCCGATATCGTAATCGGGCAACCGGATCTCGGCACGGCGCTTTGCAATTACCCCACCGGCGACGCTGCCGATCCCAGCAATACCAGCCTGTGTTACCCCAAGGGAATTGTCGTCGACCCGCAGGGCAACCTGTATGTGGCGGATTCGTTTAACGGGCGCGTGCTGCGCTTTCCCGCGCCGTTCTCGCAGCCATTCGGACAGGTGACGGCGGATCTGGTGCTGGGGCAATCGAGCTTCACTTCTTCCATCAAAGATCCCAGCAACTCCACCATGGGCAGTCCCTACGGCGTGGCGTTTACGGGGACCAACGGACTGCTGGTATCGGATGTGGTACACAATCGCGTCTTGTATTTTCCCTTTTCCGCGAATGGGACTTTCGCCGCGGGCACGGATAACGGCAAGGCCGCTACCAAAGTTTTTGGACAACCGGATTTTAAAACGGTGGCTGCCGGCAGCAGCGACGCCAATTTCAGCAGTCCACACCACATTGCGTGCGACACCAGCGGGCAGCTTTACGTCGCCGATAGCGGCAACAGCCGGATTCTGATTTTCGGCGACCCGAACAGTTCGCAGACCGCCACCGCCGCCCAGCCCTCCATACTCGCGATCAACGGCCTCAACTCTCCGGAAGGCATTTACGTGAATCCCACTAGCGGCGAGATTTGGGTGGCCAACACCCGAAGCGATACGGCGGTGCGTTATCCCAAGTTCGAAACGCTGCTCTTCAATCAGACCCCGCTTGGCAATCCGATCCAGGCGCCCAGCGTTACGCTGGCCGTGGCGCAGGATCAGTTCGGCGACCTGGTACTGGCGGATGGGGCCAACCGCGTATCGTTCTTCTATCCGGGTCTTTACGGGCTGAACGGAGCTAGTTTCGCGGCCGACAAGCAGTTCGCCCCGGGTATGATCGCCTCGATCTGCAACTCACCCACCTGTAATTCGCTGAACACGACGGGGTCGACCTTCGGCAGCCAGACAGTCGCCAACAGCAGTTCCACGTGGCCGACAACCCTGGGCGGCATTCAATTGCTGTTCAACGGTACGCCCGTGCCGCTCGACTATGTCTCGCCCACGCAGATCAACTTCCAGGTTCCGAATAGCGCGCCCATCACCGGAACGGCCAGCGCACAGGTAGTGCAGGCCGCTACCAGCCAGATTCTGAGCGCCGGGCTGCTGCCGTTGAATGCGGTTTCGCCTGGGTTGTTTATTTGCGGCGCCCCAACCGGCACGCTCCGGCAGGCTTGCGTCATCAATCAGGATGGCACTGTGAATAGCGGAACCAACGCGGCGCCGCGCGGATCCATCATTTCGATCTACGCAACGGGCGAGGGTTTCGTGCCGAACGCACCCCCGGATGGTACGCCGGCGACCGCGGCCACCGCCGCCGCGAATACCGTTCGAGTGTTTATCGGAACCGACTTTGTGGACGAAACGCCCCTTCAGCCGGGCGAATCGAACGGGGGTAATTTCCTTAAGTACTCGGGGCTGGCGCCTGGATTTGTGGGTCTCTGGCAAATCAATGTGCAGATTCCCGATGCTGTGGGGCCGGGCACTCAAACGCAAATCGCCATTCTGGTCAACGGTGAGGCCGATCCGGATGTCTTCTCCAGCTATCACGCGATCATCAACGTGAAGTAACGTAGGACAGGGGCGAAAAACGCCGGCCCTCCGGCCGGTTGGCAAGCTGAAGCATACCCCACCTTTTACCGTGTTCGATCGCGCGCGGTTTCGGCAGCTCGCGAGCGTTTCACCACGTACATGCTGCGGTCGGCATCGTCGAGCGCATCGCGTAAAGCCCGCCCGCGCGCATCGGCGGTTCCCCAACTCACCGAGATCGGCAGCGACCCGAAGCCTCGCACGCGGAATTCGTGCAGGCGCGATTCCAGTTCGGCCATGCGCTTAGCCGCCACCTCAGGAAACTGGTTCAGGAACAAAATCACGAACTCATCCCCGCCCCAGCGGAACGCCTCGTCCTCGTGCCGGATGGACGCTTGCAGCAGGTGACCGATGTTGCGCAGAATCTCATCGCCCACCAAATGGCCATAGCAGTCGTTAATCTCCTTGAAGTTATCCATATCGCACACGGCTACTACGCCCAGGAACTCGGCGCCGCCTTCGATCCGGCGCGCCAGGGCCGCCTGGTTCAGCAGGCCTGTCAGACTGTCGAGGTCGGTGGTGCGCGTGCTCTCGCGCCTCAGGTGGTCCAGATCCGACTGCAATCCGCGGATGCGGTCCATCTGAGTTTCACTCCACATCGCCATGGCGGAAAACGCCAGCAGGCAGTGCAGCGCGAAATCGTAGTAGGTTTCGTGATGCAAGTAGAGCGCCCACGCCGGCGCGTTGCGGGTATTGTAGAGGTACAGAAAAATGATGGCGTGTTCCAGGAACGCGGCCGCCAGCACTAACAGCGAAAACCGGAAAATCCGCCCGCCCATCCCTGCATTCCGGCGGAGCGTCGCGAAGTTATAGACGAATACGAAGCACAGCACCAATGCGTCCGATGCGTGATACGCCTCCAGCCGCGAGAGGAACCCCAACGCATAAACCAGCGCCACGAAAATAGGCAGAATGGCGATGAGCCGCAAGACCGTCCGCCAATCCTTGATCTCAGATCCGAATCCAGCGCGCGCCGCGGCCACCAGAACGATCACGAAGCCGAATTCAAAGACCGCGTAGGGCGCCAGCCACGAGGAGTTGCCGCTTTGCAGAAGTTGGTAGGCGAATAGGGTGGAGATGAAGCGCATCAGCCACGCTATCGACCACAGGCCGAAGTAAACCGCGCGCGACTGGCGCCATAAGAATAGGAAAACCAAGCCGAACAACAGCGCGCCAATTTCTTGAATGAACAGCGCCGTAGTATCCGCGACCGGGCTTGAGAAATCCATTTAGTCTCCGTCGATGGCGTGCCGCCGGATGGCGCGCGCCTTGCCGGTGGATTCGTCCACGTCCACAATCACCGCATGCAGCTCCGGCGAATTCTTCGATGCCTCCATTCTCACCGGCAGACCAGTGAGAAACTTTTGCAGAATGATGGCTGTGTCCACGCCGATGACGGACCCGTAGGGGCCGGTCATCCCGCAATCCGTCTGGTATGCCGTCCCACCCGGCAGAATGCGCGTGTCGGCGGTGGGCACGTGCGTGTGGGTTCCCACCACGGCGGAGACGCGGCCATCCAAATACCAACCCATGGCGACCTTTTCGCTGGTGACCTCGGCGTGAAAGTCGACGAACTTCACCTGGATCGCCGGGTCGAGCTCGGCCAGCAGCCGGTCGGCCGTGCGAAAAGGGCAATCGATGGGCGGCATATAGGTGCGCCCTTGCAGATTCAATACGGCGCATTCTACGTCATTGCGGGCCCGGATTGCAATCACTCCCCGCCCTGGGGCATCGGGATAATTAGCGGGCCGCAGCAGGCGCGGCTGGCGGGAGAAGTAATCGAACAGCTCGCGCTTGTCCCAAACGTGGTTACCGGAGGTGAGCACGTCGAGGCCTAATGCGAAAAGCTCTTCGGCGATGGATGGCGTGATGCCGAACCCGCCGGCAGCGTTTTCAGCGTTCGCGATGGCCAGGTCGATGCGACTCGATTGAACGATATCCTGAAGGTGATCGGCAACTATGCGGCGGCCTGGAGAAGCAAAGATATCCCCGATAAAGAGAATGTTCATCCTGTGTTCTCACGGTAACATGCGGCGGCGGCGCCGATAGGCTCGATCGCGCAAGGCTTCAGGCTGTGAGCGTAGCTCTGTTCGGGCGCGGGTGTAGGCCGGCCCCCCGGTCCGCGGCCGCCCCCCCGGTCGGCCTCTCACGGATCGCATGGGGCTGATTTGGTTGGGCGAGGAGCGGGTCCAGGGGGACCCGCGCGGACCAGTCGCGCAGACCAGGGGGTCCGCCCTACTGCCGGCGCATGTTACACGGAATCAGGATGCCGGTTCCGGTGCAACGAGCTGTCAACCGCGGAGGCCATAGCGGAGATGTCGAGGGAGCCGCCTGAGAAAGCGTTGATCGTGACCGCGGCCTGTGCCGGATCGCGCACGATATCTTCGTGGCAAAGCTCCAGCAATTTCACGCTGGATCGATTGCGGAGCACCGTCCGGGTCTGCGAGATTATGCGGGCGTATTCGCGGCGCAGGCGCGCGTGTCGCTCCGCGGAGTTATCAATCGGTTCCGCCTGCCCCGATTCCATCCGTCGGGCGATCATCTTCGCCTGAGAGGCGAGGATCTCATCGTAATCGCGCTCCATCAGCAGGACGCGGTAATTGTAACCGGCGGGCAGCGAGCAAATCAGCGGCGCGACAACCTTTAGCGCCTTCCCCCGCGCCTCAGCCAGCCAGCTCTGGTCGCGCAGAAGCTTCTTGGACTTTTCAAACTCGAAGTAGCCCTTGGGATTATCTTCGTCGGCCGTTCTCACGCGATCCGTCAGGATGGTCATGCCTCCGGCTTCCAGCATCTGCATCAGCATGGAAGTGCCAGAGCGCGGAAGACCGGAGACCACCAGCACGTCTTCACCGAGCGGCGGCAATGCCGCATCGCGGGCCGGCTGCGCAGGCGGGGCTGCCAAGAGATCCGGTCTGGCCTGAATCGGGGATGGCGCCGAAGGACGCCGCTTTCGCATTTCCCGATACCACGCAAAGTGCTCCTGGGCGGTCTCCCGATCGTTCAGCCGGAACTTCAACAGCCGGGCGAGCCATAGGTGCGCCTGGGGGAAATTCGGATTCTGCGAGAGCGCCGTTTCGAGGGCCGCCCGCGCCCTCTTGAAATCGCGCAGGCCAATCTGCGCGATCGCCGCGTGAAGGTGCGCCATGGGAAAAAAGTAGAGGCGGCCCACACATTCGGCAGCGGCTTTTGCCGCCGCGGCGTAATCGCGCCGCCGCAGCGCGAGGCGGCAAATCCCCAAATGCGCATGGACGTTATCGGGATCGATCTCACGAGCCCGCTCATACGCCCCGCCGGCCTCGTCCAAGCGGCCCAGGCGCCGCATCAGGTCCGCGCTTTGCAGCAGAATCGCGGGCCGCAATACGGCGGCGCGCCCCATGCCCTGCAGCACCTCAAGCGCTTCGAACCATCGCTTCTCAGCCGTGAGGGTTTGCGCCTGCAGCAGATCGGTAAGGGCGGGCTGATAGCGCTTGTCGATTAGGATTTTCGCCAGGTCTTTCCGCTCTTCCGGATTGAGCAGGAACTGGCGCTTCGGGTCCCGTTCGGCGCGCGGGTTCAGTTCCAGCGTCAGTTCCCGCTCGCATTCATCCGCATCGGAAGCCTCCCCCGCCGTCGTTTTCTTCTCTTCGTAGCGACGTGTTACCAAGTCCCGCAGCAATTTCATCCGCTCCCCGGCATGCTCATAAAGGCTCCGCCGCGGGCCATCCATTTCATCCACAATTTCGCGCATCTCCGATACCAGGCCCAGCGCCTGGCACGAAAGAAATCGCTTCAGCGCGTACCGCTGGTCAATAGGATTGCGGCGGCAGAGGTCGCGCGCGATGTCGAGAGCTTCGGCGTGGCGGTTGCCGTCCTGATAAGCTTCCAGCAGGTTGAAGCGGAGCTCGCGGACAGTATTTTCCACGTACTCTTCAATATTCTCGCCGGGCTTCTCGACATACCCGAGGGCGACCAGTTGTTCCATGGCTTCGGCCGCGGCCATGGGATCTATGCGCGTGTGCGGCGGATGGCGTCCATCGTCGCAACCCTCGAGCGGCGGCACGTCTTCCCAACTCGCAATCTTCGCCAGTCCGGGAGGATTCTCAAACGCGCCGGCGACCACCTCGCCATCCATGTCTTCTCCGGCGGGCAGGCCGTACAATGCCAGCAGCGTAGGCGCGAGATCGAGCACATTCACGCCGAACAGAGACGTGTCTTTCTTGATGCCGGGTCCGGCCATGACGAAAATGCCGTAAGGGCTGTGCTCCGCGGCGGGCCCGGCCGGGTAATCGGGAATGCTGCGGGGGCGCAGGTGATCGGGATGAAAGCCGTGATCGGACATCAGAATCACGCGCGTTTCGGGACCAGCCTTGGCGAGCAGCGTGCCGAGCATCTGATCGTGCAGCATGTACGCGGTGGAGACAACATTCGAATAGAGCTCGAAATCGGCTTCGCTGATCCACGGCTGCCGGGGCGGGTGGTATTTCATGAACCCGTGACAGAAGTGATCGATGGCGTCGTAATAGACCGCGAAGAAATCCCACGGCTGGTTCTCGATGAGCCAGGTTGCCGCCGAATGAATGCTGACACACTCGGCAATGGTCTTGCACAGCATGGAAAAGCGGCGGTCCTTTTCCTGATCCACCTTTTCGAAATGCGGCAGGAAGGGCGTCAGCATCGGGCCCATTAGCTCCTGCGGATGCAGACGCAGCTCCGCCAGCGTATCGTGCAGCTCGGGGGGATGGACCGCATTGGGCAGCAGCGGCCACCCTTTGTCCATAGGACGGTGCGCACTATGATAGTGGTCCGAGACCATCACGCCGTTGATGGGTTCGGCAGGATGACTGGGCCACCAGCCGATGACCGTGCTGCGCAGCCCGTTCTGGTTGAAAATATTCCAGACGGTCTTGGCGGTGCGCGAAAGGTTGGTGATGGGGCGAACCCCGCAGCCATCGGGAGTGGGTTCGGAGAAGCCGTGGATGCCGTGTTTGAAAGGCCGCTTGCCGGTGGCGATGGACGTCCAGAGCATGGGCGAGAGCGGCGGGTGCAGGGTAGCGACACGCCCCATGGCGCCGCGCTCGACCAGCGCCTGCAGATTCGGCATCTTGCCGGCGTCCATGAGAGGATGGATGGCTTTCCATTCGGCCGCGTCCCAGCCCATGAGGAGGGTTTTGCCAGGTTGATGTTGCATCAGGTGGGATCGGCGATTGCGCCTGTCCGGGTTACCTCTCCGGGCTTAGAGCTTCAGCCCTGGGTTACTTTGCTGAGTTGGTTGGCGCTTGCGGAGCGCCAGAATGCCGACCGCGCCGAGGGCAAGCAGGCCGAGGGCTGCAGTGCCCGGTTCGGGAGTCTCTGTGGTCTGGCCCGCGTCAATGGGCGCCCCAGCGACATCGTTGTATGCCCAGCCGATCAGTTCGAGCTGGGTCGGATAGCCCCTGCCGTCGATAGTGACCTGAAGATGAAGCCAGCCTAAATCGCCGGCGGCATTCTCGAAACCCACAAACCCATTGGTAGCCCCGGGATAGAAGTCCCCGTTTTCGGGCCCGGCCCCGGCGGCTAGAACTTTATAGTGGAGTGTGGCGTGGTTACTGAGCGTACCAGCCGCCAATATTGCCTGACCGGCCAGGTATCGTTGTGCCAAGATTCTGCCGCTGGACGCGTATCCAACGAGTTCGAGGTGCGCCAGCCCACCGCCGGGGCCAACAAGAGCGGCGCCAGTTTGAGACTGCACGCTGAGGGTCTTATGGTGAAGTGCTATAACTTCCATGGCTCCGCCTACGCTGAAAGCTGCGGAGTCCGGGCCAGGAGTGACCGAGACCGTGAGATCAACGGTGCTGAAGATGATGGCAGCGCTAGCATTGGTAGACATAGCCAGAGCCGCCCCTGCGGCTGCGGCGTATGCGCCCCAATTGCCGAGGTGTTGCTTCCAGGCGCCAATATCATGGGATTCGGATTCGCGTGTATCGGGTTGCATTAGGAGAAGTTCTCCTCAGTGGTTGGATAAGAACTCAGCGCTGGGTTACTTCGCTGACTTGGTTGCGGCGCTTGCGGAGCGCCAGAATCCCGGCTGCGCCGAGGGCAAGCAAGCCGAGGGCGGCAGTGCTGGGTTCGGGAGTTGTCGTCTGGCCGGCGTTGATGGGCGCCCCGGCAACATCGTTGTACGCCCAGGCGATCAGTTCGGCTCCGACCG
>Ga0302326_10034639_pt1 | contig 10001 bp, 8 predicted proteins | sample Palsa_T0_3_FD_202264 | JGI IMG/M metagenome (GOLD analysis project Ga0302326, IMG submission 202264) | Peat permafrost microbial communities from Stordalen Mire near Abisko, Sweden - Palsa_T0_3 | ecosystem: Environmental > Terrestrial > Soil > Palsa > Peat permafrost | place: Sweden: Abisko...
GGCCACGAGAAGCTCGAAATCTTCCCCGCCGTCGAGCGCGTACGACCGCGGATCGTCTCCCGCCGCACGAGCGATTACTTCCGCCGCTGCGTGCATCGGAACGGCGTCGATCTCGGCGCCGCACGCACTGGCACGAGCGAGCCTTCCCACATCCGTCGATACTCCGTCCGATATATCCATCATCGCGTGGACGTGTGCCGAAGCGGCGAGCCAGCGTCCCTCACGCACGCGCGGCTGCGGCGTCGTAAACGCAGCGAGCGCCGCTTCGCGTGACGCGGCCTCGACATCGCGCGGACGGAGCGTCAATTCTAAACCGGCGCGGCTGGCTCCCAAGGGTCCCGTCACCGCGAGCACGTCTTTCGCATGGCCGCCGCTGCGCGTTTTCATCCGCGTCCGCGCAACTTCGCCGACGACCGTGATCGAAAGCGCGGCCGCGGGCGCCCGCACGATATCGCCGCCGGCGATGCGCGTTCCATGAGCGGCGGCGAGCGCTGCCATGCCGCGATACACTTCGAGAATCCACTCCTGCGAGATCGCGGGCCCGATCGAAAGCACGACGGTCGCGAGCACGGGCCGCGCGCCCATCGCCGCGATATCCGAAAGATTTGCGGCCATCGCGCGGTGGCCGATCGCGCGCGCCGCCATCGCGGCGGAAACGAAATGCACGCCGTCGACGAGCGCGTCGCTCGTCATCACGGAAAGATGCGATCGCGACGGCTGCCACGCCGCCGCGTCGTCGCCGATGCCGAGCACGATCGCCCGCGAAGCGGGACTCGAGCGCCGGGGATCCTCGCAGATCCCGCGAAGCGCGGCGACGAGTGCGTCCTCGGTGAGCGCGGCGACCTCTTTCGTGTTAGTGCGCGACGGGAACGCCGGGCGTCGCGATCTCACGCAACGCTCGCAATTCCGCCGCGGGATCGGCTGCGCCAAAAATGCTCGACCCCATCACGACGACGTCGACGCCCGCGGCGACGACCTCGGCGATGTTCTTGCGCCCGATGCCGCCGTCGATCTCGAGTTCGCACGCGGGGTTGCGCGCATCGATCAACGCGCGCGCCTCGCGGACTTTGCGCAGCGAGTTCGGGATATACGATTGGCCGCCGAATCCGGGATTGACGCTCATGATCAAAATCAAATCGAGATCTTCGATCACGTCGTCGAGCATCGCGACGGGCGTCGAAGGGTTGAGCGAAACGCCGGCTCGCGCGCCGAGCGATTTGATATGCGTCACCAGCCGCTGCACGTGCCAGGTCGCTTCGTAGTGAAAGGTGATGATGTCGGCGCCGGCTTTGCGGAAATCCTCAACGTAGCGCTCGGGCTCGACGATCATCAGATGCGCGTCGAACGTTAAGGGCGAGAGTTTGCGGATGTCGCCGATGATCTTGGGCCCCCACGTGATGTTCGGAACGAAGCGCCCGTCCATGATATCCAGATGCAAGTAATCCGCACCGGCGTTCTCGACCATCTCGATCTCGCCCGAGATCTTGCTGAAATCGGCGGAGAGGAGCGAGGGGGCAATCTTCATTTCGTGGCCTCCTTCGTAGCAGCGCTCGCGGGAGCGGCCGTCGCGCCGCTTGCCGCTGCGGCCGTGCTAGGTTCAGTCGAGATGACGGGCGCGATGCCCTGCGGGTGCGACCCAGCGGGCGGGGGCCCGAGCTCTTGCTTCTCCTCGACTTTCGGTTCGACCCCGAGGCGGGTCGAATCGATCAGTTCGTTGTTGACGAAGACGTCCAGCTCCGCGGTCCCGACCACGGTTAAGTTGAAATCGAGCTTCTGCTTCGGCTGCGCGAACGCGTCGTAAACGTTCCAACCGCCCGTTTCGTCGTGCACCTCGACGCGCACGACCGGCGTGTGGTCGGCGTCGCCCGCATCCTCGGGCACCGTCGCCGTCGCGTGCACCTGCCGGATGATATACCCGGATTCGAGCGGCCCCGCGCTGACCTGCAGCGAGACCGATTGCAAGGGATCGATCAGCGCGTTGAAATTCGGGGCCTGACGGACGACCACGCCGCGCAGCGGCCCGTATCGGCCGAACGGGGTCCAAACGATTTGGCCGAGATGGATGTGCGCGTCCGTCGCGGCCTGGCGCGCCTCATCGATCGACATGTTCACGAAATCCGGCACGCGCACCGCGGGCGGCCCACCCTTGGAGATTTCGACGTTGATCACCGTCCCCACGCGCACCGAGGAGAGCGGCGGCGGATCCTGGGTGACGACGAAGTTGGCCGGCACCTCATCGTTGGGGACCGGCTTCACCTTGCCGAGCGTTAACTTCGCGTGCGAAAGATCGAGGCCGACCTCGCGCAGCGATTCGTAGCGCAAATCGGGCATGGGGAAGATTTGCACGCCCGACGAGACGACGACGGAAATCTGCCGTCCCTCGCGGACCTCCGTCCCCGGCGCCGGGTCCTGACGGATCACCACGTCCTTCGGGAATCGATCGCTCGGCGTCCGCTGCAAGACGTTCACGCGCAGCCGCATCCGTGCTGCCGTATTGATCGCATCGCTGAGCGTCTCGCCCACAAACGAAGGCGCGTCGACCGCCTGGGCGGTCGGCGCGAAGAAGTCTTGGATCGCGCGCCCGAACCACACGGACACGCCGACGAAGAGCGCGAGCGCGATCGCGAAGTACCAGTCCTGCGCGAACCAGGGGCGCGCGCGTGGCCGTGCCGCCGGCGCTGGTGCTTCGCCGGTCAACGGAGTTCGCGCGCTTCGTTCACGCGAGAGCTTCGAGCTGCGCGAAGTCGAGTTCGGCGTTTGAAAATACCCGGACGACGTCTTCGTGTTCCTCCAGCGCATCGAGGAACGCGACGACCGAGCGCAGTTCTTCACCGGAGGGCGCAATCGTTTGTTTGGGTTCGAACCCAAGGACCATGGAGGTGACGCGGAGCGGCACGGCCACGAGTTTGTCCCGCACGGCGGCGAGTTCCGCCGGCTCCGTCGAAACGACCGAGCGGCCCTCGACGCTGGCGTCATCGAAGCGGACGTCCACGACGCCGTCGACGAGCACCCGCTCGAGCAGCGCATCCTCACCCAGCCTGCCGTTCTCGACCTCAATGATGCCGCGCGGCTCGAACATCCAGGCGACCGAACCCGTCTCGCCGAGCGCACCGCCGTTGCGGCTGAACAGAAAGCGCAGCTCCGACGCCGTCCGGTTGCGATTATCGGTAGCGGCATCGACGATCACGCCGACGCCCGCCGGCCCGTGCCCCTCGTAGCGGATTTCCTCGATCTCCTTCGCTCCGTCGGCACCCGTCGCGCGGGCGATCGCGCGTTTGATGTTGTCTTGCGGCACGTTGTTCTCGCGCGCTTTTTCCACGGCCATCTTGAGGCGGTAGTTCGCTTCGGGATCGGGCGACCCGCCCTTGGCCGCGAGGATGATCTCCTTCGAGAGCTTGGTGAAGAGGGCGCCGCGTTGCGCGTCGACCTTGCCCTTCTTGAGCTTGATGTTATGCCATTTAGAATGTCCAGACACGAATCAAATCCACGCGTTTCCCATGATCGCATGCCACATCCGCGCATCCCACACTTGCCACTGCACGTGCAGCCCGGCGAGCACCGGATAGAAGAACGCGAACAAGGCGACGACGAAAACGAGATACGAACCGACGGCGATGCGCGGCCACGAATATCTTCCCACGTACGCGGCACCATAGGCCCACACGCGCTGCAAGAGGACCGCGTCCGCGAGACAGATCACCGCGAGGTTCGGGAAGAAGTGATATTCGAACGCGACGCGCGGCGAAGTCGCCCACGGCAGCCACTGCAGCAGGTACGCGACGACGAGGAGCACGTAACCTTTGTTGCGCTCGCGCCAACCGAGCCACGCGAGCATCGGTACGGAAATGAGCCCGAGCCACCACACCGCGGGATTCGGCAATGCGATGATCTCGGCGACGCAACACGCCGCCGGATCTTGCGTGGCCGCACCGACCCGCCAATCGTGGTAGTAGTATGAGATCGGACGTCCGATGAAGGGCCACTGCCACCACTTCGAACCGTACGGATGGGTGGCTTTGAGATCGTAGTGGTAGCCGAACATCTGCTGCTGCAGCCCGAGCAGGTCGCTCAGATTGTGCCCGAGCGAGAAATACGGAATGTAGCACAGCGTGTAGATCGTGGAACCTATGAAGAGCATGGCGGCGACGAGAATATCAAACGAAATCCCGAACGGGTTGCCCCACGTCGCCGGAACGGAACGCGCCGTCGTTTGCCCGCCGGCCCGCCGCAGCGGGCCCCAAATGCCTTGCAGCACGACCGCGAGCGCGACGAACCAGATCACGAAGAAATCGAACAGGCCGTTCCACTTGCTCGCGCCGAGCGCGCCCGCGCTCGCGGCGAGCACAAATAGCCAGATCATTCCGTCGCGCCGGCCGTCGATCGTGGCAGCGCCGGACGTCACCGTACCTTCGGGCGCGAACGTCGCGTCGCCACCACCGTTGGTGCCGTAGCGCACGGCGCCGTTGCGGCCATATTCGATGCGAACGCCGTCCTCTTCGTGGACGAGTACGTTCTTCTCGACCGTCGTCGCGTCGCCCGCGATCATCGATCCGCCGCCGAAGGGCACGACGCCCCCGTCGAGGGTGCGCAGGGTCTTGCCTTCGATCCGCGATCCTTCGGGATACGATGTGACGAGCTGCGCCTTCGTGAAACGCGGCACGAGGAGGCGTGCCACGAGATACGCGCCGGTTGCCGCATATGCGAAGGCGATCGCGTGGGCCGTGAAATCCTGCCCTTGCGCGACGAGCGCGCTGAAGATCCCCGCCACGACGAGCCCCACACCGAAGACGGCCACCTGCGGCCGGAGCGACGCTCCGCCGAGAATCGGCGCGACGCGCACCTGGCTCGCAAGCCAAAAGCGATAGAACGCGTAGAGCGTGAGCAGTGCGAAAAACGCGACCGTGATTTCCGGCGTCGCGATGCGCGATTGAACGTAGTGAAAACCGTCGAAGAGCAAGAGGCCCGCGGCGACCGTCGCAAAGAACGTCGTCCCGAGCAGCCGCTTCGCGAAGCAGTACAGCACGAGCACCATCAGCGCGCCCACGACGAGATTGAGGAAACGCCAGCCCTCCGACGTGTCGCCTCCGTTATGCAGGCCGCCGAACAGCATCATCGAGAGCGTGATCCAGAGCTTGGTCAGCGGCGGATGGGTGAACTCGAAGATCTCTTTATGGCCGAGATATTCCTCACCGGCGCGGGCGTAGTAGATCTCGTCGAAGATCTTCTCCGTCGGCCACTTGTAATCGATGAAGGTCAACACGAACGACATCACCGTCATCGAGGCCGCGATCCACCAATCGCGGGCCGTCATCCAAGCGGTTCCCTCGGTCGGCGAGAACCAGTGTCGGACCTTCGCGCCGACGCCGCTGAGCGCGGCTCCCAAATCGAACTCTTGGAGCACGTCGTCGCCCGTGCCGAGATAGACGTATCCGAGATAGAAGAACGCGACGATGTTCAAGAAAGCCGAAGTGTGGCTCAGCCACGGGATCAGGTCGGACGAATCGACGCCCGCGATCTTGTTGTCCATCACGTAAAGATAATCGAGCGAGTAGATCAGATTGCCGAGCAGCGTGAGCGAAATGATGACCGCCGCGTAGAGGTAGCGCTTCCGATAGAAAATGAGCGGCGTCGCGAGCAAGAGCGCGTTGAAGATGTAGCGCTCGTGCATGCGCGTCGAGAGCACGAAGTAGCCGAGCGAAAGAATCGCGGCACCCTCAAGCAGCGCGGTCGTGTCGCGCCGCTGCACGTAGCGCGAGACGACCAGGATCGTCGCCGCAACGAAGAGCGCGATGCCCCACGCGTACATGGGAAAACCGAAACCGGGCGACGGAATGATCTGCGTATCCGGCTGCCAGAATCGGTTCCACGGGCCGACCACGTAGAGGTTGAACGCATTGACCGAATTGTATGCATACACGCCGGACGCGTAGGCGTAGCGGCCGACGAGCCACGTCGCGAGCGTCACGGGGTTCGCGCTCGGCACGAAAGCGAACGCGGCCAGATACGCGAGCACCAACCCGCCCGCGACACCGATCCAGGTGGCGATCGCCCGGCGGACGCGCACGAGCGAGTCGTCGCTTGCGAAGATAAACGCGAAATAGAGCGGCGCGATCACGATGGCCGGCGGCTTGATCAACACGGAGTACGCGAGCAGCAGCCAGGCGCCCGCGATGCAGAGCGTCGCCGCCCGGCCCGTCTTGCGGTCCGCATCGATCATCAGCAGCAGCGATCCGAGCGTCAGCCCGGCGGCCACGGAATCGACCTGCCCCCAATACGCCGAGATGAAGATCGTGGCCGGATTGAACGCGAAGAACGCCGCCGCCGCAAAGGCCCATGCGACCGAAGAGAAGCGTCGCACGATCGCATAGATCAGCCACGAATCGACGATGTCCATGATGATGCCGGGCATCTTCACGAAGATCTTGAGCATGCCGTACGAAGGATCGGAGTGGATCAGCAGTTTGTACGCGTGGCCCACGAACCACAGCACGAAGAAATACCCCGGTGGATAGTCCGCGAAGCCGGCGTTCGCGAAGAACTGGCGCAGTGGGTGTTCCGCAAGCGTCAGCGACCAGCTTTCGAAAGTCGAGACGTCGTTGCGGAAGCCGTCCGCGTTGATCAGCAACAGCCGCACGAGGAAGGCGAGGATCAACATCCCAAAGAGCGCGAACTGCGTCGCTGAGATGCCGCGCCAACTCGCTTGCTCGAGCGATACGGGTTTTGAACGGACAGCGCTACGCAACTCGGCGTGCTCCTTGTGCGAGAAAATCGCGAATCGTGCGATTGCGATCGATGGAAGCTTGGCAAGCAATCTGGTCGGCGTCGTCGAGGGCGCGATCGTGGGCGTCGTCGGCGGCGGCGCGTGCGCCCAGACGTTCGAGCGCGGCGATGACTTCTCCGACACCGTCCGCATCGAGGCGAGCGTTGCGGGCGTAGGCGCGCGCGACCACGTCGCGCTCGGGCGACGGCGGCGTGTCGAGCGCCCACACGACGGGAAAGCTCCACTTGCGGCGCCCGATATCGGCGCCGCTCGGCTTGCCGGTCACCGCACTCGAACCCCACGTGCCGAGCACGTCGTCACGGATTTGAAACGCGAGCCCGTAGGCGCGGCCGAGCCGCGCGTATTCCTTCGCGCGCGCCGTCGCGGCGCCGGCGGCGAGCGCTCCGAGTTCGCACGAGGCGGCAAAGAGGGCACCCGTTTTGCCCGCGATCATCTCGAGATACTCCGGCATCGTCACGACCGAGCGCGTCTCGAAGCCGATGTCGAGCGCCTGGCCCTCGCACATCCGCAAATTGGCTTCGTGCAAGACGCCCAACATCGCGACCACGCTGCCGGGCGGCACCACGGCCTCTTCGTGCAGCAGCGTGAGATAGCTGATGGCGCAGAGCGCATCGCCGGCGTTGATGCCTTGCGCCACGCCGTAGCGCGCCCAAATCGTCGTGCGTCCGTGGCGCAGTTCGTCGCCGTCCTCGATATCGTCGTGAACGAGCGAGTAGTTGTGCAGAATCTCGATCGCGACCGCCGCATCGAGGGCACACTCAATACGGCCGCTCTCTTCGAGAGCGGTCCGCAGGAGCAGTTGCGGGCGCAACCGCTTCCCCGCGCGCATCGTCCCGGGCGCGTCGTAACCGAAATGGTACGGAATCATCTCGTAAATCGGAGAGGAGCCGCGGTACCGTTCGATCGTCCGCGCAAGATGCGCTTCGATTACACTAACTAGCTCGACGGCTCAGTGCCTCCATGCGCGCCTCGACTTGATCGACGAGCCAGCCCGGCGTCGAAGCACCCGACATCAGGCCCGCAACGCCGACGCCCTCGAACCACGCCGAATCGAGTTCGTCGGGCCCCTCGATGTGATACGAGCGCGCACCGCGCGTGGCGGCGAGGTCGGCGAGATGCTTGGTGTTGGCTGAGGTTTTGCCGCCGACGACGACCATCACTTCGACGGCGGTCGCCAGTTCTTCGGCTTCGGACTGGCGGTTGTGCGTGTCCGTGCAGATCGTGTTGACGGCACGCACTTCATAGTATTTGGAGCTGAGCTTTTGCACGATCTCCGTGAAACCGGCGCCGGACCAGGTGGACTGCACCACAACCCCGACCTTGCTCGCGCGCGGCAGCTTTGCAACATCGGCCGGTTCTTGCACGATCCAGGCGCCCGGCACGTGCGAAAGGGTGCCTTTGACCTCGGGGTGGTTCGGATCACCCACGACCACGATCTTGTAGCCGTCCGCCCGCAGCTTCTCCGCCTGCACGTGGATCTTCGTGACCATCGGACAGGTGGCATCGACGATCGTCAAGCCCTTGGCGTTGGCCTTTTCGAAGACTTCGACCGGCAACCCATGGGCGCGTACGAACAGGGTTCCGGAGTCGACGTCGTCGACCGAGAGCGCGTTGCGCAGCCCCTTATCTTCGAAGGATTGCACCATCTGCGGATTGTGCACGATGTGGCCGAGGGTCGTGACGTTGCCGCTGCCGCGCGAGGCTACGGTTTCCTCCGCCTTTTTGAGCGTGATGGCGACGCCGAAGCAGAAACCTTGCGTTTTGGCCTTCCTAATGATCAAACGACGTTCTCCCGCAGCGCATAAATTCGTTCCATGAGGTCGTCGGTCCACTTCGCCAAATCATCGCGCTTGGCTTTCCTTTCGAGGACAAATCGCAGCGGCGAGCCATAAGTGACCGTGATCTTGCCGAAACGAGTGGCATCCTTCGAGCCCGAAACGTACGCGGGCACGACGGTTGCACCGGTGAGCGAAGCCAGCAAAGCTGCCCCCATCTGGGCCTTGACCTTACCGTCCGTGTTTCGGGTGCCCTCGGGAAAAATCCCGAGGACTTTTCCCTGGCCGAGGATCGCGGCCGCCGCCTTGATCGCCGCGACGTCACCCCGCGAGCGGTCGACCGGGAAGGCGCCGAGGCTTCGGATGAGCGTCGCGAGCACCGGAATCGAAAAGAGCTCCGCTTTCGCCATATACGCGACCGGCCGACGCAGCAGGCAGCCGAGCGCGGGAGGGTCCACGTAGGACACGTGATTGCAGGCGATGATCACGGGGCCCGAGGCCGGCACGTTTTCGATGCCGCGGGCGGAAATGCGGTTGCCGAGCCACAGCAGGGTCCGGATCGCCCAGCGCGCTACAAAATAAAAGAAGGTCGGGCGGTCGCTCACGTGCGCGCGACGATTCCGGCGATCCGCTCGACTACATCGGAAACGCTCATGCCGCTCGAATCGATCTCATAGGCCCCGGGCGCAGCGCGTAGCGGAGAGGCCGCGCGGTCGCGGTCGAGCTTATCGCGCTCTTCGATTTCACGCTGCAGCGTCGGCGCATCGACCACATTGCCCCGCTCGGCGAGTTCCGCTCGGCGCCGTTCCGTGCGCTCTTGGACCGAAGCGGTTAAGAAAATCTTGACTGGTGCGCCCGGCAAGACAACCGTGCCGATATCGCGGCCTGCCATCACCACCGGCCGCGACCCGGCAATCTCGCGCTGGCTCTCGACCATTAGCATGCGGACGCCCGGATGCGCCGCCACGACGGAAACGACCTGGCTTACGTCGTTTCCGTACAGCTCGTCGCCGAGCGGCGTATCGCCGGCGAAGATGCGATACCCGTCGTCCGCCGCCGGGTCGAAGGCCACGCGGATCGGGCGCCGGCGCGCGAGTTCGAGCATCGTCGCTTCGTCGGAAGCGTCCTCGCGCGCCTCGAGCGCCAAAAGGGCGAGCGCCCGGTACATCGCGCCCGTGTCGAGGTAGAGAAATCCGAGCCGCCGGGCGAGCGCTCGCGCCACGGTCGTCTTCCCGCTCCCGGCGGGCCCATCGATGGCAACCTGCACGCAGCTTTGTTTGGGGCGGTGCTTCTTTGAAGCCTGTCATCGTTGTGCGCGCCCTCACGCAGCATCGTGCCGCGTGAGCGGGGTTCTCTCCCGCGATAGCACGCTCGTGGGCCGCAACTCGGCCCGTCGTCGAATCTCTAGCGCCGCTGCGACATCGGCGTGAACGGACCAACCGCAC
>Ga0302326_10034641_pt1 | contig 10001 bp, 14 predicted proteins | sample Palsa_T0_3_FD_202264 | JGI IMG/M metagenome (GOLD analysis project Ga0302326, IMG submission 202264) | Peat permafrost microbial communities from Stordalen Mire near Abisko, Sweden - Palsa_T0_3 | ecosystem: Environmental > Terrestrial > Soil > Palsa > Peat permafrost | place: Sweden: Abisko...
CCAGGAGTTCACAGCGTCGAAGTCATTGGATCGGCCGTCCGGGTTCGCTTCGCTCCCGACATCGTTGGCGACCAGCAATTTTACCAGGCGATCAGGACTGCCGGCTTCCAGGCAAGCGGGTTTCAAACGGCAGCATAAAGAACATGCGACGACAATCGCCCCAGCATTGATCATTGGAAAGCGCAGGGGCCGGCAGTTTAATTTTATGAAAAAGATCATTGTGGAAATTGAAGACGACTCCAAAGCGGAGCTGGTGGAAAGCATCTCGGTCAATCATCTGAGCGACTTGGGAGAGAGCGTGAAAGATGTGGTCGAGGATTTTGTCATGATGAACGAAGGCGTGGTCTTGCCGCCGGTTTCCATTCAAGTGAAAGAACAGAAGACGGACAGTCAGGCTTGAGCCGATTGGCGCAAAAAATGAGAACCCTCCTCCTGATACTGTTTTCAATTACGCTGAGTCTCTTTGCGGTGAAAGCCGGAGAGCCTTCCGGCGCGGAACGCGGGGTGGCCTCATGGTATGGCTCGGAATGCTCCACGACAGCGAGTGGAGAACGATATAATCCATCCTTGATGACCGCGGCGCATCGTTCGTTACCCTTCGGGAGCCTGGTGCGCGTGAAAAATCTGTTGACGGGATCCAGCACGACCGTCCGAATCAACGATCGCGGCCCCTACTGCAGAGGCCGCGTGATTGATGTGAGCAAGGCTGCCGCACAGCAGTTGAAAATGATCCAATCGGGAACGGCGAAAGTGGAGTATTACGTGATCAAATAATCACGAGCTGGAACCCCGGCCCGACGTCGCACAGGCGTGAACCATCGAACATGTCAAAATCCAGCACCGAAAGAATCGTCATTCATGAGCCTGATGAACATCGGCTCAAGAAAGCGTTGGACGGCAGGAGCGTTTCACCGGGGCTGGCCGAATTCCTCAAGAACCTGCTCAAGAGAAAGAAGTGGGCACAAAAAATCAATATCCCATCGGGTCACGACGACGTGGCGGCAGTGCTCGTCTTCAGCACGAGTCTCAAAGAAGGCGGATTGGAGATCATCAGTGAACTTCACGTCTTTTTCAGTGGCAAAATCAGGGTGGAGAAATGGCAGGTGGTGGGAGAGTTGGAGCGAACATCCCTCCTGCCCAAGGAGGTTTTCCGCGCCATCGACATCAGCAAAGTGGGTGTCGACGGGGCCCGGGTGAGTGTCGAATTCAGCGTGCCCATGAACGGTGGAGACAGCAGCACCCTGACCAAGACTTTTGATTTTTCCATTGAAGACGCGGAAGTGCGAATGGTGTCGCACCCTCTTCTGGATCTCCCCTTAGTCGGCGCCGCGGATGAACCCGACGTCATCGCCGACCCTCCAGCGGAGGAACTCAATGGGAAGATCGCAATTACACGCCGCGCGAAAGGTCTTTGACGATCTGGACGTAATCCCGGAGGGGTTTCGAATGATTGTCGGCACGCCAGGCGATGGTCGACTCGCGGCGCAGCGGTGGCGACAGCGGGCGGAAGACCACGCCTTCGTGGGGCAGGCCGGTGATTTGCTCGGGCATGAGCGCCATGCCCAATCCGTCGGCCACAAAGCGGAGGGCGGTCGGTTCGGTGTCGGCCTCCTGCAAAATGTTCGCGCGAAATCCGGCATTCTGGCAGGTTTCCACCAGCCATTCCCGCTCGCCGGGATGGGTATCCGCGGACATGCCGATGAAAAAATGCGAGGCGAGATCGGCGAGTTTGAGGACCGGTTTCCTGGCCAGTGGATGGTTCCCCGGCACGGCCACGAGGATTTTGTCGCGCGCCACGCATTCGGAGAGCAGATCGCGGCCGGAAAGCGCGGGCTGCAGCCCGACGAAACCGAGATCTATTTTGCGGCTGTCGATGGCGTGGAACTGTTCGGCGCTGGACATGTCGAAAAGGTTCAGGGCCACGCTCGGGCAGAGCTTGCGAAAGGCGCCAAAGGTCGTGGGCAGCAGCCCGTAATGGATATTGGCGACGTAGCCGATATTGAGCTGGGAATTCTCGCCGCGCTGCATGCGCTGCACGCTGGCGATACTATCCGCGCACATCGTCAGCAATTTTTTGGCATCAAAAAGAAAGGCGCGTCCTTCACCGGTCAGGGTGACGCGGTTGTTCGCCCGACTCAGCAAGCGCACGCCGATTTCGTCCTCGAGATTGCGCACCTGCCGGGTGAGCGAAGGCTGGGCGAGGCGCAGCTTGAGGGCGGCTTTGGTAAAGCTCAATTCATCAGCGACCGCGATGAAGTACCGCAGATGACGAAGTTCCATGGGCCGGAACAATAAGCACATGTATAGCCAATAGCTATCGCCAATTTTGCGGGACCCTAGGGTGTTTCAGGGGAGGAATGCGCCACTGGGGCGTCTCCGCATAGCTTTTAGGCATGGCGCGGTAACGGCGGAGGTATTGGCCGGATCAGGGCAGTGCGACGATGTTTCTCCAGATCGAAGGCTCATGCGGGGGAGGCCCCGCGGGCCCTTTTGATTCAGAGAGACAGAGCACGACATGCACCATCCCATCAAGGTTATCCAGCGCCCACGGAGAAATATCCAGTGGCACGGCCCGCTCCCCGCGGCCTGTGAGCACGAGTACGAAAAGATCCCGGAGGTCGCGGGAGCGGCTCCCCGGCGCTGCGTGAAGTGCGGTCGCCTGGAGGTAAACTTATGAGCGACAAGAACCGCACCACGCTCCTGGAGAAGATCTCCAGCGGGATCGAGGGTTTCGACGACCTCACCGCCGGCGGACTGCCGCGGGGTGGGACGACGCTGCTCATGGGCGGCCCCGGCAGTGGCAAGACCGTCCTGGCCCTGCAGATTCTGGTCAATGGCGCCATCGCGCACGGCACGCCGGGCATTTTTGTCACCTTCGAGGAAAACGCGCGCCGGGTGTCAGCCAATGGCGAAGCGTTTGGCTGGGACATGCCGGAGCTGGCCAGGGAGAAGGTCCATTTCGTCGATGCCTGCCTGCGGGCCGATGTGGTGAAGTCCGGGGAGTTCGATCTCACCGGACTGCTCGCCGGGATCGAGGTGAAAGCGCGCGAGATGGGCGCCCAGCTCATCGTCTTGGACGCGATCGACGTGCTGCTGAGTCTGCTCGATGATCCCGCGGCGGAGTGCCGTGAGCTGCACCGGCTCCACGAATGGCTCGTGCGCCAGGAGTTGACGGGCCTCCTCACGACGAAAATCGAGGACGACCAGCCGGCCACGGCGCAGCGCTATGGCTTCATGCCGTTCCTGGCCGATTGCACGGTGCTCCTGAGTCAGCGCCTCGCCGAACGCGTGGTCGTGCGGACCATCCGCGTGCTCAAGTACCGCGGTTCGCCGCACGTGCTCAATGAGGTGCCGTTTGTCATTGGACCGGCGGGCGTGGAAGTCGGCTCCTCCAATGGCGTGCACCCCGAGCCACAGCCTTTCACGGAACGCGTTTCGAGCGGCGTCGAACGCCTCGACACGATGCTCGGCGGCGGCCTTTACCGGGGCACCAACGCCTTGCTCACCGGCAGCTCGGGAGCCGGCAAATCGATGCTCGCGGGCACCTTCATCGAAGCGGCCTGCCGCCGGCAGGAGCGCTCGCTGTTCATTTCCTTCGACGAAAACTCGCGCGACATCGCGCGCGATCTTGCGACCATGAGCATCGATCTGGCGCCGCATCTGGCCAGCGGGCTGCTGCGCATGGAATCGATTCGCTCGGAGGCGGCCTCCTCGGAGGAGCATTTCATGCGCATCAAGCGCCTCATCGCCGAGCAAAAGCCGCGCTGCGTGGCCATCGACCCGCTCTCGGCGCTGGCCCGTGTCGGTGGCGGGCTGGCGGCGCGCGCCGTCGCCGAGCGGCTGATTTACGTCTGCCGGAACGCGGGCATTACCGTGCTCTTCACCAGCTTGCTCGAGGGCCTCGACCCGCAACTGGAAACGACGGCGTTGCACGTCTCGACGCTCGCGGACTCCTGGATCCAGATTTCCTACGCGCTGCTCGCCGGGGAACGCAATCGCGCGCTCTCGATCATCAAATCGCGTGGTTCCAAACACTCCCATCAACTGCGCGCACTGATCTTCAGCGATCAAGGCGTGACTCTCGCCGAACCCGGCACGTCCGATGGAGAGGCGCCCGCGGGCACCTGGCGCCCGGGGAAGGAAAACGCTCGGCAAACGGAAGCGCCGGCGGCCGCGGTTTCCGCGCGTGCCCGGCCAGGAAAGGGCAAAAGCGCGTGAATGAGACTCCTTCCGACGGCGATGCTCCGAAGGGCGCGTACCTCTTCCGGATCTACCACGCGGCCGGCGCCCCCAACTCCGTGCAGGCGCTGGCGAACCTCTACGCGATCTGCCGCAAGCATTTTCCCGAGAGCTATCGCATCGAGGTCATCGATGTCTTGCAAGAGCCGCTCCGCGCGCTGGCCGAGGCCATCTTCGTCACGCCCACGGTCGTGAAACTTTCCCCCGCTCCCGAGCAGCAAATCATCGGCAACTTGAGCGAAGAGCAGGAAGTGCTTCGGGCGCTCGGCCTGCCGCAAAAGGAGAACACCTCACCACCATGAACCAACTCCAGTCTCTACCTCCCGAGTATCATGCGCAACGCGCCATCACGCTGGCGCTGCGGCTCGCCCATACCGAAAATGCGCTCCACGCGCTGACCTCGGGGCAGGTCGACGCGATCATCGATGCCGACGGCAAGGCCTATCTGCTCCGTCCCGCCCAGGAACACTTTCAGAAAAAGCAAAGACGGCTGCAGACGTTGCTGGAAAGCGCGGCGGACATCGTCACGGTCATCGACCGCGGGTCCCGGATCATTTCTCAAAACAGGGCCGCCTACCGATTACTCGGCTTCGAACCCGGGTCGATGTTGGAGAAGTCGTTCTTCGACTTCGTTCATCCCGAGGACCAGCCGCAAGTCTATTCCGCCTTCTTTAACGTGATCGAGGAACTTCGGCCGGATGCCTTTGTGGCGTTCCGACACCGGCGTCTCGACGGCACCTACCGCACGCTGGAGGCGATGGTGAGCAAGTTGCGCGAAGTTTCCGTCCACCAGGTGGTCCTGATTTCCCGCGACGCGAAGCGAAGAAGGTCGCACTGGCTGGCGCCTGCGACCGAGGAACCGGATTCATCCACCGACTTAGTCAAACCACCACCACATATCATCACATCACCATGATCTCCACGCTTCTCTCCATCCTCATTGCCGGACTCGTCCTCTACGTCATTTATTACGTGGCGCGCATGTTCATCAAAGGGCAGCCGCTCAATCTCGTCGGCCTGATCCTCGGCCTGGTCTTCGTGCTCTACGCACTCCGCGCCGCCGGCATCGTCGCCATCTAACCGAGCCGCCTGCACCCGGTGAAGATATTCAGTCTCACACATTTGATGGAGCTGGCCAGACAACTGCCCGATCCCGCCGGAGCCGCACAAGCGGAAGCCGGCTACAACAACGTGGTTCGCCTGCCGATCCTCGATTGGGATGCGGTCCGCGACGTCGATCACCCGGAGCGCGAATTCGACGCTCACGAAGACGGCTTCGTGGAATTCGAGCTTCTCCAGTGGACAAATACCAAGGGATGCGCGGTCCCGCGTTGGGTGCTCCGTGGCCTGGTCGCGATCTAGCTAAAACTTACTTTCTCGAGCAAAACCAAAAACTGAGGCGCGCCCGCGCCGACTTATCCTATGAACACGATGACACTTCCTGAAACCGCTGAAACATGCACTGCCCCAGGCGAAGAGCCGCTCTCGACCGACGAACGTCTCATGGAAATGATTCAGGCCCGCATCCGCGAGGGGCTTTGCCAGTTGCACGAACGTCACGGCCAGTTCCTGACCCAGGTCGGCAGGGGAATCCTCCACAATGATGCGGACGTCGAAGACCTTCTCCAGGACGTCTTCGTGGAGATATGGAAACGGGCGGCCAGCTACGATCGATCCAAAGGGCGGCCGCTGGGATGGATGGTGACCTTGACGCGCCGCCGCGCCATTGACCGGTTGCGCCGGCGCGAAGCCTATGACCGGGCCGGGGAACGTTTCGCCGAGGAAAAAAGGGGGCACAGCGATAGCTGGACGCATGTCCACGAAGACCTCGCGCACGGCGAGAGGAAGGAACACGTGGGTCGCGCCCTGGCCGGTCTGCCCGAAGCTCAAAGAGACGCCATTCAACTCGCGTATCACGGGCAAATGACGCAACGGGAGATTGCGGCGCACACGGGATTGCCACTGGGCACGATCAAGACGCGCCTGGAACTTGGACTCCGGAAAATGGCCGGCTTCTTGCGTGGATTCGAGGATCTACTCGAGGCGGGAACCTGCTCCGCGGAGCGCGAGATATAACTGCGAAACTTACAGCCGGGCGGAGAGCCCGCCCGATACTCTTGTGATGAAACTTATTAAACGCAGAATTAGCGGCGCATTCCTTTTGGGACTGTTGCTGATCACCGTCAACCTCGCCGTGGCCCAGACTGTCGTGACCGAAGCGGCCACGACCACGTCCGCTGGAACGATCAGCGAATTTGGCCCGGAAGCGATTGTTGTCCAGTCGACGACGTCGCCGGAACCCATCCGCTACAGCTACAGCAAGACGACCACTTACGTCGATGAAACCGGCGCACCGGTTTCCATCGAAACCGTGAAATCAGGCTTACCCGTAACCGTCTACTACACCCGAGTCGGCGACCGGATGATCGCATCCAAGGTCATCGTGCGAAAAGTGGTCGTTGTTCCGGCCGCTCCTGTGATTGAGGAAAAGAAGACCACCACGACAACGACCGAGACAGGCAAGTAAATGCCGGCCCGGTCAAATAACACCACCATTCAAAATTCGAATATGAAACAACTATTAATTCCCTGCATCGCCCTGGCAGCCTCCATTTGGTTTACCGCCTGCGCGGATGAACCGAGGCACAATCACGACCATGGCTCGAGCGTCAGCTCGACCACGACCGAACAAACCACCGTCCATCAACCTGTCAGCGGGACCACGGATACGCAGGTCATCCGGACGAATTGATTTCGAGACTGCGGAGAAAACGCGGTTTAGGCAAGGCCCGGAAAAGGACACTCCTGGCCGGCGGGAACGATCCTTCGCCAAACGCGCTCCAAGCGGATTCTCTGTCCCACCAAGTGCCTGTTGGAGCAAACGACTGAAATCCATGATCGATTTCAAAGAGCAATTGACCAATTCCGCCAGCCGGTTGGGAAAAAAAGCCGGTAGTGTTGCCGAAGAATTGCAGAGCCGCGCCCAAAGCGCCTGGAACTGCGTCGGGGAGCGAACGACACGCGCCGTGCGCGAACCTGCGGCCTGCGTTCGCGAGAATCCAGTCTCCACGGCACTCGTGGTGTTTGGCTTGGGATTGGTTTTGGGGCTGTTGCTGGGCCGTCGCCCGCCGGCTCCATTCCAGGAGCGCGCGGTCGCCGAACCGTTGCACCGATCAAGAGGCCTGCTGCCCGGTTTTCTCCTGGGGATCTTCTCTATGTTCAGGCGCACGATTTTCCTGGCATTCGGGCTCGCGTACCGGCTGGTCTGCCAAGGCCGGGGCCTGCATCAACCGTGTTCGATGTCCCGGGGTGATCGCTTCTGACGGCTGCCCTGGCGATAGCTTACAGCTATCGCCAGGGCTGGAAGCAATGAGGGGCATACACTGGGCGGGGTAGTGGTGATTGGATCGCGCATAGCCTTCGCACATAGCGCAATCGCCGCGGAGGTATTGGCCGGATCCACGGAGCGCGGCGATACTCCTATTCTCCCGGCATCAACCCGGCCAACCAGGATAGCCAATTATGACCAAATCCATTATTAACTTCGAAGAAGAGCCGAGGATGTATAAGACCGCAAATGATATCGACCCCACGCGCCGGTCAGAGTTAACCCTGCTTATGAACCAGCGGCTGGCGTCCGCGGTGGACCTGCAAATGCAGATGAAGCAGGCGCATTGGAATGTGAAAGGGCCGAACTTTATCGGCTTGCACGAACTCTTCGACAAGGTTCATGAGGCGGTGGAAGACTACGTGGACCAGATTGCCGAGCGGATTGTTCAGCTTGGCGGCATCGCCCACGGCACGGTGCGCGTGTCCGCGGCGCACACGCAACTCGGGGAATATCCGCTCTCGATCGCCGACGGGGCGGCCCATGTCGACGCGGTCATGACGGCGCTCTCGACTTTCGGCCAGGAGGCCCGCGGCACGATTGACGAAGCGAACGGTCTGGAAGACGCGGACACGGCGGACCTGTTCACCGAGATTTCACGTGGCATCGACAAATGGCTCTGGTTTGTCGAAGCCCACTCCCAGGCCACGAAATAAAGTGACACTCCAGGTTTCCCCACACACTGCCGTGAAGAAGCTATGAAAACAAATCCACTCAAAGAAGGTATCGTCATGGAGAATTCCGCCGGCATCGGCGCCGTAACCCGGAAGATGGTGCGGGAACGCGCGGCGGAATTGGCGGTCATCAATGGCCGGGCCGCACAGGACGCGTCGAAATCCGATTGGGAGCAGGCGAAGCGGGAATTGATGGGCGAACCGGATACGGACCCGAAGGAGGCTGAACTGGAGTCCGCGCCCGAAGCAAAACGCTGGGACCCGGTGCCGGGCTCTACGGGACACAAAGCGTGGGAGGCGTCCAGCGAAGACACGGACGACGAAGGGCGCAGCGATAGTGCCAGGCTCGTCGAGGAAGGCATCGCCGAAGCCGGGCACGATCAAATGCTCCAGGCCGCCCAAGCCGGGGAAGAAGACGATCACGAACGAGAAGAACCCCCGGGCAAAGCCTCATCGCCCAGCGCTTCGCGAATCCCTAAAACCTGACATCCTGATAAGACTGATGCCACGCCTGGCCTGCCATATTGCGAGGAGATCCGGCAACTGAAACCGTCATCTCCTCCAGCGAACAACTCCTCTAATGTCCAACCACGGCTTGAAGGGTCACACTCCAGGGCCGCACAATCGATGGCTTTCCGCCCTCAGTTTGTCCATGCTCATGGCGTTTACCGAAGGCTGCAAAGAGCAAGCCGCGACGCCGTCTCTGCCGGAAGTGCAAGTCGTCACAGTGGCCCCGGCGGATGTTCCGATTTTTGAGGAATGGATTGGCACGCTGGATGGTTTTGTGAATGCGCAAATTCATGCGCAAGTCAGCGGCTATCTCCTTGCGCAGAATTACCTGGAGGGCAGAGAGGTTAAAAAGGGCGATCTGCTCTTTCAAATAGATCCGCGTCCGTTCGAGGCCATTCTTCATCAGGCGCAGGCGAAACTCGCGCAGGACCAGGCGCAGGCGTGGAAAACGGAACTGGACGTAAAACGCGACACGCAACTCTCGAAGGAACACGTCGTCAGCCAGGAGGTATTTGACGACGCCACGCAAGCGAACCTGGTGGCGAACGCACTGGTCAAGGCGGACGAAGCCGCGGTGGAGAACACGCAGTTGAACTGTGAATTTACCAGAGTCACGTCACCGATTGACGGCCTCGCGGGATTGGCTTTGGCCCAAATCGGCGACCTGGTGGGGCCAGCGAGCAGTGTGCTGACGACCGTTTCGACCCTCGACCCCATCAAGGTCTATTTTCAGATCAGCGAACAATCCTATCTTGATTTCTGGCAATATCAGGTGGCCGACGGCGGCGCCAAGACCAATGCCCAATTACAACTGATTTTTGCCGATGGTTCGGTTTACCTGGAAAAAGGAAAATTCTTCTTCGCCGACCGGCAGGTCAATTCGACCACTGGGACACTGCAAATCGTCGGACGTTTTCCAAATCCGGGTTTCCTGTTGCGCCCCGGGCAGTACGGCCGGGTACGCGTGCAAACGCAGACGAAAGAGAAGGCGCTGCTCGTCCCACAACGCGCGGTGACGGAACTTCAGGGCAGCTATCAAGTCGCGGTCGTTGGCGCGACGAATTTGGTGCATCTGCAAACCGTCAAAGTCGGCGCGCAAATCCATTCCAGTTGGATTATTGCCAGCGGTCTTCAATCCGGCGATCGGGTGGTCGTGGAGGGCACGCAGGACGTGAAAGAAGGCGCCGCAG
>Ga0302326_10034642_pt1 | contig 10001 bp, 7 predicted proteins | sample Palsa_T0_3_FD_202264 | JGI IMG/M metagenome (GOLD analysis project Ga0302326, IMG submission 202264) | Peat permafrost microbial communities from Stordalen Mire near Abisko, Sweden - Palsa_T0_3 | ecosystem: Environmental > Terrestrial > Soil > Palsa > Peat permafrost | place: Sweden: Abisko...
ACTGGCAAATCGACCCCATGGCCCCCGCCGTCGCCGGCGCTATCCTGCTGGGCGTCAGCGCCTATGTCTTCCACCGCGTCTGGGTCGGAATCTGGCTGGGAATCATGCAGTGCCTGTGGACGACCCTCGTCCTCTGGGCCACCCGCGGACCTGCGTTTCACTGGCGCTGGCCGCAGTACGATCCGAGCCAGAACCTCCCCCAATATCTGGCCAATCTCTGGCAAAACGTTCCCGACACGATGCAGCAATGCCTCGGCTTCGTCGCCGCGGCCGCGATGCTGGTCGGAATCAGCGCCGCCCTGCTCTGGCCGCGCATCGGCATCGCACTGCTCTGGAGCGCCGCGGGAATTTCTCTGCTGCTCCCCGCAGCCGCCACGGCCCTCTCCCGGTTCGATCCGCAGGTCCTGCGGCACATGCCCCGGCAAACGTCCGACCAGCTTGCCCTGCTCGCGGGACTGCTCGGCGCCGGCGCGATCATCCAGTGGCGCACCAGCGCCAGCCCCGCCGCCCCCGCGCCTGCGGCGAAAAAGAAATCCAGCGGCAGTCACGCCGCCGATTAGAGGTGAATTTCCATGCTGTTCCAGAATCTAGCGACAATTTCGCAGTCCGTTCATAATTCCGAGACCTTCTTCTCCGATGTCCCGACCACCTGGCCCCACACCCACGATCTGCTCACCTGGTGCCAGCAAATGACCCCCGCCGTCGCCGCGGCTCTGATCATCGTCGGAATCGTCTACCTTCTCTTCGGCTATCAGATCTTCAAGATCCTCGTGCTGGTGAACGCCGCCGTGGTCGGCGCGTACCTCGGCGCATACCTCGGCCAGGAAGGCGATGCAGCCACCATCGGCGCCGTCCTCTGCGGCGTCGCCGCCGCCGCCATCGCCTGGCCCGCCATGAAATACGCCGTCGCCATCATGGGCGGAATCTTCGGCGCGCTCCTCGGCGCCAGCATCTGGCGCGGCGTCAACCTCGACCCCAATCTCGTCTGGGCCGGTGCGCTCGTCGGATTGATCGGTTTTGGAATGCTCTCCTTCGTCCTCTTCCGTGGCAGCGTCATGATGTACACCAGCCTCCAGGGCGCCTTCATGATGGTCTTCGGCATCCTGGGATTAATTTACCAATACACGGATGCGGCCAGAGAAGTCTCCCGGCATCTAAAGATCGAACCAGTTCTGCTGCCCGCCGCCGTCTTCATCCCCGCCCTGATCGGCCTGATCTTCCAGCAGCACAACACCGCCGCCCCCGGCGGCGCCAGCAGTAGCGGTGGCGGGCACAAAAAGTGAGTGACTGGACTTGCCCACGTTCGGTGGGCGCACCGGGTGAAGATGTTTCAGGCCGCCTCACACCTTCCTGAAATAAATAATCGGATCCCGAATATTCGTCCCCACATCCCGATCCACCACCTTATACCCCACCGATTCCAGCATTTCGCAGGTGCGGCCGATCCCGGCGTTAAACCACCGCCCCGGCGAAGGCTGCATGTCTTCTTCCAGAGACTCCGGACGAAACTCGGCGCTCATCTGCTTCAGCTGCGCGACCAGCGGCCGGCCGGCCGCCGGGACGATCCGGGCCAGCGAATCCCAAATCGATAAACTCAAACCGGCCCGGTTGTATTTGTGGTAATCCGCCACCATCCAGAAACAATCGCTTCCGCTTCTCATCTTCGGAAAGATGTTCCGGGCGTATTGCTCGATCCCGTCAAATGAAACGTGGCAAAGGCATCCGTGTGAAAACATGAAGTTGAAGTGATCATCAGGCAGGTCCGTGCATGCAAAATCGCTGACCTGAAAATACTTCACGTTGCGGGGATGACCCAGAAACTCGAAAAAAACATTGTGGGCCGCGGGTAAAGCGTCCATCGCGTAGATTTCCCTTGCACCAAGCATGCACCGGGTCCACGCCCCGCGCCCGGGGCCGATCTCCAGCGCAACGGTGTCGGGATTGATATAAGGCTTGATACACCGCAAGTATGTTGCGTGAAGAATGCTGATGAAGTTGAGCGTGCCGTAGGCCGAAGGGCTCAGGGGATTGAGAGGATCCCCCTCGAAATACCCTCCCCGCCAGAGCTTCTGGAATGAGGCCAGTTCCTCCTTGAGCCGATCATCGACCACTGAATCCATAGGACCTCCTTGTCCTTCAATTACCGCTCCAACTATATCCGCATATGAGGCGACCACCAGCCCGGCGCTGCGGTGAAGAGAGGCTGCCAAATCTGCAGCCGATCTGGCGAGGCGCTCGCGTTGGCAGGCGTTCAGGCCCAGCCATGGAATCCCGCCCGTGCAATTGCTTGAAATTTCACTGCTTACAGATGCGTCCCTCTGGCCTCCGTTTTGCGTTGTTTCGCTGGGAGGCCGTGTACCCATGCGATTCGAAAAACTGACAGTCAAAGCCCAGGAAGCCGTGGCCCGCGCGCAGCAAAGCGCCCAGGAGTACGACAACGCCGAGATCACTCCCCTGCATCTACTCGCGTCACTGCTTTCCGAAACGGACGGCGTGTTCAATCCCCTGCTGCAAAAGCTCGGCGCCGATCCCGACCGTATGCGGCAGATCGTCACCGGCGAACTTGAGCGCCTCCCCAAAGCCACCGGCACCCAGACCGGTCCCAGCCGCGCCCTCAACGATGTCTTCAACCAGGCCGAAAAAGAGGCCACTCGTCTCAAGGATGAATACACCTCCACCGAGCACCTGCTCCTCGCCCTCGCCCAGGTGAAGAGCGAAGCTAGGGAAATCCTCTCCGTCGCGGGCGTCAATCACGATGCGATCCTCGCCGCCCTCAAAGACATTCGCGGCGGTCAGCGCGTCACCGATCAAAATCCCGAAGACAAATACCAGGCATTGCAGCGCTACGGCCGCGACCTCGTCGAGATGGCCCGCCAGGGAAAGATCGATCCCGTGATCGGCCGCGATGAGGAAATCCGCCGCACCATGCAGGTCCTCTCGCGCCGAACCAAAAATAATCCCGTCCTTATCGGCGAACCCGGCGTCGGCAAGACCGCCATCGTCGAGGGCCTTGCCATCCGCATGCTCAATGGCGACGTCCCCAGCGTCCTACAGAACAAGCGCATCATTGCCCTCGACATGGGCGCGCTCATCGCCGGTGCGAAATATCGCGGTGAATTCGAAGACCGCCTCAAAGCCGTCATCAAGGAAGTCACCAGCAGCGAAGGGCAGATCATCCTCTTCATCGACGAACTGCACACCGTCGTCGGCGCCGGCAAGGCCGAGGGATCGATGGACGCGGGCAACCTCCTGAAGCCCGCCCTCGCCCGCGGCGAACTGCGCACCATCGGCGCGACGACGCTCGATGAATATCGCAAGCACATCGAAAAAGACGCTGCCCTGGAGCGCCGATTCCAGCCGATCGTCGTCTCCCAGCCAACCGTGGAAGACACCATCGCCATTTTACGCGGCCTCAAGCAGCGCTACGAAACGCACCACGGCATAAGAATCACCGACAACGCGATCGTCTCCGCCGCCACGCTCTCCAATCGCTACATCACCGACCGTTTCCTGCCTGATAAGGCGATCGACCTGATCGACGAAGCCGCCAGTCGCCTGCGCATCGAAAACGATTCCATGCCCGCGGAACTCGACGAAATTCGACGGCGTATCATGCAACTCCAGATCGAACTCGAAGCCCTTCGCCGCGAAAAAGATCCCGCATCGCAGCAGCAGCGCGCCAAGGCGGAAAAGGAATTGTCCGGTTTGCAGGAAGAGAACACCAGTCTCTCCGCCCGCTGGGAAAACGAAGTCGGCGCGATGCGCGCCATCAAATCTCTCCAGGAACAACTCGACAACAAGCAGGTCGAACTCGAACAGGCCCAGCGCCAGGGAAACTGGGAAGCGGCCGCGCGAATCCAATACGGTGAGATGCGCGACCTCAACCGCCAGATCGAGCAGGCCAATCAGAAACTGCGCGATCTCACCAAGTCCGGCCAGGCGATGGTGAAGGATGAAGTGACCGCCGAGGAAATCGCCGAGGTCGTCAGCCGATGGACCGGCGTTCCCGTCTCGCGAATGCTCGAAGGCGAACGCGAAAAACTGCTGAAGATGGAAGACCGCCTCGCCGCCCGCGTCATCGGCCAGGAAGAAGCGGTCCGCGCCGTCTCCGATGCCGTGCGGCGAAACCGCGCCGGCCTCGGTGATCCGCATCGCCCCATCGGAAGCTTCCTTTTCCTCGGCCCCACCGGCGTCGGCAAAACCGAGTTGTGCAAAGCCCTCGCCGAATTTCTCTTCGACGATGAAAACGCCATGGTGCGCATCGACATGAGCGAGTTTATGGAGCAGCACTCCGTCGCTCGCCTGATCGGCGCGCCGCCGGGATATGTTGGATACGAAGAAGGGGGCCGCCTCACCGAAGCCGTGCGCCGCCGTCCCTACAGCGTCGTGCTGTTTGACGAAATCGAAAAGGCACACCGCGATGTCTTCAACGTCCTTCTCCAGGTGCTCGATGATGGACGTCTAACCGACGGCCAGGGCCGCACCGTGAATTTCAAAAACACCGTGATCGTGATGACCAGCAACATCGGCAGCGCCGAGATTCAAAAACTCGCCACCCGCTCAGCCGAGCCGTGGGAAGTCGAAGCCGCTGTGAAAACCCTGCTGAAGGATCACTTCCGCCCCGAATTCCTCAACCGCATCGATGAAACGATTCTCTTCCATTCCCTTTCCCGCGATCAGATCGGCCGCATCGTGGAAGTGCAGCTCGATCACCTTCGCAAGCGGCTGAGCGATCGCCATCTGAAGCTTTCGCTCACGGAAAAAGCAACCCAGCTTCTGGCCGAAGAGGGATATGACCCCGCCTACGGCGCGCGCCCGCTCAAGCGCGTGATTCAGCAGCGGATCGAAAACCCCATCGCCACAAAAATCCTCGCCGGCGAATACAGCGAGGGAGATACCATCTCCATCGACGCCGACCCCGGCAAACGATCTTTCACGATCCGGCCCGCGCATGCCTCGAACAAAAAAACCCAAGTCGGCTAACACCTTGCTTGAAATGAACATATATCTCGATAAATAAATACACCTCCATCTTGCCCCTATAATTTGCGTCAATATCGCCCTGTTTTGCGTCACCAATTGTCTCCATCTGCCTGGCGAAAAATGAGTTAAGGGCACATAAAACACGCAAAAATCGGCGAATAATTTGCTTGCAATGCCCTGCCGGGTGGCTAATGTTGATTGTTGGTCCGAGGCGGAGTTGACAGTTTTTTTGTGCATGCCGGAAGTTGAATCTGGAGCGGAGACGATGAATATGTCGCGCATACAAGGTGGGGTAACCCAACGGTTGATTGTCGCGATTGCGGCCTCAATTGCCGCCTTCTGTGGATTCAGTCCACCCACGGCAAGCGCTTCCCTTCTGCCGCTCTATACTTATCCCGCAACTCCAAATTCTTACAACTTTCAAACCAATCCCGCTCCGGCGTCGTTTCCCAGCGGGTCGCCGCTGGCCTCGATGACCAGCGCTCTTATTTACAAGCCGAATCCCCTGGATCCGACGACATGGCAAACGCTGGGACAGATCTACAGCGCCGTCTATTCCGATGGATCAGGCAATGAAGAATTTGTCTACCAGGTGAAGGACACCGAACCCAACGCATTCGATTCAGTCACACTCTCGACCTTTCCTTCCATCGTCTCCACGCTGGTTGGATACAACAATGGCACGGAACCAACATTCGACGGAAACGGCCTGGGAACAATGATCGATCCCACCACCGTAGACCGCAATGTGAACAATGCTATCGACTGGGGTTTCGCGGCCGCTCCGGGCAACGGATCGATCGCCACAGGCCAGTACAGCGATTGGCTCATCGTCGATACCAATTCGACCGAATACAGCACGACCGGCAACGGCGCGGTGGTGGATAGCGTTACCGGCGATGGTTTGATTGATATCCCCACAAATGTCATCAGCGTTCCCGAGCCCGCGTCGATTGGATTGCTTGTGGTCGCCGGCGCGTTTCTCGGTCGCCGTCGCCGGGCATAAAAAGATAAATGCCAGCCAGGCCGTTGAAGGAGTCCCCGGGAGTGGAGAACTGATCATGCTGGAGAAAAAATTGGGAATATCGACGGGCAAGGGAAAAGCGATCCTGCTGATCGCCGCCCTGATCGCCTCTGGCTTTGGCGTCGCCGCGAAGGCTGTGGTCATCACATCGGGTCAGACCCTCAGCGTATCCGGTGAAGCAGCCCCCGCTTTCGCCAGCAATGCCCTCCTTTATGATTCGGGCGAAGTCCCCTTCAATGGACTTGACGCATCCAGCGACGTGGTCTTCTCCGGTGATCTGGACTCAAAAGTCTACACCGACCCCAGCACCGGCTACCTCGATTTCGTCTATCTCTTCTCGAACGATTCGGACAGCCAGGACTCAATCCTGACCTTCTCGGCAAGCTTCTTCTCGGGATACACAACCGACGCTGATTACATCACTGGAACCGGCACCGCCCCCGCCACCGTCGAGCGCAATACCCAAAATGCGGGTGGAACCTTGAATTATTCCTTTCCCGACGGTGTCGCGCCAAACTCTGACGCCGCTGAATTGATCATCAAAACCAATTCCCCCAATTACTCCCTGACCGGCCTGGCCTCCCTGCAGGATGGCGGCAATGTCACCATCACCGCCCCCGGCCCCGTCCCCGAGCCCGCAACCTTCGCCATCACAGGCTTCGCGCTGCTGGCATTGGGCTCGCGCCGCCGATCGTCGCGCCGCTGAATATCCGGCCCATTCTGCAATTTCATTGCAACCATTGCGTCCTTATACAATGAGTCTCCGCTGCGCTCTGCTGCGCAAACTCTCGGTGGAGAGGATCGCTCATGGAAACCAAAACGAAATTCGCGGCGCTCGCCGCATTTATTTTGATTCTGCTGACCGCCGCCGCGGCCGCTTTACTCTTTTATTCGCTCGATCATCCCCTGGAAAATCCTCCCGCGTTGTCCACCGCGTCATCCGCCCCAATATCGCCCCCTTCCTCCGCAACCGGCGCAGCCGAAATCTATCTCCGCGCTGCCGACCTCGTCACTACCGCTTGTCCGGGAAACTCGAATCTGACCTATCCCGACTATCCCCCATTTGGCAAGGATTGGGAAACAACCGAAGCACAAGCCTGGACCCAAAACCGCCCCGCGCGCGAGCTTGCCCGCCGCGCGATTTCCATGAATACCGGCACATGGCCGGACAACCTCAAAAATCATTTTCTCAATAACTGCCGCAAACTCGCCAATGAGCTCGGCGACGCCGCCCTCTACCAGCACCAGCAAGGCCGCGATGCCGATGCTTTCGAATCTCTCGGCGACCTTCTCCACATGGCCGCCATTCTCAACGCCAATCCTCACAAAGCGCTGGTCAGCAATCTCGTCGGCGTTGGATGCACCGCGCTTGCCATGCAGCGGATGATGATCATCACTTCCAACGTCGCTCTTGTCGCCGACGGCCAAAACTCAACCGCATTGCCGATTGATTCCGCGCGCAAGCTGATCGCCATGCTTCTTCAAACGCCCGCCGCCGAGACGCAAATGAACGGGATATTGAAAGCCGAAGATGGCAACCTCCTCGCGCAGATCATCGCCGCGCCGTCGCTCAACCGCGCCACCGAGACTTTCCGCCGCATCAGCGCCGAGGAAAATCTTGCCGCCCTCTCGCTCGCGTGCCACGTTTTTTACTTTCAAAATCACCGGTGGCCGAATTCGCCCCTGGAGCTGGCCACGGAATTGCCCGGCGGTTTACCGAAAGATCCCTGGGGCAATCGCGGCCAAACACTCGGATATGTGCTCATCAAAGCCGGCCTGCCGGATGGATCGGATCGGCCGCTGGTTTACTGTCGATGCCAATCCGACAACGGGCTTTTCTTCCGCATCGATCAGCCACAGTATGTCTTTTACAACACCGACGGCTCGTCCCTCCCATTGCAGAAGCAAAAACACGGCGGCCAGTTCCGCGATGTGGCAAGCTGGGTCCCCGATCCGGAAAAATCCCCCGGCCCTACAACTCGCTCGTTGCCGTAAATACTCAGATTCGATTCCGCACAATCCCCTCCGCCGCCGCCGCGATCAGCTCCGGGGCATTGCGCATCGACTCCTCTTTACTGATATTTTCATCCTCAATCCCAACCGTCTCAAAACCATAATCCACGTTCCGCTCCACCGAGCCGGCGATCGCAATGCACCGCACATTCGCAGCGCGGCATGCCCGCGCCACGCCGGCAACAGTTTTGCCGTGCATGCTCGAATGGTCCAGTCTCCCCTCGCCGGTGAGACACAGGTCCGCGCCCGCAATCCGCCGGTCAAATCCCACCGCATCCATGATGATTTCAATGCCGCGCCGTAGCTCCGCTCCGAAGAATGCGACCATGCCGAATCCCAATCCCCCCGCCGCTCCCGCGCCCGGCAGATTCGCTTCCACCAGCTTGTCATTGCGCCGCGCCAGATTCATGAGATCCGCATCGAGCTCTCGAATCTGCCCCGCCGTCGCCCCTTTCTGCGGACCATAAACCTCCGCCGCTCCCGTCCTGCCAAACAGCGGGTTGGTTACATCGCAGGCAACCTGAATTTTCACTTTCTCGATCGGACTTCCCCGCCCATGCTTGATCAGCACCACCCGCCGCACATACGCCCCCACCAGCGGCTCGCTCGCGGAAATCGGCTCACCCCCCTCCAGTATGACGGGCAATCCGCACGCCTGCGCGCAGCCGACTCCACAGTCGATAGTCGCGCTTCCCCCGATCCCCAAAATAATGCGCGACACCCCCATCTCCATCGCCGCCATGAGCAGCTCGCCCGTGCCGAATGTCGTCGTCCGCATCGGATCCAGTTCATCCGGCTTCAGCAGCGCCAGCCCGCTCGCCGCTGCCATCTCAATCACCGCGGTCTGCCCATCCCCAAGAATTCCAAATTTCGCATCCACCTTCATATCCGGCAGCGGCCCCGTCACCCGCCGATTCACAAACCGCCCTCCCGTGGCAATCACCAGCGCATCCACCGTCCCCTCACCCCCATCCGCCAGCGGACACGCATCAATCTCCACCCCTGCCAATGCACGCCGCGCCCCGCTTTCCATCGCTGCGCACACCTCCGCCGCCGATAAACATCCTTTGAATTTGTCCGGCGCGAGAAGCAAGTGCATGAGTTGCGTGTTACGAGTTGCGAGTTGCGAGTTAAAGCGATTTCACTCGCAACTCGCAACTAATTCCCTCCCCCATCACTTTCCCCAAAAGTCAAAAACCCCGCCCTCAACTGATCATCCCGAATAACTTTTATCAGCACCCTTCCCTCCGCGGGCAATTCATTCATCAGCGCCGAGAAATCCTCCATCGTCCTGATCCGATACCGCCCAAGCTGCACGACAATATCCCCCGCCTGCACGCCAGCCCGACCGGCCACGCTGTCGGCCAGCACCCCATCCACGAAAATCCCCTGCGACTCGTTCAACTGGTATTTCTCCGCCAGAGCCGGCGTCAGCAGCTCCACCGTCAAACCCAGCTTCGTTTTCGCCTCGGCCGTCGGATCAGGCAGCGGCGTCGGTGTCGGTATCAACCGCTGGATTTTTTTATCGGTAAATTCAACTGTGATCGCCTGCCCCTCCTTCGCCATCGAGAGCAGATCATACGCATCCACGATATTCCGCGGATGATGACCGTCAATCTCATTCACCACTTCCGAGCCGTCTCCGGTGACGACTTCCGTAGTGATATTCGCCGGCGCCGAAATCTGGCGACGCTCTTTCAGTTGAATCGGAATCTCCAGTTTCCTCACCTGCGCGGGATTCATCAGTTCCGGGATCAGATCGCGCAGCCGATTCACCGGGATCGCAAAACCGATGTTCTGCGCATCGGACCGAATCGCTGTGTTGATCCCAATCACCTGCCCATACGCATTGAGCAGCGGCCCGCCGCTGTTGCCTGGATTGATCGCCGCATCCGTCTGAATCAGGTTGCTCAAACTCTCTTTCCCCTCCACATCCTTCAAATCGCGGTGCAGCGCCGACACGATCCCAGTGCTGACGCTG
>Ga0302326_10034643_pt1 | contig 10001 bp, 5 predicted proteins | sample Palsa_T0_3_FD_202264 | JGI IMG/M metagenome (GOLD analysis project Ga0302326, IMG submission 202264) | Peat permafrost microbial communities from Stordalen Mire near Abisko, Sweden - Palsa_T0_3 | ecosystem: Environmental > Terrestrial > Soil > Palsa > Peat permafrost | place: Sweden: Abisko...
GCCCGCAAGGGCACCAGTTGGAGTCAGATCGCCCGTCTCTTCGCAGAAGTCGACCAACCCTGGCTCTCCACCCGCGTAACCACCGCTCGCCTCACCGCCGGCACCCTGGTCCAATCTCTGCGCGATCAGCAGCCGCCAACCGACCGCCGCCTCCTCGCGCTCTCCGAAGAGTTCGCCTCGGTCCTCCACACCCTCAAGAGTGGCAACGGAACCCTATCACCCCTGCTCCGCTGCGCCTGGGATACCGGTCATCTCCCCGCACTTGACACGCACCACCAACCCCAAGCCCCACCAACCCATTTCAGCCTGATCGCCCACATCACCCAGCGTGAGCTATCCCAGAATCTCCACCGTACCGAAGCCCATAACGGATTCGCCAACCGCTGCCTCTGGGGCTGGGTCGAGCGCGGCAACTGCCTCCCCGAAGGCGGAAGCCTCGCCGCCCACGACCTATCCGCCATCGCCAGCGAACTCCGCCGCGCTCTCGACTGGGCTACGTCGACCCCCGAAGTCCTCTTTCGCCGCGACGCCGCAGCGCGCGAGCTTTGGCGCCATTGCTATCCCGCCTTGAGCCAGCTTCGTCCTGGCCTCCGCGGAGCCGCCACCAGCCGCGCCGAGGCCCAAGTCCTCCGTCTCAGCGCCACCTACGCTGCCCTGGACTCCACCTCCACCATCGGCCTGCCCCATCTTGAGGCCGCCCTCACCGTTTGGGATTACTGCTACGCCAGTGCCTCCCTCCTCTTCGGCATGTCCACCGGGGATCCCGTCGCCGACCGGATCCGCGAGGCCATCGAAGCGTCCTCCGCCGGCCTGGCGAAGAATCAGATCAGGCGTCTCTTTCATGGCCACATCGACAGCAATCGCATCGACGCCGCCCTGGAAAAACTCGTTGCCCTGGGCGCACTTGCCCCCCGCAGCGAGCCGACCGCCGGTCGACCCTCCACCCTATGGTCGGTCACCGAAAAGGAGGGAAACCAGGAGAACGAAGAGTTGGGAGCAGAGCAAGAACAACCCGCAGAAGACCACTAGGGGGGCTTATCGCGCTTATCGCGCTTTTCGCGCACCTTTTTTCGAATCATCAATCATGATTGGCCCTTGCGAAGATAGATCGAAAAAGCCCTCGAGCCTATCTCCGCAAGGGTTCAAACCGGGGGAAGCTCATCCACTGCTTCTACTCAGTCGAGTAGTGGCCCTGGATCATTCTCCACGCGCCATTCTTCTTCACGTACACCTCGGACGCCTTCTCTTTGACATTGGTGCGAGCCCCGTGGGAGTCGGCCCAACTCTCAACGATGTAATACGTAACCACGGCAACATCCGGACCAGCCCACTGCACGTCGGGGTCAACCATCTCGAAGCGCATATCCTGCACGCTCTTCGCAGCCACTTCAAATTCCTTCGCCAGGCGCTCGGCGCCGACGAATCGATAGGGAGAACCGGGATGGAAGTGAGTCACGTCAGGATCGAAAATCTGCAACAGGGTCGCCGTATCGCCCTTGACACCGGCCTCTTGGAAACGCTGTACCACCTTCAGCACCTCCTGTGCCTCAGGGCTATTGGCTTTCGGCGTGGCTGCACCTTGTCCCCAGACCGTCATGCTGATGGCGAGTGCTCCCAGCATCCAAAATTTCATAATCTTCCTCAGTCCTTAGAAGGTGTACTTCAACGCAAACTGCATGATACGTGGATCGTTCGCTGTCTGGATCTGCCCAAACGCACTGCTGCTCGTGGTTTGAATAGGATCCGCAAACTCCGTATGGTTCAAGAGGTTGAACGCCTCCGCGCGAAAGGTGAGACTCTGATCGCGGAAGGTAGGGAACGACCGAAAGACCGCCATCTCCGTGTTGGTGTAACGCGGACCGACGATGAGACCGCGAGGCGCGTCGCCGTACTGGCCCGGAGTGTTGGGGACAAAGACGCTCTTGTTGAACCAAGCGCTCGGTCCCGGGTGCGCCACACGCCAGTTACCGATAACGTTTGGTTGCTGGTTGCTGGTGCCGGTGAGCGCATTATCGACGCCGCCCGTGGTGGGCACAAAGGAATCGCCCGAGTAGGCGCTCACGATCGCCGTCAGCTGCCAGTGGTTGACGATCGCTCCCGCCCACCGGTTCTTGAAATCGGGCGTAGCCGCAATACCCGAGAAATTGAAGACGTTCCTGCGATCAGCCGCGCAATTGCCACGGTTCGCGTGACGGTTGTAGGGGTTCTGATAATCGAGCTCGACGCCGACAGCCTCGTAGTACTCGCCGTCGTTGATGCAATGCGACCACGTATAGTTCGCGAGCAAGCTGTAGTAGCGCGAAAACCGCTTCTCAATGGAGAACAGCCCGCCGTTGTAAGAACCAGTCCCCCCGTCGTCGAGGAGATAAACATTCGCGTAGAACTTGCCTTGCGCAGGGTTCTGCAGGTAGAGTGGACGACGCTGGTTGGTATTGGAGGTAGTGGACGCCCCCGGAATATAGACCGCCGGATTACTCTCCCGCGACAGCCACACGTGCGTGGTGTGATTGCCGATGTAGCTAAGCGTGAAGATCCAATTGACGGCTGGCTGCTTCTGGAAAGTCAAATTCCACTGCTGCGTAGTAGTAGCGTGTGTCTGCTTGGGATAGGTGACGTAAACACCCGCCTGGGGAAACGGAGCCGTCGGACCCGGCGGAGTCACAAACGGATCGCCCCCGGAATACGTAGCTGTCGTTGCCCACGGACTGGCAAAGGACGGATTGGTGACGCTGGTCTGATTGCCGAAGGGAGGAGCGGTGCTGACCCGGGTGTTCTCGTACATCGTCGGCCGGTCGTAGAAGATGCCGTAACCGGCGCGCCACACCTCGGTCCCTTGTCCACTGCGGTCGAAGATGGCGCCGATGCGCGGGCCGAACTGGTTCTTGCTCCCATTGGTAAGCGCGTGACCGGAAAACCCAGGATCGCCCGGAAAGCTAAGCCCGGCGGGAGCGTTGACGTAGACCGTACTCCTGGTCCCGGCGGTGAAGGCAGCAGGATCAAAGCGCTCGACGTGGCCATGAATTTCCGTCATCGGATTCCACGGCTCCCAACGGACACCGTAGTTCAGCAGCAAGTGGGGACTGACCTTCCACGAATCTTGTCCATACAACGCATACACGTACTGACGCTGGCCTTCCTGCTGCACGAAGTTCTGGGTAAAGTTGTTGGGCAATCCGAGCAGAAAATCGCCCAGGATCAAACCCGTGCGCTGTCCGGAGAAGGAGAACTGGCCATTGGAGTACTGGTTACTCTGATCGTTCAAGAGCACGCGCAGGTAGCTGCCGCCAAATTGAAAATTGTGCGCACCGCGGCTCAAGTTCACGTCGTCGGCGAACTGGTAGATGGTCGTATTGAAGTGCGCGGCGTTGGCCAGCGAGCTGCCAATCTGAAAGTAAGGCGAAGCGCCGACTACCAACGCGGAGTAGTTAGTAGTCTGCGGAGTGATCGCCACACCGAAAGCTGTCGGCGACATAAACGGCACCGACAACCGCTGGTTGACAGCGCGATTCAACGTACCCCGGAAGGAGTTGAGAACGGACGGGCTGATGGTGAACGTGTGGCCCACCACCAACGACTGCACCTGGTTCACCACCCCGCCCACGGCCGTGCGCAGCGCGTCATTATCCAGCGAAGGCGCAGGCTGACCGTTGCGCGCATAGAAGTAGCGGCCAAAGACCAACTGGCGCGAAGAGAGCAGGTAGTCAACGCGCCCCAAACCCTGGCGGTCCGTCTGTGGAGCCGGGACGGCATAGGTGATCAAGCCGCACGGATTCGTGGAGGAGGGCAGATACTTCGCATACGCCAGAGCAACCGAGCTCAGGCTGCTCGTGGGTAGCATCTGGCTCCCCGCCAGAGGACCGGTGGGCGTGGCCGTAAAGCATCCCGCAGCTAGCGCAGGCTGGAAGTTGCCGGCCAACATCGCAGCCGTCGGCACATAGGCCTTGGTCGTCGCCGGATTGGATGCGATGAGCGTCTGTTGATATCCACCCAGGTAGAAGAGCCGGTCGTGCACAATGGGCCCGCCGATGGTGCCGCCAAACTGATTCCGCTTCAGCGAATCGCGCGTCGTCGCAAAGTAGTTGCGTGCATTAAAAATATAATTACGCACATACTCGAACATGTCACCGTGGATAGCATTCGTACCCGACTTGGTTACAAGATTCACTACGCCCGAGGAGTGCGAGCCGAACTGCGCCGGGACAGCACTGGTCTCCACCTTGAATTCCTGCAGCACATCGGGAAAGGGCGCCGGAAAGTTCAAGTTGTTTTCCGGATCGTTATAGTCGCCGCCGTCCATGACGAAAAAGATGCCCGCAGCCGTGCCGCCGGCCACGGAAACTGTAACCGTCGGGTAATTGCGCGGCGACGAGAAGGCCGCCGGTGGAGCAGGCGTGGCTCCGCCCACCAGCGTGATCAGGTCCGTCGCATGGCGGCCGTTGAGCGGCAGTTCGTTCACCCGCTGGTTGTCAATCACCGAGCCGACGCCGACGCTCTGCGTATCGACCAGCGGCGCGCCCGAGGTGACCGTCACTTCCTGCGTGACCGATCCCGGAGTCAGGTCGAAGTTGATGGTCGGATTGGTATCGACCTGCAAAACAATCCCATCGCGGATCTGGGTGCTGAATCCGTTCATGGAAGCCTGCACCGAGTAGGACCCAACCTGAAGGCTAGGAATCGTGTATGAGCCGTCGCTCTGGGTCTTCACAGATCGCGTCAACCCGGTGTCGGTCTGCTTCGCAGTCACGTCGGCGCCCACGATCAAACTGCCATTCGCGTCCCTAACGGCGCCCGAGATTCTCGCCACTGAAACCGTCTGGGCCACCAACGGAGCGCTCACCAACATGAGCATCCATGCGAGTGCAAGGTAGAATCCAGCTTTCATTTTCTGCCTCCTCGATTCAACGTTTCTCATACACCACCTTGCCGCCCACCACCGTGCGCAGGACGCCGATGTTCTTGATCTCATCGTCCGGCACGGTAAGGTAATCGCGATCCAACACAATGAAGTCGGCGAGCTTGCCCGGTTCAATCGAGCCTTTTACCTTCTCCTCGAAGGTGATGTAGGCGTTGTCGATGGTCCCTAGCCGCAGCGCCTCGCGCCGCGTGATCCTCTGGTCCGGTCCGACGAGCTCGCCGAACCGGTTCTTTCGCGTCACTAGAAATGACAGCACTTCAAACGGATTGGGCGGCATCAGCGTCCAATCGGTGCCCATGCCGGTGTGAATGCCGGCGTCCAGCCAGTCGCGAACCCGCGAGCTTTCTTCGCCGCGCTCCTTCCCCCAATCCTGGATCTCGGTGCGGCTTGCCATGTAGGTGTGATATTGAGAAGAAATAATGACCCCGAGCTTCTTGATCCGCTCCAGTTGGTCCTTGTCCGTATAGAGGCCGTGCTCGATGGTCCATCGCTTGTCGACGATCGATTGATCTGCGTTCGCTTTCTCATACGCGTCGAGGACAACATCGACCGCTTTATCGCCGGCGGCATGAATACAGGCTCTCCAGCCCAACTTGTTCATGCCGCGGATGACTTCCGTGAACTTGTCGGTGGGGATTCGTTGCAACCCGTAGAACGGCCCCGACTGCGGCCCTACGTCCGGGGCGCTCGCATAGGGCTCGCGCATCAGTGCCGCCTGGAAACCGCCATCCATGCCGAACTCGCCGATGCCATCCAGCCGCAGCATGTGATCGCCGAAGCGTGTATGCACACCCCAAGGCGAGAGCATAGCCAGGATCTCCTTGGCCGAAGGCTCTGACGGCAAGCTCAAGCTGGTGCTGACGCGCACCGTCATCTCGCCCGAATCCCATAGCGCCTGGTAGATGCGCATGTCGCTGGGGACCACGCCCGGATCGCGCACGCTCGTGAGACCGACGGAGTTCAGCGCCTGTTGTGCCCGTCTGAGGTCGCGCAGTTTATCCGCGTCCGATGCCTTGGGCAGATACTTCATCGCCAGCGACATGGCGTTGTCGACCAGCTCGCCCGTGGGCTCACCCGTCTTCGCGTCCTTGGCGATGACGCCCCCGGGAGGGTTTGGCGTCGCGGCGGTGATCCCGATCATCTTCAGCGCGGCCGAATTGAGGTACATGGTGTGGCCGCCCCGCACCAGCAATGGATTGTTCGGCGCCGCCTTGTCCAGATCGGCCTTGTTGGGCAAGCGGCCATTGAACTGATCCGGCAGCCAACCCGACTGGGTCGCCAGAACCTCTCCGGCTGGAGTCTTATCGGCGCGGTCCTTGATCGTGGACACAAACTCGTCAAACGAGTTGGCACGCACCAGCGAGATCTCGCGAAAATCATTGCTGGCGTTGCTGAGGTAATGGTAGTGGTCATCGCTGAGGCCGGGAATCAGAGTGTGACCGTGAAGATCCACCTTCACCGTCTTTGCCCCCGCCAACGGCAGAAGCTCCTTATCGGTGCCCACCGCGACAATCCTGTCGCCGAGTACGGCGAGTGCCTGCACAATGGAAAAGGTATCGTCTACGGTTACGATCTTGCCGTCGTAGTAGATAGCATCAGGAAAGATGCCGGCCGCAGCCTCTGCGAACGGGCAAGCGGCGACAATCATCATGAGAGCGATTGCAAAGACACGAGGCATGCAGACGACTCCTTCCTACTCTGTTGCGCGCTCCAGTTGAAAGCGGTTGCCAGAAGGAAACACGATGGTCAACCTGTTTCCCTGGCGCTGAAACTTCGAGTGCTCCGGAGCACCTTCATGAGATAGGACGGGCTGCTTGGTATCCTCCGGCCGCACATGCACCTGCACCCATTGCTCAAAGACAATCTCGTTGCCGTTCACGTGGTACGGTCCAGCATTTCCGTTGGCATCATCGATGGGGCCTTCGCCCAAGCGAAAGCGCACGTTGGACGAATAGTAGTGCCGGGTAAAGAGAAAGAGGCCCTGCATCGGATGGGGCACGCCCGCGATCTCATAGCTCACGGCTTTCCAGGCGCCCACCAGACTTTCAGCCTGGGCGCCGATGCACCCAACCAATAGAACGACGGCCAACGCGTTTTTGCGAAACATCGTTGTCTCCTCAGTCTTTTTTGAAGACCACTTCGCCCCCGACGATTGTCTCCAGCGGCACGATCTTCGGCACTTCATCGATGGGCACGTGCAGGTAGTCCGCTGACAGCACAACCATGTCGGCGAGTTTTCCCGGCTCCAGCGTGCCCTTCAGGTTTTCCTCGAACGTGTTGTAGGCCGCCCAGATGGTGTGAAAGCGCAGAGCTTGCTCCCGGCTGAGTGCCTGGCTGGGACCCACGGCCTCGCCGTCGATTGTCTTACGCGTGATATCGACCCACATCCACTTGAAGTTGTCGCTTGGCTCGAGCGTCCAGTCGGTCCCCCCTGCAATAGGGATCCCGCGCTGCAACAGGTCCTGATAGTTGTGCGACGTGTCGGCGATCTCACGGCCATAGTTCTGCAGAAAGTTGCGGCGCAGGTTATAGAGGTGCCAGGTCTGCATGTTCATGACCAGGCCCAACTGCTTGATGCGATCCATCTGCTCCGGGTGCAGAACGTAACCGTGTTCGATCGCCCAGCGTTTGCCGATAATGGAGCTGTCCTTATTGGCCGCCTCGAACGCGTTCAGCACCATGTCGACCGCGGCATCGCCAACCGCGTGCACACCGACGCGCCACCCATATTTGTTGCACAGCCGCGCCGCGGTAATGAAGTTTTCCTGTGTACCGCCCGGCTGACCGAAAAAGTCCGGACGGTTGACATAGTGCTGCCGGGTGTAAGCCAGGTCGGAGCCACCATCGGCAACCATCTTGATGCCCCACACCTTCAGCATGTCATCGCCCAATCCGGAAGAAACCGGAGCATCGGCAAGCATCTTCTCGAGCTCCGCTGCCGGCATATTCGGATTGATAAGGATGTTCACGCTGACCCGCAGCTTCAGTTCGCCACGATTGTGCAGGGCGATATAGGCGCGCATGCCCTCCGGTGAATCTGCTGCGGAACGCACACTGGTTACGCCTGCGGCCGCATACTCCTTGAGCGATTCGATCTCCGACGCCTCCAGTTGTTGAGGAGTCGCCGGGGGAACCATTTTTCTTACCGGCTCAATTGCCTTCTCAAACAGCCTTCCAGTTAGCTCGCCCGTCTTCGGATCTTTCTCAAACGTGCCGCCTGGAGGATTGGGAGTGTCCTTGGTGATGCCCAGAACATGCATCGCTTCGGTGTTGATCACTGCCATGTGACCGCGGTTCAGAAAGACTGGATTATTAGGCGAGACCGGGTCAATATCAAATCGCGTTGGGTTGCGCTTGTCGGTCAGCTTGGTGTCGTTCCAGATGCCTGAGTTCCGCACCCATTCTCCCGGCTTGGCCTGCTTCACCTCGGCGCCGATCAACTCCACAATGCCCGCGATCGATGTCGGCTTCGACAAGTCTGCCCAAAACATCTTCATGCCTTGTGACGACGGATGATTATGGCTGTCGATGATTCCCGGAATGACTGTCTTTCCCTCCAGGTTCACGAGCCTGGTGCTAGCCGTCTTCAGCCGCAGCACTTCCTTGTCCGTGCCCACCGCGAGAATTTTTCCATCGCGCACCGCTAGAGCCTGTACCGTGTCGTTGTTCTTATCCAGGGTCACGATGTTGCCGGAGTAGAGAATCAGGGAAGGGCCCTCGCCCGCAGGCCAAGGATTTCCTGTTTGCGCTGCGGCGCCGGCGATCAACAGCACCATGGGCACAGCTATCCATCTCATCACTCTCACTTGCTCCCTCCGCATGATGGCTAGAATGTGTACTTGACGCCCCACTGCATGACGCGCGGATCCTGCGCGGACGAAATTACGCCGAACGTCGAAGACCCGAAGGTGCGCGTCGGCAGGAAAAAGTTGGTGTGATTGAGTACGTTATACGCCTCAATGCGCAATTCCACGTTTTGTGACTCGGTCACTGCCACGTGCTTGATCACGGCCGCGTCCAGGTCGTAGTAAGCCGGCCCATAGATGGTGTTGCGCGGCGTATCCCCGAAGGTGCCGGTAGCTTGCTGTACAAAGGCAGAGGTGTTGAACCACTTCTGCGGTGTATGCGGCGCGCTAGCATTCGGATTGGAGATCTGGTTGGGACGATCCATGAACGCACCTGTCCCACTCACGTCGGTCGCCTCCACCGGCGACAGGGGCATGTTCCCTTGAAGAATTGTTGTTCCGCTTAGCCCCCAGCCTCCGGCAAGCATCTGCGTCAGCCGGCTCGACGAATGCACCGGCAGTTCGTAGAGACCGTTGGCAGTGAAGCGGTTGCGAACATCGAAGTTGGAACGCGCATACTCTGCTTGTATATTGCGCGAGTTCTGCGGAACGCCGCTGTTTCCCGTGTTGGACAGCAGGTTCGACGCGTCGTCCAAACTCTTGCCAAAGGTGTAGCTTGCTGCCAGGGTGAGACCATGCCACGCCCTCTGCTCAAATCGCACTTGGAGTGCGTTGTAGTCTGAATACCCGAACGGGCCGGATAGGATCAGGTTGTTGGCCAACAGCGGGAACGGAGTGCGGGTGGCAATGGCTCCGGATCCGGGCACCGCCTGGTTGGGCAACTCCTCCGCGTCCAGATTCATGCCATACGACCCGATGTAGGCCACATCCAGCAGCCGTGTCCCGCCGAATTGTTTCTGTACGTCGAAGCTCCACTGGTGCACTCGCCCGGCCAGATAGTCGGTCGAAAACGGCTGCCCGGCAAATGCGTTCAACCCTGGCACGGTGAATAGATTCTGTGTGTTCGACGGGCTGGTTTTGCTGTTGGTCGCGGTCGTCTGGCTGAAGAACGGTATGGAGAAGCTGGGGGTGCCGATGCGAACCGCCATCGGAGGGTAGCTGTAGAAAATGCCATATCCGCCGCGAATTACAAGGCTGTTCGAAGCGGAGTACGACAGCCCAACCCGCGGTCCCCAGTCGGCTGTGTCCGCCTTGGTGAGACCGCGGCCCAATCCTACGGTGTTATTACAGACAAACGTGAACTGAGGGAATTTCGCCAGGTTCGCCGCCGAGCTTGGCTG
>Ga0302326_10034646_pt1 | contig 9999 bp, 9 predicted proteins | sample Palsa_T0_3_FD_202264 | JGI IMG/M metagenome (GOLD analysis project Ga0302326, IMG submission 202264) | Peat permafrost microbial communities from Stordalen Mire near Abisko, Sweden - Palsa_T0_3 | ecosystem: Environmental > Terrestrial > Soil > Palsa > Peat permafrost | place: Sweden: Abisko...
TTTTCGGAGCCGTCTGGCGATGCTTGCGACCACTACCATCTTTACCCGCACGACATTCGCCTGCTCGCCGAACTGGGTTTCAACACCTACCGTTTCTCGCTTGAATGGTCGCGCATCGAACCGGAACAAGGCTTTTTCTCCCGCGCGGAGCTGGAGCACTACCGCCGCGTCCTGGCGGCTTGCCACGAAGCCGGCGTCACGCCCATGGTCACGTATTCCCACTTCACCGTGCCACGCTGGTTCGCCATGAAAGGCGGCTGGGAGAAGGCGGATTCGCCGGACCGGTTCGCCAAATTCTGCGAGCGCGCGACGCGCAGCCTCGGCGACATGATGGGATACGCCACTACGATCAACGAGCCCGACATCGCCGCCCTGCTCAATTGGATGAGCCTGCCCAACGGCCAGACCCTCGGCCAAATGATCGGCTCGGCGCTGCCCATGATCCGCAAACAACTGGGCGCGCCCGATTTTTCCAGCTTTGTTTTCGCCGATGGACGCCTTACGCTCCCCAACCTGCTCCGTGCGCACACGCTGGGCAAGGAGGGGATCAAATCCGTGCGCGCTGGGCTTCCGGTGGGTGTCAGCCTGGCCATGACCGACGACCAGCCGGGGCCATCGGGTTCGCGCGTCGAAGAGAAGCGCGCGGAGGTCTATGGGCCGTTTCTGGAAGCCGCCCGCAAGGACGATTTCTTCGGCGTGCAGACTTACACGCGGGCGATTGTCGGCGAGAAAAATCTGCCGCCGCCCAAGGACGCCGAACTAACTCAGACCGGGTGGGAGTTCTATCCCGAGGCGTTGGAGCACACCATCCGCTACGCCGCGCAAAAGACGGGCGTGCCCATCATGGTCACTGAAAACGGCATCGCCACGGACAATGACGAGCGCCGCATTCAGTACATTCAACGCGCGCTGGCCGGTGTCCAGCGCTGCCTCGACGATCATGTCGATGTGCGCGGCTACATCCACTGGTCGCTGATCGATAACTTCGAATGGAATTCCGGTTTCAAACCGAAGTTCGGGCTGATTGCCGTGGATCTCGAGACACAAAAGAGAACGGTCAAACCCAGCGCGGCCTACCTGGGCAACATCGCGCGCCGCAACGCGCTTTAAGAGTGGGGCAGCGCCGTGCGCTGCGGCGGACCCTCGGTCCGCCTGGCGGCGTGGGACGCCGCCGCAGCGCGAGGCGCTGCCCCACGATTAAGCGTGATTTTCCTCCGGGCCTCTTGCATTTCCCTTTTTCTTCGCCCACAATATAACAGAGAGGAGCGTCTCCCGATGGCTTTAACCCGGCGCCAAAAGCAAGTGGTCGATCTGGTCGCGAAGTTCGTCGAAGAAAACGGCTATAGCCCCAGTTACGAAGAACTGGCGCAAGGCCTGAACCTGGCATCCCTGGCCACCGTACACAAGCATATTGCCGCCCTGACCGCCAAGAACTACCTGAAGCGCGGCTTCAACCAGAGCCGCTCGCTGGAACTGGGACCCAAATACGTGCAAGAGAACCGGCGCCATCGGGAAGCCACAGCCTTGGAGATTCCGCTGCTGGGGCGCATCGCCGCCGGACGGCCGGTGGAATCGGTCGAGCAGCGCGCCACTCTCAGCTTCGCCGATTTCGTCGGACATCCCGACACCTTCGCACTGGAAGTGCGCGGCGAGTCCATGATCGGCGATCACATCTGCGATGGAGACATGGTCCTGCTCGAGCGCGCCACCGAAGTGCGCGACGGCGAAATCGTGGTAGCCCTGGTTGAGGGAACCGAGACAACGCTCAAGCGGTTTTATCGCGAGCCCGGCGGCAAAGTCCGGCTGCAGCCGGCCAACACCGCCCTGCAACCGATCGTGGTGCCGGCCGCGGATGTGCAAATACAAGGCCGGCTACTGGCTGTTCTGCGAAAATATAAGTAACTTGACTTATGTGTGTCCGCCGGACTTAGTTAGCGATTGAGGCGGTCAGGCCGGCGCGTAACTCGTATTCGGCGCGCAGCCAGTCCTCTTCGGAAGAGCCGCCTTGATAGCCGCGCGCTTCCCAATAGGAGTAAGCCAGTTGGGCAATTGCATCAAACGTGGGATCGGTGTCCGCAAGTACTGCCGGACTCGACGAAGGCGCCATGGCACTCTCGGGTGTCTCTGCCGGAGGGGCATTCCTATGCTTGCGCGCCGCTGTACTCTTGGCGCGCGCTGGAGCTGCGCCGGAAGACACCGAAGGCTCGGAACCTACACTTCGTTTAGTTGCCATAGAAGGTATTTCTCTCCCTAATTTTCAGAAAATCTATACATCGATTTTACCAGACTTTACCGCCGCCGCCGAAAAAAGTTTTTATCAATTCCATCACCAATCGCGAAGCAGCCGTGCGGTTTCGGACAAAGTGTCTGTGTGGAGGTATATTAATGTTAGCGTGCGATTGACATTGGCAAGTCCGCTTCTGCTGGCGCTGACAGCGGCGACCTTGAGCGCCGCGCCGCCGCGCGTACTGGCAGTGGACGTGGATGGCGTGATCCATCCCGTGACGGTTGAGATTCTCTCGCGCGCCATCGAACAGGCTAAGCGCGAAGACGCCGCGCTGCTGCTGGTGCGCTTGAACACGCCGGGCGGCCTGATGGACGCCATGCGCGAGTCGATTGAGAAGATCATTGCTTCACCCGTGCCGGTGGTGGCCTTTGTAACGCCCAGCGGTGCGCGCGCGGCGTCGGCGGGCTTCTTCATTCTGGAATCGGCCGACGTGGCGGCCATGGCCACGGGCACCAATACCGGCGCGGCGCATCCGGTGATGATGGGCGGCGAGATGGATCCGGTCATGAAGCAAAAGGTGGAAAACGATGCCGCGGCATCCTTGCGCAGCATCACCGCCAAGCGCGGGCGCAACAGCGCGCTCGCGGAAAAGGCCGTGCGCGAGAGTCAGTCCTTCACCGATAAAGAAGCGCTCGATAATCGCTTGATCGAAGTGGTGGCGCGCGACGAGCGCGATCTGCTCGATAAACTGGATGGGCGCGAGATCGTACGGTTCGATGGCACGCGGGTGGTGCTGCACACGCGCGGCGCGGCCATAGAGGTCTACGAAAGAAACTGGCGCCAAAAGATTCTCGCGGCCGTCAGCGATCCCAACATCGCCCTGATCCTGCTGGTGCTCGGCGCGCTGGGCATTTATGTGGAATTCACTTCGCCCGGCCTGATCGTCCCCGGCATTCTGGGAGCGATCATGGTGCTGCTAGGCCTGTCCGCTCTTTCCGTGCTGCCCATCAACTGGCTGGGCGCGGCGCTGCTGCTGCTGGCGTTCACGCTGTTTATCCTGGAGGCTAAATTCGCCACGCACGGCATTCTGGGAGCGGGCGGCGCGCTGTCCATGATTCTCGGCGCGGTGATGTTGATCGACAGCCCGGTGCCGGAAATGCGCATCCATCTGGGCACCGCCGTGGCGCTGGCGCTGCCCTTCTCGCTGATCACCATGGTGCTGCTGTCGCTGGTGCTGCGCGCGCGCCGCAACAAGGTGGTGACGGGCGTGGAAGGCATGCTCGGCGAAACCGGTACGGCCATCACCTCGCTCGCGCCCGGCGGCAAGGTCTTCCTGCGCGGCGAATATTGGGATGCGGTCTCGCCGGCCAATGTGGCTGCCGGCAGCCGTGTCCGTGTAACTGGCATCGACAAACTCAAACTGACTGTAGAAGCGATTCCCTCACCTAACGGAGACTCAACATGATCGACTTTACGAGCTTCACCACGATCGTCGTCATCATCGTGGTGCTGTACCTGGTGTCTTCCATCAAGATACTGAAAGAGTACGAGCGCGGCGTCATTTTCCGCCTGGGGCGATTGCTGGACGCTCCCAAAGGCCCGGGCGTCATCCTGGTGTTTGCGCCCATCGATCGCATGGTGCGCGTTTCGCTGCGTGTCGACACGCTGGAAGTGCCGGCCCAGGACGTAATCACGCGCGACAACGTGACCGTGAAAGTAAACGCCGTGGTCTACTTCCGGGTCATCGAGCCGCGTCCGGCGATCGTGGAGGTCTCCAACTTCCTCTACGCCACCTCGCAACTGGCGCAAACCACGCTGCGCAGCGTGCTGGGCGAAGTGGAACTCGATGAGCTTCTGAGCCAGCGCGATAAGCTCAACGTGCGGCTGCAATCGATCCTCGATCAGCACACCGCTGCTTGGGGAGTGAAGGTGTCCATGGTCGAGGTAAAGCAAGTGGACTTGGCCGAGCAGATGATCCGCGCCATCGGCCGCCAGGCCGAAGCCGAACGCGAGCGGCGCGCCAAAATTATTCACGCGGAAGGCGAATACAGCGCCGCGGAGAAACTCTCGATGGCCGCCAAGGTCATCCAGGAGCAGCCCGTGGCGATCCAGTTGCGCTACCTGCAAACGCTGGTCGAAATAGGCACTGAAAAGAACACCACCATCGTTTTCCCTTTGCCGCTCGATATACTGTCATCTCTGGAACGCGCGCTGAGCAGGGCGGGCGAACCATCCAAACCGGCTAATCCATGAAAAACAACGAAACTGGCGAATTCGAACTGGTGTTGGGCAACCGGCAATTGCTCAGCGGGTTTTTCGTCGTGGTGATTCTGTTCGCGATTTTTTTTGTGATGGGGTACATTGTGGGCCGCAACTCCACGCCTTCGCCGCAACTCGCCGCGAATCGCGATCAAACGAGCGGCCCCACGGCTCCCTCGAGTTCGCGTCCGCAGCCGGCTTCCGGTTTAGTCCCCGCGCCGCAAAACCCGCCCGCGGAGGCGCCCAAGGACGATGCCGGCAGCAACCCGGCGAGCGCACCGCAGCCCACTGCGACGCAGCCTGCGCAGCCCACCGAGCAGCCCGCCGCCAAGGCCGCCGCGCCGCTTCCGGTGGCCTCCGCGCCGGCCGAACCGGTTGCCGGCGAAAACTATCTGCAGGTCACGTCGGTGAAGCAGGATGTGGCTGAGACGGTGGCCAAGACGCTCAAAGACAAAGGATTCCCCGCCGTGCTGTCGCCCGGCCCCCCCGGCAAGACCCGCGTGCTGGTGGGACCGTACCCGGACCTCGGCAAACTCGGACAAGCCAAAGCGGACCTGGAGCGTCTGGGCTTCTCTCCCTTTCGCCAGAAGATAGAACGGTGAGCGACACGTTCGTGCAAATCGGGGTGCAGATCGGGACACCAGCCGCTGGCGCTGTGCCGCGTTTGCCTGACTGGGCCCGCAAAAGCGCCACGCACTACGAAGCGCTGCATCGCCTGAAGGCCGGCTTCCGGCAGCTCAATCTGCATACGGTCTGCGAATCGGCACGCTGCCCGAATATCCACGAATGTTTCGATCGCGGCGCGGCCACTTTCATGATCCTGGGCAATCTGTGCACGCGCGGCTGCGGATTCTGTTCGGTGCCTAAAGGCTCGCCGGCCAAACAGGATATGCGGCTCGATGCGGCCGAGCCCGGCAACGTGGCGCGTATGGCTGCCGGCATGCAACTGCGTTACGTGGTGATCACCAGCGTGAACCGCGACGATCTGCGCGATGGCGGCTCCGCGCATTTCGCCGAAACCGTGCGCCAGGTGCGGGGCGCGCTGCCGGATGCGCGCGTGGAAGTGCTCACGCCCGATTTTTGCGGCGACCTGCAGGCCGTCGCCCGCGTGCTGGACGCCGGTCCGCACGTCTTCAATCACAACATTGAGACTGTGCCGCGCCTCTACGGCCGCGTGCGCCCGCAGGCCGATTACCGGCAGTCGCTGGACGTGCTGGATTTCGCGCGCCGCTATCGCCCGGATGTCCTGACTAAGTCCGGCCTGATGGCCGGGCTCGGCGAGACGGAAGAAGAAGTACGCGCGCTGCTGCGCGATCTGCGCGACGCCGGCACGGCCGTGGCCACTATCGGCCAGTATCTTCGACCCACCCGCCGCAATCTGCCGGTAGCCGCATACATCGAGCCGCGGCAGTTCGATGCGTACCGCGAATACGGCCTGTCCATCGGCTTTCAAATGGTCTTCAGCGGCCCGCTGGTGCGCAGTTCATACATGGCCGACCGGGTAAGTGAAGAGGCGCGCGGCAGTGCCACTTAGTGGGCGCGGGTCCCTCGGACCCGTAGAGAAGAGGGCGGCCTTCGAGGCCGCCGCAGGCTGGGAGCCTGCCCCACTTTGAGCTACCTGGGCGCGCTGCTGACGGCGGTCCTGCTGGTGCTGGTCTTTCCACGCTTCAACCTGGTGTGGCTGGCGCCGGTGGCGCTCGCTCCCCTGCTGGTGGCGGTAGCGCTGGAACCGAGTCCGTGGCGCCGGTTTCTGCTGGGCCAGATCGCCGGCGTGGTCTACTGGTTCGGCGTCTGCTATTGGATAGAAGCCGTGCTGGCCAACTACGGCGGACTGAACACGCCGCTGGCCTGGCTCGCGTTTCTCCTGTTTTGTCTGATCAAGGCGCTGCACATGGGCGTATTCGCCATGCTGGCCGGCATCCTGATGCGGCAGTGGTGGGCGGCGCCCGCGGTGGCCGCCTTATGGGTCGCGATCGAGGCTACGCACGGATTGCTCGGGTTCGCCTGGCTGGCGCTGGGCAACGCCGGCATCGACATGGGGCTGCCCATGCGCCTGGCGCCCATCGCCAGCGTCTACGGCCTGTCGTTCATCTTCATGATGATGGCCACGGCCCTGGCGCTGGCCGTGCTGCGCCGCCCGCGTCTGGAACTGATGTGGCTGCTGGCGCTGCCCTTCCTGATCTTCCTGCCGCCCCTGCCCGATGCCCAACGCGGCCGCGACACCGCCGTTCTGGTGCAGCCCAACATCTCCGAAGACGCCCAGTGGACTCCGGAATCGGTGGACCGCATGCAGCGCAATTTGGCCGCGCTCTCGCTGCGCACGGCCTTGGCCGGCGGCGCCGAACATCCGGCCCTGATTGTCTGGCCCGAAGTGCCCGCGCCCCTTTATTACGACGCGGACCCGCGCCTGCGCGGCTACATTGCCGGACTGGCCGGCGCCAGCGGCAGCCATCTGCTGCTGGGAGTGGTGGCGCACACGCCCCAAGGCGGGCCGCTCAACTCCGCCATCCTGGTTGCCCCGGATGGAACGCTGGTCACGCGCTACGACAAGGTGAACCTGGTGCCTTTTGGCGAGTTCGTGCCCTGGCCCTTCGATTTCGTCAAGCGCATCACCGCCGAAGCGGGCGATTTCGTCCCTGGCAAGCAGGTGGTGGTCTCGCCGGTCGACGGCCATAAGATCGCCGCGTTCATCTGCTATGAATCGGTGTTCCCGAATTTCGTGCGGCGCTTCGTGGCCGGTGGCGCGGAGGTGCTCTTCAACATCTCCAACGACGGCTACTTCGGCAAAAGCAACGCCCGTCTGCAGCATCTGGAAATCGTGCGCATGCGCGCCGCCGAAAACCGCCGCTGGATCCTGCGCTCGACCAACGACGGCATCACTGCGACGATCGATCCCGCGGGGCGTCTGCGGGGCAGCTTGCCGCTATATGTGGAGGCGGCCTCGCGCACCGGTTTCACCTATATCAAAACCCGCACGTTTTACACGGAGCACGGCGACTGGTTTCCGATCCTGTGCGCGGCGCTGGCAGTGGCGTTGCTCGCAGCGTCGGCTATATCGTCAGCCACCCACAAGGGTTTGTAGCTGGTTCATGGCCTCCCGCAGGGTCTCCGACTGGACGCTCAACTCTTCGGCTGCGGCGGCGCTCTGTTGGGCGCTGGCAGCGTTCTTCTGGGTTACCTGCTCCATCTGAATGACCACCTTGGCAATCTGGCCGATGCCCTGGGTCTGCTCCCCGCTGCCGCGGCTCACTTCGTCTACCAGCGTTTTGATGCGCCCCGCCTGTTCGGTAATCGTCCGGATTGCCTGGGCCACTTGATTCACCTTGATTTTGCCGTCGTTTGTCTTGGCGATCGAGCCCTCGATCAAATCCGCGGTATCGCGGGCGGCTTGGGCGCAGCGCTGCGCCAGGTTGCGGACTTCGTCGGCGACCACCGCAAAGCCCATACCCGCTTCGCCGGCGCGCGCGGCCTCCACCGCCGCGTTCAACGCCAGGATGTTGGTTTGGAAGGCGATCTCATCGATGACCTTAATAATTTTCGAGATTTGGCCGCTCTGTGCGCCGATCTCCCCCATCGCTTCGACCATCTGGCCGAGGGCCCGGCCGGCTTCGGCGAACGCGTGCTGCGACTCGGTGACCAGGCCGGCCGCCGCGCGCGAGCTTTCGCTATTTTTATGCGCCATCGAGTTGATCTCCTCCGTCGACGCGGACGTCTCTTCGAGCGATGCGGCTTGCTCGGACGTCCCCCGCGCCAAGGACTGGCTGGAACTCGCTATCTGACTGGAAGCGTCCACCATCTCGGCTATCGCCTCGTGGATCTCGCCGATAGTTCTGCGCAGCACGCCGCCGATGCCACGCGTGAGCAGCCCACCGATGGCGGCACTAAGCAGGGCAGCCAGTATGCATCCAGCCCCCATCAAAATCACCGACCGGTTCAAGCTGGCCGCATGCTGCCGGGAAGAGTCTGCCGCCCGTTGCGAACTCAGCCGGTTCAATTCGCCCGCGGTTTTCACCAGACGCGCCCCTAAGCCTGCCCACTCCGTGATCAACTTCGTAAAATCGGGACCTGCATTTTGGTGGTGCGCAACCGTGCCCAGAATTTGGTTGAGCACTACCTGGTAACGGTCCAGATCGGCTGCCAACTGCTCGGTCGGTTGACGCAGGCCGGACAGTGCCAGGGACCCGGCTGCCTGTGCCCGCAGCTTGGGCATCAGCGCCTGCACGTTCCGAAAGCGCTCCCAACCGAGCGCCAATGCGCCCGGCTTCTGAATCGTCACGTGATAGATGAAGTGAATGCGGGCGTTCAGGATTTCGCGTTCGAACGCGGCAGCCAACGCCACCTCGGGCAAGTCGTCCTGCGAGAGTTCGGACATGGCCGTGGCCGCCTGCCGCATCGACCAGGCGCAAAAACCCCCGACGCAGGATACCGCCAGGACAACCGCCGCAAAGCCGGCAGCCAGCTTTTTCGTGATGCTCCAGTCGCGCACGTCATGTACTTAATCGGCGCATCGCGCGCCCGGCTTTAGCGGGTTGGCTCGATCAACCGCGTGGAATGACCGATGCCGGGGCCGATCCGCGACAGTCCCGCGACCAGTTCCTGACCGGCGCGCACCAGTTCGTCGATGGGCATCGGTGGCAAGCGATCGATAACAAACCACAGGTTCCGGCTTTCCGCCTGGATCGCGGTGCGCTTGCACTGCCGCCAGTTCCATCGCCGGCACGTGACGCCCTGCTGGTCGCGCCACACCACCTCCCCAGCTTCAGGGTGTTCGATCACCGGTGCGCCGTCCCGGACGGTGTCGAACGCCTCGTCCCCGCGCGCAAAAACGAGCCGCGGGGGGCCGGCGTAGCGATCCAGGTCTTCGCCGCCAAAGCAGGCGCCGAACCGGATGCTTAGCGCATTATACAGATCGACGACGGGGTCGATCGAGGGCAGGCTCCCGTTCTTCTCCACGCGCCTCCACAAAGCCTCCACCGAGCAGGGAGTCTTCTTCGGATTGGCGCCAAAGGCCCGAAACGCGCCGCGCCAGGCCTCCAAATGCGCCGCCATCCAGACCGGAGGCTGCAGCGTGGGCGCTGGGACGGAAGCCGTTGCCCGGAAATCCCGCACGACCACACTCAGCGCCCGGTAATCCGGATACCGCTCCCAGATTGCGGGGTCCACCGCTGGGATAAATGTTTCCGAAATCGCTTGCTCTCCCTTCACTTCACCAAAACCTTCGGATTGCTCCCGTCAGGAAGCAGTATACATGGGTCCGAGTCCCCGCGTCGCAATCGCCCACTCGCCCGCTCAGCCGCCCCCCCGTGTCTCCGCGTCTCCGCGTCCCCGCGTCCCCGCGTCGCAATCGCCCACTCGCCCGCTCGCCCCCTCGCCCCCTCAGCCGCACCCCCGTGTCTCCGCGTCCCCGCGTCCCCGAGTCCCCGCGTCCCCGCGTCGCAATCGCCCACTCGCCCGCTCCCCCCCTCGCCCGCTCAGCCGCCCCCCCGTGTCTCCGCGTCCCCGCGTCCCCCGCG
>Ga0302326_10034648_pt1 | contig 9999 bp, 9 predicted proteins | sample Palsa_T0_3_FD_202264 | JGI IMG/M metagenome (GOLD analysis project Ga0302326, IMG submission 202264) | Peat permafrost microbial communities from Stordalen Mire near Abisko, Sweden - Palsa_T0_3 | ecosystem: Environmental > Terrestrial > Soil > Palsa > Peat permafrost | place: Sweden: Abisko...
GCCACAGCGCTGCGAATTCCGGGCTCGACCGGCATAGCTCGTCGACGAGTTGGCCTACTTCGGAGACGGCGCCGGCGCGCGCCGCATCCGCCCTGAAGGCGCCGACCACGAAACGGGCCACGCTTTCCCAATCGTGTTGCGCGGCGCGGACGCGGGGGTCGCCGAAGATGACGCGAAGGATGTTGCGCTGGCCTGCAGGCAGCGCGCCGTAGTCGGTCAGCACCGCGGCAGCCGCGCGATTCCATGCGACGACATCCCAGGTCGCGGTCCTGATCAAGGCCGGACTGACCTCGAACGCATCGAGCAGACGTTGCAAACGCGGCGTGACGCCCTCGACGGCCTTGTAGCGGACCTCGGGCGGACGCCCGAGCCCAAGCAAGAAGAGATGTTCGCGCTCGATGTCGGTCAGCATCAGCGCGGCCGCGATCCGGTTCAACACCTCGGCGGAGGGAGCGCCGCCGCGCCCCTGCTCCAGCCAGGTGTACCAGGTCGGACTGATGTTGGAGCGCTGCGCGACTTCTTCCCGGCGCAACCCCGGCGTCCGTCTGCGCCCGACCGCAAAGCCGAGCGCGGCCGGATCAAGCCGACTGCGGCGATCCCTGAGGTAGGCACCCAGCGGATTCTCGGCCCTCGCCTGTAGTTCTTGCGGCATGCTGATCCTGTTGATTATTATACCATGATAAGATCACTACTTTTACAGGATGAAAGCATAGCCGATATTGGTCTCCAGACAACATCGGAGACTTTCACATGCGCGTATTCCTTACCGGCGCCACCGGCTTCATCGGCTCGGCCATTATTCCGGAACTCATCAATGCCGGCCATCAGGTACTCGGACTGACGCGCTCGGATGCGGGAGCCGAGGCTCTCATCGCCGCCGGCGCCGAGCCGCATCGAGGCGATCTCGAAAACCCCGAGAGTTTGCGCGATGGGGCGGCGAGGTCGGACGGCGTGATCCACTGCGCCTTCGACCACGACTTCTCGAGATTCGTCGCCAATTGCGAGAAGGACCGGCGCGCCATCGAGGCGCTCGGTGCGGGGCTCGCCGGATCGGACCGCCCGCTCGTCATCACATCAGGTACCGGTATCGGCAGTGCCGCGCCGGGGCAACCCGCGACCGAAGATGGCTTGCCCGATCCGCATCACCCACACCCCCGTGTCGCTTCGGAATTGGCGGGCATTGCGGCGTCGGCGGTTAGCGTCAACGTGTCGGTGGTGCGGCTTCCGCAGGTCCACAATACCGTCAAGCAGGGATTTGTTACCCCGTTGGTCGACCTGGCCCGCAGCAAACGCGTCTCCGCCTATCTCGGCGACGGACAGAACCGCTGGCCGGCGGCACACGTGCTCGATACCGCGCGCCTTTACAGGTTGGCACTGGAGAAGCATTTGGCCGGCGCGAGGTATCACGCGGTCGCTGAAGAAGGCATCCCGATGCGGGAGATCGCGGAAGTCATCGGTCGCGGCCTGAAGGTGCCTGTCGTCGCCATGTCCCCGGACGAGGCCGCAGACCATTTTGGCTGGCTCGCGGCGTTTGCCGGCCGGGATCTTCCGGCTTCAAGCGCGCAAACACGGCAACGGCTCGGATGGCGCCCGACTGGCCCCGGGTTGATCGCCGATCTCGAACGCATGCGTTACTACTAGTCACGTGAATCTGGAATTCGCCACATCAGTTGCAAGCCGGGTTGCTGCGGAAACAGCATGACGGACGACGATTTCACCGGAGCCGCACCGCGCTTCGGGTCCTTTGACAACGAAAGCCTGCTGTCGTCGAGGTGCGGCAACACCTAGCTCAGCGGCAACAGCGCGCTTCGCAGCGTCGCGCTCGAAATCCCCATCATCCCCGTGAAGGGATCATCCAGTTCCAGCACCAGAAAAATCGCGCAGGCAAACGACAGCGCACAGATCGACAGCGCGGCCATCACGACAAGGTTGGCCCGCGCAAACAGGGTGACGCTCGCAAAAATCGCACCAAGCCAAAACACCAGAATGACCAGGAATGGAACGGGAATCGAGCCCCCGGTCTGCGCAAACAACTGCAGGCGAAGTTGCGCGCCATCCGTGAAAGCCTGAACGGCGCGGGATTGCAGCGAACGTTGCGCATCGTCTTTCGGCGATAGATGCTCAAGTTGGTCAGCGAATGCCGCCGCCTCGGCGGTCGACTCGAACCGAAGTGGCTTGCCGGCCGCAAGCTCCTGCTCGTGCCAAAGGCGGTTCGCCAGCGGTGGAATGCTCTGCCGAAGAAGGTTGCGCAGCGGAGCGGCTTCCGGACCATATTGCGCCAGCAGATCGTCCAGCAGGATGATGTTTGCGGTCATTTGCCGGACCTGGCTGGTTTTCTGGTCGAACGTACCCTTGGCGGATGCGATCAGCAGACCCAGCACGAGCGCGGCCAATGTGCCGATCAGGCCCGCCGTCAGTTTTACGACGTCCTTGGAGTCGGAATTCAAATGGTTTTCCGACAGTCGCGGCCGAACAGCCATTCCAGCCAGGGCGCCGCCGAATATCAGCACAAACACCAGCAGCGAGATCAACAGGTCCTTCATATCCAGGATGTCCCCGCCAGTTTGCAGGCCGACAATTCCAGCTCCGCTCCTGATCGTAGGGCTAAAGACCCTTGTTGGCCATCACTTGTGAAGCAGCGTCGATTGTGGCGGCGGAGTCGCTGCCGCCTGCGAAAACGTGACCCGGGCATTCCAGCCCTTGGGCCGGTTTTCCGCCGCGAATCAGGCCGCAGAAACCACTCCCGGTCTTTTCGCCAGCATCGTTCGTCGATCGTGAATCAAGCTCTCCAGCCGGTGGGCTGCGACATTCAATGTCGCGTCGTCCACCGCGCTCTCATCACCTGCGGCGGATTTGGCCCGCTGCGCTTTGAGAATATCGTCAATCTCGTCCTCGATATCCGACAGTTCGGCCTCGGTAGCGGCCTTGCGAATCCGGCGCCCCAGCGCATAGAGAGAGTCCAGCGGGCCTGCACCGGCGGCGCTCCCGAGCCCCAGGAATTTCCAGGCCGCGGCAAGCGCGGTGGCGAAGCCGCCCAGCACCATCGGTGTCAAATAGATCCAGTTGCCGTATTCATCCATGAAGCTCTGCTGGGTGCCATTGTAGACGGCCGCAGCTCCGGGATGCAGCGGCAGATAGGCATCCTGGTCGGTGCTGGGAGACGTGATTTGCGCGAAGAGGGGTTGTTCCCTCATCAGGTCCCTGCGCACGCTCATGATCGTTTGCGTAAGCGTGGCAACCAGATCGGTCCCAAGCTTTTTTTGCGCAACGAGATAGAGCGAAGTCCTCAAGGTCGTGAGATCGTCATCCGGCACCGGCGGAGAGCCTCGCAACGTGCCCTTGGGTACGTCGAAGCTCTCATAGGCGCGCTCGGATTCCGCGATGGCTCCGGCGGAATCGATCGGTACCAGTACCGGCAACGCCTTTGCACCCTGCTGGAAAAAGCCTCGCACCAGCGCCAAATATTTTCCAGCCAAGGGAATCACGACAAGCACCGCGGCAACGTCTTTGGATTGGATGGCCTGGCGCACATCCGGCAAGGCAACATCCTTGAATACCTTGGCGCGATCGAGCCCATATGCCGTGCTCAGGACATCGACAATCCTGCTATTGGCGTCGCCGCTGACCACGCCGACGCGACGGCCCTTCAACTTGTCGATGCCGTCGATGCTCGAACCCGGTGGCGCGATTATCAGCACGACTACATGGCTGACAACGACGACGGCCTGTGCTTTCGACAGGTCGCCGACGTCGCCGCGGACCACTGCAAGATCTACCTTGCCCGCCGAAAACGCATTGGCGGCTTCAAGCGCCGTGCCGCTGTCGATGACCTTGAGCCGCACCGGCGCGTTGGTCGACGCGAGTTGGCTCGCGATGGCCGACATCGCCTTGGCGGCCTCGCCGTCGATCGAGCCCACCGCCACGCTCAGCGTTACCGGACGCGTATAGTAGCGGTACACCAAGAGGCTTGCGCCGGACGCGAGAGCGGCAATACCGACCAGCAGGACAAAACGAAGCCACAGCGGCAATTTCAGCGAAGTCATACTGGTCACCCCCGACGCACCGATCGATCGCTATCCTGCCGGGACCGGGTGCGGGATCGGTGCGCACTCAAAGCGGAATGTGGCTCATTTGCCGCCGCCGCTGGCTCCGTTCTGGACCATTTGAAGCGCCCTCTCGATGCTCAACGATCCGCCCACCTGGCTCGGCGGATATTCCTTGAACGTCAGGAGAAACCCACCCACGATGTTGACGCCGGGAACCATCGTCCACAGCTTGTCGCCCCACCAGCGGGCGTACATCATCGACTCATCCTGATAGCGCTCCCATGGATCCTGCCGCAGGTTGGTAACGAGAGGAACGTTGGTGGATTCCGGCGTGCCGGTAAACAGATTGCCCTTGATGGTCTTGAAGCTGAGTTTCCAGTCACCGTATCTCAGCGCCGTGAGATCGCCATTGTCGGTGAAGTAGAAGAATTCCTTTCGCGGTCCCTCGGCGACGTCGCCTTTCAGGAATGGCATGAAGTTGTAACCGTCGAGGTGAGTCTTGAAGGTCTTGTCGCCGACCGTCAGGCCTTTCAGAAGCTTATCGCTGATGTCGGGATCGCCGGCGGCGGCCAGAAACGTCGGCAGGAAGTCCTCACCCGCGGTGATGTCGTTGATGATCCGACCGGGCTTGATAGCGGCGGGCCACTTCATGACCATGGGCACGCGGAATCCACCCTCAAAGGTCGTACCCTTTTCGCCGCGGAACGGGGAATTGCCGCCATCCGGCCAGGAAAAGGTCTCGGCGCCGTTGTCGCTGGTAAAGACCACGATGGTATTGTCGGCAATGCCGAGGTCATCGATCTTCTTGAGGATGGCGCCGACGGCCGCATCCAGGTCCATCATGCCGTCGGCGTAGAGGCCGTAGCCACTCTTGTTCTGCCACTTGGGAGCAAGATGGGTCCACACATGCATGCGCGTCGAGTTGTGCCATAGGAAGAACGGTTTATCGGCCTTGACGGAACGGTCGATAAAATCGACGGACCGGCGCACAAGTTCGTCGTCGACATCTTCCATGTTGAATTTCGCTTTGGGATCCATGTTCGGATGCGGCGGCAGCGGACCGCCATCGGCGATCGTTTGCTTGCCGATTTTTCCCCAGCGTGGATCGGTTGTCGGATCGTCCACGGTCGTCGCCTTGCAGTCCACGATGTTGCGCGGGCCGAACATGGCGAGGAATTGCGGAGCCTTCGGGTAATCGGGCTCATACGGTTCTTCCATCGCGTTGAGATGATAGAGGATGCCGTAGAATTCGTCGAAGCCGTGCACGGTGGGCAGGAACTCATTGCGATCGCCGAGATGGTTCTTGCCGATCTGCGCCGTTGCGTAGCCGTAAGGCTTGAGCAGTTCGGCGATTGTCGGGTCCTTGTCCTGCAGGCCCTGCTTGGCGGCCGGCAAGCCGACTTTCAACAAACCGGTGCGGAATGGTGTCTGCCCGGTGATAAAGGCGGCACGCCCGGCGGTGCACGACTGCTGGGCGTAGTAGTCGGTGAACAGCGCGCCCTCCCTGGCGATGCGATCGATGTTGGGCGTGCTTCCGCCCATCATGCCGCGATGGTAGGCGCTGATATTCCAGATACCGACATCGTCCGCCATGATCATCACGATGTTGGGTTTTTTGGCCGGTGCCTGTGCCGACGCCGTGCCGCTGAACGCGAGCGGGATCGCGAATAGCGCCGTGGCGAGATAATTTTTCCTGGTCATCGCTTTATCCTCCCATTACGCGTGGTTGTGTCTTCTTCCGATGGTTTTCATGCGAGGTATCGGCGCTCATGGTCCGTTCCCTGCTCTGCTGATGCATCTGAAGCCGACATGGCTCATGGAGGTGTCGACCGGCTGCGCCGGCTTCGATCCCGCCGGTATGCTGGCGGTACCGCTCGCCTGCCGGTGACGAACTCGCTTCGGAAAGACTCATAAGCAACCTCGATCCGGTCAGGATGGTGCTCCCGCTCTCCAACCGCATTCACGGCAGGCTCGCTGTCGATCGCTTCACGAAGCCTGCATCCGATGCAACGCGGTGGCAAGGTGATCTTCGCGACAATCGCAAAGGCGTCGCGCGGTCGTCATAAATCGATCATGCTCCCACGCCTATCGGTCGCCGTGACGGCGCTCGAAGAACAGCCGCACCAGTATTTTGTCGCCTACGATCTGCCCGAGCGATCGGAATGCAAAGTAAGGCGTAAGAATCAGGAACATGACGAGGATTGTCGCGACGAACTGATGCAGTGTCCCGCCCGCTATTGCGGAAATTGAGTGCATGATCGTTTCGCCGTGGATCGCCCCCACGACAATTTCCTCGATCAGCGTCAGGACCACCAAAAGCAGGAGGAAGACGAACGATTTGTGCAGCGTTGGAACGATGAGCGGCAGGTTTCTGAATCGCTCGCCAATGTGAACGGCGCGTCCCACCAGCATGAATTTCGCACAGAGCGCGGCCTTGATGATGGCAAGGCCGAGGTGATCATACGCGATACCTTGCGCCTGCAGAACCGCGACCTCGAAGTAAATCACAGCCGCAAAGCAAATGTAGAGATAGACCGTGAGGATGACGAACTCGATCAGTTCTTCGCTGATTTTCTCGCGGAACGAGGCTTTGGATTCTCCCCCGCTTTCCGACGCTGTATCCGACTGCGGGGATCGGGCCATCATGAGCCACCGTGGGGTTATGAGCTGCAGAGCCTATCCGACCGCCCTGGGTTTCGCCATCCCGTCCTGAACGGCGCGATGACTCGGCAAACGCGCGTCTCCGTGCTCCATGCGCGTCGCACAATTGCTCGCTTTGCGGAGCCGCTGCGCTTTGGCTTGGCGGGTTGCGAGAGATGAATCGGGCATGGGAATCTCTCTTCCGCATACCCGTATCAGCCTACGGATGCACCGGCGTTTGCCCGGCTTATTCCGAGCGCCAGAATGCGATGCAGGAGGCCCGGGTAATCAAGTCCGTCATGCCGGGCCGCTGTAGCGAACTCCTGGCTCTTCGCGATTTCCGGATTGGGGTTCGCTTCAATGAAATACGGGGTGCCGTCGGCGGCGAGGCGAAAGTCGATGCGCGCGTATCCATCGAGCCCCAGGGTTCGGTAGATGCGTTTCGCTGATCGCTGAATGCGACTGCGCACCTCCGGCGCAAGGTTCTCGGCCGGCCCATCTACAATTCCCACGCGCTCCTGATAATCGGGATCGTGTTTGACCTTCTCGGTGGCTATGGCCTGTCCGCCCATGGTGCCGAATTGCAATTCCCAAACCGGCAACACGCGCAACCGATTGTTGCCGAGCACGCCGACATAAAGCTCGCGTCCATCGATATATTGCTCGGCGATCGCGGCGGTTCCGATCCGCTCGTGAACGAAGGCGACACGCTCTACGAGCTTCTCGTCCGTATCGACGACGGATGCCTGCGAGATACCCCGGGAGCCATCCTCGTTCAGGCTCTTGACGATCAACGGCAGTGCAAGACGCGCCGGGCGTTTGACCTTTCGCCGCATCGGGAATACGGCGAAGGCCGGCACCGCGATCCGGCGATGGTGCACCAATGTCTTGGACAGATCCTTGCCGCGCGCCAGGATCAGACCACGCGGGTTACACCCGGTATACGGGATCTGCATCAGTTCGAGATAGCTTGCGACATGCTGGTCATACGTCGGCTCGTTGTGAAACTGCTCCAGCAACGTGAATACCACGTGCGGTTTGAAATTTTCGATCGCCTCGCGCACCGGCTTGATTTCCTCCTGCGCACCGAGCGGGCGAACATCATGACCGGCCGCACGCAAGGTGCTCACGACGTCGTATTCCGTTTTCCAATCGTTGATTTGCCGCGCAGTATATCCGTCGGTGGAGTCCGGGGGCACGAAGTCCGGATGCATCAGCACCAGAACGCGCAGGCGTCTCATAGCGCGATCCATTTCCGCCGCGAAGGTCCGAACAGCGCGTGCATGGTCTTGGCGGTCAACAGCACGGTGAAGTCGGCCACAAGCTTCCGATCGGAGCCGACAGCGCGCAGATTGAGCTCTCGGCAGCGGAAGATCATGTCGTCAAGTACGGCATCGAGCGTAAGCTGGTTCTCGCCCGTCCACCGCGCAACCAGCTGCCTGATGCGGGCGCGGTGCCGCCGGATGAATGCAGAAGCAGGCTGCCCCCGGCGATGCCGTGGATCGGCGGAAAACAGCCGGGAGAGGTCGCGGTCGTAAGTCTTCGGTGGCCTGAAGGTGTAGAACGCCTGCTTCTTTTTATAGTGCTCACCGAGTGTCTGGCTGAGTTCATGCAGCGGATCGACACGATCCCGCGTCGTGACCAGCGGCCGCTTCCCGGCGATTTCCTCCATCAGTTCGTCGACATATTCGAGCTTCTTCAGCGCTGGCCAGCCGGCATAACGCATCCGCCAGTTCGAACGCGGTCGCAGCCATACCGCGAAGGTTTCAGCGAAATCCTCGTCTGGATGGCTCTGCGCGTACCAGAGCCGAAGATGCTGGACATATTGCCGGCTGGCCGGATTGGGCCGGTAGTAGCGCGGGTAGTGTTTTGAGGATCGGCCGAACAGCTGCTGCCAACGCCGGCGGCGCTGCAGCTGATAGCCGTGCTGGATGGCATGGCCTGCCTCATGGCGGAGGATGGCCATGCATTCGGACCAGGTGCCGCCCTCGACGTCGAGCATCATTTTCTTCTCGAGCTTCATCAGGCGGGGATGGGCGAGATAGAATGGGATGGCAATGCCGGGCACATCTGCCGGACTAAACCATTCGCTCGATATCCATGTATGCGGCCGCAGCCGGATGCCCCGCTCTTCGAGTTCCTCGTAAAGAGTGCTGATACAATCCTCCAGCCAGGTGCCTTCGACCGCAACCCTCAGACTGCTGAGGCGTTGCTGGAGCAACTGCTCATCCGATAGCTTTTCCCAGGCATGTTTCCGGCGGGGCATAGGCATCTGGAAGTGATAACAACTCGCTACTCGGATGGTGTCATAGGATGCTGTTGACAACAACCGCCGAGTCTCCGCGGCGCGCCATTGTTCAGTGACCCTCGTCGTCTTTGGGTCATTCCCGTCGATTTTGCCATGTCCGCAGCATGTCCGGTTACGGGCTATCTTTCAGTGAATTGGCCTGAACCCGATTCCCGTCCATCGACGCATCGCTCACGCTTCACTCGCCGCGCCTGGCCGGCTTCGACAGATAATCCAGCGATTGCGCCTCGCTCTTGAGCGGAGTGACCTTGTCCGGATCGATCCGCACCATGAGATAGTCGATGTGGTCTTCTATCCTGGTGAACCAGTGACCGGTGCCGGCCGGAATCACCACGACGTCGCCCGCCTTGATCTCATGGGCCACGCCGTCGCGCACCTCCGAGCCGTTGTTGCCGGGACCGTTGAATTCGACCACCGTGCGCATGGTCGCCGGCCGCCGCTGCCGGTTGACGATGTCGGGGCCGAGCACCAGCGTCGCCGCGCCCGACAGCACATGATAGACCTCGCTGATCTGGTCATGCTCGGCAACCGAATCCGGCGCCGGCTTCTCCAGTTTGCCGCGATGGACGATGCCGATGCCGATATGCGCCTTGCCGATATCGATATCCCGCACCTGCTGGTCGAGCAGCTTTTCCGCCAGCGCTTTCTTGGTGTAGTTTTCAAGTTCGGCCAGCGGAATGTAGGTCCCCGGACACATCTCGCAGGTCGGCTGGGGGTCGGTGGGGTTTATCTTCATCTCGGCGAGCGCTGGCGTCCCGGCCACCAGGCAAGTAACTGCCGCCATACCGCAAACGAACCGTTTCATCGACCGCCTCCCTGTTTCCGCTGCCAATGCATGCACGGCCTTCCCGCTTTGCCAAGCGCGCAGTTTCGCGTGTCAAATGCGCATGAACAGGGACAGCGTTACCGCGGCGTAAATCCAGGCAGCCTGCGATGTCGGGCTTTTGTCGACGATCGGCAGCGGCGGCGGCGTTTCCTGAAGGCCGCTGCCGGCGCGAGACTCCC
>Ga0302326_10034650_pt1 | contig 9998 bp, 7 predicted proteins | sample Palsa_T0_3_FD_202264 | JGI IMG/M metagenome (GOLD analysis project Ga0302326, IMG submission 202264) | Peat permafrost microbial communities from Stordalen Mire near Abisko, Sweden - Palsa_T0_3 | ecosystem: Environmental > Terrestrial > Soil > Palsa > Peat permafrost | place: Sweden: Abisko...
TCAGACTTGTGGCGCCCGGCGGTTGATTTTCACCGGCGTCGGCCGACGCGCCCGCCGTCGGGAAAGCGCTCTGCGACCGCTATTGAACAAAGGTTCATAGCTGTCATCCGCCAAGACATAGCGGCGATCCGAACGCGCAATAGAGCGAGTCTAGCCGTGAGCCTATGTTTACTGGATTGGTCAGGGGACGTCCATCAACGGCCCGCCGCCGAAGGAGCAATCTCATGGCCCACGCCCACGTCATTAGCCACATCGATTTTCGCCAACGGCTCAAGCAGGCGCAGCAATTGGCCAATCAGATCATGTTCGCCCGCGAACGCGTGTTCTGCGAGGTCACGCCTATCGCGATCGCCTCGAGCCCTCGTCTGCGGCGCGGCTGCAATGGCCAGCAGGCCGTTAATCGGGATATTTAGAGAGCTTAAGCGGGCGGCGCGCTTACCCGTCGATCGGCTCGACCGCCGCGATCTCAATGCCAAAGCCGGAAAGCCCGACATAGGTGCGCGGATTGTCGGTGCGCAGCCGGATGGAGGTGACGCCGAGGTCGCGCAGGATCTGGGCGCCGACGCCGATCTCGCGCCATTGGGTCGCGCGCGCGTCGTCGGAGGTTGCCGCCTGGGCGCCGCTGAGGTTCGCCGGCACGCCGGCCGCGCCATCGCGCAAGTAGATGAGGGCGCCGCGTCCTTCGGCCTTGAAGCGGCTCAGCACCTTGGGGATCGCGCCGCCGCCGAAAATGTCGCTGAGGATATCGGCTCGATGCAGACGCGCCGGCACGTCGCGCCCATCGCCGATGTTTCCGTGCACGAAGGCAAAGTGCAGCACTGGATCGAACGGCGTGCGATAGGCGTAGCCCTGAAGCTCGCCGATCGGGGTCTTGATCGGAAAGCAGGCGACCCGCTCGACCAATTTCTCGCGCGCCTGCCGATAGGCGATGAGATCGGCGACCGAGATGTGCTTCAGCTTGTGCCGGTCAGCGAAGGTCTCGATCTGCGGCCCGACCATCACCGTGCCGTCGTCGTTGGCGAGCTCGCAGATGACGGCGACCGGCGGCAGACCGGCGAGCTTGCAAAGGTCGACCGCAGCCTCGGTATGGCCGGAGCGCATCAGCACGCCCCCGTCCTTGGCGACCAGCGGAAAGACGTGGCCCGGGCGGACGAAATCGCTTGCGCCCATATTGTGATTGGCGAGCGCGCGGACGGTGTTGCAGCGCTGCTCGGCCGATATGCCGGTGGTCAGGCCGTGGCGCACGTCGACCGAGACGGTGAAGGCGGTGCCGAGCGGGGCGTCGTTGATCGCCACCATCGGGTTCAGGTTGAGCCGCCGCGCCTCGCCGCTGGTCAGCGGAGCGCAGACAATCCCGCAGCAATTGCGGATGATGAAGGCCATCTTCTCGGTGGTGCAGAGCGAAGCGGCGACGATCAGGTCGCCCTCGTTCTCGCGGTCGCCATCGTCAGTGACGACGACGATCTCGCCGTGAGCGAAAGCCTGGATGGCGTCGGCAACGGGGTGGTGCATGTCTGGTCCATTGAGCGCAGGCGGCGCGCTATTGAGGAAATCGTTCGGGGTTACCGCGCCCAGCGTCTCGGCGACGATCCGCTCGGCGGTCTCGCGCGACAGCCACGAGCCGTGCTCGCGGCAGATCAGGGTCACCGCGCCGGGCGAAACGCCGATGCGGCGGGCGAAATCCGCCCGCGTCACGCAGTTCCGCTTAAGCCAGTCGCCAAGCTTCATGCTCCTCAAATAGTGGCGCGGGTTGTTTTGTGCAACTCAATCGATTCGGGCGGTCGGTTGCTCGGCGGCGCGCAGCTGTCTTGATCGTCCCTAAACACAATCACTTCAAGCCTGTATTGCGATGCTTGGACCGCGGCGCCGTCATTGGGAGAAGCGAAGCGACGAAGCAAGCGAGAGATCCTATGGCGGCGGCGGTGGCTTGGATTGCTTCGCTTCGCTCGCAATGACGTGGCGGCCCTTTAGCGGTCCTCAATTCACCCGAACCAGCATTTTGCCGAAGTTCTCGCCGTGCAGCAGGTCGACCAGCGCCTGCGGCGCGTTTTCGAGTCCGTCGCGGATCGTCTCGCGCCACATGAGTTTCTTGGCGGCGACCAGACCGGCGAGCTCGCCGATCGCCTTCGGCCATAGATCCATATGGTCCGAGACGATGAAGCCTTCCATCTTGAACCGCTTGACGAGGAAGAGCCGCATGTCGGGCGGCGGCGTCGGCTCGCTTTCATAAGAGGCGATGAGGCCGCAGACCGCGACCCGGGCGAAATCGTTGATCCGCCGCATCGCCAGGCGAAACGGCTCGCCGCCGACATTCTCGAACAGCCCATCGACCCCGTTGAACAACGCGTCCTTCAAGTCCTCAGGGAAGCGCAGCGACTTGTGGTCGACGCAGGCGTCATAGCCGAGTTCCCTGACGGCGTAGGCGCATTTCTCCGGCCCGCCGGCAATCCCGACCACCCGCGCGCCGGCGAGCTTCGCCAGTTGGCCGGCGACCGCGCCGACCGCGCCGGTCGCCGCCGACACCAGCACAGTCTCGTTCGGCTCTGGCGCGATGATCTTGTTGAGACCGTACCACGCGGTGACGCCCGGCATGCCGACCGGCCCGAGATAGGCCTGGATCGGGATCGTCTTCGCGTCGACCATCCGGAGACTCCCGCCATCGCTTACCGAATAGCGCTGCCAGCCGCCCATGCCGACGACCGCGGCGCCGACCTTGAAGCCCGGGTTCATCGAGGCCTCGACGATGCCGACCGTGCCCCCGCCCATCACCGCGCCGATCTCCTGCGGCTTGGCGTAGGACTTGGCGTCGCTGAGCCGCCCGCGCATGTAAGGGTCGAGCGACAGGAACGAGTGCCGCACCAGAACCTGCCCAGGGCCAGGTGTGGGAACCGGCGTCTCGACAATGCGGAAATTGGCCGGCGAAACTTTGTCGGTCGGACGGTGGTCGAGCAGGATTTGGGTGTTGGTTGGCATGGGCGCCTCCTCAAGGCGTTTGGCGCGGGTAGCGCCAAGCAAAACAAAGCCTGGCCAAGCAAACCCCAAGCAAAATTGCTTGGATTTGCTTGGTTTTATTCATCCAAATTGGGACTTTTCAAAGGGTTACGGCAGAAAAAAAACAAATTCCTGGCTCTTTCGTCCCTGCTGCCTCGCGGGAGGCGGCCTGAGCAGGTATAGCACGGATTCTGATGCTCCGTGATTCCGTCCGGGCCGATCTCCATCATCCCCAAACTACGCTTGCGCAGACCCTCAGCTCAGTCCCCCGTTCCCACCGAATCAATCCATTCGCTGCCCGGTTTGACGGGCATCTGGAGAATGTCGGTTCATACATCGGTATAATGCAGCCTAGCCGAAGTGGCGTTATCCGGAGCCGTTAGTGCGAGTGCCCTTGGAAAGTTTTCGCACTACTCAGGCTGACGAGCGACCGAATGACGCCCGACATGTCCAAGGACGAAGTGGCCGCAATTCAATGGCCGAATATGAAAACGCTCAAGCGCCTTCTTGCTACACCGCCCGACCAGAAGACGAAGACGAAATCCGGCGCTAGTCGGAATAGGCGCGGGGATATCGCAGAATCAAGGTGTTATAAGCCCGCGCGCCGGCATCTCATTACCGATGCCGAAGGAATTTCATCAACGAGTTGGTAAGATTCCGGGGCCTCGAGGTCGGAACTGAGCTGGTTGGCAATCAACCGGGGCCGGAATTCCTAACGCCCAACTGTCTTTGTATGGTTCAGCACACAACGGAGTTCGCTACTATGTACACCGTCGGAAGCTATCTCGCGGCCCGTCTTTCGCAAATGGGCCTCAAGCATCACTTTGCGGTCGCTGGCGATTTCAATCTGGTTCTGCTTGACCAACTCCTGAAGAATAAAGAGCTGGAGCAGGTCTATTCTTGCAACGAACTGAACTGCGGCTACAGCGCTGAGGGTTACGCCCGCGCCCGTGGGGCGGCGGCGGCCGTCGTGACCTTTAGCGTCGGCGGGCTTTCCGCCATCAATGCTATTGGAGGCGCCTATGCCGAGAACCTGCCTGTCATCCTGGTGTCAGGCGCTCCCAACAGCAACGACCGCGCGACTGAGCACCTCATCCACCACACCCTCGCAACGCACGATTGGTCGTACCAGCTGGAAATTGCCAAGAAGCTTACCTGTGCAGCTGTCTCGGTCGCTTCCGCCGTCGATGCGCCCCACCAGATCGACTATGCGATCCGCATGGCCCTACGCGAGAAGAAGCCCGCCTACATCGAAATCGCATGCAACGTCGCTGCCGCTGAATGCGCAGCGCCTGGCCCGGCCAACGCGATTCTTGGTGAAGAGTCGAGCGACCAGGAGTCCCTTGCGGCCGCAGTCGCAGCAGCGACCGAGTTCCTTCAGGACAAGCAGAAGCCGATCATATTGATCGGCAGCAAGCTCCGGTCAGCGGGCGCGGAAAAGCAGGCGATCGAGCTCGCGGAGGCGCTGGGCTGCGCCGTCACCGTTATGGCCGCGGCAAAAAGCTTCTTTCCGGAGCAGCATCCCCAGTTCGCCGGCATCTACTGGGGCGAGGTCAGCGCCCCTGGGGCGCGTGAGATTTTCGACTGGTCAGACAGCGTGATGTGCATCGGCACGATTTTCAACGATTACTCGACCGTTGGCTGGACCGCCATGCCCAGTGGCCCCAATGTGCTGACGGCGGACCAGCACCGTGCCTATTTCCAGGGCCGAGATTTCGGTCGCATCCATTTGCGTGAATTCCTCTCCGGCTTGGCCAAGAAGGCGCCGAAGCGTCCAGCGACAATGGTCGAGTACCAACGCATCCGCCCCCGGCCCCAGCCGCAACCACCTGCGAAGGCAGAGGCGAAGCTGACCCGCGCCGAGATTTTCCGGCAGGTCCAAGACCTGATTACTGCCGATACGACGGTAATCGCGGAGACCGGTGATTCCTGGTTCAACGGCATGGCGCTTAACCTGCCGAGCGGCGCGCGCTTCGAGATCGAAATGCAGTGGGGCTCGATCGGATGGGCTACGCCGGCGGCGTTCGGCTACGCAGTGGGCGCGTCCAGTCGACGCGTGATCCTCTTGACTGGCGACGGGTCATTTCAGTTGACCGCCCAAGAGGTGGCGCAAATGGTCCGCCGGAAGCTGCCCGTGATGATCTTCCTCATCAATAACCATGGATACACGATCGAGGTCGAGATCCATGACGGCCCCTACAACAACATCAAGAACTGGGACTATGCCGGGCTGATCCAGGCTTTCAACGCGGAGGACGGCAAAGGCCGCGGCTTGCGCGCTGCCAACGGTGGGGAGCTCAAGAAAGCGATTGAAGCGGCCGTCGCCAACCACGACGGGCCGACGCTGATCGAATGCGTCATCGACCGCGACGATTGCTCGGCCGAGCTCATTTCCTGGGGCCGCCAGGTCGCGGTCGCCAACGCCCGCCCGCCTCGGCCGCAGTAGGCGGCGCCCGGTCACACTGATTGGGCTTTGACCCTACGGCGCGAGGCCCTTGAGGAAGATCCGCGTCACCCGCTGCGCATGGTCTTCGATCATCTCGTCCGTCAGCTCGGCGAGCATGCCCGTGCCAAGCCGCATGCTCCACTCGCCCTGGGCCATCGCGATGAACAGCGAGACGATCTCGAACGGATCATCGTCGAACGCGATATACCCTTGCGCCCGGCACCGCAGGATATAGTCGACGAATTTCTTGCGCTCTTCGCCGATGGTCTGCCCCAACATCCGCGCGGCCTTGTCGCCGGGCTCGCCGGGCGCCATCGCGCTGGTAAGCGGGGCCATAGCCAGCATGAAACGAATCGTGTCCTCGGCGATGATCGGCAACACGTTTGCGGGCGACGGGTCCTTTTCGGCCGCGGCGACGATCCGGCTTTCCATACTGTAGAGGCGCGATGCGAACAGGGTGTTGAGCAAGGTTTCCTTGTTCTCGAACCATGCATAGAGCGTTTCCTTCGACGCGCGGGCGCGGCGCGCGATCGCCTCCATGCTCGCGCCCGCATAGCCTTTGGTCGAAAACTCGAGAAAGGCGGCGTCGAGGATTTCGTTTCGCCGCTTCTCCTTGTCCGGCCGGTCGGCGGTTGCGCTCATCGTTCCCCTATTAATCGCGCCGAGAACGTCGTTGAAGCCTCTTGCGGACCGGACGATAACGCGCTAGCGTGAGAACCGAACGGTACGGTACTCGACGTTGTCCTGGGAATCAAGGCCAGCTTTGGAGCCGCCAATGTCCGACGGATTGATTCGACGGCATGTGTTGAAAATCATCGCCGGACTTCCGTTCATGAGCGGCCTTGCGCCCAGCGGATTGGCTGTGGCCCAGGCGAGAAAAACGCGCGTCCGTCCCGGCGACGCAGCCTGGCCTTCGGACGCCGCCTGGGATGAACTCAGTCGCCAAGTGGAGGGGCGCCTCATCAAGGTTCGGTCGCCGCTCGCCGCCTGTGCCGCTGCGCCTTCGGACCCGGCTTGCGCGCAAACGTTCAAAGAACTGAAGAATCCCTACTATCTCGGCGACGAGGTCGGGCTCACCCAGTCGCTCGGCTGGGTCGGGGCCTGGACGTCAGAGCCGAGCGTCTACGCCGTCGCATCCAAGTCCACTGCGGACGTCGTCGTCGCGGTCAATTTCGCGCGGACGAATAATCTGCGGCTGGTGGTCAAAGGCGGCGGCCACAGCTATCAGGGGACATCAAACGCCGCCGACTCCCTGCTGGTCTGGACCCGCCACATGAACGCGGTGACGCTGCACGACGCGTTTGTCGGTGCGGGCTGCGAGGGCCGCGCAGAGCCGCAGCCGGCGGTCTCAGTCGAAGCAGGCGCAATCTGGGGCCATGTCTATAACGAAGTGACGACAAAGGGGGGCCGCTACGTGCAGGGAGGCGGGTGCGTGACGGTCGGTGTCGCGGGCCTCGTCCTCGGCGGCGGCTTCGGCAGCTTTTCGAAGGCCTACGGAACGGGAGGCTCTCATCTCATCGAGGCGGAGGTCGTAACCGCCGACGGCGAGGTTAGAATCGCCAACACCTGCACGAACCCGGACCTGTTCTGGGCGCTCAAAGGGGGCGGCGGAGGGTACGGCGTCGTCACTCGCGTCACATTGCGCACGCATGCGCTGCCCGATTTTTTTGGCGGCGCATCCACGGCCATCCACGCGACGTCCGACGACGCCTATCGTCGCCTGATCGCCAAAACCGTCGACTTCTACGCACAAACGCTCTTCAATTCGCATTGGGGCGAACAAATCCTCATCGGGGGCGGCTACGTCGGGTTTAATATGGTCTTCCAGGGCCTCGATCAGCAACAGGCGGAGGCGGTCTGGAAACCGTTCTTCGATTGGGTCGCCGCTTCGCCGCAGGATTTCGCCATCGTGAGGGCGCCGCGGATCCAAACTCTGCCGGCGGCGCGACGCTACTGGGATCCCTCGCTTCTCACGGGCGTTCCGGGGGACGTGATCGCTGACGATCGCCCCGGCGCGCCGGCGGACAACATTTTCTGGGCCGGCAACCTCGAGGAGGCGGGCGCGGTCTGGTACGCCTACCAATCCGTCTGGCTGCCGGCGTCGCTGCTCGAAGCCGACCGGCGCCAAAGCCTCGCCGACGCGTTGTTTGCGGCGGCGAAGCATCTGGGCGTGGCGCTGCATTGCAACAAGGGGCTTGCGGGCGCGCCGGCGGACGCAATCGCAGCGGCAAAGGATACGGCGATGAATCCAGCGGTCACGGACGCTTTCGCGCTGGCGATCACCGCCGCCTTCGGACAGCCCGCCTATCCCGGCGTCCCTGGCCATGAGCCGAACGAAGCGGCGGCGCGTGGCAAGGCCGAAGCGGTGGAGAAGTCGATGGACGAACTCCGCAAGCTCCTGCCTCGCGTCGGGTCCTATGTGTGGGAGACCGACTTCTTCCAGCCGAACTGGCAGGACGCCTTCTGGGGGGAGAACTACGCACGCCTTCGCGCGGTCAAGGACAAATACGATCCCGAAGGTCTCTTCTTCCTCCATCACGGGGTGGGCAGCGAGAGCTGGAGCGCGGACGGCTTCACGCGGCTGAATTGACGTCGGCGGCGAGCCGAACGGTACGGTAGGCATTTCACTGAAAGGCAAGGCCATGAATGAGCCAGCCGCCGATACGATGAAGCCGCACGGAGGTCGAACCCCTGGCGTCACACGCGCAGCATCCGGCATCGCCCACGCCGGCGTTGACCGGCCGACAAGGGCGGCCTTCACCATCGTCACGAGCCGGTCATATGCGCACGCGGCGACGAGTCGCGATGCGGCGCTCGACTATCTGCGGGCGTTCGTCACAGTGCTGGTGGTGGCGCATCACTCGGTGCTTGCGTACGCGCTCATCAGCCCCGCCGCGGCGCCGCGCAGCCCGGTGCATCCTTGGCTCGCGGGCATCCCGATCGTGGACAATCACCGCCTGATCGGCTTCGACCTGTTCGCGCTCTTCAACGACACCTTCTTCATGTCGCTGATGTTCTTGCTGTCGGGGCTGTTCGTAGGGCCGAGCCTGGCGCGCAAAGGCAGCGGAAGCTTCTTGCGTGACCGCGCGCTGCGTCTGGGCGCGCCGTTCGTCGTGATGGCGCTCTTGGCGCCGCTCGCCTACTATCCCGCCTATCGGGTCACGGCGGCCGATCCCAACGCGCTCGCCTTCTGGCGCGAATGGCTGTCGCTCGGGGTCTGGCCAAGTGGCCCGGTGTGGTTCGTCGCGGTGCTGCTCGGGTTCGACGTCATCGCGGCTGCGCTGCACCGATTCGATCCTGGCCTGATCGAGAGGGTCGGTCGCCTCACGTCGGGCGCCCGTGAGCGTCCGACCGCCTTGTTCGTGGCGCTGGTGCTCGCCTCGGCTGCCGCCTATCTGCCGCTGCGGGCGGTATTCGGGCCCGAGAGCTGGGCAACCATTGGCCCGTTTTCCGTGCAAAGCAGCCGCGCCCTCCATTATTTGGTTTATTTCCTGGCGGGCGTCGCCATCGGCGACTTTGGGATCGACCGCGGCCTGCTTGCCCCCGACGGCGGCTTGGCCCGGCGTTGGCTCCGCTGGACCCTGAGGGCCCTGGGGCTGTCCGCCCTCTACGTGGCCACAATCGGCGCGCTTGCGCCGGACCGGCCCGCATATGGTCTGCCGCCGCTCGAGCGGCAGCTGATCCTCGGCCTCGGCTTCGTGCTGTGCTGTGGGGCGATCTCGTTTGCCATGTTGGCGGTCTTCCGGCGGTTCGCCAACGTCCGGACCCCTGTGCTGACCAGCCTCAGCCGTAACGCCTACGGGATCTATTTGACCCACTACGGCTTCGTGATGTGGCTGCAGTATGCGCTATTGCCGGCAGCGATCCCGGCGACCGCCAAGGCCGCCATCGTGTTGTCTGCCGCGCTTGCGGCAAGCTGGACGACGACCGCCGCCCTGCGGCGAATTCCGGCCGTCGCCAGAGTGATCTAGGCTCGTCTGACGGTCCCCGATGCGATGAATCCCCACAAGGGCCGAACCTACGCCGTCACCGGCGCAGCCTCCGGCATCGGCGCGGCGATTGTGCGCAGTCTTCAGAGAGGGGCGGGCGGGTCATCGCTTGCGACCTTGGCGATGCGGACGTCGTTGGCGATGTCACCACCGGCGAAGGCCGGTCGGCCCTGGTGACGGCGTGACGCGCCTCGCCGGCGGCAAGATCGACGCGATCGTCGCCAATGCCGGCGGCGGCCCGCCGGAAACGATGCTGGCGCTGAACTTCTTCGGCGCGGTGGCGACCCTCGAAGGTCTGCGCCCGCTTCTCCCCGCCAGTCCTCAGCCTCGCGCCGTCATGGTGTCCTCGATCCGGCGCTCGTCGAAGCCTGACTCATTGGGGACGAACGCGCGGCGATCGCCGCCGCGGGGCGAGGCCTCGGACGGACGAAGGCGGGCGGCGCTATTGCGCCGGAGCCGCCGTCACCAGCACGAATCCGCGGCTCTTATTGTCGTTTGCGGCGTCGGGGGTGTTCATGGCGGCGAAAATGTCGGCGGTCTTGACCCAGACCGGCGGGTATTTGTAGCGCGCG
>Ga0302326_10034651_pt1 | contig 9997 bp, 6 predicted proteins | sample Palsa_T0_3_FD_202264 | JGI IMG/M metagenome (GOLD analysis project Ga0302326, IMG submission 202264) | Peat permafrost microbial communities from Stordalen Mire near Abisko, Sweden - Palsa_T0_3 | ecosystem: Environmental > Terrestrial > Soil > Palsa > Peat permafrost | place: Sweden: Abisko...
TGTCCGCTTCACCATAGGTGAGCCTGCGCCACCGCAGAGGACATGGATTAGGATATTGGCTTACCTCGGACACTGGACTCTGTTGGGTTACGGATATTGGGCGGTAGAGGAGAAGACTTCCGGCCGGTATGTTGGGGAACTCGGTTTCGCGGATTTCAAGCGAGATGTCACGCCTTCGATTGAAGGAATGCCCGAGCTCGGCTGGGCGCTAGTCTCGCAGTTTCACGGCAAGGGCTACGCAACGGAAGCTCTTAGAGCTGCAGTGGCCTGGGGTGACAACTACTTTGCGCAGCGCCAAACAGTCTGCATCATCCATCGGGATAATCATCGGTCTTTCCGTGTCGCTGAGAAGCTGGGTTACAAGGCCATTTTCAAGGCTACAGTGAGCGGCGAGTCCAACACTATACTCGCTCGTCCCGCACAGGGGCGGAGCAGCGCGGGCTGATTCCCGATCTTCGCCAAACACGCTATTTCGCGAATTCTGAAGTACGTGGGTGCCAGTAACATTCGCTCACGCAGCTTAGCGTTGCGCGACGAACTCGTTCTTCGTCTGAAGTTTGCGTAGCGAGACCTGCGTCGCTTGGCCGAGGGCCTTCAACTCGGCCACTTGTTGTCGCATGCGCAGTTGTTCCGCATGGGTGGCGAGCTGCAGCTTCTTGAGTTCAAAGATCGCCGCAGTTTGGGCTGCTATATGCTTATCCTGGGCCGCAATTCTTTCTGCCTGCGCCGTCATCTTGCTTTGCTGTTGCTGCAGTTCGTTTAGTAGCATCGGCGCCAGTTCTTCATAGCGTACCCCGTCGATCCCGCCCGTGGTGGCATCGCGCACCACGAGCTCCGGGTACACCTCGGCCACTTCCTCGGCGATGAGGCCGTACTGGATTGGCTTCTCCCCTGAGGCGTCGGCTTTCTTGTAGCGGAACTGGACCGGCCGCAGCTTAAGCAGCCGCTCGCTCGCGCTTGCCATCGGTTGGATGTCCTCTTTGTACCGTATTGAGGATGACACCGTACCGAGCTGTCCGCTCGAATCGATGAAGACCGCCGTGCCCGCGGTTGCGGTCTTGACGCCGTAGATGCCAGCGATATAAGCGGCTGACTGGGTTGAGGTCGTACCGGTGATCGTGCCGATCCGGATCACCCCACTGTCTGCCGCGACCCCTGGACTCCCAATATCGATGTTGTAACTGCCGGTTGTGAGGTTGAAGCCGCCGTGATACCCCTCCGCAATGTTATTGCTACCGGTCGTGTTGGATGCAAGCGCATGCAGTCCGGTTGCCGTGTTTTGAGTGCCGCTTGTGTTGGCGTACAGCGCCTCGTAGCCTGCGGCGGTATTGCTGTTGCCGGTGTTGCTATAGAGCGCGCCGTAACCTGAGGCGGTGTTGAAGTCGGCCGCCGTATTCGAATAGAGCGCATTGACCCCGGAGGCGGTGTTGTAGTCGCCAGTCGTATTGGCCATTAGCGCATCGTTTCCGGAGGCGGTGTTTTGAGTGCCCTCTGTGTTGGACTTCAGTGCGCCCGATCCGGAGGCGGTGTTGCCAGCGCCAACGTTCAAATTGAGCGCAAGGTACCCAAATGCAGTGTTACCGTCAGCTGTTTTGTTGGATGCGAGTGCGTAGGCCCCGCCAGCCGTGTTGTAGCTGCCGGTCGTGTTGTTGTAGAGCGCATAGTATCCGGACGCAGTGTTCTCGGTGCCGTTGTTGGCATAGAGCGCCCCGTATCCGGAGGCGGTGTTATTGCTGCCGGTCGTGTTGGAATACAGCGCCCAGTAGCCGGAGGCGGTGTTGTTGTTGCCGTTGTTAGTATAGAGCGCGGTGTACCCGGAGGCGGTGTTGCCGCTGCCGGTCATGTTGAAAAAGAGCGCTTCGAACCCGGAGGCGGTGTTGCTACTGCCAGTCGTGTTTACGTAGAGCGCACCGCTCCCGGAGGCGGTGTTGTAGGAGCCGCCGTTCGTGGCGGCCGGTCCGGCGAGCGCGGCGGTGCCCATTCCCGTGTTTCCGCGTCCGTCGCTGGTGTCGTTCGAAGCCGGCACTTGAGCGAAAGCCGCTCCTGCAAGTGCAAGTGCGCCGATCAAACCTAAGGTCGATCTATAGAAAGTGTTCATGGCGGATTGTGACCCCGTGCATTCGTTTTGACTTAATCAGGTGTACTCGCCAGGCAAAGATGCAGCTATCGCGTCAAAGGAATTCATTGTTGTCTTGTGAAAAGTACGCCTTTGCGAGCGCGAGTCAACCGAGCTGCAGGGATGACGGGGCTTTGCAGAGAGCCCTCAACTCCCAGGTTTGCGCGCGACGCCGAAGATTCCCGATTACCGCTGGATTAGCCCGCGCGCATTTGGCTCATCGCGATCCAAAGACGCAGGTCGGGAGCTGCTGGGATCCGACAGTCCCGACGCTCATTGCTGCGTGGTGCGCATGTGCAGGGCCACGGCGCGTTGGTCACCGTCCGACAGCGCAAGATGCGCAGCCTTCATAAAAAGCGAACGAGCCTGCGTATGATCCCCCGAATCCTCGAGTGCCTCTCCCCAGCGCACATACAGCGCACCCCACTGCGGAGCGAACTCGGCAGCCTCCCTGTACTTGGCGATCGCTTCCTGGTACTTCTTCTGGGCCGCTAGTGCTTCGCCCCACCCTTCCAGCGGGTCGGCCCACTTGGGACCTCGTTCGTGAGCCGCTGCGAATTTTTCAATTGCTGCAACGTACTCGCGGTGACGCAGGAGAGATGTCCCCCAACTGAGATACGCTTGCGGAATGGATGGTGCGTGCTCGACACCTGCGGCATAACTGCGCTGCGCCTGCTCCCGATCCCCGCGATGATCGTAGACGTCGCCACGCACTCTGTAGCAATCGGTGTTGGTGAAGTGCGCCACTCGGTCGAGCGCTGCATCCGCATCGGCGCGCCGCCCGGCGAGTTCGTAGGCGAGCGCTGGCCAGCAACGGCGGAAATAGAATAAAGGTTCGTATTGGGTAACCTGCGGCGGAGCAGCCGCGAGGCGCCTCGCCCATTCGTCCCACAGCGTCGCCGCCTCCGAATAGTGCTCGACGTCCATGGCAATGATCGCGCGATCTGCAGCGCTCGCGATAAGTGATCCCTCATCGATGATGGATCCCTCTATGCCAACGGCGTCTGGATTAATCGTCAAAAAGAGTTCCGCATTCGCCGGATCGTGCTGCTGTGCGTATTCCCACGCAATTTCCGTAGCGATTGCCCAACCACTGGTACCCTGGCCTCCCGAGGCATCGAAGTCCAACCGCAACTCCCGGATCGCGCTGGTGATATCACCGCGCAGTGCGTCCAGTTCCGCGAAGTTCTCTTCCGTTGCATGTTGGCCGAACCAGCGGCCGCGGCGGCTGGCCCGCTCGAACTCGCGGCCAGCCTCAAGGGCCTGCTCCTCGCGTCCAGCCCCGATTTGCCACGTCACACGGTTGAAGTAAGGAAACCAGAAGTGCGGGTTTAACTGAATTGCCGCATCGAACTTAACGAGCGCTTCTTGCAGCTGTCCCTGGTTTGCGAGCGTATTGCCCCACACGTTCAGCAGGATCGCTCGATCCTCCGTCGACGCAGGCGCATAAGCGCTCCGGATGAATGCGATGTCCTCGGTTGGACGGCCGGCGCGCTCCAGGTAATACGCCATGAGGACGGGGTCGGTATGACCGTAGACATATTCAGCCGCGCGGGAAATCAGCGCGGGTAGCTCGTCTGCGTTGCCGGGGAAACTCTTGGACGGCAGGTTCGTGCCACGCACGATGAGCAGCAGCCCCGTCGACCCTTCGAGAAGTTCACCCCTGATCTGGAGACGATGTCCGAGGTTCTCATGCAGCAGGCGTCGCAGTTCGCCCAGGGAAACATGCATTTCTGGGATGTCGACCTGCACCGTGTCCTCGAGCCCATCGGCCACAGAACGCTTTACACCCCCATAGCGCGACGACCTTGTGAGTCGGCCGATCTCGTCGATGAGCATGGCCGCCACCAGCGTGCCGGATTGGCCCTGCGCCTCGAGTTTTGGTGCCACTGTGAAGGCGTTGATGATGATCGCGCGGTCCGTAAGCGCGCCGTAGAGCATCCAGCCAAGCCCTGCCAGCAACGCCACTCCCAACGCAGCAAGGCCTAATCCAAGCACCAGCCGAAACCAGTCGTGCACGTGCTGCAGATGCAGGTGACGGTTCTGCGCCGCGAGATGCTCCTCTTCCAGCGGCGCCCTTGAGGTTCGCTTCTCGACAAGCGTGCGTTGGGCCGCAAGAAGTGCGCGCTCGTCGCGTGCGACATCATTGCGCGTGCGCAGATACTCCCGCAGCTCCTGGCTGACGTCCGGATCCTGGGCAGCGGCGTTGAGGGTAAGTGCAGCGACTGCAGCCGGGTCCGGGCTCACGGCGCCGGTTGGCGACGAAAGCGGGTCTGAGGCTACAGACGAATCGCCTCCCTCGGTTGTTGATTCCTGGTTCGTCACGCGCCTCCCGCATTACGGACGCCGGAGTGCCGTCTCATCTCGCTGGCGCCTTCAGACCATTCTCGCAGCAGAATCAGAAGTCCGCAAAGTTAATTGGCGCGCGAGCCCGCGCGTTGATGAACATTCCAGGTCAAGGCGTAATTCTTGCGATGATTTACGCGCAGCGCGGACAGCTGGCTCAAAAGAATCCGTCGAGGAACGCCGCCGCTTCGTCCGAGATGCCGCCGATCTTGTTCGTGGCCTGACGATAGAATTTGAAATTGACTTCGGTCCCGGGCCGGCCGTCGGTCCAGTCGGTGAAGTTTTTGAGTTCGCTGCGCCCCAGCGGCCGCTTCGCTAGAGCGGTACGTCTGACAGTGATGCTCACGCGCGGCGTTTGCCGGGCGATGCCGCGCTTCTTGGGGATCACTTGGGCGGAGGTGACGACGCCCTGAGCGATCAGGCCCTGTCCTCCCTCGTTCTCGCTCGCGAATACGAAAACCGTATCACCCTTGCTAATTCGCTTGCCGCCATACATTGTCTTCTGTGCGACGAACGCGAAAGTCTTCGCCGGCGCATCGCGCACCTCGGCTTTGATGACGAACGCCACGCTTCTCATTCAATGTTTTCTTGGTTTTCTGGGGGCACTCGAACGGCGAACGGCCGATGCCGGACGGCGTGTGGTAATCGCGGTCATCGGGGCCGACGACATTACGAAGCGACACGCGTCACGCAGGAGTTCAGTCAGATCCCTTGGAGTGGTCTTTGATAAACGGACGAGTACGCTGGGATGCGGCGCGTAATGATCGGTGATGTAGTAGATATCAGGATGCTGCCGAAGCAGCTCCGCACGGTGTTCGAGATCGATCCGCACAACGACGCTACCTGGTTCGGCGGATTTATTGGTGGGGATGCAGACCAGGAGTTTCCCACCCAGCTTCAGTGCAGGTGCTCCATACGCTGTACCATCGGCGACATTGGGTAGGGCAAGGCCAAGCTTCCTCACCGTATTAAAGTCGAGCGTTCCCATGGGTACCCTCCTGGGTGTTGTGACCGGCTAACTACGAGTAGGTTCAGAGCGAGGCGAGCGTTTTGCTTCGACATCACCATCGAGTCCTCCGTGTTGAAATCGCTTTACGCTTACTGCCGCATAGTTGACGGACTTATCAGTCGGCACGTTGAAGCGAAGTAACTGCGTCTCCCCGCTGCCAAGCACGTGGTATTTGACCAGGGACTTGAGATGGCACGCCGCCGCGCTAGCGTTGCTTGTCGAAGGCCATTGAGGTCTTCGTCCCGTGCCTTGGGTCCTCGTCGACGTTGGTGATTGTCTTGCCGTCGGCGGACACGGTCCATACGACAACGTCGAATATCTCGCCCTCGCGCTTGTCGCGCTCCTCAAACTGCCGGTCGCTGAGCTTTTTCAGCGTGACAAACGTGTGATCCGGATCGTTCTGCGTCGCGTACTCCTTGCCGTCGAACTTCGCGTCAGTCACTCGCCCGTTCGCGGTCATCTTGAGGCCGTTGTCGGTCGACTGCAGAACGATGATCTTGGCCGCTTCCGAGATTTCCGGCACGGTGTCTTGCATCCAGGCTCCGGAAATGGAGTGTGCACCCGCCGCTGCCGGGCCGACGCGCTTCTCGGTAAACTTGCCCTTGACCGGCGGGTCGGTCGTAAAGTCGGTAAACGCACCCGTGATTTTGTTGCCGTCAGCGGACACAGTGATTCGGTTCACCGAGGTGATCTTGCCGTCCCTCTTCGAGGTGTACTCGACGGTCGATGGGCTCACTACCTTGATGGCGAGGTGATCGCGCAGGTTGTGGACCGGCGTCAGCTGGTCCGTCCCATCGGCCTTGACCGTGAACGACGGCACGCAACTGCTGCACGTGTACATCCCGTCTTTGATCTCCTCCACGTTGGGCTTGCCGGAGACTTGAATCGAATCGAGCTTAACTTTCCAGGTGCCGTCGAAGGGCGTCGCAGCGAGCGCGGATGCTGGGATCAGCAGCATAAGAACTGTTATCTTCTTCATATGATTTTCCCCCATCGGTCGCTAAGCGACCTGTACAAATACACTACGCCAGCCTGCCATCACCTGCACGGAGCGGTGCAGCATGGAGGCGATGGGGCCGGCGAGGCATGTCGTCGGACACAATAATTTTAGAGGAAAGAGCACCATGAAGGCGATCGTTGCTGGCCTGACTCTATGGTTGGCAGTTGGGGTCCCTGCCAGCGCCGACGATCACGGCGCGCCGCGCGGCCCGCTACCGGATATCCTCGTCCCGCAGCATTACCACCTGACGCTTGACGTCGATCCCCGCCACGAGGACTTTGCGGGACGGGTAGACATCGCAATCGTCGTGCGCAAACCCACTGATACAATCTGGCTGCATGGCCTCGGACTCAAGGTGAGTGAGGTCACGGCGGCGGCGGGAAACCAGCACTTCATTGCCCGCTACGAAGAGATCGATCACGACTCGGGTGTGGCGCGGGTCAGCATTGCCGGTTCGTTGCCGACCGGTCCTGCGACCTTGCATCTCGAGTATCGAGGCCAACTGCAGAGCTCCCCCCAGGGCCTTTATCGTACGCGCGCCGGGCAAGACTGGTACGTGTTCTCGCAGATGGAGGCCATCGATGCGCGCCGCGTGTTCCCGGGCTTTGACGAGCCCGGCTTCAAGACGCCCTTCGACCTCACAATCCTCACCCACGACGGGGACCAGGCCGTTACGAACACTCCTGAGATACGCCACACTGCTCAGAAGGCAGGTGTAGTGCGTCATGAATACCTGACGACGAAGCCGCTGCCCACATACCTCATTGCATTCGCTATTGGACCGCTCGAGTTTGCCCAGGCAGGGCCGATCCCGCCGAATCGCGTTCGCCATGAGCCGCTTCCGTTCCGGATCGTCACTACAAAAGGTCAGACGCCGGGCGTTGCCTTTGCGCTGCGAGAGGCTCCGGAGCTCATCCGCCGACTCGAGGAGTACTTCGGTATCGCTTTTCCGTATCCGAAACTTGACCTCATTTCCTCACCGGCTCATTTCGGTGCTATGGAGAACGCGGGTGCCATTATCTATGCCGACAGCCTGCTGCAGGTCGGCCCTACGCCGACACCACGCCAGCAAGGTAACTTCGGCTACGTCAATGCGCACGAAATGGCGCATCAGTGGTTCGGCGATCTCGTCACGCCCGTGTGGTGGGATGACATTTGGCTGAATGAGTCCTTCGCAACTTGGATGGGCTACAAGATCGCCGACCAGTGGCGGCCAGGACTTGCGCTGCCCAATGAGCTGCTGACGTCCATACAGTCGGCGATGGACACCGACGCCCTCAGCGCCGGACGGCCGATCCACCAGGCGATCAGCGACAACGATCAGATCAGCGCGAGCTTTGACGAAATCACGTACCAGAAAGGTGCGGGTGTCATCGGCATGGTCGAGTCCTACCTCGGGGTCGAGCGCTTCCAGCGGGGCGTGCGGTTGCACCTGCTGCGCCATGCCTACGGATCGGCGACGGCTGCGGAGTTTTTCGCGGCCATGGCCGAGGGCAGCGGCGACCCGGCTGTTATTGGTGCCTTCCGGTCCTTTGTCGATCAGCCCGGGGTGCCGATCATCGCGGTAAGCGCAGCGGGCAACGGTTCGCTGCTTCTCGAACAGTCACGCTATCGTCCACTCGGTCCGAGTCCGCAGGGTGAAGAAGTGTGGCAAATCCCGTTCTGCGCACGGGTCTATGGCACAGGTGTCACGCCCACCAAGGTCTGTACGCTGCTCACAGGCAAGAGCGGGAGACTCGAGATCCCAGCCGCCCTGCGTACTGGCGTCGTGTACCCAAATGCAGACGGTGCGGGGTACTACCGCTTTGCCGTGGACCAGACCCTTTTGCGCTCGTTGCTGACCATCGTGCCCCAACTCTCGGCGCGTGAGGCGATCGCGTTAGCCGACAGCGTCGCGGCAGCCTATGAGGCCGGACGCCTTTCCTTCGCCAATTTCTACGACACGGCGAAGGTGCTCGCACGGTATCCGGTCCGCACAGCAGCCCTCGATCTCGGCTACCGCCTAAAGGACTACCACGATCGGCTCGCAAATGCCGAGGAAAGGACACTCATCGAGCACGCGCTGGTCAACCTGTACGGGCAACGCCTGCGTACGCTCGGCTATGAGCTCACTCCGGGCCGTTACGCCTCCGATCCCGCCGACCAGCAGCTGCTGCGGCGCGAACTGATCGGCCTGCTCGCGCTCGGCGCCAATGATCCGGACATCCGCAGCGCACTGGCGGCGTCGGCCGCCAAGACCGTAGCGGACCCTATGAGCGTGGAACCGCTACTGCGCTGGCGTGTATGGGCGGTCGGCTTGCGGGAACTCGGCACGCCGCTCGTGGGGCCGCTGAAGACTCTGCTGCTCGAGACGCGGGACCCGGCCATTCGACAGGATGCTGTTCTGGCCCTTGCCAGCGCTGAGAACCCCCAGATTGCGAGCGAAGCGCGTCAACTCGTGCTCGAACCCCGGGCCGAAGCCTCGGCGGTGCTGACCATTCTATTTCTGCAGATGGGGGATCCAACGACGCGGCCGGCCGCTTGGAGCTGGTTCGTCAAGCACCGCGCGGCGGTGCTCGATAGGCTTCCGGGGCTGTCGCAGCGCGGCTTAGTGCAGCTCGGGAACTCGTTCTGCAGCTCGGCGGAGCGACAAATGTTTGACACTCAGGTCGGCGCCGGACTCAGAAAGCTAAACGGCGGCGAGATCGAAGTCGCCCGTACGTTGGAGCGGATTGACAATTGCTCGGCGCTACGCGCGAAAACGGGCTCAAGTATCAAGGCTACGCTTGCGGACGGATCTTAGACGGATCGGCCATTGACGTGTCAGCGCTTGGAGCTGCACCCACGTAGGCGGGGTAGCCGGCGGGCGATTGCGGACGTTTTGATTTTGCCTTTCCTCATTGAACGATTCCCCAGCGCTTGAATTCATCCGCAACCTGCGGCCAGATCGCAGTGGCCTGAGCTAGGTCCGATTGGCCCTCGGCGGACTTTTGCTCATGCAGCTTGTCGATGCCGCGGCCATACAAACACCACGCATTTTTTTCGCTGACTTTTAACGACGCATCGTAGTCGGTGATCGATTTGTCGTAGTCGCCCAGCCGCAGAAACACAAGCCCGCGGCTGTCGGCAACCTGCGCGTAGAAGCTACTCGCTTTCGTGGAGTGCCTGAGCGCTGCATTGCAGTCCTTCAGCGCGGCATCAAGCTCGACTCCGCGCAAGGCTCGCGCCCAACAGCGGCCGTTGAGTGCCGCCGGCAGCCGCGAATCCTCACTGTGATAGGCGATCCACAAGTTGAATTGCTTAATTGCGGCCTCGAGCAAGTCAGCTCGGCGATAGTCTTCCGCCAAGGTCAGGCGCGCATTCTCCTCTTTCGCCATCGCTGTGTCGGCCGCGTCAAGGTCGGCGCCAGCGGCTTGTTTGTCATGGGCCCGGAGCTTCAGTTCGGCGCGTATGAGCAACGCCGGAACTGCGTCTGGCTTGAGCTCGATCGCAAGGCTGAAATCTGCCATTGCGAGCGCCGTTTGTTTCATTTGCAAATAGACCATGC
>Ga0302326_10034652_pt1 | contig 9997 bp, 10 predicted proteins | sample Palsa_T0_3_FD_202264 | JGI IMG/M metagenome (GOLD analysis project Ga0302326, IMG submission 202264) | Peat permafrost microbial communities from Stordalen Mire near Abisko, Sweden - Palsa_T0_3 | ecosystem: Environmental > Terrestrial > Soil > Palsa > Peat permafrost | place: Sweden: Abisko...
GCTTGTGTTGGTGGTTGAAACGGCGGAGCCGATACTTCGCGTCGTGAGCGATGAGGACAGCGCGCAGCCGGTTCTGCGGGGTGGCTGGTCGCGGAAGCAAGTGGTCGGACATTTGATCGATTCCGCCTCGAATAATCATCAGCGATTCGTTCGGGCGATGCTGACGGATTCTCTCGATTTTCCGGAATATGACCAGGCGGGAAGCGTGCGCGTGCAGGCTTTTCAGGAAGCGAGTTGGCCGCTGCTCGTGGGGCTGTGGGCTGCTTACAATCAGATGCTCGCGCATGTGATTGCGCGCATACCTGCGACCAAGCTCGGGACCGCTTGCCGCATCGGAAGCGACGAGCCGGTTACGCTGGGCTTTCTTGCCGAGGACTACGTGACGCATCTGCTTCACCATCTCAAGCAGATTGGCGCCGCAGAAAAATAAAAGAGGCCACCGGCAGGGTGGCCTCCAGGAGATTTAGCGGTTCGCCCGGGTAACAATTTCGTCCGGCTCGGACCGCCAGAAAATCATAGCCGCCAGATAACACCTGTCAATAGGCAACTCGTCAAGCATTTGTATTGGCCTCTTCAGAGGCTGGCTTGCCCGGTTTGCGCGAGTCGGGGTAGACTCGCTGCGGCCGAAATGCCAACACCGTGCGGTGAACCGCGCTTTGTCAAAATGAAAAGGGGAGGGAACATCCAAATGCTGAGAAGGGCACTGGCGTCATCCGCAGCTTCAATTCTTCTGGTGGCCGCGAGCGCAGCAGGAGCTGCGGCGCAGGCACCGCCGCCTCCGGCGGGTCCGGCACTGGTCCTCACCACCGATGCCTACACCGACGGCGACACGATTCCGGCGAAGTATGGCTGCGACGTCGCCCCGCCGGTCGTCACGCCGGCGCTATCGTGGACGAACACGCCTCCCGGCACCGTCAGCTTCGCTCTGATCATGCATGACACCGACGGCGCGCCTATGAAGACTGCCATGGATACGACTCACTGGACCGTGTTCAACATTCCCGGCACTGCGACTTCTCTTCTGGAGGGCGTGCAGCCGGGCGGTCCGGTGGCGGGCGACGGCATTCAGGGGAAAAACGTGCGCGGCGTGAATGGGTACCAGCCTCCGTGCCCGCCCAAGGGTGGTCCGGCTCATCACTACGTGATCGAGCTGTTTGCGCTCGATACGAAGATCGATCTGCCCGCGGGGGCTCCTCGCGCGGATATTCTCAAGGCGATCGATGGGCACGTGATCGGGAAGAGCAGCTACGTCGGCAAATTCAAGCACTAGAAGTTGTGGCGGCCGGGACTGCGGCCGCGATTGCGTCTGCCAGAGAATGCAGTGGCCGGAGGGCGTCGCCCGAGCGGGTGGAGCGCCTCCGGCCATTTTTCTTTGAGATGTAATGCGGAAGACGCCGAGAGATCCTTCGTTGCTTCGCTCGCTCGGGATGGAACGACCAAAGGTGAGACACAACGCCAATCGGGAGATTGGCGTTCCCGGGGCGGCGCCCTGGCACGCCGAAACTGAAAGGATGCCTGATAGCGAAAGAAGACGCAGGTCCCTCACCCATCCGCTCTTCGCGGGTATGAGCTCAGTATGACTACAAAAACCGACTATAAGGCAATGGGGACGAACATTTGCTAATCGCTGGCTTAGGGTACTAGCTTTGGTTCGGCGAAGGCTTCGCTGGGTTCGCGGCGGGACGGCCGCAGTTTGTCGAGTGCGGGAAATGAGTAGGCGTTCACTGGGGTGCAATCCGGGGGCTGAGTTTTCGTCTTGAGGGCGTTGGCTAGCGTTTGGAGGGCTAGCTCCATGGTGAGTGACGTTACTACTCCGGCGGCGAGGATGCGCTTTTTTACTAGCGGCTCTACGTGCTCGGCGATTCCTACGCCTATGAACGGCAGGTCGAGCCACTTGTTCTGCTGCATCTGTTCCGTGTTCTGAAAGGCTTTTCGCGCGCCTAGGGCTAGTTCGTGCGTCTGTCCGGCTACCAGGTCGAACTTTTCGGCGCGGGAGGTGGCCAGCCGCAGCCAGGCGCCTACGGCGCGGCAGGCGTCCTCTTCGTTCCACTGGCAGCGGATGGTGGTGACGCGCGCCCGCGCAGGCTTGGTTGCTTCCATGCCCTGGCGGCGGTACTTGGCAACCGGGCTCATGCCCGGGCCGTGGATGTACAGGATGGAGGCGTCCGGCGGCGCGAGCGCAGCGATCTGCCGCCCCTGGATGTGGCCGATTTCCGTCTGCCCCTGCGTTACCGCGAACACGGGAGGCTCCGGCGTTTGCCGCAGCTCCTGGATGTAATCCACGTCGCAATTGCTGATCACCCACGCGATCCCCTGCGCGACGGCGGCCTGGGCCACGCGGCGCAGTCCGGCCCCGGTGAGCGGTTCCACGATAAAGGCGCTTGGCCGCACACCGCCCGGAGCATGGATGATGCTCAGCAGCTGCTGGCTCTGCGTGATCGAGTCATCGCCCGCGTGGATCACTTCCATCTCAAAGCCCAGTTTTTCGCCCACGGATTTTGCGAGGATGGCCTGCGCGTGCAGGTACGCGTTGGCGTTCGGCAGCGAAACAACCACTCGTGGTTTATTCATAGTCCGCTTTTGGCGGGATGAGACGCTAACTGGAACTCTACGCTGGATTTGCCCGAACCACCCCGGAACGCGGTGTCGCGATAACGAAACGGTAAACGATGCGATCAGCGTCAGGATCGGCGGTCGCAGGGGCTTGCCCTTCGCATTGGACCCTCGGTAGTATGCGGCTTTGAGGTCCTCATTTCGCTGATTGCGGAGGTGCAGAAATGAAACGCGCGCTGGTTGTTCTGGTCTTTTTTGTCGCGGCTGTTATTTCCACTCGCCCGGCGGCGGGCTCGTTGAGCGAGGCGTATTCGAAGGCGGCGCTGCAGGCTCTTCAGGCGATCGAAACGGATGTCTCCACCACCGAGCAGGGTATGAAGGCTATTTTCGATCCGCTGAACGCGGCGGCCAAGACGGGGCCGGAGAAGTCCATGACGGGCGTGCTGCATCAGGTGTACGAGCAGAAGCTCATCGACAGCCGGCTGCGGAAATCCGAGTTTGACGTGCTCGACGAGGCGCTCAACTCCAATTCGCCGCTCATCCGGGATTACATTTCCCGCGAGCAGATCGCGCAGTACGACCGCGACGACGCCGCTATGAGCAAGAGCGAAGCCGCGTGTTTCGCGCCGCTGAAGAAGGCGATCGAGGAGCGCCGGGAAGAGAATCCCAAGCCGTGCACGGACTGGTCCGCACCGGCCGCGCCGGAGAAAAACTCCTCGGACTAGGATTTGTTACCGTGCTGGTTGACGCGATGGCAGAAGACCGATCCTTACACTGCAAAGGGTCGGCCACCCGGAAAGTCGGCCCAGAACCAGGAGGAGGCGTGAAACCATGGTGCGGACATGAACGGCGTGTGAAGAGTGCGGGCAGTGGTCGAAGGCGGCGAATTTGTGTTATCGTTCTCGGCACGTTCCGTCGAGGTGACCTATGAACTTGGTTTTGCTGGCGGCCGTCCTCGCGTTATCCCTGATTGCGGCGCCCTCTATTCGTGCGCAAGTTGCCGGGCCACTGCGCGGCGCTCAGGCGCAGATGGAGGATTCCCAGAGCGTCCAGGGCCATGTCATCCGGGTGAGCAGGAGCGGCGAAGCGTATGCCAAGCCCGATTTGGGGATTCTGCTCATGAGCATCCAATCGACCTCGCCCATTGCCGATGAGGCGGTGTCGGCGAACGCGCAAAAGGCCGCGGCCTCTGAATCAGCTCTGGCCGGTCTTGGATTTGCGCCGGCAAATCATCAGATTACGTCGGTGACATTCGGGCAGGGCGGGGGAGGCCCTCGTTTCCCAGGCCAGACTGACATGGCCGCCTACACGGCGACCCAATATATCTATGTGCTGTTCGAAGCGGCCGATCTGGGTGACGTGGCGCGGTTGACGCAGAGGTCGGCTGCGGTGATCGAGGCCCTGCGCAAGGCAGGCGCGGTTCCCGCCAACGCAGGCAACCAGTTTGGTCCCGTTCTTCCCGGCGCGGCGGGAGCGCTGATCATCTACACGATCAAGGATCCCGCGCAGTACGAACACCAGGCTCTGCAGGTGGCGATTGCCCGCGCGCGCGATGCGGCGCAGGACGTTGCCACCGGCATGGGGATTCAGATCGCGGGCTTGCGGAATGTGCAGTCCGGCTACCTCAGCGGCAATGTGATTCCGCGCTCGGGGCAGGGGCCGCTGGTGGGTTTGAAGTATCGCTGGTACTCGCCGAAAAGCGATGAATTGGAAATCATCGCCAACGCCACCGTAGAATACGACTTCAAATAGGCTATCGCTGCGGAAAATCCTTCCCCGGTTCGAGCAACGCTTTGGATCTACTTCTCCGCTCTCCCGTTTACAAGCAAGAATCTGCTCTCTCCAAGGTGGAGTCTCAGGGGCGCGCGGGTTAACATTGGACGGAATTTCTTAAAGGATAATGCGAATGCCCGACAATTCCATCCGGCGTGCAGCGGCGGCTCTTTGTTTTGTTCTTTGTCTGGCAGCGTGGCCGGCCGCACGGGCGCAGGATAAGACTTCCGATACCTACCCGGAGCAGGGAAAGGTGCTGGCGCATGCGGCGTCGCAGAAACCCTCCGCCCACGGCACGCCGGTTTTTCGCGTGGAGACGGACCTGAAGATTTACGAATTCGAAGCGAAAGATCCAGCAAGCCTTGCTGTGGGCGACACGATTCAATTCCGCGTGGAGAAGGATTCGGCGTACGTTTTTCGGTCGGGTAAAGAGCAGGAGTTCCGCGTGATCGACACGATGTTGAAGGACGGTGATTAGCCGCGGACCCACGGCCGTCCGCAGAAGCGTGTCCTAACTGCGGCGGAGATAATGAACGCATAAATTAGCCGTAGAAAATTTTCGATGGGGGAGATACAAAATTAAAATGCCCGGCGGCATCGTGACGGGAGTATATAGGTGGCCATGATTCAGGCCGTTTACAAAGGCGTCGAAATTGAGATGGAGCTCCACCAGCAGTCGCACTTCTACTGGAAGTGCGACTACACCCTGATCACGCATCCGGAAAGAACGCGGACGGTCCACCGCGGAGAGAAGGAATTTGCGACGATGGACCTGGCCAAAGAAAATGCCCTGAAAGAAGCTTGCGAAGCGATCGATCGGATGATGGAATCTCCCCAGGGCAGGGTGCAAACTGCATCGAACAGCGGGTAGCGCGGTGGGCTTGCGCAACAGGCTGGCTATCGCGGGCTTGTTGCTTTTTGGGATTCCCGGCGCCGCCGCTTCTCTTTACGGCCAGGATCAGTCGGTTGCCGCCAGCACGCAATCTCCGATCACCACCGACCGCCCTGCTATCACCGACTCCAGCATTGTTGTCCCGCGAGGCGACCTTCTATTCGAGAACGGCTTCACCGAAACCGCAAGTCAGGGACAGCGCGGCTTCGACTTCCCGGAAACGCTCGCCCGGTTCGGAATCACTGCGAAGACGGAGTTGCGTTTCAGCGCGCCGGATTATTTCCAGAACTTCAACGCGTGCGCTGGCTTTGGCTCCGGGTGGGGCGACATCTCGCTGGGAGTGAAACAGCAGCTTTTTGCAACATCGGGAGGCTTCGACGCTTCGCTGGTGGTCGCGCTGAGTTTGCCGGTGGGATCGCACACCCTGTCCAGTCACGGGTATGACCCACAGTTTCTGCTGCCCTGGTCGCATCCGGTATCGAAGAATTGGACCGCCGCCGGCATGTTTTCGCTTTTGTGGCCGACCGAAGGTGCGCGGCGCAATCTAACGGGGCAAGCGAGTTTCCTACTGGACCGGCAGATCACCAGCCGGTGGGACGCTTTTGTGGAGTACTCGGGCGACTTTCCGCAGCGCGGAGGTCCGCAACATCTCCTGCACCCCGGCACGGCTTTCAAGATCACGCCCAATCAGCAGCTCGACTTTCATTTCGGCTGGGGCCTCTCGTCGGCAGCGGTGGATCACTTTATCGGGGTGGGCTATTCGTTCCAATTTAGGGTGATGAACCGGGAAAGGCGCGACAGGTCCTGACCTCGGCGGCGGCCGGTTTCCAGATTGCGGCGATAGCGGCAGAGTCAGGGAGCTGCATGGAGTTGCAGGAAATTCATTTGACCGCGTCGCCGGGCCGTTCTACCTTGTCGCACTCGCGTACAGTCACGCGGACGCGGATTCTAATCACTTATGAACATACTTGACGTTCTTGTCGGCAAGCCCATCGCAACGAGTGACGAACGTGCCGAGCAGGTAGGCCCGCTGCAGGGCATACCCATCTTTGGACTCGACGGGCTAAGCTCCGCCGCGTACGGGCCGGAGGCCGCGCTCAGCCTGCTGATTCCGCTGGGCCTTCTCGGCGTGCGGTATATCGTGCCGATCAGCGCGGCCATCATCACGCTGCTGGTGATCGTGTACTTCTCGTATCGCCAGACTATCGCCGCGTATCCCTCGGGCGGCGGCTCGTATACCGTGGCGCGCTTCAACCTTGGCGCGCAGGCCGGGCTGCTGGCCGCGGCCGCGTTGCTTGCCGACTACATCCTCACGGCCGCGGTGGGGATTTCGGCGGGCGTGGGCGCGCTGGTGTCGGCGGTTCCGTCGCTGCTGCCGCACACGGTCAGCCTCTGCGTCGGCATCCTGATCGTGATCACCATCCTCAACCTGCGCGGGGTGCGCGATGCGGGCCTGGCGTTTGCGCTTCCCACGTATCTTTTTGTCGGGACGCTCCTGATCACCATCGGAGGAGGTATTCTGCGGGTGGCGCTCAGCGGGGGACATCCCACGCCCGCGGCGCCTCTGCCGCCTCCGCCGCCGATGGTGGCCGCGGTCAGCTTCTGGCTGCTGCTGAAGGTTTTCGCCAGCGGCTGCACGGCGTTGACGGGGGTGGAGGCTGTAAGCAACGGCGTGAAGGCCTTCCGCGAACCCGCCGTGAAAAACGCCCGCACGACGCTCACCGTGATTATTTTTCTGCTGGCGGTGATGCTGGCGGGCATTTCCTATCTCGTGAGGATTTACGGCATCGCCGCCACCGATCCGGGACAGCCGGGTTACCAGAGCGTGCTCTCAATGCTGGTCGCAGCCGTGTTCGGCAAAGGTATTTTCTACTACCTGACGGTCGGGTCCATTCTCCTGGTGCTTTCGCTTTCCGCCAACACCGCGTTCGCCGATTTCCCGCGTCTCTGCAAGGCCATCGCGCAGAACAACTATTTGCCGCACGTCTTCGGGTACCGCGGGAGGCGGCTCGTCTACACCTACGGCATCGCCGTACTGGCGGTGCTGTGCGGCGGGCTGCTGATTCTTTTTGGCGGCGTTACCGACCGGCTGATCCCGCTTTACGCCGTGGGCGCGTTTCTGGCGTTCACGCTTTCGCAGGCCGGCATGGTGATGCACTGGCTGAAGAATCGCGAATCGGGCTGGCTAAAGAGCGCGCTCGTCAATGGGCTGGGCGCCTTTGTTACCGGCGTGACCACGGTGGTGGTGCTGGTGGCGAAATTCCTGGACGGCGCCTGGATCACGCTGCTTTTCATCCCGGGGACGATTTTTCTTTTCGTGGTCGTGCGTCGCCATTATCACCACGTGAAGATGCTCACCAGTTGCAGATGCGCGGTCGACACCGCGAGCATCGCCAAGCCGCCCATCGCCGTGATCGCCATCGACCGCTGGAGTAACATTTCCCGGCGGGGAATTGAATTCGCGGCGCGGCTTTCGCCGGACGTGATCGCTCTGCACGTCGACCCCAACGCGCACCCCGAGCCGCTTCAGGACGACTGGGAGCGTTACGTCGATGCGCCTTTTCGCGCCGCGGGCAGGGAACCGCCGAAACTCGATGTGCTGGATTCGCCCTACCGGTTCGTGATCATTCCCATCGTGCAGTTCGTTCTCGAACTCTCGAGGAAGAACCCCGACCGCAGCATCGTCGTGGTGATCCCCGAGCTTGTGGAGGACAGGTGGTATGAATACTTCCTGCACAATCAGCGCGGCCGCATGCTCGAATGGGTGCTGCTTGCGCGCGGCAACGAACGCATCTTCACCGTGAGCGCCCCGTGGTACGCGGGCGAGCACACGTAATCGTAATTCTGAAGTGAGCGGGAAACAGGTGTCCGCGAGTATCACGTGTAATGCAAGATCGTGACTCCGAGCCGCGAGGATTTCGCCGCCGCCGCTAAATCAAATGGCGCTTATTTCCCCACGATGACGCGCAGCTTGTCGCTTGCGAACGCGACCGGTCCCGCGTAAGACGCGCGAATGGATTTCCGCACTGCGGCTTCCTGCGATTCCACGTCGGGAGCGAGATGGCTCAGCAGCAGGCTTTTAACTCCGCTTGCGCGCGCGGCTTCGCCGATTTTCCCGGGCGGCGTGTGCAGGTCGTAGAGCTGCGAAGGGGAAGCGGGAGGGTCCAGCACGCCGCAATTGAAGATCAGCAAATCCGCGTTCTTGGCTAGCTGCACGAGGTTGGGTAGCGCCGACGCATCCATGTCCCCGGAGAAAACTACCGACGCGCCTTTATAGGAAATCCGGTAAGCCACCGACGGGCAGTCCCCGTGGTGCGTGGCAATCTCCTCTACGACCAACCCACCCTCATCGACAATTTTCGTGCGCGGGGAATCGAGCCGGATCGCCAGATCGCGGACGACAAACGACTCGCGCACGCCAAACGTCTTCTGATACGCAAACGCGCCGTCTTTTCCCACCAGCAAATCGACGAATCGCGAGGTCCTGGGGAAGAGTCCCGCGCCGTCCGGGCCAAAAATCCGGTAGGTGATGGGGCCGTCGCTGGTGAGCGCGCGGTCGTTGAAGAAAGCGGCGAGGTCTCCGCTGTGGTCGATGTGCAGGTGCGTCAGCAGAACTGTATCGACTTTTTCGAGGTCGAGGCCCAATTCACCGATCCGCAGGAAAGCGCCCGGTCCGGCGTCCACGAGAATCCGCGGCACGCCTCGCACGACCACGATGGCGCTTGATCCCGCCCGGCCGAAGGCCCGTGGTCCGCCCGAACCGAGAATGACCACTTCCAGCGCCGGTTTTGCCGAAGCGGCCGCCAGACAAGCCGGGAACAGGAAAGCCGCAGCCAACGCAATCGCCAACGGCATCTTCATACTTTTCTCTCCTCGCGTGCCTTCGCGGCGGGCAGCTCTAAGTCCCGGTTACCGCGCAGCGAACAAGGCGGGTACAGCTTGGAACAAACTGCCCCGCCTCGTTGCCCGCGTTTCTAATAGGCCATGATCGGACGGACTTCAATCGAACCGTATTGCGCGCCGGGAATTTTCGCGGCGATTTTGATGGCGTCATCGAGATCGGCGGCTTCCACCAGGTAATAGCCTCCCAGCTGCTCCTTGGTTTCCGCGAAAGGGCCGTCGGTGACCAGCTGCTTTCCGTCACGCACGCGAACAGTGGTGGCGGTTGACGTCGGCGTGAGCGGATTGCCGCCTATGTACTTGCCGTTGTCCTTGATTCCTTGCGTGAAAGCCATGTACTCACCGTACATTTTTCCGCGTTCGGCCTCGCTGTACTTCTCCCAAATCTTTTCGTCTGCATAGATCATCAACAGGTATTTCATGGCTTCCTCCTGGAGTGGCGCGGCCTCGGTGGGCCTTGCGCTTTCGTAGGTGTATCGAACGGGCACGCCCGAAATCGACAGCGCCTGCTAAAATCGTGAGCGGATGGAAGATAGAATACATTTGAATCGCGAAACTTCCGACGCAATTACGCGGTTGCTCCGCGAAGAGTGGGGCCGCATCGTTGCCGCACTCATCCGCATGCTGGGTGACTTCGATCTGGCCGAAGAAGCGGCGCAGGAAGCTTTTTCGGCGGCGGTGGAGCAATGGGCCGTGTCCGGCATCCCGGAATTTCCGCGCGCCTGGATCATCCGCACGGCGCAAAACAAAGCGATCGACCGTATGCGCCGCCGCGCGAATTTCGAAGAGAAGCGGGAGGCATACGCCACCCTTCAGCCACTTTCCGAGCAGCCCCATTATGAAGATACGGAAGCCCGCGCGGAAATTCCGAACGACCGC
>Ga0302326_10034655_pt1 | contig 9997 bp, 8 predicted proteins | sample Palsa_T0_3_FD_202264 | JGI IMG/M metagenome (GOLD analysis project Ga0302326, IMG submission 202264) | Peat permafrost microbial communities from Stordalen Mire near Abisko, Sweden - Palsa_T0_3 | ecosystem: Environmental > Terrestrial > Soil > Palsa > Peat permafrost | place: Sweden: Abisko...
TTACCTTTGACGCGGATGCTTTATTTGTAATGATCGGCGCCGATGCCAGCACCTCGTGGCTGCCCCACGCGCTCGAACGCGATGGCCTGGGTTACATCTGCACCGGGCGCGATCTTACTAACTGGACGATGGAGCGCGCGCCCTTTCCTCTGGAGACAAGCCTGGCTGGAGTTTTCTGCGCAGGAGACGTGCGTCACAACTCCATCAAACGCGTATCCAGCGGCGTTGGCGAGGGCAGCATGGCAATTGCCTTCATTCATCAATACCTGGCGCTCAAAGAGAAAGTACCAGCGCTGGCGGATGCTTAGATCCGGCTCATCCGCGCTTCATGTGAGCGCGCAGTTTTGCATGATCGGCTACCGTTTGATCCCCGTAGGCTTCTGCCCAGTCGGCAAAGGATTCCCTCAGGGGCTTGGAAACACCGCAATAGCCTGCGATGGTCGCGGCCTCACTGGTCCGGGCGTGGGCGCGGGCAAGCAGGGCGCCACAAGCCCAGGCATAGAAATTGAAGGCGTCGCCTGTCAGCCACTCGACCGGCACCGACGCTTTGAGATTTTTCATCTGGCGCACGTAATAATGGCGACCGTCCATCTCGGTCCATCCCAGCATCACGTCGCTGGTGGCCTGCAGGGCGCGTTGGCCAACCACGACCCGCTGGCCTTCGTGCGCGAATACCGCCCGTCGTAGTGGCAAATAGGGCGCATGGGCAGGAACCAGGGCTTCCTTGACTTGCAGGAACAGCGGATCGTTATCGTGCTTTCCTATCAGTAACACCAGGTACGCCCGGGTGCCGACGGATCCCACACCCACGACCCGATGAGCCACGTCCTCCACGCGATAGCGTGAGAGCATGTAGCGAAGCTCGCGTGTCAAGGTGAGGGAATACTTCTCTAATGCGTGAATCAGACTCTTCTTCCGCGCAGCATGCACGCGTGTGAGGATAGGCGGATCTTCGCGGAATCGCCAGTGGCCGGTGGAATCCTTATCAGCCACTTTTGGTAAAAGGCCGTTGTGATCGGAGCGCGTGGCCTTAGCCATGATTTTCTCGATCACGGCCTGCGCTTTCGCAGGTACTCTTCTCAACTCGTTAGCCCGTCCGGGAAAGGAGTGTAGATGCCAGAGGTCCAGCGTGCCCATGGGCTCAAGACGCTCCATGTTCATCTGATAGCCCTGCACGGCTTGCATCACGGCCACTCGCCGCTCCCGGGCAGAGAGACCGTTCTCCCGTCCTGCCACATTGACGCTTGCTGTCAGGCGCTTGAGGTCCCACTCCCAGGGTCCGATCAACGTCTCATCAAAATCGTTGAGATCAAAGACCAGCTCACGGTGCGGTGAGCCATACAGGCCGAAGTTCCCCACGTGCGCATCCCCGGCCAGCACAACGGTATGTCCGATGGTTGGAGTCGGGAACAAGTCGTGTGCCATCACAGCGACCGCTCCGCGCAGAAAGGCAAACGGAGACTCGGCCATTCTTTCCATCCGAAGGGGAATCAGCCGCTCTTGCCGGCCCGCATTACTACGCTTGATGATCGAAAGGATATCTTCGCGCTGTGCGTGTGGCTTCCACTGCCCGTGCAATTCTCGAGGCACAGTTTCCCGCATCGCCTTTCCCTGCGCGTGGAGCTGCTCCACTGTGGGCAGCGGCTTGCGCATATTCAGGCGCTTGTCAGGGGAATCCACCTTGCTGGCTGCGCGGCGTGGCATGCTAGTCCATCAACTTGCAGGTGAGATAGATGTAGTCCAACGCTTCGGTTTCCGCAGTCTCTTTCAGGTTCGCTCCGGTATTGTGTCCGCCTTCAATGATCTCGTAATAGAAGAAAGGCTTGTTAAACTCTTCCAACCTGGCCGCGAATTTTCTGGCGTGGACTGGACCGACCCGGTCGTCTTTCGTGGTCGTGAAAATCAGAGGCTCGGGATACTTCACATTGGGACGAAGCTGGTTATACGGCGAGATCGAGGCCAGAAACGCACGCTCCGTGGGAACGGAAACGGAACCATACTCACCAACCCATGACGCACCCGCCGCGATTTGCTCGTAGCGCAGCATATCGAGCAGCGGCACACCAATGATCACTGCATCCCACATCGCCGGATGTTGGGTAAACTCAACCCCCACCAGGAGCCCGCCGTTGGAGTCGCCGCTGATACCCAGTCTTCGCGGCGAGGTAATTTGCCGGGTCACCAGGTCCTCGCCCACTGCGGCGAAGTCATCGTAGATCCGTTGCCGGTGGGTCTTCAGCCCCGCCTCATGCCAGGCAGGGCCAAACTCTCCTCCGCCGCGTATGTTGGCCAACACATACACGCCGCCCCGTTCCAGCCACAACTTGCCTAAGACGCCGCGATAAGTCGGAGTGTTCGAGACCTGGAAACCGCCATAGGCCGACAACAGGGTCGGGTTGGATCCGTTGTACTTCAGATCCTTGCGATGCACTACAAAGTAAGGCACCAGGGTGCCGTCCTTGGACTTTGCTTCAAGTTGGTCGACTGTCTCCTGCGATGCGTCGAATTGCGGTGGGAGGGACTTGGCATTTTTCATCGAATTGCTTGCCGGGTCTCCGAGCTGCAGCGATGAGGGAGTGAGAAACCCCTGAACCTCGAGAAAAAAACGGTCATCGGAACCGTTGGCGGGCACAATGTCCACCGTTTGGTTGTCGGGCAGTTCCAGCTTCTTGCGGGTCCACTCGCCAGCCGCACCTCGGGTGTAGATGTAAGCGCGTCCCTGGACATTTTCGAGGGTTGTCAACACTAAATGATTCCTGGTGGTTTGCACCTCCTGTGCGAACTCGACTTTACTCGGGGTGAAGATGACCGCCGGCTTCAAATGGTCGGGGTCTTTGCGCGCTGCAGCCATGTCCACGGAAACTACGGATCCCTGGGGGAAAGTGTTGTCGAGTCCGTCTGGCTTCCAATCCTCGTTCAAGGTGACGATGAGTTGGTTGTCGAGCAATCCCTCCACTTCCACCTTACCCGGGAGTGAAAGTTTGTTGTGGCCGGCGGACGTCCAAAGGAAGTACTCGCTTTCGAAGGTATTGATCTCAGTATGGAGGAGTGCGACGTGATGCCCGCGGCTGTCATCCAGTGTTTCCGGTTCTGCGCCTACGTCGCCTTCCGTTGCGCGGAAAATCTCTCTTGCCTGGTCGAGTGACTGGCCTCGCTTCCAGAGCTTGATCACAAATGGATAACCCGACTTGGTCATGGTTCCCGTTCCCCAGTCGCGTGCGACGAGGAGGGAATCCTTGTCTATCCATGCGACGTTTTGCTTGGAGTGCGGTGACACAAAACCGTGGTCGACGAACTTTGCTGTCTTCAGATTGAATTCACGCAAGGTTTCCGCATCTTCCCCTCCGGCGGAAAGCCCGACCAGGCAGAGGCCATTGCCGGGGTAGAGGCAGTTCAAGCCGTTCGGCACCCACTCCTGCTTATCCTGTTTAGCAAGCGCGTCGTAGTCGATCACCGTTTGCCAGTGGGGCTGCGTGGTCAGATAGTCGCTGAGAGTGGTGCGCCGGAGTATGCCATGCACATGCCCAGCATCGCGCCATGTGTTGTAGACCACTCCCTCTCGCAACCGTGGGATGGCCAGACGATCGGGCGACTCCAGCACCTTGAGTGCGGCCTCTTTTAGCTGAGGAAACCGGGGATCGCTTTGGAGCACGTTAGCGGAACGAGCGTTCTGCATCTTTACCCAGGTCAGAGAGCGCTCGCCGGTGACATCTTCAAGCCACTGGTACTTGTCGGCCTGTTCGATTGAAGAGGGGGAAATGGCGGCGGTCGCAGCCGAGCGGCACCCGGTGTTCATGGCGGCGATCCCCAGAATTCCTATGACGGCGAAGCTGGTTGATGCGAAGCGTGCCCCGACCATGGTGATTACCTCAGGGGAAGTTTCCACCAGGCGAGAAGAGCCAACGCGGATGGAATAGCAAAAATCAGCAGGAAGATCGGCGTCTCATCGCGCAGGGAGTAGCCTGCTTTCGCCACGCCAAACCAGAGATTGATAGCTGCGCCAACCAGCCATACGGGCACAAAGTACAGGGCCGCTCTTGAACCATTCCCCAATGCCCGTCCAATGAGCACAAACGCGACCAGCAGGACGAGGCCCAGGAGCAGAATCTTGATCGTGTGCAATCGTTTCTCCTCCGGAACCGGAATTGTAACAGCGCGGGCGCCCCGGTTACCTCGACAGGAATCGTGCTAGCCGTTCGATGCCTGACTCGATCTTGTTCCACTCCGCCGCGTAGCACCAGCGCAACCAGCCCTCTCCTTCAGGCCCGAACGCTCTTCCGGGCGCGAGCCCCAGGCCAACTTCGTTGATCAAGCGCTTTGCCAGGCGTACCGAATCCGCTTCGCCAGCGACACGCAGGAAGAGGTACATTGCGCCGTCTGCATCCGGCACTTCGAGGCCCGGCAGCGGACGCAGCCCGGCCAGCAATCTCGCCTTGGTATGGGCCAGGCTGGCTCGCAGCTCAGCCACATAGGGTTCTCCCTGTTCCAGGGCGATGGTGCCTGCGCGCTGGGTAAATTGAGACACGCAGGAGACGTTGTATTCGAGCAGGGCGCCGAGGTCATCCTGGATCGTTTCCGGCCCGACCATCCAGCCCAACCGCCAACCGGTCATACTCCAGGCTTTGGAAAAGCTGTTGATGACGATTAACCGGTCGTCTTCCTCGGCCAGGGTGAGAAAGGATGGAGCCGATTTCATTCCGTCTACGTAGACCAGGCGTTCGTAGACATCGTCGGCGAGAATCCATATTCCAAGCCGACGGCAATGTTCGAGAAGAGCAAGTTGTTCCGCGCGTTGTATGGTCCAGCCGGTGGGATTGTTGGGTGAGTTGAGCACCAGCATGCGGGTTCCCGGCGTGAGCGCGTGCAGCAGTTTCTCCAGAGGGAGGGTCCATCGACCGTCCTGCGCTTCCAGCGAGACGCAGGTAACCCGGGCGTGGACCACTTTTGGTATTTCAACCGCGTTTGGCCACAACGGCGTGACCGTCACCACGCGGTCGCCCGGTGAGAGGAGTAGTTGGCTGACGATCATCAGCGCGGAGACACCGGAAGCGGTCACGGCGATGCGGCCGGTGCCGACGGGACGTTGATGCAGGTTGGTGAGATAGGTGGAGATAGCCCGGCGCAAGTACAGCCGGCCGAGGTTTTCGGAATAGAAGGTCTCTCCCTCGCGCAGGGAGGCGATGGCTGCCTCGCGAATGAAAGTCGGTGTCGCTTGATCTGATTCCCCAAACCAGAAGGGGAGAACGTCGTCCCGACCGGCGGCTGTATTGGCCACTGCACGAATGAGGGAGGGAGAGAACCTAGGCTCAACATCTTTCTCGTTGGTAACGGCGGCCGGGCTGGGTCGATGCACAGGGTTGCCTCTGTTTGCATTTTAAGGGGGTAGCCGAAAACATTTCCAGGACAGGTCCGTAGAGCCGCAGATCCCTCGGCTCCCCGGATTTCCTATCGAGAGTTGCGGCTTCGGTCGACTGCATGTGGTTCTCTTTGGGGAGAACCACATAAGTGGTCGCCAGTGAGAGCGGTGAAGTAGGAAATCCGGGTACGCTCGGGATGACAAAGGGAACGGCGACACTTCCATGGAAAGTAGTTGCTGGACAGAAGGCGTTTGCTCAGCAGCTGCTTTTAATGGAATCGCCGCTGCTCCCTTTGTCATCCCGAGCGAAGCCGAGGGATCTGCGGTTCTACGGACCCTTCCTGGAAAAGAGTGGGCGAATCACAAGTGAACAGGCTGCAAACAGCTTCTGAATATCCTCGTTGAATGCGTTCGGTTGTTCGCTCCCAACATCAATCGTTCCCGCGACGTTCTTTTCCCGTGCGTCGAACACGGGAACGATCATCTCCGAACGCGTGGTGCCGAACGCGGTCAGGTAACGGGCATCCGTTGAGAGGTCACCAACATTCACGATCTGCCTTTCTGCTACTGCCGCGCTGGTGAGTCCTTTGGTGAGGGGGAAGGTGGATATTCAGGCGCCCCGGGGCCACTCCAGGTTACATTCCTTACCAGTCCTGCTTCGTGATCCACGTCATACAGGCCAACCCAACGGTAGTTGCCAGAACTGCGTATGAGGGCAGCGCCTTCTTCAAGCGAAGCGCGGCGGTCGCGAGAGGTTGTAACAATGCGCTCAAGATTTGTGAGAAGAGGGTCGGGGCCGGCGCTCATATTTTCAAGATAGCAAAGCGGGGTAATCTCTATTGGATGAGGTTTAGAACCGCAAGCGCCGCCGATATCCCCCAGATTTGCGCCCTGGAACGGCGGCCGGAGTTCCGTACGATGGTCGGCTCCTGGCCAGAAGACCAGCATCTCAAGACGCTCGTCGACCCGGGTTCGGCCTATATCGTGGCGGAGGATCAGCTTGGAGAGATTGCCGGATTCGTGATCCTGCAAGGGCTTCTATCGCAGCACCACGCGGTGGAAGTCAAACGAATTGTCATCGGCGCTCCCAACCAGGGCACGGGCAAAAGACTGCTCACCGAGGTAGCAGACCGGGCTTTTCGCCAATATGGCGCGCACCGGCTCTATCTGGACGTCTTCGTGAACAATGAACGCGCCCGTCACGTATATGAGACATTTGGGTTTCGAGAAGAGGGCATTATGCGAGACGCGATCTATCGGGATGGAGCCTATTACTCACTGGTCCTGATGTCGTTGTTAGAGAGTGAATATCATGGGTAAGTTTTCGATTTTGCTGGCAATGGCTACGCTCTTCGCGGTGCGCGGCGTGTCTGCGCAATCCGCACCGGATACCGGGTGGCCGAACTATGGGAACGACGCCGGCGGGGAGCGCTTTTCCCCCGCGCGGCAGATCGATCGCGGCAATGTCGCTCAGTTGCAAGTGGCCTGGACCTATCGAACGGGTGCGAACCAGCAGAAGACAGACCTAATCCAGAAAGCGGCGTTTGAAGCCACTCCGATCCTGATCGAAGACAAACTCTTCCTCACCACCCCTTACAACCATGTCATTGCTCTGAATCCAGAGAACGGCGTCAAGCTGTGGGAGTACGACCCGCATGTGGACCTCGGCAAAGACTACTCCGAGGTTTCCTCCAGAGGAGTCTCGGCGTGGATCGACCCCAAAGCGAAGCGCGGGCAGGCTTGCCGGCTGCGCATTTTCATGGGGACTTTGGATGGGCGGCTCATTGCGCTCGACGGCGAAACGGGGAAGCCTTGCCTCGACTTTGCTGAGAAGGGCGAAGTCAACCTGGCCCACGATGCAGCGACGGCGATGGAGTGGACCGGCGGCTACCAGGTTACCTCTGCTCCGGCCATCGCCAAAGACCTGGTCATCACCGGCTCTTCGATTGCCGACAATTGGAAGGTGGACACAGGGCGCGGTATCGTTCGTGCCTTTGACGCCCGCACCGGTCAACTACGTTGGACGTGGAACCCCACACCATGGGCGGATAAGACAGCGCCTCGCACCGGGGCGGGCAATGCGTGGTCGACGCTCTCGGTGGATCCCAGGGAAGATTTGGTCTTCATTCCCACCGGCAGTTCCGCCCCGGACTACTACGGCGGCCTTCGCAAAGGCGACGACAAGTGGGCCAACTCCGTCGTTGCTTTGCGGGCCTCCACGGGCAAGTTCGTGTGGGGATTCCAGGTGGTTCACCACGACCTATGGGACTATGACGTAGCCTCGCAGCCGACTTTATTCACCTGGAAAGACGGAACACCGGCGATCGTGATCAACACCAAAATGGGTCACGTGTTCGTGCTCAACCGCCTGACCGGGGTTCCGTTGTTGCCAGTGGAAGAGCGGCCGGTACCGCAGTCTGACATTCCCGGCGAACAGACCTCACCCACGCAACCCTTTTCGACCATTTCTTTAGTGCCGGAACGGATTTCTCCCAGCGATGCCTGGGGACTTACCGCGGAGGATGTTGCACGGTGCCGGGATCAGATTCAAGCGTCGCGTTGGGATGGTATGTTCACGCCGCCGAGTTTGCAGGGGACTCTGGTCTTTCCGGGCAATGTGGGCGGGGTGAACTGGGGCAGCGCCGCGTACGACCCGACGCATCACGTGATGGTTGCAAACACCAATCGCCTCATCGCCTGGAACAAGTTGATTCCGCGCGACCAGTATGGAGACGAGCACAAGAAGGACCAGCACAACCGTATTTATGGGGAGTTTGGAGAGCAGAAAGGCGCTCCCTATGGGCTCTATCGCACCTTCCTGTTGTCGCCTGCTAAGGTGCCCTGCAACAAGCCGCCATGGGGGACTACCGAAGCAGTGGATCTCTTTACCGGCAAGCAAGTATGGGACGTTCCGCTGGGCACCATGATTCCAGGCCACCAGACCGGCTCGATCAATCTAGGAGGGCCGATGATCACGGGCGGGGGGCTGGTGTTTACGGCCGCCGGGATGGATCTCTTCCTCCACGCATTTGATCTCGATACCGGTAAAGAGCTTTGGAAATATCAGCTCCCGGCAGGTGGCCACGCCACCCCGATGACCTACACCGTGAATGGTAAGCAGTATGTCGTGATCGCGGCGGGTGGGCATGGCAAGCTGGGCACCAAACAGGGCGATTATATTCTGGCCTTTGCTCTGCCGTAGTTCGCCAATTTACGCATGCGGCGTGCGCCGCTTCACCATCACCAGCGTGGTGATACTAAGCACCGCCATTGCCATCAAATAGAAGCTGGGCGCCGTGTTGTTGTGGGTGACCTCGGTTAGCCAGGTGAAGATCGCCGGGGAAAAGCCGCCGAACAGAGTGACGCCCAGGTTATAGCTAAGCGAAAGACCAGTGACCCGGGTGCGCGCGGGAAAGAGACTCGCCATCACCGCCGGCAAAGCAGAGACATAGGCGACCTGGTTCAGCGTGTCCCATATGAGCCCCACCAGCAGGGTGGGCAGGCTCGGACGGTGCGTGATGAAGAGAAACAGCGGGTAGAACGACAGGAACATGATGATCGCAGCGGGCAGCATGATCCGGGTGTGGCCAATCTTGTCCGCGAGGTGCCCGGCTACCGGGCAGAGCACGGTGGCGATCAGGGCGAGAACGATGGTCACGATGTATCCGGTGGCGGGTGGTAAATGCAAGCGCGTCGTCGCGTAGGTGGGCATGTAGATAGAGAAATAGGTGCTGGCGGTGCCCACGGCCACCAGGCCGGCGCCGAGTAAGAGCCCGGTTTTTTCCGTGGCAAAAAGCTCGCGGACCGGGGTCCGGGTGTGAGTGGAGCGCATGAACTCCGGCGTTTCGTCGACCCGGCGACGGATGTAGACGCCCACCGGTCCCACTAATAATCCGAAAAGAAACGGTATCCGCCAACCCCAGCCGTGCAACTGCTGGGCATTGAGGTTGGTGATCAGCCCAACGCCGAACAGTGCGGCCAGCAGTTTCGCCATCTGCTGACCGGAAAACTGCCAGCTGGAGAAGAAGGCTTTGCGGTGGGTCGAGTGCTCGATCATAAAGGCGGTGGAGCTGCCAAACTCTCCGGCCACGGCGAAGCCCTGCAGCAGGCGCGCTGCGAAAACGGCGATCGGCGCAATCAATCCAATCGAGGCATAGGACGGCATCAAGGCCAGCACCGCGGTGCCGACGACCATCAGCCGGATCGAAAGCGCGAGCGCGGCTTTGCGGCCGGCGCGGTCAGCGTAGGCGCCAAGAACGACCGCTCCCACCGGCCGGGCCAAATAAGACAAACCAAACGATCCGAAGGTGAGGACTAACGAGACCACCGGGTTCGAGTTAGGAAAGAAGACGCCGGCGATCGTGGTCGCGAAGTAGCCGTAGATCAGGATGTCGAACCACTCCAGCGCATTGCCGATGGTGGCGGCGGCGATTTGCAGCGCGCCACTGGCGGACTTCGGGGTCGGCGGGACCAGCGGATCTAAGGTGATGGTGGACACGAAGGTAGCTGGAGGGTACATGAGGTGGAATTTGGGGGCAAGGCATTTATCCGGGAGCCGGGGAAGGCTCAGAATCTTAAGTGAAGGGCCGCAGGGACGGTTGAGGGTCAATCAGTCTCGTCAAGATTAGTCTCGGCAACAAG
>Ga0302326_10034656_pt1 | contig 9997 bp, 10 predicted proteins | sample Palsa_T0_3_FD_202264 | JGI IMG/M metagenome (GOLD analysis project Ga0302326, IMG submission 202264) | Peat permafrost microbial communities from Stordalen Mire near Abisko, Sweden - Palsa_T0_3 | ecosystem: Environmental > Terrestrial > Soil > Palsa > Peat permafrost | place: Sweden: Abisko...
CATGATTCTTCCTTGATCTAAGTGCGACGTCCGGGTCGCAGACGGGCCAGTTTGAGTTTCGGTGTTTGACCTCACCGTGCCGGACATTGTTGCCCGACACGTTTGGTTTCGGTCTCCTGCCCGTTTCGTTTAGCCAAAACTTCGGAAATCTTGTCTCGGGCAAAATTTGCCCATTGGAATGGCGCAAACCGCAAAATTGTCTCCATTCCCATAAGTCCCATAACTCCCAATTCCCCCGGGAATCTCCCCTCTCGGCAACCGCTGCCGCCACCGGGCCAAATGGCACCTTTCGTGCTAAACCTCGACCCAAGACAGCCCTCACTATTTTGTCCATCCCGTCCAAAAAACTAAACCGGCCCGGGTTCTCGACCGAGAATTCAGGCAACCCATTTTAATTTTATGGCTGGAATTCAAATCACAGGCCTCGCCTCCGGTCTCGATTGGCAAAACATCATCAACGAGCTGATCACGGCCGACCGTGCCCCGGAAACCCAGTGGAAGGCGCAGCAGACCACCGATCAGAACCAGGTCTCCTCCCTCTCGACCCTGAATTCCGATTTGACCGCCTTCCAGACCGCCGCGGATGCCATGAGCACCGGCACCACCTTCTCGGCCACCACGGCCACCGTCGGCGACCCCACCGCCGGCTGGAGCGCCAGCGCCGCCGCCGGCACGAATCTGGGCCAGTATAGCTTCGACGTAACCCGGCTCGCCACCACCTCCGTGCTTACCGGGGCCGCGAATGTCGGCGCCCCCATCAGCGCCACCAGCAACGTCAACGGCGTCACCATCGGCACGATGAACGTCGCCACCCCCATCACCCCCGGCGTTTTCACCGTGGATGGCGCCCAGGTCACCATTTCCCAGAGCGATTCGCTTCAGGACGTATTCAATAACATTGCCACCGCCACCAATAACGCGGTGACGGCGAGTTACGACCCAACCACGGACACCATCCAGCTCACGAGCAACTCCCCCATCACGCTTGGCGCCGAGAATGACACCAGCAACTTCCTCTCCGCCACCAGCCTCTATAATAATGGCGGCGATACCATTACCTCCGCCAATGCGCTCGGCTCGGTCGCGATCGCTTCCACCATCGCCGATGCCGGCCTCAAGCAGGCTGTGACCGATGTGGACAGCTCCGGCAACGGGACGTTTTCCATCAATGGCGTCGCGATTAACTTCAATATCAACACCGACACCGTTCAGAACATCCTTACCGCGATCAATGGCTCGACAGCCGGTGTTACCGCCACCTTCAACAACGCCAATGGCCAGTTTTCCCTCACCAACAACTCGACCGGCAATACCGGCATCTCGGTCAGCGAAGCCTCCGGCGGGCTGCTGGCGGCCATGGGCTTGAATGGTGCCGGCGCCACGCTGACCCAGGGCAATAACGCCACGTTTACCATCAACAACAGCGGCCCCTTCACCAGCGCGAGCAATGACCTCGACGCCTCGGTCGATGGCGTCTCCGGCCTTACCGTCAATGCCACCTCGACCGGCTCCCAGACCGTCACCGTCGCCACCGATACCTCGGGCATTTCCAGCGCGATCAACAATCTCATCTCGGCCTACAATACCGTCCAGACCTACCTCACCTCCCAGACTCAGGTCACGACCAACAGCGATGGCTCGGTCACCACTTCCACCCTCTCTGGCAACCAGGACATCATTAATATGCAGAGTGACCTGCAAAACATGATGTTCAACTCCGTCTCCGGCCTCACCGGCGGTATTACCAGCCTCGATCAAATCGGCATCGGCTTTACCGGCACGAGCCCCCTGCTTTCCGTGCAAGACTCCTCGGCGCTCAATAACGCCATCGCCAACAACCCCTCCGGCGTCGCCGCGTTATTCACCAGCCAGCCCAACGGCCTGGTCGCCCAGATCGACAATTACGTAACCGATGCCACCGGCAGCACCGGCGTCATCCAGACGGAAACCACCGCGCTCAACCAGGATTCGGCCAATCTCACCAACCAGATTAACACCCTCGAATCGCAGCTCACCCAGGAGCAGGCCCAGCTCACGACAGAATTCACGAACATGGAAACTGCCGAGGCCCAGTACCAAAGCGAAGCCTCCACCCTTACCGCCATCCTCAACGGCGGCACCGCCTCCTCCTCGTCTTCTTCCTCCTCTTCGGCCTCCACTCCCACATCCACTCAGCAGTCCGCGTATGCGAACGCCAGCACCACTTCCACGACCGGCGCCTCCTCCTAGCCCTTATTCTTCATGAAACTCCCCATCAAGTTCGCATTCGCCTCGATCTTCCTGTTCCTCGCCGCGGGCTGTGCGACCCCCAGGATCGTCCGGAACATCGTCGAGCCGGCCATCCCCAGCTACCATCAGGATATCAACGGCGTCCCGATGCGCCGGGTAGCCGTGCTGCCCATCGATTTCGACCAGCAGACCGAATCGACTCCCAACGAGCTCGACCTCGTCTTCCATGCCGAGCTCACCAAAACCTCCGCTTTCGAGGTCATCCCGATCAGCCGGGAGGAACTGCACGCTCACTTTGGCATCCCGCAGTTATCCTCGGTCGAGATAATCCCAAGCGATTTGCTTGTGCGGCTGGTTCAGGATTATGGTGTCGATGGCGTGCTCTTCACCGATGTTACCCATTACTTCCCCTATCGCCCGATCGCAATCGGCGTCCGGTGTAAGCTCGTCGACGCCCACACGGGCGTTCAGCGCTGGGTATTCGACCACCTTTTCGACTCCGGCGCGCCGCAAGTGGCCATTGCGGCAAAGCAGTTCGCCGTCGACCAGGAGTCCGAGCAGTCCCCAATCGCCACTGACGGCGCCGACATCCTCGACAGCCCCACCCAATTTGGCAAATACGTTGCCCACGAGACCTACCGGAGCCTTCTGGGAATATAAAAGCTAAATCCTTTCAGTCCAGTGCCGATACACACAAACACGTAAACGAATGAATATCAGACCCGTAACGACCGAGGCGGTCCCCCAGCCGCCTCAGACGAACACGCCCGCCACGCCCACGCCCGCCACTGCCGATTCCCAATCCGCGACGGACAGCTTCCAGCCAGCACAAAATGAAAGATTGGTAAACATGCTTCAAGAGCAACCCGATGTCAGACCAGAAGCAGTCGAACGCGCGAAGAATCTCGCGGCCGACCCGAATTACCCCGGCCCCGGCACCCTTGCGGGCCTCGCCAAGCTATTCATTGCTGACGCCGGCCAGGAATAAATCCGATGCAACTCTCCCAGTTCGCAAAGTCCTACCGCGCCGCGGCCATCGCGACTGCCACCCCCGGTCAGCTCATCCTCATGTTATTCGATGGCGCCCTCCGCTCCATGGCCATCGCTCTCAACAGCTTCCAGGAAACCGACCCCATTCGCCGCAACGAGCTCATCCACAACAAGCTCGTCAATGCGCACGATATTATCCTCGAACTCCAGACCAGCCTCAATCTCAAGGTTTCCGGCGAGTTTCCGCGCCGGATGTGGAGGCTCTACGCCTTCATGATGGAACAACTCCGCCAGGCGGACCTTCGCAAGGACCCCGAACCGATCCGCGTGGTTGAGCCGCTCCTGCGCAAGCTCCGCGACGCCTGGGCCGAGATGCTCGATCGCTCCGTCTCCCAAGCCGCCTAACTTTCTCTCCCGATGAAAGACCGGTTTTCGAGATTGCTCGCCGCTTGCGAGTTACTCGCCCGCGACGAAACCGCCGCGCTCGCGGACCGCAATTTCACCGCGCTTTGCCGGACGCAAAAAGTAAAGTCCGCCCTCCTTGCCGATCTCGCCACCGACGCCGGCTGCGCCTCACGCGATTCCCGCGCCCGGCTGGAGCGGCTTCTGGAGGCCAACGGGAAAAATTCGCAATTGCTTTCCACCATGAAGGCGGCCGCCGGCCAAAGGCTGTGCAAGGTCCGGGCCGCGGGCAAAAAACTCAAAACGCTCCGCGCCGCGTACACCCAGGGAGGAATGCCGCCGGCATTTTCCGCGCATGGCTGAGGCGCTACTGGATTCGCCGGCCGCGTTTTGTGACCTCGATGCGGCCCCGATCCTCGTCGTCGATGACGATGAGTCGGTCCTTCACGTCATCGAGGAGCAACTGAAATGGGAAGGCTACCGCGTGGTCACCGCGACCAGCCCCAGAGCCGCCCTCGAGGCCCTCGCCACGACCGCCTTCTCCGTCATCGTTTGCGATCAATGCATGCCGGAGATGAACGGCCTCGATTTCCTCTCGAAGGCGCGCGAGCTGCGCCCGTCGACCTCCCGCATGCTTATCACCGGCGTCCTCTCGCTGGACACGATGATCGACGCCATTAACCGCGGCGAAATCTTTCGGTTCATCGCAAAGCCGTGGCTGCGCGCCGAGCTTCTCGCCACCGTCAAGAACGGCGTCCACCGCTTCGAGTTGTATGAGTCAAATCACCGCCTTCACAACGAGGCGATGCGGCTCAATGAGAAACTGAGCGCCGCGAACGCGGAACTGCGCACGAAATTCCAGGAGCTGGTCGGGAAAACCCGGGACCTCGATAACGCGAACGCCGCCCTCAAGACCAATTTCGAGCAGTCCCTCGAGCTCTGCTACCGCATCACCAACACCTTCTATCCCCTCCTCGGCCAGCACACAAAAGCCGTCGTCGATATCTGCCGCCGCATGGCCGAGACGAGCCACTTTAGCGATGAGGAAAAGCATGTCCTTATCGTCAGCGCGTGGCTTCACGATATCGGCCTCATCGGATTCGAACGCGACCTGCTCCATAAATGCTTCGTGCGGCCCGGTTCCCTGACCCCGGACGAGTTGAAGATGCTCAAGAATCACCCCGCCTACGGCCAGACGCTCGCCTCCTTCGTCGATCAGCTTCGCACCGTCGGCGAAACCATCCGCGCCCATCACGAGCAATTTGACGGCAGGGGTTACCCCGACGGCATCGCCGGCGAAGCCATACCCTGGACCGCACGCTGCCTGGCCCTCGCCGTCTTCTACGTCGAAAGCACGCTGCCAAAACAGCAGACCGTCGATGCAATCGTGAAGGAATCCGGAAAGCGTTTTGATCCCGAGGCCGTCAGGCTCTTCTTCAAGGTCACCCAGATCGCGGAATTGCCGCAAAGCGTCCGCGAGATCATGGTCGATGAACTGGCTCCCGGTATGCGGCTGGTTAAAGGGATTTACAGCCCAAGCGGCCTCCTCCTGGTCGCCGAGGGCCAGGACCTCAATCCCGCCACCATCGCCAAGATCAAGAATCATCACATGCTCACCTCTGTAACTCAGCGCCTGCTGGTTTACAGTTGATCCCCCGAGTCATGAAGACCATCGCAGTCGATGTGGATGATACTCTGAACGACTTCTCGGAAACGCTGCGCACCACGACTTTCGCCCACAGCGCCGCCTATAACATAACTCCAGAGACATTCGATAAATACGTGGAAATGCTGCGGAGCGGCCACGATCAGCCGAACGACCTGCTGAGCACGGAATACAGCTACTTCTGTTACAAGATTCACTGCGAATGTTATAAGCTGGCGACCGCGCGCCCAGACGCCATCGAGTTCATGCAATGGCTTCGCGCGAACGAGTGGCGTGTCGTGATAGTAACCTACAGAGACTTGCGCAGAAGCAACGAACTTACCCGCAAATGGCTGCACGATAATGAAATCCCGTTCGATTACCTTTTCATGACCCTAAATAAGCTGGAATTCTGCAAGGCGTGGAAAATCGGGTATCTGGTCGACGATCATCTGGTCAATCTCGTTCAGTCAAACGAGCCCGGCGGCCCGCAGGTATTTTATCCGGTCATGTCAAAGCACAAAACGGGCGTGATTTATCGCGGCAAAGGATTTGAGAATTTCAACGAACTCAAGCAATGGATTCAAAACTGAAATTGCTGAAGGAGTTTTACCGCGGTCTCCCAAAGGACCGCGCCAAGTTCGAGACTTGCGAGCACGGATTTGAATTTTTGGAGCAATTGCTCGCCGGCGGCGCCGCGCTGGAATACGGTGAGATGTCCTTTTCGGGATTGATTCATAAATACAAACTCTCCCGGGTGCCGGAGGAGTTGGTGGATGAGCTATTGATATCTCATCTGAATTACCGGAGCAATCTCTGCCTCTATTTTGGACACAAATCGAACAGCCTCTTTTGCTTTAACCTGGATAATAACCACAAGACCAACAACACGGCCATAATTCCCGAGATGGAGCTTCTTGTCACCTTGCTGCGCGAGGGACTCTCGGAACTCGGCTGCGAGCCGCTTATAATCGCAAGCGGACGGGGCTATCACCTTTGGTGCCGCCTGGCAGCCGCCGTTGACAACGACAGCCTCTACAACCTGATGCTTGGATCAACGGCCAGGGCGATGCTGGGCCTTCACAAAAAGGGATATGACCATAATAAGATAAAGGCAAACTTCTATCCCGATCCACGCTCCCGCGATATCGTGTCGCTCCGCCTCTTCGGCACCGAACATATAAAGAACAAGGTATTCAGCCGCGTCCTCACGCGGGAGGGTTTGCTCGATGAGCCGTCGTCATGGCAGGCATTTGAAGATCACATGCTGGAAAAAACGATTGGCGTGGACACCTTCAGCGGCGCTCACGCGGCGATTATGGCATCTTTCCTTAAGGGCTCTTAATCAACGAGTTCCCGTGAAGGGCAACCCCGGCGGGGAGGAGAGCCTGGGCGAAGGCAGGGGGATGGGCGACGCGGTTAAAAATCTATTGCCCCTCCATAGGAAAGTTTCGCATATTCGCCTAATGCGCTACCCCTCAATCTTTCTCGCAGTCGTATTGTCTGCGAACCTGGCATCCGCGGCGGACAAGCCATGGCAACCATTATTCAATGGCACGGACTTCACCGGTTGGGACACCTACTTGAGCAAACCCGACCCAACTTGGAATGTACCCGGATTGCAACGTGATGCACAGGGCAACTATCTCCAGCCCGTTGGATTGAACAATGACCCGCTAAAGGTTTTCACTGTTGAAAACGTGGACGGCGGTCCGGTTATCCACGTTTCCGGCGAGGGCTTTGGCGTGCTGGAGACAACGGGTTCGTTCACTAATTACCACCTGCGCCTCCAATTTAAATGGGGCGAACGCCGCTGGAGCAAGAAGATCGGCAAGCTGCGCGACACCGGGTTGCTCTATTATTGTCAGACCGACGGCGGCAAGGTGGATAACAACTGGCCGCTTTCCACTGAATTTCAAATCCAGGAACACAACACGGGAGACCTTTACGCGCTCGGCATGGCGATCACGGTCAACGCCGATTTGGTACAAAGCGTGCCCGGACTGACACCGGAGACAAACAGAAAGCCCCTCTATCCCTACGATCCGAAGGGCACGCCCACCGTCTTCATTCAAAAGAAGCCAGTCAGCAATCGCTGCATAAAACTGGTGGACGCCGAAAATCCAACAGGACAATGGAATACGCTCGACCTGATTGTCTGCAACGGCGACAGCATTCATATCGTCAATGGAAAGGTCGTCATGCGCCTGAGGTATCCGCAACGGCTCGACAATGGCGTGGCCACCCCGCTGACAGGGCCCACGCGGATCAGCCTGCAAAGCGAGGGCGGCGAATGCTACTTCCGCAACGTCGAGCTCCAGCCCATCAGCCGCATCCCTCCGGAATACGCCGTGCCAAATCTCGGCTACAGCGATACACCTTTGATTCCCGGCACCCCGTGGCACGTTCACGATGGCGACCGTCCGCAGCCGCCCATTGTCACCCCAGCCAGGACATTCAGCCTCCTGGCGCCCCCGCCCTCGGATGCGAAACTGCTTTTTGATGGCGCCGATTTGTCGCAATGGGAGGACGACACCGGCGGACCGGCTTCCTGGAAAGTCCATGATGGTTACGTTGAAGCCATCAAGGGCGGTCTCGTCGGCATCCGCACCAAGGAGACATTCCCTGACTTCCAATTGCATCTCGAGTATATGGAGCCGCCCGTCGTTGAAGGCGAAGGCCAGGGCCGCGGCAATAGTGGCGTCCTGATCAATAATATGTATGAAGTGCAGATTCTCGATTCATACAACAATCCCACCTATCCCGACGGCCAGGCCGGCGCCCTATATGGCCAATTGCCGCCGCTGGTCAATGCATGCAAGCCGCCGGGCGAATGGCAAAGTTACGACATTATCTGGGAGGCGCCCCTCTGGGATGCCACGGGCAACCTGATTAAAAAAGCAAACGTGACAGTCATTCAAAACGGCGTCGTCCTCCATCACAAATCGGAATTCTTCGGCAGGACGGACGGCATCGGCGGCATCAAACATAAATCCCTCGGCGCCTACAGCACCCAGCACCCCCCGGATGTCTTTGTCGAATTGCAGGATCACAAGAACGCCGTCCGTTTCCGCAACATCTGGATTCGGAACCTGGGCCAATACGACCCGCCGCCACCTGCTGCGGCAGCGTCGCCCTAAGCAACCTATTGCAACCTATTGCAACCTATTGCAACCTATTGCAACCTATTGCAACCTATTGCAACCTATTGCAACCTATTGCAACCTATTGCAACCTATTGCAACCTATTGCAACCTATTCCACAGCTTTACCTATCGCTCCGACTAACGAAGCGTCGGCATATGCTTTGCACAATAACGCCGATTGCGAGCAAGGTAATAAAGGTCAGCGGCTGCAAATACCGGTAAACAGTCATCGTCGAAAGCATGGTGTATTGAGCCAGTATGATGACCCCGGCCATGAGCAATAAGCTGGTTTCCCGCCATTTTTGCCAGCCGGCACAGAACGTCATCGCGACCATTAGCAGCGGACTGGCCAGCAACAGCACCAGCCAGGGCGCCAGCCAAAGATGCAATGTCTTCGAAAGCGCCGGGCGGGGATAACCGCGCACATCGGCGTTAAAGTTCCTTGCGAGGAGGTTCGTAAACGCTTCGTCAAAGGGGCCGGAGTCGCCTTCGATCCGCAGCGTTTCCGGCATGGCCGGGATATCCCAATAATCCATGTAACTGCGCAACCCGAAAAGAAATACGGCTGCGGGATCGCGCATCACCATCCGGTGAAAAATGGCGCCTGCGCTGACGTCCGCATGATAGAAGCCGCCCCCCGCCTTCTCGAGCCGGTCGATTAACCCGCCGGGATTCCACAACTGATTATTTCGAAGGCTACGGTCGGACAGTGGATATGCCGCGTCATCGCGAACCGCCGCCGCCAATGGCTCCGAGGTCGAATCGCTTGGGCGCAATAGTGGGGCAAACGCGCTCAGAACCATCTCATTCGTCCCGTAACTATAAGCGGGTGGCTGCCGATTCTTGATTCCCATCGCGGCGCGATAGGCGCCGTGCAATACCACCATGACGACGACGCTCGCAAGCAGGTGCGTCAGCGCTTTGGCAAGCCACGCGCGTCCGCCCCGGCCCGCATTTCCAACAAAAGGCAAGAGCAACAGCACTAATCCGATCGGCAGAAGAAACTGTAACCGCAGACTGATCAACGCAACGAAAAGCACCTGCAAAATGAGCAGCGTCGATAACCGCAGTCTCTGACAGTAGGAAAAACAGCCCACCCATACGAGAGCCAGCATTGCCAGGCTGAACGCCTCCGGCATGACAAAACGCTCGTACAACAACTGCAATGGATCCACCGCGCAGAATACCATCACCCCGGCGGCCACACTCGCGGAAACCCGGAAATAGTGACGTAAACAATAACCGAGCGCCACGCACGTCACAAAACCCGCCGCCGATTGCGCAACGAGCAACGGAGTCAGGCTATGCAGCGATAGACAGAACCAACGTATAAAAAATCCATACGTCCAGGAACGCTGCGTCGGAAACCATTTGGTGAGAGCAGTACCAATGAACGCAGCCGAATCCCCCATCAAAAAATTCGGCGCATGATCGACAATGAGCAAGACCGCCTTGATAGCCGCGACCGCGGCCACAGCCTGCCAAAAAACTCGCCCCAATCCACGTGGTTCAAGACCTGAAGAGTCGTGGGAGCCATTCATGCGGCCAACGTGATACAAAGCCGGGATCGACAATTACGGCAATA
>Ga0302326_10034657_pt1 | contig 9997 bp, 7 predicted proteins | sample Palsa_T0_3_FD_202264 | JGI IMG/M metagenome (GOLD analysis project Ga0302326, IMG submission 202264) | Peat permafrost microbial communities from Stordalen Mire near Abisko, Sweden - Palsa_T0_3 | ecosystem: Environmental > Terrestrial > Soil > Palsa > Peat permafrost | place: Sweden: Abisko...
CAACTCGGATGCATTCGTGGACTGCGCCATGGCAATGGATGTGCCGAAGGTTGCGAGCGTTAGTGCGAGGCCGACCCTATTCGAAAAAGATCTCATTGTCTTGTTTCCTCTCTTTTGTTGAATTCCGATGAGGTGCTTAACTTAGATGACTTGGGTGTGGACGATTTCCCGCAAGGTGAATATGGATGTGGGTGGATTTTGCGTACTCTCTCCATTCCTCAGGCAACCCGGGCTTGGTTGCCAGCAGAATCTCGAAAATCGCACGCTTGTCTTCCGACGAGAGTTTTGAAAAATCATCGCTGTGATCCTGCCCTGTTAGAACCTGAAGCAAGCGATGATAGACATATCCTCTGGCAGGCTCGGGCAGAGCATCGAAAGACGCCGAGTAGATGAGATAGCTGCATGGATAGCGGAAGATTCTAGTCTTCAGATCGAAGTCGCGCAGTGATCGGCCTTTGCTGTCCCGGATGCCACGCGCCGCAAACTCTGTTGCATAGGTTGAAGATCCTTCGATCCGATCACTACCCGAGGCCGACAGCGAGGCTTCATTGACGAAGAGCAAATAGCGCAGCAACTGTTCCGCTGGACGCTCGAACTGCTGACGAGCGCTGTCTGACAGCGGTGCATCCACAGGAAGACCGTCGCTCTTATTCGTCGCTGCCTGCGCATACAAGGCCAGCCTCGTCTTGTAGTTCGTCAAGGTGATCAGATTGTGCATCTGTGTCTGGTGCGCCAACACCAGATGAGCAACAACGTCGCTGTCAGGTGCGAGATAGGTAGAGCGGTCAAACGAACTCGAAAGGGCAACAAGCTTGTTTTGCGGAGCCTGATCGGCTTGTGGATCGTCAACTACCGCATTGCCCATATGCGATTGGCGGCCGAGCTTACCGGTGACGTACCATCCGCCCCAGCGGTCCTTGATAGGACTTTCCTGATCGGTAATAAAGGACGGCGTGCTGGCCGCTTGCGTACCGGTTGATGAGGGATAAATCGAACGCAGCAGCACACCCGGAACCCCGCGTGTTCCGGCAGCGATGTGGCATTGTGTGCAATCCAATTCCGCTCGCTGAAATGTGGGCCGCTCGACTTTGTGTTCATCCAGAAGATAGAAGATCGCCCCTTGCATCGGATCGAACGAAACAATCTCGATTGCTTTGCCCTCATGCACAGAGCCCACGTATACATCGTCGTTGAAGTAGAGCGCGCGCGGATGATCTGGTGAGATCTTCTTGTACTGAAAGCTCGTCTTGGAGAAGACAAGCGTTTGTGAATCAGTGGGTACCTTCAGCAGCTTCAACACGGATCTGAGATAGCCGTGCTCGGGTTCATACTGCAAGGCCGCTTTGCCTTGATTCAGTTCCTCTTGCAGTTTGGCCACGGGATCGCTCAGATCCTCTGACCTGTAGTTGATGGGCGCATCGCTATAGGGGACGTATCCCTGGTTGCGGACCGCAATCTGGCCGTAGGCGCGCAGAACAAGCCAGCAAAGGCTCGCAATCCAGAGCGACAATAGCAACAGAAAGAGTCTGCCCAGCGACCGCCGTGCACGGCCACTATGCTTCGCAGGTCGTTCCGTCTCATTCAGGGGCCACTCCTCATCTGCTGCCACAGAGTGGAGATTGGAATGAGTGAGATTCTCCTCAATCGGACTTGGATCTTGAAATTCCACGGCGATCAACCATCCATGTATGAAGGTGTGCAGTCCGGGGACGGACCTAAATGAAAAAGCCCGCTTCCAGCAGGGCTGGCGAGCGGGCTCTCGTTCGGAAAGACAATTAACTATACGAATCGAAGACGATCACGTATCAGTTAGAGGTACTCACGATTCCCCATTTCGCCAGCAGAATTCCGCAGCGAACAACAATTCGTTCTGGGGACAGATACCATAGCCGTGAGTGTAACCATAAGTGAGATAGTTGTCAATCCTGCGCTGATGACTCAGTTGTTGGTGCGGGCGCCTGAATATTCGTTCTCACCCACATTAGGTTTCATTGGTAGAGCGGCCGCATTGGGCGCAATCAAAAAGTAAGCCGGCCGCCTACTTGAATGATGCGCGAGAAACCAAGTTGCGAAGTCACTGCGCCCGTTGATTGGTTGCTAGCGGGAGCAGTGTATGTTGCTGAGGCGAGACTACTGCTGCTAAATGGGAGAGTGATGCCTGGCTGTCCGAACTCCGGCGTATTGAATGCGTTCAGAGCTTCTACGCGTACCTGGAAGTTCGCCCTCTCTGTTATTTTGAAGTTCTTATTGACTGAGATGTCGGAATTGTCGAATCCAGGACCGTAGCAATTCAGAGTACGCGGCGCGTCGCCATAAGTATAAGGAAGCGCTGGTTCAAACGCGTTGAGATTGAGATAAGGTCTGAGTCCGCTCGCTCCTCCCAGGCGGCTCTGTGGCCGACCCGAGAGGCATGGATTAACGCCAGGAATTAGATTCGGACGCTGATTCGCGCCTCCGACTCCCGCCGTACCGAAAGATCCTGAGCTGAGATTGGTCTGGACAATCGGCAGCGGGCCGCCGTTCTCGATAACCGTTGTGTCGTTGATAGCCCACCCGCCAACGACTGCATTAACGAGCCAATTTGCGCTCCCGAGAAAAGTTTTTCCTCGTCCTACGGGAAGTTCGTAAGAGACTGCCGCGGTGAACCGGTTTGGGATGTCATTGGTCGCCCTCGAGTACTCTACATTGGTGTTGTAGTTGTCCTGCGGGCCGGCTGTCGCGGGATTCGGATTGAGTGTATTCAAGCCAGCCACCGGCGAGCCATACAGATTGTCCCAGTTGGAGGACCAGGTGTATGCGATCAGCGCAGTCAAGCCCCGCCGGAAGTTCTTTTCGAGCTTCACGTCCAGAGCGTTGTACTGGCTATGTCCGACGCTCTCTGTTTCCGTAATTGTCGTGAATTGCGGGAAGGGCAACAGCGTCTGACCACGAGCTACCTTCGGTTGAGCGATCACGCCAAAGGGTGTCGAGGGGTAACCACCAACAGTCTTCGAGTAGTAAGGATTGGCGACCTTAGCTGAGAGGTTGGTCGTTCCACCCGCATACGACGCCAGTACCCTGTCTGGTATTTGGTTAATATTCACCGCATCCGGAAGGTCGCGTCCATGAGCTCCAACATAGCCGATCTTCAGAGCAAAACCATTCGGAAGCTCTCGTTCGACGTCCGCGGAATATTGTTCGACCAGCGGGTAGCGCAGGCCGAAACTGGGAACAGTTATAGCTCCTCCGATCCCGGTTAAAGGTCCCAGGGAAGTGCCTGTCGGCGCCAGTAGCTGTGCATTAAATGGATTGGACAGGTAAGCATTCGTGCCAACAGCGACGGGCCCCGTCGCGTTGCCTGGCGAGTACGTGGTTAGCTGCGAGAAGCCGGTGGAAGCAGTCGCTAGTCCGACTGCGGCATAGAAGATGCCAAAGCCGCCGCGGACGACAGTACCTGGCTTCACCTCATAGCTCGCGCCAAACCGAGGCGAGAACTTTGTATGGCTCAGATCCCCAGAGTGCTTCGAATAGCCATTCAGGCCTGCGAAAGCGAGCGCTCCATGAGCAGCCACCGTTCCATTCGCGCCTGTAAACTCGTACGCGGCATTGGGATCAAAGCCGACGGTATAGCGATTACTGGATTCATCCTGCCCCTGTTCGTATTCATAGCGAAGGCCCACGTTCGCCGTCAGCTTCTGACTCAACCGCACATCATCCTGAATGTAGGCAGCATGATAATGCTGACTCTGGTTGAGCCCTACGGCATTGATTTGAGCGCTGGCCGCGGACGGAAGCCCAAGCAGCAGGTCTGCAATCGCATTCGGTCCGTTCGAAACCGCGCCGCCATTTTGGCTTGTGTACTGGCCATCGAATGTAAAGGAGCCGTTCGCGGAAGTCTCGGGAGAAGTGAAGTAGTTGAGAGTGCGGAAGACATATCCCGTCTTCAAGTCATGCTTGCCGATGGTCTTGGTAAGCCCAAACACGTAGCTGTGCTGCGACTGAATGGTCGGTCCTGAATTGGCCGCACCGAGCGAGGCTGCGCCGGTTACACCGGATAAGGTAATCGTTGGAAAGGTCTTCGACTGCAACTGATCAACATAGCCTGCTGGAAATCCAGCGCCACCAAATCCGTCTGTCTGGTTGAATCCGTTGCTGTATTGCGGAGTAGACGAATAATAGCGGCTGAAGCCATAGCCAGCGGTCAACACGGTGGTTGGGTTGAGCGTAAGCACGTTGTTAACCGCGGTCGCATCGATATAGCGGGTCAGCACGCCGTCGCTTGCCGCGAATGTGTGGAGAATATCTCCACCAGGCTCCTGCGTTGCAAGATGGACGTAAGAAGCTGCTGCCGACCACCTCCCGGTGAACTGATGATCCAGCTTGCCGACGTACTCATCGCCACGCGTCTTGAAATCATCGGACCCAAAGTAATTCGGGCTCGAGCCGTTGTAGTTTTGGCTGGTCGTAGGCAGTGGAAAGGTATTGACGATGGACTGACCGATCGGATTGATGTAGTTCGCAGGAATTACATTGGGCTTTGAGATACCGTCAATGGTCCCTGTCAGCACGGCAGTTCGATCGCCATCGACAAAGGGCTGAGTCGGATCGTAGAGGGTGAAGCCTGTGTCTGCGCTGAAGTCCCCTATACGCTCCGCTGCCGTCGGTAGATAGTAGCTCGTGGTTGCGCTGACGAGGGGTTGCGCCTGACGGTAGCCTTCTTCCGTTGCCCAGAAGAAGGTGTTCTTCAGAAAGCGACTCTTGTCACTAAGAGGAAGCGGGCCGCCGAAGGCACCGGCATATTGATAGGTTGTGTAGTCAGGCCTGGGAATACCTTTGTAGTTGTTGAACCAGGCGTTAGCCGCCAGCGGGGTCTGCCTTGTAACCCCGAAAAGCACACCGTGATAGGTGTCGCTGCCGGACTTCAACGAGGTATTGAAGACGCCTCCACCGGTTCGTCCCAGTTCGGCATCGTATGTATTCGCCTGCACCTTAACATCAGAGACGGCTTCGATGGATGGGACGAATGTCACACCTCCGGTCGAGGTCGAAATCGGGATGCCATCCACGACATAGCTGTTGGCCCCTATCGGGGCCCCGGAGACCGACACCGATGCGGTTCCATTCTGATCTTCGAAGCGCACGAATCGTGGATCGCCCACTGGCGTCACATTGTTATCCAACTTGCCGAGCGTAAATGGATTGCGACCCAGGTTTGGCAGTGTCTGATCCTGCTGTTCGGAGAAGACCTGTCCTTCAGAAGCGTTCGCCGTATCGATAAGCGGCTCAGCAGCACTCACGCTGACGGTCTCGCCCACCGATCCGACAGCGAGTGTCTCATCCACCGTAGCTGTCGCCTCAAGATCGACGACAACTCCCTTCTGCTCAATTCGCTTGAATCCGGTCGCCGAGACTGCAATCGTATAATTCCCTGGATCCACTGCGGTAAAGAAGTAATCTCCCGATTGATTGGATAGAGTGGAGCGTACGATCTTTGTTCCTAAGTTCGTGAGTGAGATTTCGGCGCCGGATAGCACTGCTCCTTGTACATCGGTAATACGCCCGCGTACGTTGCCATAGTTCGCTTGCGCCTCAACCGGAAGCGCGATCAAAAAGAAGAGTGTTGCGATACCTGCCAATAGCGCAGTAACCATACCTGGCTTCCAAAAGATGAATTTCATAATAGGCTTCTCCTTCGTCGTTCAGTTGCGATTGTGATTCTCGATTCGAGGAGATGTACAAATGCGCCAAAGCCCTTTAGGCTGCCCAACGCGGCTCTGACTCTTCCGGGATGTTTCGACCTGTGAACATCACGACAGATCAGCGTCCAACCAGAAGGTCGCTGTTCACTCTGGGCTTATCGGAGGTTCAAAGCATGTGACCTTCTACCGATGCGCCTCATCGATGAAGCGATGATCGCTGCACATTCCCCTATCAGCACGCTATGCACTTTGCGGACGGACAACAACGTAGATCGTGTCGGGAAGTTCGGTCCATATGAATCCAACCCATGACGAAAGTCAATCGCTGTAGAGGATGCCCTTCGCCCTTGCCTCGTGGGGCGCAATGAGACATCCATTGGGCAATAGGATTACTTGAATGCGTGGAATTGGCAATCCACTCTATACCGTTGCGCCTGTATCAGGGCTGGTATTCGAGTCCTACGCGAGGTCGCTTACTCCCCAATGGAAGGGGAGAAGCGTCGACAAGCGAATGCAGGCTGAAGAACCATAGATCAAAACGTAACCCATAACATCTTTCAGGTCAAGATAAATCTAACTAACTGTCGCCTTCACCGCATTCCGTCAACGATCCTTCCAGTGTCGTGTATAGTTCTCGAGCGTCGAGAAACTGCGGCCCTGCATTCGATCGATGTATAAAGTGCCGCGCAGGTGATCGATCTCGTGTTGGAGGATGCGCGCGTACCATCCGGAAGCGTGGATGGCACGGGGCTCCCCGCAGTGATCGAGGCAATGCACGCGCACTTCTTTCGCCCTTGCGACCACCGCAGTAAAGCCGGGCAAACTGAGACAGCCCTCGAAGAACGTTTCCGTAGGTTCGGTGAGCAGTTCCAGGACGGGATTCACAATTACATGAAACGGAACTTCAGTTCGCTCTTGTGCCTTCAGTTCTTTTTCAGTGAGCGATTTTTGGTATTCGAACTTATCTTCGATCACTGCCAGTTGCAACGACTCTCCGACCTGTGGAGCGGCCAGCCCCACGCCGGGCGCATCGCGAACCGTCTCTCTCATGTACTCGATGAGCTTCTGGGTCGACGGACTTAGTATCTGTTCCTTAGATAGCTCTTGCGAAGCCGCCCGCAGGACAGGCTCGCCAACACTCACGATCTTCAAAAGCATGACCGCACCTGCTTCCACTCGATCTCCGGATTTACGCTACATACCTGAGCGTATCTCGATTGGCACCGGCACATGGACAGTTCGTGGCGGCAGGCATATTCGGTCACTACATGCCTGAAAGCGGACGCTCACCGAGACAGATTGTTTACCCGCGGCAGGATGCGGTTCAACCTGCACTGGTACCTGCAGAGTAAACGAGTGAGTGTAAACCTGTGTTTCAAGATCGAAACTAGAGTCATGCCTCTTGACCGGCGCTGTACCTTTGATCGCACCCGTAGCCCGGACCAGTTCATTAGGGTCGAGCGATAGATGCAGAGGCGTGGGGCCACCTGCAAGCTGCTCCAGTCCGTATACGTGCCATCCGTCTTGAATATCCGCCGCCACTTCGATCGTTGCCTTGCGCCCCGGCTCGATAGGCGCCTTCGTAACGACCGAACCGGTCCATTGCACAGGCTGGATCGGCCCTTGTGCAATTACAGCGACGCTGAAAAACATACCCAGAACAAGCGAGAATTGAAATCGCCAAGACCTCATTCGAACATCCTTTCCAACCGTCCCTCAAGTGCGTGGTCAGCTTGCAGCACTGATCTTCTCGAACCACTCTGGCCCATACTGCTAAGGCTTTGAGTCAAAGTCAGGCGGCTCTGTCTGGCCTCGATGACAGTTGCCGCAGGTGATGGGTTGTGCGTACCGCCTGTCACCGAGCTGAGCAAGATACTTGTTGTTAATGTCGCCGGTCATCGAGATCATGAAGCGCGCCGTCTGCTTGACGGGATTTTCGTCGGAAGCATAATTGATCTGCTTGGTCTCCGCATTCTGCTCATGGCAGTATCCGCATGGAACGCCAAGCTGCTTTTGATACCCGTGCATCAGCTTGTCGATGTCGTCTCCGGAGATGTCTTTCGGTAACACCTTCAGATTTGTCGGCTTGGGATGCGAAGTCTGTTGAACAACAACCGGATCGCTCACCGCCTGAATACCTGGGGCTTGCAGGGCAGCTCCCATGCTAACGCCGAAGATAGAGCAACTCAAGACAAGAGCTGCCGTGAATCGCACCTGCATGGCATTCCTTTCTGGACTCTTATTACGCAGATTCTGCCGAGCACAAATAGGTGGCAACCCCTACAAAAGAGAGTTCCTGTCGATCCAGGACATCTGCGACAAATCCTCAGCATTCGTGATCGGGGGCAAGTGCAGCTCTTGCCCAACCGAACGTGGCAGCGCGCGTCGTGAAGCTACACGCAGTGCGTTGGGTCGAGCATGGCGCGCAAATACATACGATGCGTACCGTACTCAAATCCTCGATTCCTCAGTCTGCCTTTACAATTTGACCGCGCACCTCGCCGCCCGGATTTGCAGCGGTATGCAGATTGAAATACCACTTACCCTCCGTCAAGTCCTTAGCTTGCTCCGGCGTCAAAGTAGCCTTCCCATCGATCGGACTCGCGATGGGGCTGCCCTTGATGGGCACCTGCGGCTTTCCGTTCGCGCCTTCAGCAGCCGGCCCATGAAAGTGGGCTGCGACGACCGCGCCCGTCAATCCACTAAATTCAACGTGGTACTTGAGTTCGTTGGTTTCCGTATCCAGCGTTGCGGTCAGCGTCCCCGTGCCCGCGCTGTCTTTGGGAGGAACTTCAGCGGAGGACTTTAAGTCGGCCTTTAGATTGATCGTAGCCGCGTGTGCGGCCATCGACACAACGGTGAGAGCGGATACTGCAACGAGGGTGCGGAAAAAGCTAGTCAGATTCTTCAATTCATTTCTCCTTTTTGAGTTGGTCCGATTGTAGGTGAGGGGAAGGATAAAGAGCATACGCTGTTGATTCATCGGTCTGAACAGCCGCAGCCGTGAAAGTGCCTGTGCGCAGAAAACCCCGGCGCGAAATGCTCAGACCGTTGTGTCCATCATGGAATTGCATGACATTTCTCCTAGGGGTGCACCGCACAGCGTCAGGCACATCCGATCAGTTCGATCAACCAGTTAACCGCGATGGTCGCAGTTGAAATGTAGGCTATGACGGCGATCGCTTTCTAAACAGTCCTCTATAGCAAGGACGGGGCACCGTGACACATCCGGCGCTCACGATGTCGTCTATCAAAAAATACGGTGGACAGATGGAGGAGCGTTACGCGAGGAAGGGACAACACAGATTCTCGGCAGCAAACAATAAATCAGGCAGGTCGCCTTGTGCTCGCCGAGTAGCGTTCATATAACAGTAGGTATCACGCCGCTTCCAGAGTGTCAACATGGCCTCCTCGGGTCCCGCAAGAGACGCATTGGCGTAACCGGTCCAGAGTGCCGCTGGATAGTGGTCTCGGCGTGTGGCTGTTGGAGGGCGGTATCGGCCGTCTCGTCCTCTCGGATATTCGCACCGAATAATGCTGTGAAACCGGCGCGCGGCATCCTTCCAACACTCTTTACGACGCGTCAAACGACATTGCCAAGGACGGATTTCTCGCAACCGCAGAGACTGGCACAGCCTTTCGAACTTGTTTCGGATCAATTTTAAGATCACGGATGGTCCGCGTGAGCGTATTGCGGTGTATGCCAAGTTCCTCCGCCGCCCTGCCGAAGTGACAAGCTTGTTTGATTAGCACCCTGACTATATAACGCCGTTGGAATTCACGGGTAGCATCTTGATAAGGCGTTTCGAGGTTATACATACCCCTGACGACTCTGCTGAGCGAGCTATTCAATGAAACTGCATCTCGCTCCGTCATTGCCAGGAAAGACGGCATAGGATTCGCTTCGATGAATCGATTGTCACTGTATTTCTCGGCCATGGTCCAACCCCGTAGAGAGTAGATGGAACAGCAAACCAGCCGCAGTCTGAGCGTCTGCGGTACTCGCGGGATCGACCCAGATATATTCTCTCGGATCTTTGTTGACCATGGTCTGCAGTAATCCCTGCGACTTATGTTCAGCGATCATCCAACTGACAACAATTTGATAGGACAGAGCATTTTGAAAACCGAAAGTAGTGGTTCTATCGAAAGCGTACGCATAGTTTGGGGCCCATCGCTGCGTCTTATCGGCCTCAGGTGAAGGCACGTACCGCGCTGGATCGGTATCGAAGCCAAGCAACACCGGTCGAAGTTCCTCTGGCAACACCCCAATAGCGTAAGCCGCCAGCGTGGTGGCAGCCTGATGATGCCCGTGGGTT
>Ga0302326_10034660_pt1 | contig 9996 bp, 8 predicted proteins | sample Palsa_T0_3_FD_202264 | JGI IMG/M metagenome (GOLD analysis project Ga0302326, IMG submission 202264) | Peat permafrost microbial communities from Stordalen Mire near Abisko, Sweden - Palsa_T0_3 | ecosystem: Environmental > Terrestrial > Soil > Palsa > Peat permafrost | place: Sweden: Abisko...
TCTGATGCCGTCACTGGTGATGCGCGCACCCTCGGGCAGCCTGCTGGAACAGACCAATCGGCTCATTGTTCGCCGGCAGGAAGAGTATGGCGACAAGCTCGGGGTCCCGTGGGGCATGTCCGAGTCCGAATATAACGCACGGGATATCGAGCAATCCTATCAATACTCAAGCTTCGGCGTTCCCGATCTTGGGTACAAGCGCGGGCTCAGTGATAACGTTGTCATCGCGCCCTACGCGAGTGGGCTTGCTTCCATGATCGATCCCGCTTCCGCTGTGCGCAACTTCAGGAAACTTGCCGACATCGGCGCGCGAGGTACCTATGGCTGGTATGAGGCGCTCGACTACACGCGCACGCGCCTGCCAGAAGGTACAAAAGTAGCGATCATTCGCGCCTACATGGCGCACCACCAGGCGATGATAGTCGTCGCCATTGGGAATGCCCTCGAGAACGGCCGGATGCGAGAGCGCTTTCACGCTGCGCCGATCATTCAGGCTGCGGAGCTTCTGCTGCAGGAGCGCATGCCGCGCGACGCTGCTGTGGCGCGGCCGCCGCCCGAGCAGGCTAAGGCAGCGAAGATTGCAAACCTCGTTCCCCAAATTCAACGTCGCTACACGACGGCACACTCTCGCGCTCCCCGGACCCATCTTATGTCTAACGGGCACTATTCGACCATGGTGACGGCTGCCGGATCGGGCTACAGCCGCTGGCATGATGTTGCAATCACGCGCTGGCGTGAGGACGTCACCTGCGACTGTTGGGGAACTTATATCTTTGTCCGCGATGTCCACAACGGTGCGGTTTGGTCGGCTGGCTACCAGCCGAGCGTGATCGAACCGGACGTCTATGACGTTTCATTCGACGAAGATCACGCCGAAATCATCCGCCGCGATGGCTCCCTTACAACAACATTGGATGTGGCCGTTTCTCCGGAGGACGACGCTGAGGTTCGCCGCGTCTCGGTCACCAACCATGGAAATCGAACGCGGGAAATCGAGCTCACGTCCTATGCCGAAATCGCGCTGGCGCGGCAGCTCGATGACGTTGCGCACCCGGCCTTTGCAAAACTATTCGTGCAAACGGAATTCGAGCCGACTCTCGGTGCAATTCTGGCAACGCGGCGGCGGCGCTCGTCGGGTGATCCGGTGGTATGGGCGGCACATTTGGCTGTGGTCCAAGGCGAAACGTCCGACGACATACAATTCGAGACCGATCGGGCCCGCTTTCTGGGACGCGGACAAACAATTCGATTGCCCGCCGCCGTCGCCGAAGGTTGGCCCCTTTCTAACACGGTCGGTGCTGTACTTGACCCGATTTTCAGCCTGCGCCGCCGCGTGCGAATCCCGCGCGGCGCAACAGCCCGCATCGCATTCTGGACGTTGGCGGCCTCGTCGCGCGACGAAGTCCTAGACCTGGCCGATAAACATCATGACGCAATGGCATATGATCGGGCGACCGCGCTCGCCTGGACGCAGGCGCAGATGCAGCTTTACCATCTCGGCATCAGCACCGACGAGGCGCACCTCTTCCAGCGCCTTGCCAATCATGTGCTTTATTCCGACCGGACACTGCGCCCGACAGCCGACATCATCACGCGCGGCCTCCGTAAAGCCTCGACGCTCTGGGTACAAGGGATCTCGGGGGATTTACCCATTGTTGTCGTCCGGGTCGAAGAGCACGACGATCTGGAACTCGTCCGCCAGCTTTTGCGCGCCCATGAATATTGGCGATTGAAGCAGCTTGCCGTCGACCTCGTCATTCTCAACGAGCGCTCGCCTTCCTATGTTCAGGATCTGCAGACTGAACTCGACGCTTTGGTCCGGATGAATCAGTCGACACCGAAAATCGTGACCGCCGATGCTCGTGGTTCGGTATTCGTGCTGCGCGCAGATCTGGTGTCATCGGATGTTCGCGGCCTGCTTCACGCGGCTGCCCGCGCCGTGCTCCACGGCAGCCGTGGGACTCTTGCCGAACAGATCAATCATGCACGCGAACGCATGCCGGCAAACCCGCCGCCGCCAAGACGTGTGCCGCCAGCCCCGCCGCCCGAAGCGCCAGTGCCGCGACCGGAGATGGAATTCTTCAACGGCCTTGGCGGATTCACATCCGCCGGCCGCGAATATCTGACCATCCTCAATGGCAACGAGCACACTCCGGCCCCGTGGATTAATGTCATCTCCAACTCGTCCTTCGGCTTTCAGGTGTCAACGGAAGGTAGTGGCTTCACCTGGTCGTTGAACAGCCAGCAAAATCGGCTCACGCCATGGTCGAACGATCCGGTTAGTGATGCGCCTGGCGAGGCCATCTATGTGCGCGACGACGAGACCGGCGAGGTATGGGGGCCAACGGTATTTCCGATTCGTGAGAAGACCGCGTCCTATTCGGTGCGCCACGGGCAGGGTTACAGTCGGTTTGAACATGCGTCACACGGGATCGCGCTTGAACTTCTTCAATATGTGCCCATCAACGACCCGATAAAAATCTCGCGGCTGAAGATAACGAATCAGTCGGGGCGCGAGCGGCGCCTTTCGATTACGGCCTATGTGGAGTGGGTCCTCGGCGGTTCTCGAACCTCGACCGCGCCCTTTATCGTGACCGAGATTGATCCAGAAACAGGTGCAATCTTTGCACGGAATCCGTGGAACGATCAGTTCGGTGAGCGTGTGGCGTTTGCGGACCTGAATGGTAGGCAGACGGCCTGGACGGGCGATCGGACGGAATTTATCGGCCGCGACAGCGCGCTCGACCGGCCCTTGGGGATGACTCTTGGAGCAGCCCTTTCCAATCGCGTCGGCACGGGGTTCGATCCGTGCGGCGTCCTTCAAACGCAGGTCAGCTTGGACGCAGCCGGCACGACGGAAATTGCCTTCTTTCTCGGAGAAGCGGCAAGGCCGAACGCGCAAACGTTGATTGCGAAATATCGTAAGGCCGATCTCGATGCGGTATTCAACGAAGTGGGCCAGCAATGGGACGAGATTCTGGGGGCTGTGCAGGTCAAGACTCCTGAGCGATCCCTGGATATTCTTCTGAACCGCTGGCTTCCCTATCAGACTCTTGCGTGCCGGGTATGGGCACGCGTCGGCTTCTATCAGGCGAGCGGAGCCTACGGTTTTCGCGATCAGCTACAGGACGTCATGGCGTTGTGCCTGTCTCGGCCCGACGTTGCCCGTGCGCATCTTCTCAGAGCGGCTGCGCGTCAATTCGTCGAGGGTGACGTTCAACATTGGTGGCTGCCGGAATCGGAGCGCGGTATCCGCACACGAGTCTCCGATGACAGGGGCTGGCTCGCCTATGCCGTTGCCCACTATGTTGCGGTCACCGCGGATATCGCGGTCCTCGATGAGATGGTTGCGTTCCTTGAAGGCCCGGTTCTGCGGGACGGCCAGCGCGACGCATTCTTTGAAGCATCGGTCTCCAGCAAGCAGGCGAGCCTGTTCGAGCATTGCGCACTCGCGCTCGACAAGAGTCTTGCAACAGGTGCACACGGCCTGCCGCTCATGGGCACCGGCGACTGGAACGACGGCATGGATCGGGTCGGTGAAGGGGGAAAAGGCGAGAGCGTCTGGCTCGGCTGGTTCCTGTTCTCGACGCTGAATGCGTTCGCCAATCTGGCGGAGCAGTACGGCCGCCGGGAGTACGCGGCGCGCTGGCGCAAACATGCGGCACACTTGAAGGTATCCCTTGAGCAGAATGCCTGGGACGGGGATTGGTATCGCCGCGCCTATTTTGACGATGGAACGCCGCTTGGCTCGGTCTCCAACAACGAATGCCGTATTGATTCGATTGCGCAGTCTTGGGGCGTCATTTCGGGAGCTGCGGACACGACGCGCGCCGCGCGCGCCATGGCAGCCGTCGACAAATATCTCGTGCGCCGGAATGAAAAGCTCGCGTTACTTTTCGCGCCACCCTTCGACAATCCGGCCCACGATCCCGGCTACATCAAGGGTTACCCTGCCGGCATTCGCGAGAATGGTGGCCAATACACGCATGGTGCCATATGGGTGGCGCTGGCATCCGCGATGCAAGGCGACGGCGACAAGGCCGGCGAACTGCTATCGATGTTGAACCCGATCAACCACGCCGATAGTCCCAACGGGGTTCACCGCTACAAGGTTGAACCCTATGTGGTCTGCGCCGATGTCTACTCGATGCCGCCTCACGTCGGGCGCGGTGGATGGACTTGGTACACCGGATCGGCAGGGTGGATGTACAACGTGGCGCTCGAATGGGTACTCGGGTTTAGGGTACGGGGCGCGAGCTTCGTGCTCGACCCATGTATCCCGCGTGCATGGCCAAAATTCGAGATTTCTTTCCACTATCGCTCGGCCCACTACCACATTGCGGTCGAAAACCCGCTTGGCGTCAGCCGCGGCGTAATTGCCGTGAAGCTCGATGGCGAGATGCTGACTGGCACCCAAAAAGCGCCCATTCCATTGCTCGATGACGGCGCGCGCCACAGCGTCAAGGTCGTACTGGGATGAGATTTTTGAGGATGAGATGGCAGAAAGCATAAGCCCGCTCGCGGGAAAGCCAGTTACGGCGGCCATGCTCGTCAATGTGCCGCGACTTGTGACTTCTTATTTTGCGCAAGCGCCCGACCCTTCGATCGCGTCGCAGCGCGTATCTTTCGGTACCTCGGGACACCGCGGGTCGGCATTCACGCATAGTTTCAACGAGGGGCATATTCTGGCAATCAGCCAGGCCGTTTGCCTCTATCGAAAAAAGGCTGAAATATACGGTCCCCTTTTCCTTGGCATGGACACGCACGCGCTGTCAGAGTCTGCCTTCGTTAGTACGCTCGAAGTGCTGGCCGCCAACGGCGTTGAGACGATCATCGACGAGCATGGCGGGTACACGCCGACGCCGGTTATCTCTCACGCAATTCTGACAAACAATCGAAACCGCAAGACCGGACTCGCGGACGGCATTGTCATCAGCCCGTCGCACAATCCGCCGGACGAAGGGGGCTTCAAATATAATCCCACCAACGGCGGACCGGCAGATATCGAAATAACGAGATGGATCGAAAGAACGGCGAACAATATCCTTGTAAAGAATCTCGTCGGTGTCCGGCGGATCCCATATGAACGCGCGCGCAAGGCGCCTTGCGTTCACGCCCATGACTACATCTCGCTCTATGTCAACGATCTCGAAAATGTTGTGGATATAGATGCCATCCGCTCGGCTAATGTGAAGATCGGGATCGATCCTCTAGGTGGAGCGGCGGTTCATTATTGGGAACCGATCATCGAGCGCTACAAGATCGCGGCAAGCGTCATTAACGACGCCGTCGATCCGACATTCCGCTTCATGACCGCCGATCGGGACGGAAAGATCCGGATGGATTGCTCCTCGCCCTACGCAATGGCGCGGCTGATCGCAGTCCGCGACAAGTTCGATATCGCCTTTGCCAACGACACCGACGCGGATCGTCACGGCATCGTTTGTCCTTCAAAGGGGTTGATGAATCCGAACGAATATCTCGCCGCGGCGATTTCCTATTTATGCATCAACCGGCCGGGGTGGCGCCGTGACAGCGGCATCGGGAAGACCGTCGTCTCCAGTGGGATGATCGATCGCCTCGTGGCAAATCTCGGCCGCAAGCTCGTTGAAGTGCCGATGGGGTTCAAGTGGTTCAGCAACGGTCTCATCGACGGGTCGCTGGGCTTTGGCGGCGAGGAAAGCGCCGGTGCTTCGTTTCTCAAACGTGATGGGTCCGTCTGGACGACGGACAAGGATGGTCTCATTCTCGGCCTGCTCGCTGCGGAAATTATCGCACGAACCGGTCATGATCCCGCCCAATACTATGATTCGGTTACGCGGGATCTTGGCAAATCCTTCTACCAGCGGATCGACGCGCCCGCCTCACCGGGCCAGAAAAAAAGTCTTGAAAATCTCAATCCTAACCGGGTCGGTGCGAAGGAACTTGCCGGCGAGCCGATAGAGGAAAAATTGACCCGCGCGCCGGGCAACAACCAGCCGATTGGCGGCGTCAAGATCATCGCGAAGAGCGGATGGTTCGCTGCGCGGCCATCGGGCACAGAAGACGTTTACAAAATCTATGCCGAGAGCTTCCGAAACGAAGATCATTTGCACGAGATTCAAAAAGACGCTCGGGCAACCATCGGGCGCCTTCTTGACGGACAATGAAGCAGCACACGAGCAACTGGCGTGCGGTTCGCCGTTCCTGGTTGCTACGAAGGCTGGTTACTCCACGTCGTATCTCAATCGAGCCGCCCACCGCAGCGGAGCTTTTATTGTTCTGAAGGGCAGCGATACGGTGATCGCGGCTCCGGACGGTCGGGCGATCATAAACGCCAACGCTCCGCCGACATTGGCGACCGGAGGATCGGCCGATGTTCTGAGTGGAATCGTGCTCGGACTTCTTGCGCAAGGCATGGAGCCGTTCCTTGCTGCAGCCGCCGCGGTGTGGCTGCACGGTGCAGCAGCCGCGGGGTTCGGGCCGGGCCTCTTAGCCGAGGATCTGCCGGATCTGCTGCCGGGTGTGTTTCGACGCCTCTATGGCTCGGGATGAGGGCACTCGTCATGATTCGTCGTGTCGCGCTGTCCATGAGCCGGGGAAGAAAGCAAGGGAGAACGCCATGCAGGCGATGGTGTTGAAGAAACTAAGGACCGCTCTTGAATGGACCGAGTTACCCGATCGGCAACCCGGGGCGGGCGAGATAAGGGTCAAGGTGGGTGCCTGTGGTGTTTGCCGTACCGACCTTCATGTCCTCGACGGCGAACTGCCCAACCCGCACATTCCGATTATCCCTGGCCATGAGATTGTTGGCAGGGTTGATGGGATCGGCTCTGGCGTGCAAGGCCTGCGCATGGGCGAGCGTGTCGGCATTCCGTGGCTTGGCCACACCTGCGGTGTCTGTCCGTATTGCATGATGCAGCGGGAAAATCTGTGCGATCGCCCAATATTTACTGGGTTCACGCGTGACGGCGGATATGCGACCGCGACGATCGCTGATGCGCGCTTTGCGTTCCCGCTCGGCGAGGTCGGTAGCGACGTAGCGCTTGCCCCCCTGCTCTGTGCCGGTCTAATCGGATGGCGTTCGCTGGTGATCGCCGGCGACGGCAAAAAGCTGGGACTCTATGGCTTCGGTGCCGCGGCCCATATCGTGGCGCAGGTGGCGAAGTGGCAGCGGCGCTCGGTGTTTGCCTTCACGCGGCCGAGAGACGTTGCCACCCAGGGCTTCGCTCGAAGCCTCGGCGCGACCTGGGCAGGCGGATCCGATGAGATGCCGCCGGAGCCGCTCGATGCTGCGATCGTCTTTGCAACCGTTGGCGATCTGGTGCCCTTGGCGCTGAAGGCGGTTCGCAAAGGCGGTCGTGTCGTTTGTGCCGGCATCCACATGAGCGACATCCCAAGCTTCCCGTACCAGATCCTATGGGAAGAGCGAGAGCTTTTGTCGGTCGCCAATCTCACACGGCAAGATGGAATCAATTTCCTGCGCCTGGCGCCGGAGATTGGCATCGTCACTAAGACCACGAGCTACCCGCTCAAACAAGCCAACCAGGCCCTCGCGGATCTTCGTGCCGGCCGGTTCGATGGCGCTGCGGTTCTCATGCCCTGAGCACGGTCAAACAGTTCGTCCGCTTCTTCCATGAGGTGTCACGTACCCGCACACTAAGGTCCTGTGAACTATCTTCGTTGTCAGCCTTTCAGGGAACTAGCGTATAGTCTCCTGGCATCTCGTTCAGGCACACTTTTTTGCTGGGCTCGGTAAGCGTCCCCTGCTTACCGAAGCGCCGTTCGTAGACCAAGCGTTGGGCGATAATGCCGATCACGAACGACATTTCCTTATGGAGTGTAACGATGCTCCTTGATCAGTTCATCTCCAAAATGGCTTGGCGTCCAAGAACCGCCGATGCGCCTCACAAGCTGAGATGAGCAGTGCAGCGGTGCGCTTGTTCCGATCGCCGAGACGACCAGCCGCGGCACGCCTGGCGCGAGATCTGCTAGCCGAAGTAGCCTTATGAGTAACCAGCTCTGCCGCGATTTCCTGCTCGTTCTGGATATCATTGAGGTCGCCAAGCCGAGCCTGCAGGTCACCGAGCGCGGCGATGAAGGCCCGGTATCGCTTACGGTGCTTGCGTCCAGCAAAAAGTTTCGAGAAGAACTCGGAAGCGTATCGCAGCTTCTTAGCTTCGATCCGAATTCGCTGACGCTCCTCTGGTGAGAGGCGTTCGAGATGACGGCCATGCTGCTTGAGGTTGCTTCGACGTCGCTTGAATACGCGGGCTGCAAAATCCTCGATGTTTTGATCACGCGCAGTTTGGCTCTCCGGTTCGTCCGAAGTACGCCATGGGCCGGCCTGAATCCAGGCGACAAGGTCCTGCATAAATTGGCGAAAGCGCTTCGACTGAAGTGTGTTGATCACGCGCTCATAGGCGCGCTCCCGCTCGGTTTGGGCTTGCCCTACCGGCTTCAGTGCGAACGGAGGCAATTGACCGCCTTTGTCGACGTCCGGCACTGTGGTGTGGGCGATATAAACATCCAGATTTCGAGCCTCCCCGAACTGGTGTGAAACGTCGCGCAGGCGGCGTTTGAGCCGTTTGTATTTTTGGTCCGCCACCACAGGCTCGAACAAGGACAGCGCCGAGCGCAGCCGCCGTATGGCGACGCGCGCCTGATGCAGGGGGTCTGCCGACCGTCGTGCGATCAACAGTGGCTCGTTAAGACGGAAATGCCGGATGCAGGCACGCGCAATATTCTGGAAGGCCTCAGCGGCCGACAAATTTGGCTCCAGCGCGATTGGCTCCGCCTTGAATGAGCGTGGCTCATCGCCGTCTACCAGTGCATATCCGCGCTCAGATTTGCTGAGCACGCCGATCTCCAGGTCCTTCACGCAGTCGAGGCTGCGGGCGAGTGCAAACAGGTCAGTCGGGGAGCCCCGCTTTAACTCGAATTCCACCTCAGCTATCGGCCGTGTCGATCCGTGAGCCGATACCCGGCCCTCGTCCAGCGCTACTTCGATCTCTGACCCACCGTGCTTGACGTTCCACGTCGTGCGATCCACCACGGTCTTGAAAATCGGCGCGAGCTTAGAGGCGCGGCTTCCGTGCAGAACGTCTCCGACCGGCGTCTGGGTAGCGGCTATGAGATCGGGCTTGTCACCCTTGATTTCGGTCTCCCATTCGAGACGATCGAATATGCGGGCGGATGCAGTATCGACCGCCTTGATGGTCTGGATTCGGCGCTTGCCTCCCGACCGTATCCGCAAGGTAAGCCGGTGCTTGCGCAGCGCATGCTTACCGGTATCGAAATACACGGAAACGAGGTGCTGCTTGATGCCCTAGTTGCCCTCGAGCCGGTTGAAGCTTCGCTCCAGGAGCCGCGCCGCCTCCGCGATTGGCAGTTCCAATTTTAACTCGACCTCACGCAAAATTGCCATTTTCTGTACCTGTGGTGACGAGGTTCTTGGCTAAATGCATCCCCATTGAATCCCCTGAGGCTCATCGATGGACCAGCACCGGGATCTTTCAATGCGTGAGGACCTTTACCGTCTCGCTGCCGAGCACAATCGCAGAGACGCCGTGACGGCCGTGCGACCGCCATGACAATCAGGTCGCAGCCTTTCAAGCCCGCGATATCGATGATCGCCTAGTAGGGATGCTCATGTTCGACCTGGACCGTCTCGCACACAACGCCTGCTGCCTGCGCCGCGGCGGCGACCGCGCCCAAAGATTCCTCAGCATGCTGCTGCATACGTGTTCTGTACTGAGCTGGCGTGTCCTCGATAATCTGCGTGTCGGTGGTGAACGTGTGGGGCTGCAGGACCGTCAGCACGGTGACTGGCCCCGTTTGGCCAAAGCGACACGCGTACCATCCGACCCGTGTCGATTTTTTCTAATCCCTGAAGTCTCGGGCCATTTTGATACGGATCAATTCTGGCGACGGCGATCAACACTATTATCGTCAGGACGGGGGCGGCGGCCAACATTGCAGAGCTGCGGATGAGGCGCCTGCCGCAAACCATACTCG
>Ga0302326_10034661_pt1 | contig 9996 bp, 6 predicted proteins | sample Palsa_T0_3_FD_202264 | JGI IMG/M metagenome (GOLD analysis project Ga0302326, IMG submission 202264) | Peat permafrost microbial communities from Stordalen Mire near Abisko, Sweden - Palsa_T0_3 | ecosystem: Environmental > Terrestrial > Soil > Palsa > Peat permafrost | place: Sweden: Abisko...
GAGCCAACTGCGTATTGGCAGTTGTAAGTTTCCACCCGATTGCGGGCAGGTGGCGCCCGGCATGCCTTCTGGCTGCGACAGCTTCCGTCGAAACCGTGTCGCCCCCATTGACGGATTCAAGAATAGCACCGCGGAGCAAACGCTGCCACTTTACATGGTTCTGATGGGATCTTGCAGAGCTCGTCTGTGACCCCGCACGAAGGCCGCGCTTGAAATCACTAGTGTTGAAATTTAACCTTCGAGGCGCCGCCACGCATGCCAGCATATCCCTAGCATTCGCAGGCCATTCGAGAAAACCTTACTCATCTTGGTGACTCCGTAAACTCGCTCCTGATAGTGGACGGGCACCTCCACAATCTCGAGGTGTAACTTGCTCCCCCCAAACAAAAGCTCGTAATCGCCCCAATGATCTTTGATGCCCCAACTTCCCAGGCTCGGCTCCATGCGCGTCCAATCCTTGCGCCACAGAACCTTCGTACCGCAAAGAGTGTCCTTGATTCGCTGATCGAGTAAGAAGGAAAAGACAATGGCGAACAATTTGTTTCCGGTCATGTTCGTGAACTTCATGGCATGCCGTTGAACCGGGTACACCAGGCGGCTGCCATTCACAAATTCGCCCTCGCGGCTCACCAGCGCACTCAAAAACATCGGCAATTCTTCGGGCATCACGGCCAGATCGGCATCGAGAATCATCAGCACATCGCCGCGTGCCGCTCGAAATCCTGTCCAGACATTCTCCGCTTTGCAGGTCCCCGGGCCTTCGATTAGCCGGATATTCTTCTCCGGGAAGATGTCCTGCATTCGTTGAATTTCGGCAGCTGTGCCGTCGGTAGATTTGTCGTCGCAGAATAATATTTCCGTGTTTTTCCCCATGAAGGGAGTGCGCTCCGCAGCCGATTGAATATTTCCGGCTTCATTGCGGCAGGGAACGATCACCGAGACAGTCACATTCCGCTCGCTGATCGCCTCAGGCAAAGGCCGCGCAACGGTGATCTGCATCAGGCAAAGACGCCGAAAAATAGGCAAGCGCGCAACCAAGTCGTTCATCAAGCTCGACAGCAACGGAATCCATTTTGGAAACAGCATCAGCCGGTGCGTCCGAACGGCGCGGAAACCGGCAAGCTTCAGAAAATCGCGAACGTCATACTCGTTCACCCAGTTCGGCTCAACGAAAGGCGCGCGCAGGCCAATCCTTCCCGCCAATTCGACGATCGGCTGCCAGAGCTGGTTGTAATTGATGATCACCACTCGTGTGTCACTTGTGCAATGTTGGCGCACGCGTTCGAACGCGCGGAGAATGTCTACCGTGTCAAAAATATGGTTGAAGAGAATGTAGTCGAATTTTTCATTGAGCTCGAGATTCTCGGGGTCGGCTTGAACGAATCGCAACTGAGGATGCTGCTTCTTAGCATTGGCGACCATCACTTCGCCAATCTCCACGCCAACGCCGTCGGAAGGCATCATAGCAGCAAGCAAATGTCCGGTCTCGCACCGCACGTCGAGCACCCGCTTGCCGGGCTCGACAATGAACCGCAATAGCCGCTTGAGGCGATCGTAGTAATACCGGTTGGAATGAATCCAGTCGCCGCGCCGATCCGCGATCGCATCCTGCTGCTTGCGTCTCGCCTCGCGGATCTGACTCAGGGCTTGGGGGCCCCAGTTCTCGGTGTCGCGCGTCGCAGTGGGAGAGGGAATCATTTGGCACGCGCAATCACGTTAATACTGGCGCCATCTGGAATTAGCGCCTCGAGTTCGTCCGTCCTTAGTGGAAGCGGCTTCCACGTACTCGCGTCCTGCAGTGAATATCCGGCATCTCGCAATAGCCCAACCAACGCATCAAAACCGTGGCCCTGTTCCTTGTGAACGTATGGCGACATTTCCATTACCAACACCGGTCGAAATTTACATAGAGTTTTGACCGCGCCCTTAAGCACAGAATACTCGTGGCCGTCGACGTCCATCTTGATCAGATTCAAGCGGTCAATCGATTCGCGCTCGACAAAGCCATCCAAAGTATCAACAGTTGCGTGAAGCGTCGTCGCCAGCCGCCCGCGGTGCTTTGGGTGGACGGAATCGTCTGCGCCGAGGGGCCAGCTCGCGTAAATCTCGGGCTCACGCGACGCCGTGGGCGCGTCCGCCAGCAGAATTTGATGAGTATTCGTTCGCATTTCGAGTTCGTGATTGAGAGCCAAATTTCGTTTCAACTTTTCGAACGCGAAATCGGCCGGTTCGAAAGCATAAACTTTGCCGGCGGATCCGACGCTCTGAGCCAGTCCCAGGGTATGCGCGCCCATGTTTGCCCCGATGTCGAAGACGATGTCCCCGGACTTCACCAGTTTCTGAAGGGTGATGTGAGTCGAGCGTTCGAATGCGCCGAGCAAGTAAATCGAGAAATCGATTCCCTCGCTGAGATCCAAGCACCATCGGACACCGCCCCTGCGCACGTTGGCGGAATTGCTCTTGCCGACAATTGCGCGCCCCGTTGCAATAGTCCGATAGGCAATCGTGGCCAGCGCTACCTTTGTCTTTGTCGTCAGAACCATTTCTCTCTCATCGCATGCACGCCGGTAAGTATCATCGTGAGTCGCCGCCGGGGTTGCGCTCCCAGATGACTGCAGTCCATCCGGGGCCATTATCCGGCAGCGGCCGGAGAGCGTGATAGTGCGATCTCAGGTAATCGCCCAGCGCTTGGTCGTAATCCGTGCCGAATTTCCGCACGCCGTATTCGGAGGAATCGCGATTGGACCAAATGAGATAGCGCACGGATTTCACGTCGATTTCTTGTATCAACCGGTCGGTCATCCTTCCTGGCGACAAAACTCCGGGAGTGAACACAAATACCCGAATCGGGCAAAGCGTCGCCGATAAGAAATACAAACTCGTGTCTTCGGGGATGGAGAGAACCGTTTCGCCCTGGGCAGTTTTCTCCGTCATGAAAGCGATGGCAGCCTGGTAATTTTCCGCCGTTTGTTTCGGAACGCGAATCGTCCCGCGTTCCGTCGTCAGCGGCACGAAATCCATCGCGCGGCCGTACAGCGGAATCGAGTGAAACGCCACCGCCGTTAAACAGGCGAAGCAAACCAGCACCTCAGCTTGTTGAATAAAAGCCCGTGACGCTCTGCGGCGCGCGACAATCAAACGCGACATCACCAATAGAAACGCTAGGATCACCGGCCCGTTATAGTAGATCGGATATCCCGCTGGGTTCATCAGCAGCAAGATTCGAAACGCAAGCAAGCCGCAGAACGAAAACAGGATCGCGATCTGGAGCCTTCGATTAGCGCATGGCTCCCGCCAGAAATACCACCAGGCAGCAAGCGATCCTACGGCGATGTACAGAACCATGTCCTGTGGAAAGAAGATCCAGCGGAACACCATCGCGGCTTGCCACGGCAGGTACGTCACAAGAAAGGCGAGCCCCGCGACACCGATCTCAACTCCCAGGAATATGGCGCTCCGATCAGATCGTGCCCTGAGCAATAGCCAGTACATTCCCATTACAACTACAGCAAGAATCGCCGTGCGGAGCAGCACTCCCGCAAACGCAGCAGCGGTTAGGTCAAACCCTCTGTATTGCAGCCAGTACTTGCCATACGTCCTCATGAAAAACGACGTGGGCCAACTCAAAATATTTTCCTGAGTGATGAAACTCACTCCGGCGATCGAAACCATCCACCCAATCACCGCAACGCACAACGCAACACCTGGCAGGACTGCGACGAAGTCTCCCAGAATGCGTTTCCACGATCGCTCCCGAAATCCGCGCGCTGCAACCAGAAGACCCAGGGCGGCGTAACAGGCCATTCCGAACTCTAGCTTCAGCAACAAGGCTACGGCCGCGGCGGTTCCGGCGCCAAAGATCCACGCCCAGTTCGTCGAATCGCACGCCCCGAGAACAAGCCAGAGGAAAATGCATGCCGTCAAGCAGCCGTACACGGAATTGAAACTGTAGGGCAAGGGGAAACAGAAAAGTCCCGGCTGAAAGGCCTGCAGCAATACCACAGCCCCGGTCGTCCAGCCCACCACCCAGGAAGATAATCGCATCCCACTGAGATAGAGGAAGAATGCGGAGCCCAGAGCTGAGAGTGAGCCGGCCCAATACAAAATATTAAGATTGATACCGAATATCCGGAACAACAAGCTGTTGAAATAGGGCGCCACCGGGCCATTCAAGAACCAAACATCTCTGTAAAGCATTTTTCCTTCCGAGAGCACGGCGGGCACGTACATTTCACGGCCGCAGTCGGCCGTCAACTCTCCCCATCTGGTCCAGGTCAAATACATCAACAAGGCCCATAGCGCCACCAGCACAGCAAGAGCGACAACGGTGGTGCGATTCCAAGGCACTTCAGGGCCAGAGAGTTCAGAGAAAACCCGCGACAAATACTCACGAAGAGAAGATGACTCGGCCGCTACACGCGAGCTCGACGACGCATTGGCGAGAGGCGCGCTGGCTTTAAAGGTAGACGGCGGCATTTTTCGCAGATCAATCGACACCAACGGAGCAGTCCCAATTCTGCTCGGATTCCGCCATTATCCGCGAGTTCGTCCTCGATAAGAAGCCGCTCAGTCCTCCCGCGTTCCTTCTTCGTATACCGCCGGCCCGCGAGCCGGGCGGACTGCGGACGTCCAAAGCTGCAATATCGACAAATTCGGGCAACTATTCCAACCACGCTTGCGGCCACACGGTTAGCTTGGGAGGATCCGCGTCCGGTTCGACCAGCCAGACTTCGCGGTTTCGAAAATAATCGAGGAGAGGGCGAATGTCTTCGCCGGGAATCTCGCGAGCCCAGACAATTTTCGCGTGATCGATGTCGGCGCGGTTGTAAACCCATTCTTCGCCGGGATCGTGATCGGAAGAATATCGGACGATAGCCAGTTGTTCGCCCGGAACATGATTCAACTCGGAACTGAACTCGGCGCGATAACGCATATGCTCGTCGTTCGCGTCGGGCGGACGATGCCGCGACATCCACGCACGAACAGGGACGAGCGCAATCGCGAAGATCACCACCACGCGCGTGAGGCCGATCCCGATGTCGCGCGCGCGCCATTGCCAGCGTCGCAGATAACGCATCGCCTGCACGACGATGCCGAAGACCGCCGCCGTCATCGGCGCGGCGTAGTGCGGCTCGAACCAGACGACAGCAATCACCGCCACCACGCATGCCGCGACGAGAAGCGATAACAATCTGACTTTTCTGTCGCGCCAGAGCCACGGCAGCGTGAACAGCACCGCAGCACTCAGTTCATCCGGAAGATAAAATTTGCGCAACTGTTCGATCTTCGAAAGCACGCCGTTCTTGATGCCGCGCCAGCTCGCATCGATGTGATTGTCTTTCCATATCGCAGGTTCCCAATCGTTGTAGAAACTATCGAACTCCGCGTTTCTATATTCGCGAGGCGCATCGAGCTTTTGCCAAGCCAAATGTGGCGCCGTCATATATGTCCGGTCATTCAAGCGGTAGGGAAATAGCAGTGGATCGCCGGTTACTTTCCAATTGTCGTAAGCCAGGAAAGCACCGGTTGCAATAAGTACGAGCGCCGCGGGTGCCACTACACGCGGAAACGTAATGCGCCAGCTCGGGCTTCGCTTTCCAATCATCCAGATCGCGACAACGATGCTTGCCGCAACGCAGAAAAACGCGCCCTCCCACGGCCGGCTGATCGCCAGGATTGCCGCGCCGATTCCGAGGACCAGCGAATCGCGGCGCCTCTGATGGCCAAAAATTCGAGGCAGCGCACCGGCAACAAGCGCGCCGCCGGTTGCGGCAAGCGCACCGCCCCAGTAAGAGTCCGTCCAATAGTTGAAGACTCCGAATTGAACCGCGGCGAGCACGCCTCCGAGAAACGCCCAGCGCGCCGGAAACCAACCTTGAAGAGCCCACACAATCGCCCCGCACATCACGCCCACGCTCAGCAGCACGCCGATCCACGGATGCCCGAGAAGTTGGCCGAGAGCAAGCACCGCGCCTTGTCCCGGCGGATACTTCGACATGTACGTCGGTTGCATATTGACGTGAAAAGTCTCGAAGAAAATCCACATCGGATGCGGAGGATTGGTCAGGCGCCCGTGCGCAAATGTGTCAGCCGCGAGCAGATAGCTGAATTCGTCGTGAACGCCGGGAACGGGCGCCGGAAACCATTTCAGAAAGCCGACGCGCAGCACCACGGGCAAGATTCCGGCGGCGGCAATCGCCAGTTTCTTCCGATTCGCAAGTTTCGCTCCGAGCGTTTCGACCGCGCCAAACGCGCGATCACCGAGGAGCGGCCAAATTAGCGCGATCGCAGCACACCCGCACAAAACGAGCGCGCTCATCAATTCTGCTTTGTTCACGGACACAGATTGAAACATCGTGTGATGCCGTCCGGAGAAAAATCTGATAGTCCACGCGCGCGAACTCGCAAGGGCGGCTCCGCGTCATTTGCTATAGGCGGCAAAACGGCGCGAGCGAACCATATTCCGTTGGGGCGCGGCAGCGCAGATGATAGCATCAGCAAAGTTTGTAGTTCGAACGATAGAAACTTTCGCCTCTGGGTTGTGCGGGACATGTCGAAACGCTGGAACATGCGTCACTCGCCCATCGGCTGGGTGGCGCGCAAAGCTGTCCGCCTGATCTACCGGGCCAAACACCCTTCCAACGCGCCCGTTACCTATCAACTGCCCGGACCGACGCAAATCCGGCTCTACCCCGAGGGCGAGATAGCTGAGTTCTTATCATTCCCACGCTTATTCGAAAGGCACGAACTCAAGTTGGTCGCGACATTTCTTAAGCCCGGGATGAGAGTGGTAGATGTTGGCGCGAATATTGGTTTGTACTCGATTCTCGGAGCCTCCCGAGTCGGTGACGCGGGGCGAGTCTGGGCGTTTGAACCATCCCGCGAGAGTTATGACCGGCTCCTGCGAAATCTCGAGTTGAATCGATGCGGTTGCGTCCAACCTATTCAGGCCGCTTTGGGGGACGCTCCGAACAGATCGTCGACACTCTTGAGCGACGCCGGATATGGCGACGCTTATCGTTATTTAAGTCCGGCGTCCGAGCATGAGTCGCGGGGCGCGAGCGGAGAAGTAGTACGGGAGACCACTCTCGATGCGTGTGCCGCCGAATACGGAATAAACCGGATCGACTTCATCAAGATTGACGTGGAAGGCGGAGAATACCGCGTACTGCTCGGGGCGAAAGAGACGCTCTCCGCGAATCAGAACGTCAGGGTTGTCTTTGAAAGCGAGGCCGATTGGTGCGAACGCGCCGGTTGCCGGCAGCAGGACGCGTTCGAGCTGCTTCGATCCGCGGGATTTCGGCTGTATGCATGGGATCGTGCGAAAAAGAATTGGACCAGCGATGAACGAGAATTGCTCCGTGCCGGGATGGTTTGGGCTTCGCGTTCCGGCGTTCCGATTGCCGTAAGCGCATAGAATGTTTCTGGGAAAAGACCAATGCATCATTCACTTCGTAGCAGAGGCGTCGCACTTCGGCTTGCCTTGCGATTCGCTCGCAGGCTTCGCCGCATTGCTCTTGGCGCCAAACAGCCTGGATCGCCAGGATTCCCAAACCATCCGCACGAGCGCGAAAAAATATCCGGGCGCCAGGCCGAGGAGCCGGAATGAAGAACTCCCCATATCGCTGCTTCGATTGATCCAGGAGATGGGCACTTCCTTGATGTCATACCCGGCCAGAACTGGCTTAAGCCCGGTTTCCACATTTGCGGCGAAATGGTCCTGCTCGATGTTCAGATTCTTCAGGATGTCCGCGCGGTAAAGCTTCAGATTGTTCGAAATGTCGCGCACGCGGCACGGCAGAAACACATTGAGGATCATGTGAAATCCTCGATTGCACACGATTTTCGAAAACGGATAATTCACAAGCAACGACTCGTGCGAGAATCTGCTTCCGATCGCACCGCTGTACCCGCAGCCGATCGCTTCGAACATATCCCTAAGTTCCGGAACAATCTGCGCAAAGTCGCTGTCCATGGTAAGGATGTAGCGTCCAGTGGCCGCCGCGTACCCGTCTCGAAGCGCCCTTCCCACTCCATTCGGCATCGTCCGGTCCAGAACTTTGATCCGAGGGTCGGATCGGGCAATCTCGTGAGCAACCCTACTGGTGGAATCCGTACTGTTATCATTCACGAAGATTATTTCGTGAATATAGGGCCCGTAGAAACCCAGGAGCGAGCGCGCGAGCGGTTCGATATTCATCTCTTCGTTGTGGCAAGGCACCACGACGGAAGTGGAATCGAAAAGTTCCGGGCGTGTCGCGAGGTTGACGAACTCCATCTGCGCGTCATCTGGCCCGGGCCGCTGCGCGGATATATAGAGAGTCCCGCAGAATTCCCGGATTACGGGCGCATGCTCCAGGACGAACCCAAGAGACTGCATCGACGGAATCATCCACCGAGGCGTAAGCGGATGAACGATGTCGTACGGCGTAATCTCCAGGCGCGCGAACCCCTGTTGTGACGCAAGGCGCATCAGGCGGTACCGCCGCATTCCTATGTGGCAGGGAGCGTCGCCGGCCAAGCGACCCAATCCTGGGACGTGGTTCTTAAGAAAAACCTGTGGGTTCCAGTAATTTGCCTCAAAAAAAAGAAGCTGGCCACCGGGTTTCAGTAGCCGGTATAAGGCGCTCACGTTCTGCTCGTAGAGGTTGTGGCAGAGAATTGCTGTACCAACGACGTAATCGAAGCTCTTTTCCGGCAACTCTGCAAGATCTCGGACGTGTACGAACTGAGCGTTTGGTATGTTCTTTGCCGTGCCACTGGCGGCGAGGCTTTCGTTGAAAGTAGCGGCGGTTATCGAATTCCCGCCGCGCAGAGCTTCCGACAAGTGCTGGGTCCAGAGACCACTCCCGGCGCCGATTTCCAAAATTCTCTCGCCGGGTACAACATGGAGCCAATGTCGAACCGTCTGCGCGCGCCAGCGAAGCCGGAATGGAGAAGTGGACGGGAACCTGAGCCAATAGGCCTCTCGGGCTCGCTCCATTTCTTTTAAGTTTGCGGACAAAGACATTTACGTCAATCCACTCGACAATTGGGGTGGCTGGGTAGAGGTGATTTCGACAAACTCATTACAATTTCCCATTCGTCACTAGGTAAACCCTTCGGTTCTGGTCAGCAGCTATGACCTGCATCGTGTACCCCTCTCGAACAAGCTCGGGAGTCAGCCAATCATAGAATGTTGAGGTGCCCGCGGACACATAATTACCGGCCGAATAAAGCAGAAAAGACGGGTGCGTCGAAGTGAACTGATGAAATTCGTAAATATGAAGGGGCATAACAGAACGCAGCGCAAGATCCAATCGATCGATTGTGTCGCTCCCTTCGTACTCGAACGATTTCTGCAAGTCAACCAGCGCGAGAAGCCGCTTCTCGATCTCTGGGGAAGCGTAGTAGTCGAGCTGCGCGTAATCCGTGCTTATAACTACCGGCAGCTCCCGGTAACCAGAGGAGTTGACGAGTTTTTCCATGTCCTCCGCTGGTGACGTGATCCCTACGAGATGAATCCGATGCGCAGTCCAGAATGCCCCGTCCCGGGCAGCCACCACAACGAGCATAAAGACGGCCAGCAGAATCACGCTTCTTCGCGACAGTTTCGCGAGAATCAAGCCGACACCGACTGGATATGCGAGCACAGCCGAAATGGCGTACCGATTGATCATACCGCCATGGGTCAGCTTTTCCGCGACGTACATGACGATTGGCAAGCTCAGCAAACCCAAAATGAGCACGCGCTCCTCAGCGGACTCCGCCTCGCCTCCACCGATCTCGCGACGCATCGGTGCTCGCAGAACCACACCTCCGAGCACCGCCAACAATAGGATGGCGGCGAGAGCAAGGCCGATCGGTCCCGGCACCTCAAAGAACCACCCGTACGTCGTCGCAGCGCCGTACACGGTAGGATGGGACCAATAATTGAGCCCATAATAGTTCTTGAATGCCCTCACTATCGGCCAGAAAGCCACCAAAGGGATAAAGCTGCACGTGAGAGCCAACCAG